>Ga0207893_1000085_pt1 | contig 73067 bp, 69 predicted proteins | sample MalvirmetaMSP121_FD_184233 | JGI IMG/M metagenome (GOLD analysis project Ga0207893, IMG submission 184233) | Marine viral communities from the Deep Pacific Ocean - MSP-121 (SPAdes) | ecosystem: Environmental > Aquatic > Marine > Oceanic | place: Pacific Ocean | collected 2001-06-02 | reverse complement strand
TGAATCGCCTGGGGCATGGCCGTTCCCCTCACCCACCGCTCGCATTCGCGAGCGGTCCCCCCTCTCCCGCAAGCGGGCGAGGGTAGGTCGGCATCACGCCGTGCGTGATTCACGTTAAACGCCGAAGCCCCCCGACACATTGATTCGCTGGCCGGTGACATAGCCGTTCTGCGCCAGAAACACGGCGGCGTGGCCAATTTCCTCGGGCTTGCCCCAGCGCTTCAGAGCCAGCAATTTCTGGGTTTCCTCGACCCATCGGTCGTCGAACACGCCACGCTCGATCAGTTGCAGGAACATGCCGGCCTCGATCACGCCGACCAGCACCGAGTTGGCGCGGATGTTGTGCCGACCCTCTTCCTTGGCGATGCCCTGAATCAGCGCTTCGTTGGCGGCCTTGGGGGCCACCGACAGGCCGTCCCGTGGCGGCCACCAGACGTGGCCGGCCGAACCCAGATGAACGTAGGAGCCACCGCCGCCTTCGCGCAAATGGGGCAGGGTGGCCTGCACCACGTTGAAGAAGCCATGGACTTCGATATCGATCGACTGCCGCCACAGCGCCTCGCTGGTCTCGGCCAGGCTGACTTGCTCGACCACCGGCCCCGCGGCGAACACCACGGTGTGTATCCGGCCATGGACTTTCAGTGCGTCTCGAACAGCCGAACGCACCTGCTCCGCCTCGCGCAGGTCTGCGGCGTGTACCGAGGCGCTGCGCCCCAGCTTGCCGATTTCGGCGGCGACGCGCTGCGCCACGTCGGCCTTGGAGCGGTAGCCAATCGCCACGTCACTGCCAGCGGCGGCGAAGGATTTGGCCACGTGCTGTCCAATGCCGCCGCTGCCCCCGAAGACGAGCACGGCTCCACCGTCGAATGCTTCGATCATCGTCCACTCCCGTTTGCGCACCGTCGGGATTGTGGGCGGCGTGTTGCGCCGACTTCGTCACCCGTAAGGACGAGCACCCGCCGCCGACTCGTCCGTTTGCGTCAGGCTGTCGGCGTCGCGCTATCGATAAGGTTCGAACCGAAAAGGCCAGCGGCCACCCGAAATCACGATGCGAGCGAGGGAGTCATGAGTTCGAATGCCGAAACGGCGCAGGCGCAGGCCGCGTCCGCCAAGCCGACGCGTCTGGCGCCGATCGTCACGCCGGACGCGAAGTTCTTCTGGGACGCGGCCGATCGCGGCGAGTTCGTCGGCCAGCGTTGTGGCGACTGCGGCCATTACCGCTTTCCGCCGCGACCGATGTGCCCGCAGTGCAACAGCCTCAACACCGAGATCGTGAGCCTGTCCGGTCGCGGCAGCGTCTGCAGCTGGATTCGCCCGCTGCACCCGATGCCGTTCGGATTCCAGTCACCGCCGATCGTGGCCACCATCGATCTTCAGGAAGGCACGCGCATGGTGTCGAATCTGGTCGACGTGGCATTCGAGGACATTCGCGCAGGCATGCCGGTCGAGCTGAGCTTCGCGGACACCATGGGCAATCACAAGGTGCCGGTGTTCCGGCCGGCGGGAGGCTAGGGCATGGCACGCAGTTTCAGAGAGGCCGCGATCGCCGGCATCGGTCAGACCGAGTTTTCCAAGGAGTCCGGGCGCAGCGAATTGCAGCTGGCCGCCGAGTGTTCCAAGGCGGCGCTCGACGATGCCGGAATCGACCCGTCCGAAGTCGACGGCATGATCACCTTCACGATCGACGGCAGTGACGAGATTCATCTGGCACGGGCGCTCGGCGTCAAGGATCTGGCCTACACCACACGCATACCGGGCGGCGGCGCGGCCGCTGCCGCCACGCTCTATCAGGCGATGGCCGCGGTCAACGCCGGCGTCTGCGAAACGGTGCTGATCTGGCGTGCGATGAACGAGCGATCGCAGTACCGCTTCGGTCAGCCGCACACGCAGGCGGCGGCGTTCCAGCCCGGCAACGGCACCGGCTCGCTGCTGTGGTGCATGCCCTACGGCGCGCAGACGCCAGCCACCTGGGGCGCCCTGACAGCGCAGCGCTACATGCAGCAGTACGGTGTCAGCAACCGCGACCTCGGCGAGCTCGCGGTGGTGCAGCGCGCCTATGCCGCGACCAATCCGAATGCCTGGTTCTATGAAAAGCCGATCACGCTCGAAGACCATCAGAACTCGAAGTGGATCGTCGAGCCGGTATTGCGCCTGCTCGACTGCTGTCAGGAAAGCGACGGCGGGGTGGCGATCGTCGTCACCAGCCTGGAGCGTGCACGCGATCTCCGGCAGAAGCCGGTGCAGATCGTTGGTGCCTGCCAGTCGATCCCCTACAACGTGGAAGTGATCTCGAACTACTACCACGAGGACCTGTCGCGCATGCCCGAGGCCGAGGGTACGGCCAGGCGGCTCTATGCACAGACCGGACTCAAGCCCTCCGATATGGACGCGGCGATGATCTACGACGCGTTTTCGCCGCAGGTGTTCATGCAGCTGGAGGCCTTCGGCTTCTGCGGGCGCGGCGAGGCCAAGGATTTCATCGCCGGCGGCGAAGCCTCGCCGGGCGGGCGTCTGCCGGTGAATACCCACGGCGGGCTCACCGGTGAAGCCTACATCCACGGCATGAACAGCATGGCCGAGGGCGTGCGTCAGATTCGCGGCAGCTCGGTGAATCAGGTCAAGGGGGCCGAACGCGTGCTGGTGTCCTCGGGCATGGCGGGCGCGATTCTGTCTGCGGCCTGGTGATGGCGGCTGTCGCTGAAGCAAAAGCTGAAGCCTTGCCGGTTCGTCGCAAGGTGCTCCACATCCAGGCGGGTGTGACACTGACCGGATTGGCCGCGCCCAGGATGAGCCTCGAGGTGCTGGCGCCCGCTCGGTTTGCGGAGTCGGCCGTGGCGCTGGTGTGTCTGCCGGGGGGCGGCATGACGCGTCGCTACTGGGATCTGACGGATCAAGGCAGCGCGCGCTTCAGCTTCGCGCAGGCGATGGTCGCGCGGGGCTTCGTCGTTGTGATGCTCGATTACCTAGGAATCGGCGATAGCGACCGCCCCGAAGACGGCTGGCAGCTGACGCCCGAATTGCTCACGCTCGCCAATTCACAGGTGGTCGACGTGGTGCTGCGTCGACTGCGCGAGGGCCGTTTGGACGCACAGTGGCCGGCTATTCCGGAGTTGCGCAGTATCGGGGTCGGCCACTCCATGGGGGCAATGATGACGGTGCTGCATCAGGCATCCAGCGCGCCGCATGCGGCCATTGCCGTGCTCGGATTTTCAACCCGGGGACTGCCTCGGTATCTGCCGCCTCAGGTATTGGGACAGGACCCTTCGCGTCTGCGCGGCCAGGCGGTGTCGCTGGCCAGGCTCCTGTTCGACGGGCAGGCCTATCCGTCGCCAGTACGAAAGTCCATGTCGGGGACGGACCTGTATGCCGGAGCCGCGGCCGATCCCGGCGGTGCTGTGGCGATCCGTGCTGCGATGACGCATCTGCTGGCGGTGCCGGCGCTCACCTCGATGTTGCCCGGCAACGTTGCGCCCGAGGCTGCGGCGATTACGGTGCCGGTGTTCATCGGTCTGGGCGAGCGCGACATGGCCGGTCCGGCGCATGCGGTGCCGGCCAATTTCCCGGCAAGCCGGGACATTACGCTGCACGTGCTGCCCGGGGCGGGACACAGCCACTTCCTGTTCGCTGCTCGGGCCGGACTGTACCGCCGCTTTGCGGCCTGGGCGCAGGACATCACGAATTCGATCACGAACTGAAGGAGCGAAGAAGCATGGCGATCACACTCAAGGCCGGTACCCGCCTGAAGAGCGCGGTTTGCGAGACGCAAGTGATGGTGATCAAGGCCGCCGCTGGCGAATATGCGGTGCAATGCGGAGGGGCGGCGATGCTCGCGCCGAACGAGGAGGGTGCTGGTGCGCTCGATCCGGCGCAGGCCGGAGGCACACTGATCGGAAAGCGCTACGTCAATGCGGACGAGTCCATCGAAATACTCTGTACCAAGGGCGGGAAGGGCTCGCTGATGCTCGACGGCGTGCCGCTGGAGGTCAAACAGGCCAAGCAGTTGCCGTCATCCGATTGAACGCCGGACGCCGTCATGAATATTGCGATGATTCTGGACATGGCCGCCGACAGCTTTCCGGAGCGCACGGCACTGCAATGGGGCGACGATCGGTTCAGCTACAGCGAACTGCGCGTGGCGGCCCGGGTTCTGGCGCGGCACGTACGCGACGCCGGTATGGCTCATCTTGCGCTGCTCGATGTGAATAGTCCGGCGGCGCCGATCGCGATCTTCGCCGCCGCCTACGCCGGCGTCGCCTATGCGCCGCTGAACTATCGACTCACGCCGGAAGAAATCAAGGAACTGGTCGCGCGTATTGCGCCAGCCTGCATCATTGCCGGCCCCGAGCACCTGGCGCGATTCGACGGACGCGATGAGCTCAGCGTCATCGCGCGCGATACCGTACTGGCGATGCACACGGCGTCCGACGCCGAAGCCCCGCCACTAGGCGAGGATCCGCACGCGGTGGCGGTGCTGCTGTTCACCAGTGGCACCACGGGCAAACCCAAGGCCGCCATCCTGCGCCACGAAAATCTGCTGTCGTACATCGTCGGCACCGTTGAATTCGCCGCAGCCGATGAGCAGGACGCCATCGCTGTCGCCGTGCCGCCGTACCACATCGCCGGAATATCGGCTGTCCTGAGTTCCACCTATGCCTGTCGTCGCATGGTGCAGCTCGAAAATTTCGACGCGGCGGCCTGGCTCGCGGCCTGTCGCAAACATCGCGTGAGCAATGCCTTTCTGGTGCCGACGATGCTGTCGCGGGTGGTTGAATATCTGCTCGCAGCCGACGCACGTCCCGATCTGGGTTCCTTGCGGGCGATCGCCTACGGCGGCGGCAAGATGCCGCAATCGACAATCGAAAGCGCCATGCGTCTGTTCGACGGCGTTGATTTCACCAATGCCTACGGTCTGACCGAAACCAGCTCGACGGTCGCCGTGCTGGGGCCGGATGAACACCGTATGGCCATTACCAGCGAGAACCCGCAGCTGCGCCGCCGCCTGTCGTCCGTGGGCCGGGCCACCGGCGCCGTCGAAATCCAGGTCCGGGACGAAGCCGGCGTCGAGCTGCCGCCCGAAAGCCTGGGACTGGTGTTCGTTCGCGGGCCACAGGTCTCCGGCGAATACGACTCCCTGGGGAGTCAGCTGGACAGCGGTGGCTGGTTCCCGACACGGGATCGTGGCTATCTGGACGCCGACGGCTATTTGTACCTCGATGGCCGGGCCGACGACGTGATCGTGCGTGGCGGCGAGAACATCTCGCCCGGCGAGATCGAGGATGTGCTGCTGACGCATCCGGCCGTGGCGGATGCTGCGGTCGTGGCGATACCGGACGAGCAATGGGGCGAAGCCGTGGCGGCCGCCGTGGTGCTCAAGCCCGGCACCCGCGTCGCCGAACAGGAATTGCAGGATCTGGTTCGCGCACGCTTGCGCTCCTCGCGCGTTCCCCAGGCGATACTGTTCAAGTCGGAGTTGCCATATAACGACCTGGGCAAGATCCTGAGACGAGTGATTCGACAGGACATCGCCAATGTCGGCGCGCTGGGCGCCGCGATCTAAGGAGCGCCGCATGAGCTTGAGCCGGAGCAGCGCGAAGCGGCAGCGGGCCGCGCGCACAGACATCAGGCGAGCGGCCCGGCCGCCGAAGGCTCGCGGCCAAGCCGCCATCGGCCGCTGCCGGCACCGTCATGCCGGGCAGGGCGAAGGCTCGAGCCGGGATCGATGTACGGGTCGAGCCGGCAGCTTGGTTCGTGCGAGGTCGTCAGTTGTCTGAATCCTGGAACGAGAGCGGGACGGCTGCCGCATATGCCGCCCTGCTGCTGCGCTCGCTGGGGCAGAGGTGCGTCGATATCCATGTGCCGTCGCGTCACCCGGCGATCGCGTGGGCACGCAGCGGCGCCATGGCTTTGACGGGGTCGAGCGAGGCCGAGCCGCGCATGTGTCCGGTAGCGCTGGCGTCCTGCGCGGACGCGGCCTTGGCCGCGCTCGCATCGCTGGCGCCCGCGGGTTCGTTCGGTCAGGTGGACGGCGCGGCCTTGCTCGGCGAGCGCGCGGCAGTGGCCGGCTTTTCGCGCGCCGGTCTGGTTTCATCCGGCGGCGCATGCCGTCTGCTGGAAGCCCGTGATGGATGGCTGGCCGTCAATTTCCCGCGCGAGAGTGACTGGGAACTGGCGCCGGCCTGGCTGGAGATCAATACCGTCGACGATTGGTCTGCCGTCGCGGCGCGGCTGCGGGACTGCCGGAGTGCAGAACTTGTGGAGCGTGCGCGATTGATGGGGCTGGCCGTGTCGGCGGAAGTCGAGCCGGCCGATTCCACACCGCCCTGGTTCCGTCAGACTCGCCTGGGCGCGCAACGAGCGCGCGGCGCAATGGCTTCTCCGCTGGTGATTGACCTGTCGACGCTGTGGGCCGGCCCCCTGTGCGGGCACTTGCTGCAACAGCTCGGTGCCACGGTGGTCAAGCTGGAAAGCCAGGCTAGGCCCGACGGCGCACGGTTTGGTCCCGAACCGTTCTTTGATCTGCTCAATGCCGGCAAGTCCAGCGTGGCGCTGGACCCGAAGAAGCCGGCGCAACGCGAGGCGTTGCTGGCTCTGATGCACCGCGCGGATATCGTGATCGAAAGCACGCGGCCGCGTGCTCTGGCTCAGTTCGGCATCGACGCTGCGGCCGTGCTGCGCGAGTCTCCGGGACTGAGCTGGGTGTCGATCAGCGGCTACGGACGCAGCGCACCGCACAGCCACTGGGCCGCATTCGGTGACGATGCCGGTGTCGCCGCCGGGCTGTCCTGGTTGCTGGACGCCGCCGGCTCGCGGGCATTCTGCGCGGACGCCATCGCCGATCCGCTGACCGGCTTGCACGCGGCCTTGGCGGCGTGGAGTGATTACCTCGGCGGCGGCGGACATCTGATCGCACTGTCCTTGCGCGATGTGGTCGCACACTGCGCTGGATTCGATCGTCCGAGGACGCGCTCGGCGATCCGTGCGCGTGCGTCCGATTGGTCGCGCCTCGCCGCGGCGGCGGGCGGCGCTGCGCCACCACGCGCTAGGCGCGCGCAGGAACACGCACCTGCCCTGGGTGCGGACACCCGGCAATGGACCTCGCGGCTCGGGGTGGCATGCTGATCCGAGGCGCCGAGCTGGCGGGGCATGGAATCGTCGACCTGCGGATCAACGCTGGTCGTATCGAGCGCATCGCCGGGCATCTGCAGCAGCGCCCGGACGAAGCGCTGATCGAGGCCGGTGGTGGCGCGCTCCTGCCGGGCCTGCATGATCACCATCTGCACCTGTATTCACTGGCGGCGTCTCTAGAATCGATCGACTGCGGCCCACCCCGAGTACGTGACGCGGCACAGCTGGCGCGGACCCTGGCGGATGCGGCAGCCGAACGCGCGCCCGGGCAATGGCTGCGGGGCGTCGGCTACCACCCCTCGGTTGCGGGCGAATTGACGCGCGACGAACTGGACCGATGGGTGCCCGACTTCCCGCTGCGGATCCAACATCGCAGTGGTCGCCTGTGGATATTCAACTCGGCGGGCTTGCGTGCCTTGGGCTTGGACGACGCCCGGCGTGGCGACGACCCATTCGAGCGTCTCGACCAGCGCCGCAGCGGCCGGCTTTATGATGCCGACGAGTGGCTGCGCAAGCAGCTCAAGCACACCGCGCCGGGGCTGGGGCCGATCAGTCGATTGCTGGCCCGCTATGGCATCACCGGGCTTACCGATGCCACGCCGAGCAATACGGCGGCCAGTCTGGCCGCCTTCGAATCGGCCTGCGCCGAAGGTGCGCTACTCCAGGCAATACGCGTGATGGGCGATGCCTCGCTCGACGAGGCGGCCGACGGCGATCGCGTCACGCGCGGTGAACACAAGTTTCATCTGCATGCGCATGAATTGCCGGAGCTCGGATCACTGGTCGCCGCCATACGACGCAGCCACCGCCATCGTCGCCGCGTGGCTTTTCACTGTGTGACACGAACCGAGCTGGTGTTTGCCCTGGCTGCATTGGAGATGGCCGGTCCCTTACGAGGTGACCGCATCGAACACGCGAGCATCGCGCCGGACGAATTGTTGCCGCAGATGCGGCAGCTTGGTATCAGCGTCGTGACGCAACCGGGTTTCATCGCAACGCGCGGTGATGTTTATCGGCGCGAGGTCGATCCGCAGGAGCAGCCCTGGCTTTATCGCCTGCGTGGACTCGTCGATGCGGGGATTCCGCTGGCCGGTAGCAGTGACGCACCGTACGGGGACTTGAATCCATGGGCGGCGATGCAGGCTGCGGTCGACCGCAAAAGCGAATCCGGCGTCCTTCTGGGTGTGGATGAACGTCTCAGCCCGGAACAGGCGCTGGCCCTGTTCACCTCGAGCGCACACGCACCGGGCCGTGAATGGCGCCGCGTGGCCCTCGGGGAGCCTGCGGATCTGTGCCTGCTGAGCCAGCCCTGGGCCCATGCACGCAAGGCGCTGGGACAGGTGCGGGTCCGCGCCAGCCTGCAAGCCGGGCGCGCGATCTGGAACGGCGACATCTGATTCCTGCGCAAGACGCATTCGTTTCGGACCCATCCCAAGCGGTTCCCCCCCAAGGTACTTGATTTGGACGAGGCGCCCAACAGCGGCCTGCCTGAGCATGGGACATCGCGATTTGCACGCCTTGGCGACGTGTCGCGTTCACGGCGGGGCGCGAAAGCGGAAGACGAGTCGGGTCGAATCCAAGGCTCGCAATCACGCCCAGGAAGGCCCTCGACGGCTCCTCGGTGCAGAAATGGAGAATCGAATGAATCGCAATGGAATCCTGTTGTTTTGTGCCCTGTCGTGCAGCGCGCTGGCGCCCGGCCTTGTCGAGGCCAAGGTGTCCGCCGAGGAAGCCGCGAAGCTCGACAGCGACAAATACAACTGCATGGGCGCCGAGCGTGCGGGTACCGAGAGCGGGGTCGCCGAATTCACCGGCAAGTACATCGACGGCTGGCCGGGTCTTGAGAGCGATCACGGGTATGCGCCAGGGCCGTATGCCGACGAAAAGCCCTCGTTCCGGATCACGGCCGAAGACATGTCCAAGTACGCCGACAAGCTGACGGAAGGGCAGAAGGCGCTGTTGCAGAAATACCCGAACGACTACTACATGAACGTGTATCCGAGCCACCGCGACTTCGGCAACAAGGGCTGGGTCTGCGACACCGTCCAGAAGAACGCGGTCGAGGCCGAGGTGGTGCACGACGGCCTCGGCATCACCGGCACCACCGGCGCGATTCCGTTTCCGTTCCCCAAGAGCGGCCTTGAAGCCATCTGGAACATCATCAATCCGCACCGCGCCTGGACCGAGCAGGCTGTCTGCGACATCGCCGACGTCTACAGCAACGGCAAGATCGCCTGGGGCCGCAACAAGTTCATGACCATGAATGGCGGCAACAATCCCGATCCGAATGAGCGCAGCGAATATCAGGACAAGATCAACAGCTATTTCTATACCGGGTATCAATTGCCGGAGCGCGATCGCGGCTTTGTCGCCGTGGGCTATCAGCCGAACGACTTCTCCAGCGACTCCACGCAGTCCTGGCAGTATCAGCCGGGCATCCGTCGGGTCCGTCAGGCGCCGGAAGTCGGTTTCGACTATCCGGTACCGCCGGCCGGTTTGCGCACGGTGGACGATGATTACGTCTTCAATGGCTCGCCCGAGCGTTACACCTGGAAGCTCGTGGGCAAGGCTGAAATGTACGTTCCGTACCACAACTTCAAGGCCAACGACCCGTCGCTGACCTACAAGGAACTGATCAAGCCCCACACCTTCAATCCGGAATACGTGCGCTATGAACTGCATCGTGTCTGGATCGTCGAAGGCACCCTCAAGGACAACATGCGGCACATCTACAGCAAGCGTCGCCTGTATGCCGACGAGGATACCTGGATGGCGCTGTGGGCCGACAATTACGACGGCCGTGGCGAGTTGTGGCGCGTCGCTTTCGTCAACTACTTCTACGCGCAGGAGTCGCAGACCTTTCATCGTGGCGCTTCGATCTACCACGACCTCAACGCCGGAGCCTACGAAGCCGGCTACCTGACCAATGAGCGCGGCGATGACTGGTGGCGGCTGAACCAGAGACTGTCGCCCGCGCAGTTCAGTCCGCAGGCGATCGCCCGTGGCGGTCACTGAAACTGATTCGGCCGGAGACCGGAGCGTGAAGACCGCATTTCTGACGGGCGCCAACATTGGACAGTCCAATCTGTTGTCCAAGCAACTCGCGCTGCGAGGCTGGCGTGTATTTTCAGGCGTGCTGCCGGGCGCACCGCACGACCTTGACGGCATCGCCAACATCAGCGTGGTCGAGCAGGACGTGTCCAGCGACGAATCGGTGCGCAGCAGCGCTGAATTCGTGGCAAAGCAGGTCGGCGACCGGGGCATCGACCTGCTGATGAACATCGCCGGCGTCGCCAACATCGCCGTCGGCGTGCTCGAAGGTGTGGACATGCGGCAGGCGCACCGGCTGTTCGAGATCAACGCCTTCGGCCAGCTGCGAGTGGTGCAGGCCTTTCTGCCGATGCTGCGCGCGGCGGCGCCGGGTTCGCGCCTCATCAACTACAGCTCCGGCGCGATCATCGCCAATCCGGTAGGTGCCGGCGTCTACAATATGACCAAGCACGCGATTCACGGCATGACCCTGACCCTGCGCCACGAACTCGCGCCGTTCGGCATCCAGGTCACCTCGATCATTCCCGGCGGCGTGTTGACCGCCATGTCGGCGAATTCCCACGAGAATACCCGCAAGACCTGGAATCAGCAGCCGCCCGAGGTCCACGCCGCCTACGATCCGTTTCTGGGCAAGGTCGTCACCCAGGTATTGCCGGATATGCTGGAGAAAAGCGGCAACTCTCCGGAGTACGCTGTCGACGAAGCGCTCAAGATCATCGACCTCAAGAAATGGAAGCCGATGCACTACGTGGGCCGCGATGTGAAGCCGATGGGTCTGATGCGGCGTCTGCTGTCCGACAGCGCGCTCGAGGCGATGATGCGCTCCACCTTCAAGATTCCGGCCTATCGCAAGACTTGAGCGACGGCGTCCGTCATCCGGCGGCGACCGAGACCGGCTAAACTGCCGGCCTGGACCCCATTGGCTTTGCCCAGGGGAGGTCGAGGCGAACCGCGCCTTCAGCGCGCTGCCAGCTCTGCCCTGGGACTATCCGATCACGTATTCACTACACCGGAGTTATCTGAAGATGAGCGCTGCCGCCTTTCTCAAGCAATTGCCCGAAGCCTTCAACCCCGAAGCCGCCGTTGGAACGGACTGCGTGCTTCAGTTCAACACCTCCGAGCCGGTCTACGCCACGATCAAGGACGGCAGCTGCACGATCACCGAAGGCACCGCAAGCGATCCTGACGTGACCCTGATCATGGAAGACGACGATCTCGTCGCGCTGATGAAGGGTGAACTCAACGGCATGACCGCATTCATGACCGGCAAGCTCCAGGTGGAGGGCGACCTCATGCTCGGTCAACGCCTGCAGGGCTTTTTCGATCAGTCCAAGCTGGGCTGAAATCGAGGCTCGAACAAGCAAGAAGGCCCGCGTCAGCGGGCCTTCTTGTTGATGCTCGAATATCAGCCACCGTGAGTGGCACGATTGTGCCCTTCCTCTGGCCGAATATTGCTGTTCATGGCTCTTTTCGGCACTCGACGCTGCGGGGCGAATGCCGCGCAACGCCTTGATTTAATTGGTGCTCCCACGGGGACTCGAACCCCGGTTTTCGCCGTGAGAGGGCAACGTCCTAGGCCACTAGACGATGGGAGCATGACGCACGGGCTGCGGATTATGGACGAGGAACCGCGCGGGCGCAAAGCATTTCGGCCGGACCAAATTCGAGCGTCGCGAAAAGTTACCATAGGGCGTATGTCATCCGATTCCATTTCTCAGCCTGGGGCCGGTACAGCACCGGACAGCTGGGCTCCCGCTCGCGTTGTATCGCACCGGCGACTCACGCCGGACCACGCGGTGCGTGATCTCAGACACCTGGTGCTTCAAGTGGCCGGCGGACCTGTTCGCTGCCGTGAAGGCCAGTTCGTGGGCCTGCAATTTCCGACTGCGCCCGAAGCGGGCGGGGCGATGTTCTCCATCGCCAGCGCGCGCGACGGAGAAACGCCCGGGCAGGATGATCTGGCGCTGCTGGTGAAGCACGCGGACGATGACACCGACGAATCCACCCATTTGCGCGCGCAGCTGCTGTCGGCACTCAAGGCGGGCGACGAGCTTGTCTTGAGCGGACCGTACGGCGACGCTTTTCTGCCGGCCGAAGGGCCGGCGCCGATGCTGATGATCGCCACCGGCACCGGTATCGCTCCGATGCGGGCCGTGGTGCAGCAACTGGTTCGCGAACCCCGGGCGGGGGAACGTTTGCTGGTGTTCGGGGCGCGTAGCCCCAACGAAGCCGCATACGTGGATGAATTGACGCAGCTGCCCCCCGAGACCACGCAGCTGCGTTTTGCATGGTCGCGCCAGCCCGAACAGCTGCGCCGCTATGTCCACGATGAAATCCGCGCGGCGGCAGCGCCGATATTGCGTCTGCTGGCCGATCCGGACTTGAGTGTCTGCCTGTGCGGCGTGCCGGCGATGGAAGCCGAGGCCGAGCGGGCGCTTTCCCAGGTTTGTGAGGCGGCGCAACTGGACTGGGCTGGCATTCGAGCACAACTGCAACAGCGCGGTGCGCTGCACGTCCAAACCTACTGACCTCAGCATGAGCGGATGCGGGAAGTGAAATCACAAACCATGAAGACCCCGGAACTGAATGGCGATACGCCAGTGTTCGTCGAGCGCCGGTTTCCGACGCATGACGGAATCGAACTGGTCGCCGATATCGGCGGTGATCCGGAGGCGGTGCCGGTCGTGTTGCTGCATGGTGGCGGACAGACCCGACATTCCTGGAAGAATGCTGCTGGTGCCCTCGTCGATGCGGGTTATCACGTGATCAACCTCGATTTGCGCGGTCACGGCGACAGCGGCTGGTCGCCGCAAGGCGTCTATACCGGTGCGGTTTTCGTTGCCGATGTGCGCACGGTCCTGGCTGCCCTGCCAAGACCCGCCATCCTCGTCGGCGCTTCACTCGGCGGCATGGTGTCGCTGGCCGCGCAGGGCGGCGCCAAGGACGATTTCGCGGCGGCGCTGGTCCTGGTGGACATCGCGCCCAAGGTGGAGCCGGAGGGCGTACAGCAGATCGTGCAGTTCATGGCGATGACGCGCGATGGCTTTGACAGCCTTGAGGCGGCGGCGGACGCAATCGCGCATTACCTGCCGCATCGGCCGAAGCCTCAGCAGCTCGACGGCTTGCGCAAGAACCTGAACCTGGGGCCGGATGGTCGCTTTCGCTGGCATTGGGATCCGGAATTCGTGACCGGCGCGCAGCGCCCCCGTGCCGAAGACGTGCAGCAACAGCTCCAGGCGGCGGCGCGCACACTGCGCATTCCGACGCTACTGGTGCGTGGCGCCAAGAGCCATCTGGTCAGCGACGACAGCGTGGCCGATATGCGCGCCCTGGTGCCGCACGCCGAGTTCGTCGACGTGCTCGGCGCGCATCACATGGTGGCGGGCGACGAAAACGACGCCTTCAATCAGGCGGTGATCGAATTCCTGCTTCGTTGTGCGCCGCCGCACGCCGGGGCCGGACAATGAGCCGCCTGATCCTGATGCGTCACGGGCAGGCGTCGTTCACCGGCGAGGTCTATGACGCACTGTCGCCGCTCGGATTCGAGCAGGCTACGCAGGTGGGACGCTGGTGGAAGACCCATAAACCGGTACCGGACGAAGTATGGACCGGCCCATTGCGGCGCCAGCGTGAAACCGCCGAATCCCTTGCGCAGGCAAGTTGGCCCGCGACCCGGACCGAAGTCCGTCTCGACGAGTTCGCGGACCGAGACGCGATTCTCGATTCGCCCGAGGCCCGCCGACTGCTGGCGCAGCAGCGTCTCGGTGAGGTCGCGGATCGCATCCAGGCCTACCAGAGCGCGATCGAAGCCTGGACCGCCGGACGCGTGCAACTGCCGGGCACGCCGCCGATCCAGGCGTTCCGCGCGCGTATCGCTGGTTGGCTGGACGAGTGTCTGTCGCGCACGGGCTCGGGGCGTACCGTGCTGGCGGTGACGTCCGCAGGCGTCATCGCGACCGCCGTCGCGGCACTGTTGGAGGCGCCGAACCCGGCCATTCCGCGCGTTTTGCGGGTATTGCGCAACGCGTCGATGACCGAAATCCTGTTTTCGGGCAGCATGCGCAGCCTGAATTCGATCAACGATGTGCAAGCGTTGTCAGAGCACCAGCTCACCTTGATGTGAGTGTCAATTCGGACAGGAATCAAAAACGGCCGAGAACCGGTCCGACCGAAGCTCGCGGACCAGGGACCTTTAGCCGGATAATCCGGGGCGCCGGAACGGGTGTGCAGGCACCCCACTACTTATATGGACCGAGGGAGATACAGATCAATGTCGGATAGCAGTCCCGCAACCAACAAACCCACCACTGTTATCGTTGGAGGGGGGCAGGCCGGTTCGGAAGCCGCCACCGCGCTGCGACAGGCAGGCTTCGAGGGTCGAGTCATTCTGATTGGCGAGGAGCCGTACCCGCCGTATCGTCGTCCGCCGCTGTCCAAGGCGTTCCTGTCGGGTGACGCAGCTGCGGAGACGCTGCTGATCAAGCCGCTGAGTGCTTATGAAAAGGCCGGAATCGAATACATCGGCGGCATGCGCGTGGTCAATGTGGAACGTGAACTCAAGCGCGTTGAGCTTCAGGATGGCCGTGAACTCGATTACGACTTTCTGATACTCGCCACCGGCGGCTCGGCGCGAAAGCTGTCGTTCCCGGGCGCTGACAAGAGCAACGTCCACAGCCTGCGTACTGCCGACGATTCGATCGCCATTCGCGGAGAGTTTGTCGAGGGGCGCAAGCTGGTGGTGATCGGGGGCGGCTATATCGGCCTCGAAGTGGCGGCGCACGCGATCAAGAACAAGGTCGCGGTCACGGTGCTCGAAGCCGCGCCGCGGGTACTCGCCCGCGTCACGGCGCCCGACATGTCGAGCTTCTACGAAAAGGTGCATCGTGAGGCCGGAGCCTATGTGCGCACCGGCGTGGTGGTGCAGGCCTTCGACACCGAGGGCGACAAGGTCACGGCCGTGGTACTCGACGACGGTTCGCGAGTGGAGGCCGATCTGGTGGTCGTGGGTGTCGGCATCTCGCCGGCGGTTTCCTTGGCACTGGATGCCGGCCTGGAGGTCAGCAACGGCATCGTCACCGATGGCAACTGCCGCACAGACGACCCGAGCATCTTCGCGATCGGCGACTGCGCCAACTCGCTGAACGGCTTTCTTGAAACCCGGGTACGTATCGAATCGGTGCCCAACGCGATGGAGCAGGGGCGCATCGCCGCCGCGGTGATCGTCGGCAAGACGCCAGCTCCGCAACTGCCCCCCTGGTTCTGGTCGGATCAGTACGATCTCAAGTTGCAGATGGTCGGTCTGTCGCAGGGCTATGATCATGTGGTCTTGCGCGGCAATCCGGACACGCGCTCGTTCATGGCGTTCTACCTGCGGGAAGGCCAGCTCATTGCAATCGATTCGGTCAATCGCGCCCCTGAATTCATGGCCGGCAAGAAGCTCGTGGCTGAGCGCTGCAAGCCCGATCCGGCGGTGCTGGCCGACGAGTCCGTGCCACTGAAATCGCTGCTCGAAGCCGCCGGGTGAGGCAGCCGTTCACGCGCGAAAAACGCGCAAGCCCGCTAGAATGGGGCGCTTCGGCGCTACGCCGTCTGACTGATGGCGTAGCGTCTTTCGGCTTATTTGGATCAAGGGTTGCCACCATCGTAGACCCCGTACGTATTCCGCGCGCGGAACATTCGATTTCGCGTTCGCAGATTTCCAGCGCCACGCTGAAGGTTCTCTATACGCTCAAGGACGCCGGCTACGAGGCCTACATGGTCGGTGGCGGCGTGCGCGATCTGCTGGCTGGCGTGCCGCCAAAGGATTTCGACATCGCGACCGATGCCAAGCCCGAGCAAATTCGCGCTCTGTTCCGCAGTTGTCGCCTGGTGGGGCGTCGTTTTCTGATCGCCCACGTTCGCTTCGGTAGCGAAGTTCTCGAAGTGACCACGTTTCGTGGCCCGATCAGTGATTCCCACGAACGCGACGACAGTGGTCGGATTCTTTCGGACAACGTCTATGGAACGCTGGAGGAAGATGCTTTTCGCCGCGACTTCACCGTCAACGGGCTCTACTACGATATTCGCGATTTTGCGATCGTCGATTATGTTGGCGGGCTGGAGGACCTGAAACGGCGTCAGCTGCGCCTGATCGGCGACCCCGAGCTGCGCTATCGCGAGGATCCGGTGCGCATGCTGCGCGCGGTGCGTATCGCCTCGAAGCTGGGTTTCGAGATCGAAGCCTCTGCGCGCAAGGCAATTCCGCAGCTGGCGCCGTTGCTGGGCGAGGTTCCGGCAGCGAGGTTGTTCGAGGAAGTGCTGAAGATACTGCTGGCGATCGATGCCGCGGCGAGCTTTCGCACCCTGCGTGAACTCGGACTGTTTCGCGAAATGTTCCCGCAGAGCGAAGCCGTGATCTCGGAATCGCCGCAGTTGCTGCAGTTCGTCGAGTCGGCTCTGAGCAATACCGCCGACCGACTTGCGCGTGGCGCCACCGTGAGTCCGTCGTTTCTCTATGCCGCGTTGCTGTGGCCGGCGGTGGAACGCCGTGCGTCGACCTTGCAGGACAAGCAGGGCCATCCGCCGGCCGTGGCCTGGACTCAGGCGGCGGAAGAAGTGGTGGCGCGGCAGATTTCACGGGTGGCGATACCGAAGCGTTTCAGTGTGCCGGCTCGTGAAATCTGGATGTTGCAGCCCCGCTTCGAGCAGCGTCGCGGCGCGAGAGCCAAGCGGCTGCTGGGACATCCACGCTTTCGTGCGGCCTACGATTTCCTGCTGCTGCGCGCAGAAGCAGGCCTGGCGCCGCAGGAGCTGGCGCAGTGGTGGACCGATGCGCAGGAATCGATCGAACTCAGCGACTTGCCGCCGGTTCCGGATGAAGACGGGGATGCCACCCCGGTGACGCGCAAGCGTCGCCGTCGCCGGCGCAGCCGCAGTGGCAAACCTGCCGGCTGAGCGATGGCGCTTGCTTACATCGGCTTGGGCGCCAACCTCGGCGAGCCTGCGCTGCAACTTCAGCGAGCCATCGAGGCGATGCGCGCGAGTCCTGGATTGACGGTGCGCGCCGAGTCAAGTTTCTACCGCACCGACCCGCTGGGCCCGCCGGGGCAGGCGGACTACTGCAATGCCGTGGTGCTGATCGAAACCGCGTGCAGTCCGGATGAAGTGTTGCAGCGACTGGTTGCGATCGAAGATGCGCTCGGCAAACGGCGCGGCGGACCCAAATGGGGTTCGCGGCGTATCGATCTGGATTTGCTGCTCTACGACCAGATGCGGATCGATCGCAGCGATCTGCAGGTGCCGCACCCGGGCATCACCTCCCGGAATTTCGTGCTGGTGCCACTACTGGAGTTGGCCCCGGACTTGATGCTTCCGGGCCTGGGCATGGCTCGCGACTTCCTGGATCAGGTCGGCATGGACGGTATCGATCGCTGGTCTCGATAACGCGGCCCAAGCGCGGGCTTCGGAGCGCTCAGCTGCCGGACAGGCTGATATAGTCGCGCGCTCTCGAAACCCGAGCCGAGGAGAGCCATGGACGTGGTCAAACCCGTCAATGTCGCGGAACTGCGCCGGATGCGCGCAGCCGGTGAGAAAATTGCCTGCCTGACCTGCTACGACGCCAGTTTTGCACTGATCGAAGATCGTGCTGGTGTGGACTTCGTGCTGGTCGGTGATTCGCTGGGGATGGTGATCCACGGCCGATCGACCACTACCGCAGTCACGGTCGATGACATCGTCTATCACTGCCGAGCCGTCAAGGACAGCCTGAAGCGCGCCTATCTGGTGGCCGACCTGCCGTTTCTGTCCTACGCCACTCGCGAGCGCGCACTCGACGCCTCACAGAGACTGATGCAGGAAGGCGGCGCGAAAATGGTCAAGCTCGAAGGTGGCCGCGAGCAGGCTGATATCGTCGAGTATCTGTCGGTCAGAGGCGTACCGGTCTGCGCACATCTGGGTTTGCAGCCGCAGTTGATTCACAAGCTGGGCGCGTTCAAGGTGCAGGGCAGGGACGAAGCCGCCGCCTCCGCAATGGCGCGCGACGCGCGTCTGCTCGAGGAAGCCGGTGCAGACTGTCTGTTGCTCGAGTGCGTCCCGGCCGATCTGGGGCGGCGCATCACCGAGGCAGCCACGGTGCCGGTCATCGGCATTGGCGCCGGCGCCGGCGTGGACGGCCAGATTCTGGTGCTGCAGGACATTCTCAACATCTCGCCGATGGTCACCGTCGGCCGTTCGCCCCGTTTCGTGCAGAATTTCATGGCGCAGGCGAGCGATATCGAGACAGCCGTTGCGGCCTATGTACAGGCAGTCAAGACCGGCGCGTACCCCGCGGCGGAGCATTGCTTCTGAGCCGCGACGATGCAATTGATCCATGAAGTGACCGCCTTGCGCGCCGCGATCGCGCAGCGTCGCGCCCAGGGCCAGCGCATCGCGCTGGTACCGACCATGGGCAATCTTCACGCCGGGCATGCCAGCCTGGTCGCCCAGGCACGGGATTCGGCGGACTGCGTGGTGGTCAGCATTTTCGTCAATCCCCTGCAGTTCGGGCCGAACGAGGATTTCGATCGCTATCCAAGAACGCTCGGTGCGGATTGCGAGGTGCTGCGCGAGCAGGGCGCGACCCTGGTTTTCGCGCCATCGCTCGAACAGATGTACTCCAACGGCTACCCGCCGAGTACCACCGTGCAGGTCGACGGGACCCTGGTCGAGCAGCTGGATGGTGTGTCGAGGCCGGGACACTTCCGCGGCGTGGCGACCGTCGTCAACATCCTGTTCAATCTGGTACAGCCGGATCTGGCGATATTCGGTGAAAAGGACTACCAGCAGCTCGCCGTTATCCGCCGTATGGCCGCGGATCTCGGACTGCCGATCGAGGTCCGTGGCGCGCCGACCGTTCGCGAAGCGGACGGGCTCGCGCGCAGTTCGCGCAATCAGTATCTCAGTGCGGAACAACGTGCCCGATCCATCGGGATTTTCGCCAGTCTGCAGCATGTCGCCTCACGTTTGCGTTCTGGCCGGCGCGATTTTACGGAGCTGGAGCGCGAGGCCGCCGAAATGCTGGTCGAGCGCGGATTTCAGCCGGACTATGTGGCGATACGCGCATCGGATTTGGCACCGCCGACGGTCGATGCCGATGGCTATGTGGTGCTCATCGCGGCGCTGCTTGGATCGACGCGGCTCATCGACAACCTCAGTGTGAACCTGCAGCCTCGCCACGAGTGAACTGCGCGCATCGGCGCACGCCGAAAGCCCGTCTTGTCGGTGAACCGGGCCTCGGGAACCGTTGGTCCGCGCTGTGGTTGCCGCTGCCCCGATAGCTCGCTACACTCCGAAATTCGCAGGGACGGACCGGGGGTTCGACCTGTTTATGGGCGCATGTCTTAGTGGGCCGCCCGTCTTGAAAAGAAACCCTCGATGCCGGGTGCATGTCTTGGTGGGCCACCCGGGGTCGCCAAAAACCCGTTGAGGGAAAGCCATGCATATCACGCTGCTTAAAGCCAAGCTGCACCGTGCCTGCGTGACGCACGCCGAATTGGACTATGAAGGTTCGTGTGCGATTGATTCGAATCTGCTCGACTCGTCCGGAATACTCGAATACGAGCAAATCCAGATCTACAACGTGACCAATGGCGAACGTTTCACGACGTACGCGATCCGCGCGGAAGCCGGTTCGCATGTCATTTCGGTCAATGGCGCCGCTGCCCACAAGGCGCGTGTGGGCGACCGCCTGATCATCTGCAGCTACGCCGGTCTCGATGCAGCCGCGGCGCGCAACCACAAGCCGAAGCTCATCTATCTGGATGAGAACAACCATGTGACACGGACCGCCAACACGATACCCGTTCAGGCCGCCTGACGGCGCCGTGCCCGGACGAAAGCCGGCGGCACCCGCCGCCACGGCGCGGGTTGCCGCGCTGTTTCCGACGCTGATCTATCACGCCCCGCTCAAGACGCGGGGCGTGACGTCTCTGAACCGCGAACTGGAGCGTGAGGCGCATCAATTGCGCGATCACGATGTCGTCGGCCGCCGCTGGTCGGGCAAGGCTTATCCCGGCGGCTACACCAGTTATGCCTCGCTCGACCAGCTGCACCAGATGTCGAGCACGTTCTTCGATGTGCGTGCCGCGATTGACCGCCATGTGCGCGCCTATGCGCGGGCGCTGCATTGGGATCTCGGCGAAGCCCGCCTGCAGATGACGGACTGCTGGATCAACATCATGGGGCCGCTGTGCGCGCATGGCGCCCATGTGCATCCGCACGCCGTGGTCAGCGGCACCTACTACGTCAAGACGCCCGCCAAGAGCAGTGGCCTGCGTTTCGAGGATCCGCGACTGGCGAGCTTCATGGCGGCGCCCGCAAGAACCGACGACGCGCCCGAGCCGATGCGTCATCACGTGACCTACCCGGCGCGCGCAGGCTGGCTCACCTTGTTCGAAAGCTGGCAGCGCCACGAAGTCCCGCCCAGCCTCGCCAGTGACGAGCGCATCAGCATCAGCTTCAACTACGCCTGGGTCTGAAGCTCGCTGGCGCCAGCGTTCAGGATACGGACACTTTGCTGCGGGCACACTTCCGAGGATAGGCTTGGGAGTCCAGCATCCAAAAGAACAATCAGATGTCCGAACTGACGAACAGTGCCGTCTGGCGCGAACTCGTCGGGCATGCCGAGAGGTTGTGCGCGACGAATCTCAATGAACTGTTTCAGCAGCAGCCCGAACGGGCTGAGGAACTGAGCGTCGAGGCGGTCGACCTGTTCCTGGATTTCTCCAAGCAGCGCGTGGATTCGTCCGTACTGGACAGCCTGCACCGGCTGGCCCGCCAATGTGGATTCGAACAGTGGCGTGAACGCCTGTTCGCTGGCGAAGCGGTCAATCACACCGAAGGCCGGGCGGCATACCACATGGCCCTGCGCTGTCTCGACGACACCCCGATGTGCGTCGACGGCGAGAACGTCGTGCCGCTGGTCGCAGCGGTGCGTGACCGTTTTTGTGCGTTCGCGGAAGCGGTACGCGGTGGGCAATGGACCGGCGCCAGTGGTGACGTCATTCGCGATGTCGTCAACATCGGCATCGGCGGTTCGGACCTGGGCCCGCGCATGGTCTGCCAGGCGCTCGCACCTTATTGCGACGGCCCGCGTTCGCACTTCGTCGCCAACGTGGACGGTGCCGAGCTGTCGGATACCCTGGTGGGCCTTGATCCGGCGCAGACGCTGTTCATCATCACTTCCAAGACGTTCACCACCCAGGAGACCATGGCCAATGCGCATGCCGCGAGGCGATGGTTGGTTGGCCGTCTGGGCGAAGCGGCCGTGGCCAGGCACTTTGTCGCGGTGTCGACCAATGCCGATGCCGTTCAGAGCTTCGGCATCGCGGCCGACAACATGTTCGAATTCTGGGACTGGGTCGGCGGTCGCTATTCGCTGTGGTCTGCGGTCGGTGTGTCGATCGCCGTCGCGATGGGTGCGGAGCGCTTCGTGGAACTGCTGTCCGGCGCCCAGGCGATGGACCGCCATTTCGCGACGACCGAGGGCGCCGACAATCTGCCGCTGACGCTCGGCCTGCTGGCCGTATGGAACACCAATTTCCTGAACTGTCCGACCCAGGTCCTGGCGCCGTATTCGCAGCGCTTGCAGCGGTTCCCGGCCTGGGCGCAGCAGCTGGAGATGGAATCCAACGGCAAGAGCGTGGATCGCGACGGCGTCGCGCTGGACTACCGCACCACGCCGGTCCTCTGGGGCGATGTCGGTACCAATGCCCAGCACGCCTATTTCCAGATGCTGCATCAGGGCACGGACGTCAATCCGGTGGATTTCGTATTGCCGCTCGCCGCCGATCACGAACTGCACGAGCAGCAGAAACTGCTGATCGCCAACTGCCTGGCGCAGGGTGCCGCGCTGATGCGCGGCAAGGATGCCGATACGGTTCGCGCCGAGCTGTCCGCGCAGGGCCTGCGCGGCACCGAGCTGGATGCGGCCGTGCCGCATCGGGTGTTCAGCGGCAACCGGCCCAGCAACACACTGCTGATGCCGCGCGTCGACCCTTTTCATCTGGGCGCGCTGCTGGCGCTCTACGAGCATCGCACCTTCGTGCAGAGCGTAATCTGGAACATCAACGCCTTCGACCAATGGGGCGTCGAACTGGGCAAGCAACTGGCCAAAAGCGTCGTCAGCGCGCTCGACGGCGAGGTGGCCGAGCTCGACCCCTCGACCCGCGCACTGGTCGCACGCGTCAGCGACGGGGTCAGGTTTCAGCGGTAGCGGCAATGCCGATGCAATTCTTCAATCAAACAGGAGTGAACAGCATGAACAAGATCAAAGCGATCGTTGCCAGCGTAGCCGTTTCGGCGATGCTTACCGCCGTATTGCCGACGCCGGCCTTGGCGGCTGTGGTCAGCACGGAGCAGATGATGTCCCAGGGCGCCAGCACGCAGGATCGTGCGGCGGTCGATACCTTCCTGGCGCGGGCCGACGTCCGTGATCAGTTGCAGGCCTGGGGTGTCGCGCCCAGCGTGGTCGAGCAGCGCGTCGCGTCGCTGTCGGATCAGGAGCTGCAGGAGCTGTCGCTGAAGATACAGGAGCAGCCGGCCGGCGGTGACGTGATCGCCGTCATCGGCATCGTGTTCCTGGTGCTGCTGATTCTCGAACTGGTCGGCGTGACCAACGTCTTCACCTCGATCTGAGTGTTCGGACGACGATCTGCGGACCGCCTAGTGCGGTCCGTTTTCGTTGGCCTTCCCGGAGCCTGCATGGCTCTGGCGCTGCTGGCCGGCTGTGCCGCAGGGCCTGAAACCCTGCGTCTGCGACAGGAGACCGTCAGTGTCGAGCTGAGCGACACGCCGTTCTTCGCGCAGCAGCGCTACCAGTGCGGGCCTGCGGCGCTGGCGACCGTGCTCGTGAACTCGGGCGTGTCGGTGACGCCCGAAGCCCTGGTGTCCGAGGTCTATATTCCGGAACGCGAAGGCAGCCTGCAGTCCGAGATGATCGCGGCCGCACGGCGGCATGGGCGCGTGCCGTTCCGGCTGGACGGCCATGTCGAATCGGTGCTCGCCGAACTCTATGCGGGCCGCCCGGTGCTCGTTTTCCAGAACCTGGGCCTGAACCGGCTTCCGGTCTGGCACTACGCGGTCACGGTCGGACGCGATGCCGATCGCGGCGAATTCGTGATGCGCTCGGGTACCGAACCGCGTCACATCGAGTCCGACAAGGACTGGCTCGCGCGCTGGGATCGCGGCGGGCGCTGGACCGTAGTTGTGGTCCGACCCGACGAGTTGCCGGTCAGCGCAAGCGCCGAGTCCTGGCTTGCGGCCGTGGCGCCGTTCGAGTCTCTGGGGCAGCTGGATATCGCCCGAACCGCCTACGATACGGCGAGCCAGCGCTGGCCCGGCAATGCCCTGGTCTGGGCCGCCCTAGGCAATGTGCACTATGCGCTCGGCGAGCAGTCCGAAGCGGCGAAAGCGTATGCCCGGGCGATCGACATCGACCCGTCGGCGAGCCTGGTGCGCAACAACTATGCGCAGACGCTCGCCGAACTCGGCTGCGCCGAACGTGCGCAGCAGGAGCTGGCGACGGCGGAAGTCGGCGCGAACCCCTCGCAGCTCACCTTGCTGCGTTCGACCCGGGCCGATATTGCCGCACTGAGTACGAGCGCGCGCTGCCCCCTCAAGCCTTGAGCACGCCGCAGTTCGCGGATTCAGGCGGCGCGGCCGTGGCGCTGCAAGGCCCAGTGCACGTGCTCGCGCACGATTGCGTTGGCGTCGTCGGCCCGTGTCCTCAGCGCCTCGATGATTCCCGGTTCGTGCGGGGCATTGCCGAGCGCCACCGCGAGATTGCGCAGCCAGTTGCCGTAGCCGCCGCGTCGCAAGGCCATACCTTCGGTGCGTCGCAGGTATTCGTCCTCTTCCCAGGAAAACAGTTCGACCAGGGACGGTGCATCGAAGCCGTGGCGCACATTGAAGTCGGGCACTTCGGCGGGACGGGCGTAGCGGTTCCAGGGGCAAACGATCTGGCAGTCATCGCAGCCGAAGATGCGGTTGCCGATGGCCTCTCGAAACTCCAGCGGAATGCTGCCGCGGTGTTCGATCGTGAGATAGGAGATGCAGCGCCGCGCATCGAGCTGATACGGCGCCACGATCGCACGCGTCGGGCATATGTCGATGCAGGCTTGACAGCTGCCGCAGTGGCTGCGTCGGGCGGCACCGGATGCCGCCAGCGGCAGGTCCGTATAGATTTCGCCCAGCAGGAAGTACGAGCCGGCCTTGCGGTTGAGCAGCAGGGTGTTCTTGCCGATCCAGCCCAATCCGGCGTCGCGCGCCAGGGCTTTTTCGAGAGATGGCGCGCTGTCCGAAAACACCCGGTAACCGTGTGGTTCGATCTCTTCGCCGATACGTGCCGCCAGCTTCAACAGACGTCCGCGTACGGTTCGATGATAGTCCCGTCCGAGCGTGTAGCGCGCGATATAGCCCTTGCGCGGATCATCCAGCACCGATTGCGCGTCCGCGCCGACCGGCCAGTAGTCCATCCGGGCCGAGATCACCGAGACCGTGCCTTCGCGCAACTCGGCGGGCCGGCTGCGCTGCGCTGGGTTTCGGCTCATGTAGCCCATTGAGCCGTGGTAGCCCTGCTCCAGCCAGTGGCGCAGGTGATGCTCGTCCTCCTGCAGCTGGACTCGCGAGACCGCGGCATCGGAAAAGCCCAGGTCCTGCGCCCAGGCCAGAATGCGTTCCGGCAAGGCGTTCAGGGCCGGGCGATCGGCTTCTATACTGGTGGGCATGTCACATCCATCATCACGCGCATTCTACGGCGCCGAGCAGGTTCGCGAGCTGGATCGCCGCGCCATTGAGGACTGCGGCATTCCCGGCCACGTACTGATGAAGCGTGCCGCGGCGGCGGCCTGGTCCGCTGCCGTGGCGCGATTGCGCAAACCGAAACAGGTCGTGGTGGTGGCGGGCTCCGGCAACAACGGCGGCGACGGATACGAACTCGCACGACTCGCTCAAAGCGATGGTATCGAGGTGCGCGTGCTCGAACTGGCCGGCGAACGGCGCGGCGATGCGGCCACGGCGCGTTCGGCCTGGCTGGAGGGCGGGGATGCGGTGTTTCCGGCCAGCGCCGACGCGCTGAGCGAATGCGGCAAGGGCGTATTGCTCGTCGACGCCGTGTTCGGCACCGGTCTGTCGCGCGCCCCTCGGGGCGAAGCCGCCGCCTGCATCACCGCGATCAATGCGGCGCGTGATCGCGGTGCGCAGGTCCTGGCACTGGATATTCCGAGCGGTCTATTCGCAGACAGCGGACAGGCACCGGGTGTCGCGGTCAGCGCCGATCTTACCGTCAGCTTTATCGGCCGCAAGCCAGGGCTACATCTGGGGGAGGGGCCGGACCGGACCGGCGATCTGGTCTTCGACGCGCTTGAAATTCCGGCGACGATCTATGAGGCGCTTCCGCAGGCGGCCAGCCTGCTGGGTGAGGATCTGTTGCGCAGCACTCTGAGCCGGCGTCCACGCTCGGCGCACAAGGGCAGTCACGGCCATGTGCTGTTGATCGGCGGCGACGGTGGCACCAACGGCGCCTTGCTGATGGCGGCGCGCGCAGCCTTGCGCAGCGGCGCTGGCCTGGTCAGCGTCGCGACGCGCGCAGCACATGCCGCCGCGCTGGCAATGGCGCAGGCCGAGCTGATGCCGCACGGCGTTGAGGATGTCGAGGCGCTTGCATCATTGATCGACAAGGCCGATGTCGTCGCGATCGGGCCCGGTCTTGGCCAGCGGGACTGGGGGCGGACCATGTTCAAGGCGGCCCTGGACTGCGGCCGGTTGCTGGTGCTGGACGCCGATGCGCTGAACCTGCTGGCGGATTCACCGAGATCGCGCGAAGACTGGGTATTGACGCCGCATCCAGGTGAGGCGGCACGCCTGCTGCAGCTCGATACGGCCACGATTCAAGCCGACCGCCTGTCGGCCGTCGCGCAGCTGCAACAGCGGTACGGCGGTGTCGCCGTGCTCAAAGGGGCCGGCAGCCTGGTGCAAGGACGCGAACTGGGGCTGTGCCCGCACGGTAACCCGGGCATGGGCGTCGGTGGCATGGGAGATGTGCTGACTGGCGTGGTCGCGGCCGTATTGGCGCAGCATCGCAGTATGCCGATGTCTACCGAAACCGCAGTGGGAGTGGCTGTGGCAGCGCACGCCCTGGCTGGCGATCTGGCGGCGAAGCGCGGCGAACGTGGGCTGCTGCCCAGCGACCTGATCGACAGCCTGCGCGAGATCATGAATCCATGAAACGGTTCCTGGCGGATGAGGCGGCGACGATCGAGATGGGCCGGGCGTTGGCCTCCGCTCTGGTGGATGTGCCGGGCGCAGTCATTTTCCTTGAAGGCGATCTCGGTGCCGGCAAGACCACGCTGGCCCGGTCGATTCTGCGTGGGCTGGGGGTGCGGGGAACGGTGCGCAGTCCGACCTATACCTTGCTCGAACCCTACGAGCTCGAACTCAGACGAATCCTGCACGTGGATCTGTACCGGATCGCCGACCCCGATGAGCTCGATCAACTCGGTTTGAACGACTATCCCTCCGGCGAAACGCTGTGGCTGGTGGAATGGCCACAACGTGGAATCAGCCATCTGCCCGCAGCGGATCTGGAGATTCGCCTGCAGGCCGAAGCGGCCGGACGAAACCTGGAGATTGCTGCGCAGACGGCGCTCGGACGCGCGATCGAAGCCGCTTTCTCGGCGCAAATTGACCGGATTTAGGGCCGTTTGCAAGGCTTCACTTTAACTAACCGCTGATAAACGCTGTTTTAATTAAAGAAAATGCTTGATAGACCGTTTCCCCACGGTTAGACTCCGCGCGGGGTCATTCTCCAGGGAGAACCGGCGGTGCGCTGCCTGTCGTTGCTGTTCCTATTGCTGCCATTGGCTGTGGGCGCGAAAGAACTACGCGACGTGCGCGTGTGGGCCGGACCCGAGACCACGCGGGTGGTTTTCGATCTGTCCGCGCCGACCGAACACAAGGTTTTTTCGCTGGTTGCGCCGGAACGCGTGGTCATCGACCTCGACGGGGTCGAGCGCTCCTCGCGTCTGGCGGCCTCGCTCGAAGGCAGCGGCCTGGTCCAGCGCATTCGCACGGGGCGGCGCCCCGATGGGGCACTGCGCGTCGTGCTCGATCTCAGTGAAGCGGTTCGCCCCAAGAGCTTCGCCCTGACCCCGAACGGTGACTATGGCTACCGACTGGTGGTCGATCTCGGTGAGCAGGGCACGCTGAATCTGCCGGAAGGTCGCGAGAGCACGACGATCGCCGCCGCAGCGCCCGAGCAACAGCCGGCACCTGAACCGGCGCCGCCGGCGCCGCAGATCGTCGAAGTGCCCGCCGCGCAGGCGCCCCTGCCGGCTGCGAAGCCGAGGAGCACGCTTTACGAAAAGCCGATCGTGATCGCGATCGACGCCGGCCACGGCGGCAAGGATTCCGGTGCGCGCGGTTCGCATGGCGTACTCGAAAAGGACGTCGCCCTGTCGATGGCGCGCCGGCTGGCCAAGCTGGTCAATGCGCAGCCCGGCTATCAGGCCGTCCTCACCCGTGACAGCGATACGCTGATCGCCTTGCGCGAACGCATGAACATCGCGCGTGATGCGCAGGCCGATCTGTTCGTATCGATTCACGCCAATGCCTACAAGGACAGCCGTGTGAACGGCAGTGCGGTCTATGCCCTGTCACACCGCGGTGCCACGTCCGAACAGGCGCGGTGGCTCGCCAACAAGGAAAACTCCGCCGATTTGATCGGCGGCGTCGAGCTGTCCGGCAAGGACGACACCCTGGCCGCGGTGCTGTTCGACATCTCTCAGACCTCGGCGATCGAGGCCAGCATCGATGTCGGTGGCCGCATCCTCGAATCGCTGGGCGGCATCAACAAGCTGCAACGTACCTCGGTGCAACAGGCCGGCTTCGTCGTGTTGAAGTCACCGGACATTCCTTCAGTCCTGGTGGAGACGGCTTTCATCACCAATCCCAAGGAAGAAAAGCTGCTCAACGATTCCGGCTATCAGGCGACGCTGGCCAAGGCGATCTTCAAGGGCGTGCAGAGCTATTTCCAGAACTACCGTCCGCTGCGCTACGTCTCCGCGCCGGCCAATTCGGCCAGCCGCAATAATCACACGGTGCGTTCCGGTGACACGCTGTCCGAGGTCGCGCAGCTCTATCAGGTCAGCCTCAACGATCTGCGCAGCGCCAACGGCCTCAACGGCGACCGACTGAAGGTCGGCGAAGTTCTGCAGATTCCGGTCGCGCACTGAGAGCGCTGTCCGTATCCTTCGCGGTTCGACCGATTCGAGCCGCCCGTGTTGCCACTGCCAACTCCCCCCGTTTTGCCGCCGCGGCGTTCCGCAAACGGAGCTTGCTGAGCATGGCGATCCGGATACTTCCCGAACAACTGATCAACCAGATCGCCGCCGGTGAAGTCGTCGAGCGGCCGGCCGCCGTGGTCAAGGAACTGGTCGAGAACAGCCTGGACGCCGAAGCGCGGGCGGTCGAGGTCGAACTCGAAGGTGGCGGCCTCACCTTGATCCGAATCCGCGATGACGGAAACGGCATCGCACGCGATGAGCTGCCGATGGCCCTGACGCGCCACGCCACCAGCAAGATCGAATCGCTGGATCAGCTGGAGCGTGTCGCCAGCTTCGGCTTTCGCGGCGAAGCCCTGCCCAGCGTGCTGTCGGTGTCACGCCTGTCGCTGGTATCCAGAACGGCGACGGACGAGCACGGCTGGCGATTGGCGGGCGAGGGCGCCATTGCCGCGGACGCGCAGCCGCAACCGGCGCCGCACAGCCCTGGCACCACGCTCGAAGTTCGCGATCTGTTCTACAACACGCCGGCGCGTCGCAAGTTCATGCGCACCGAATCCACGGAGTTCCGTCACGTCGATCAGGCGCTGCGTCGCATCGCGTTGGCGCGGCCGGAGCGTGCATTCGCCCTTCGGCACAATGGGCGAGAGGTGTTTCGGCTGGCCCGCGGCAGCGCCGAGGCCAGAATGAAGGCGCTGTGCGGTGAGGCGTTCGCGGACAGCGCGATCCTCATCGAAGAAGAGCGCCTGGGCATGCGGCTGTGGGGCTGGACCGCGCTGCCGAGTTTCTCGCGTGCGCAGCCCGACCTTCAGTATTTTTTCGTCAACGGTCGCGTGGTGCGCGACAAGCTGGTCGCCTCGGCGCTGCGGCGCGCCTATGCGGACGCCTTGCACAGCACGCGTTACCCCGCATTCGTGCTGTTCTTCGAGCTCGATCCGTCCGGCGTCGACGTGAACGTTCATCCGGCCAAGCTCGAAGTGCGTTTCCGGCAATCGGCAACGGTGCATGACTTTCTGTTCGGTTCGATCCAGCGTGCGCTGCGCGACGTACGGCCGGAGCCGCAGCAACATCACCGCGTAGAATGGGCACGCAAGCCGGATCGGATGGCGTTGTCCACGGCGGTGCCGGACCCTGGATTTCGCAATACCAACTTCTCGTCCGCTTCGGCGCGTTTGCCCTTGCAGCAGGTCGCCGAACCGACGGTCGAGTTCGCACGCACTGCTTGGGCAGCGTTGGGCGCCGCGCCGGTCGCGGAGCCCTCACCGCCGCAGCCGGCGGCGGACGGCGACATGCCGCTCGGCCGCCCCTTGGCGCAACTGGGGGGCGTGTTCATTCTGGCCGAGAACCAGCACGGGCTGGTGGTCGTGGACGCACATGCGGCGCACGAACGCGTGCTGTACGAACGCTTCAAGACCGACCTGCATACCGGCAGCCTGCCCAGCCAGCACTTGCTGGAGCCGCTGCGCCTGAATCTGCCCGAAGACCTGGTCGACCTGGCAGACAATCATCGCGAGGACTTGCTGGCCTACGGTGTGGAGCTGGATCGCAGCGGCCCGACCTCGCTGGCGATTCGAGCGGTGCCGCCACTGCTGCCGCTGGAGGAAGTCGAAGGTCTGGTGCGCAGCGCGCTCGGCGAACGTGCGGCGGGCGAGAGTCACCGCCATTTCGGCGATGTGCTCGACGCGCAGGAACGCGTACTCGCGGACATGGCCTGTCGTGCCGCGATCAAGGCCAACCGACGCCTGAGCCTGCCGGAGATGGAACGACTGCTGCGCGACATGGAGCGCACCGAGTTGTCCGGCCAGTGCAATCACGGTCGTCCGACCTGGGTGCAGCTCGATCACGGCGCCTTGGACCGGCTGTTTCTGCGCGGTCGATGAATGCCGTCTGAGACGCCGGACGAAGCGATCCCGGTGGTCCTGCTGATGGGGCCGACGGCATCCGGCAAGACCGCGCTGTCGTTCGCGCTGGCGGAACGCTTCGATGTCGAAATCGTCAGCGTCGATTCCGCGCTGGTCTATCGCGGCATGGATATCGGCACCGCCAAGCCGGATGCCGCAGTCCGCGCACGAATTCCGCACCATCTGATCGACATTCTCGACCCTGCGCAGGCCTACTCGGCGGCGCGTTTCGCTGCCGATGCCGGCCGCCTGATTCGCGAGATACGTGCGCGCGGCCGACTGCCCCTGCTGGTGGGAGGGACCATGCTGTACTTTCGCGCCCTGACGCGCGGACTCAGCGAATTGCCGTCTGCCGATCCTGATCTGCGGGCCCGCATCGAAGCCGAAGCAGCGGTGCAGGGCTGGCCGCGCCTGCATCGACGTCTGGTGGAGCTGGATCCGGTGACGGCCGCGCGGTTGCATCCGAATGATGGTCATCGCATCCAGCGCGCACTGGAGATCTGTGAACTGGGTGGAGGTCCGGCGAGTGCAAGATTTGCGGCCGGTGCGCATTCGACGCTACAGGGGCCGGTCATCAAACTGGCGCCCAACCCGCCAGAACGCGCCCGCCTGCATCAGCGTATCGAACAGCGCTTTCGTCAGATGATCGACCAGGGTCTGGTCGCTGAAGTGGCGCGTCTACGCGCACGTGGCGACCTTGATCCGGACATGCCGTCGATGCGCGCGGTCGGTTATCGCCAGATGTGGCGTCATCTGGACGGTGAAACCAGTTTGGAGCAGGCCGTGGATCAGGGCATCGCGGCGACGCGACAGTTCGCGAAACGCCAGTTGACCTGGCTGCGCACCGAGACCGATGTGCACTATCTGGACCCGGATTCCCCTGATCTGGCGCGGGCCGCCGAAGATCGGATTCGAGCGTGATACACTCGATCGCGAGACAGTCCGGAGGCGCGGGGACCTTGCCCGGCCCGCCTGTCTGTAACGAATAAAGGACTACCAGGAAAGAACATGTCTAAGGGTCAAACTTTACAAGAACCTTTTTTGAACACACTGCGCAAAGAGCGGATTCCGGTCTCGATCTATCTGGTCAACGGCATCAAGCTGCAGGGCCATATCGAGTCGTTCGACCAGTTCGTAGTCCTGCTCAAGAACAGCGTCAGTCAGATGGTCTACAAGCACGCGATCTCGACCGTCGTGCCAGCGCGCCCGGTGCGCCTGTCGAGTGACGACGATAGCAGCGAAGACTAAGATCGCCCGCGACGCCCGCATGCCTGAGACGGCCACGCGCCCGACGTCGCAAAAAGCGGTACTCGTCAATCTGGAATTCCCGGGTTCCGACTACAGTGTCGAAGCCGCTGAATTCCGCGAGCTCGTGCGCGCGTCCGGCGCCGAGATCACGGCGTTCATCGGCGGCCGTCGCCAGCGTCCGGATTCGAGTCTGTTCGTCGGCAGCGGCAAGGCCGACGAAGTCGCCGAGGCCGTGGAACTGCATTGCGCCGAGCTGGCAGTGTTCAATCACGCGCTGTCGCCGAGCCAGGAGCGCAATCTGGAGAAGCGGCTCAAGTGTCGCGTGCTCGACCGGTCCGGGCTGATCCTCGACATCTTCGCGCAGCGTGCACGTTCGCACGAGGGCAAGCTGCAGGTCGAGCTGGCTCAGCTGCAGCATCTTTCCACGCGCCTGGTCCGTGGCTGGTCGCATCTTGAGCGTCAGGGCGGCGGCATTGGCCTGCGTGGCCCCGGCGAAACCCAGCTGGAAACCGATCGGCGACTGGTGCGTCATCGCATCGCGATGCTCAAGCGGCGTCTCGAAGAGGTGCGCAAACGGCGCTCGCTGTCGCGTCAGCAGCGCTTGCGCAACGAAGTGCCCACGGTGTCGCTGGTCGGCTATACCAATGCCGGGAAATCGACGCTGTTCAATGCGCTGACCGGCAATGACAGTTTTGCCTCCAGCCAGCTGTTCGCGACCCTGGATCCGACCTTGCGGCGGCTGCCACTGCCGCCGGGCGAGCACATCGTGCTGGCCGATACGGTCGGATTCATTCGCGATCTGCCGCATGACTTGGTGGCGGCGTTCCGTGCCACGCTGGAGGAATCCAGGGACGCCGGCTTGCTGCTGCACGTGGTCGATGCCGCCGATCCGGAATGCAGCGTTCGAATCGAGCAGGTCAACGCAGTGCTTGAGGAGATCGGTGCGACCAAGGCTCCTCGGATTCTGGTCTACAACAAGATCGATCTGCTTGATCGCGAGACGCCCGAATTACAGCGCGATGCCGAAGCCCAGGTCACGCGCATCTACGTCTCGGCCGAAAGCGGGCAGGGGCTCGACAGGCTGCGGCAGGTCGTGCGCGATCATTTCTTCGCCGACAGCGTCGAGCGCGAGGTTCGCGTGCCGCTGCGCGCCGGCGGTTTGCGGGCCCGCTTGTTCGAGCACGAGGCGGTGCTGCGCGAACAGGTCGAGGACGATGGCAGCTGGACGGTGACGGTGCGCATGCCATACGCGCAACTGGCACGTATGTGCCGCGAGGCGGATTTGCCGATACCGGCGCCGCCAATGCAGGAATCGGCGCAGTGAACTGGTAGAATCGCGCCGAAATCAGAACGACGGCCGCCGCGTGCGGCCCTTTTTATCGACCTTTATCGACAGTTTTCGGTCGGCAGTTTCAGCTGCCTCGATCGTCGGAGCACAACATGGCTTGGAACGAGCCCGGCGGCGGCCGCGACCCCTGGAACAACAACGGTGGCGGACGTCGTAGCGGTGGCAATACGCCTGACGTGGATGAAATCCTGAAGCGCCTCAAGGCGAGATTCGGTGGTCGCGGCGGCAAGGGCGGCAAGGGTTTTTCCGGCGCCGTGATGCTGCTGTTGCTGGCCATCGTGGCGCTGTGGGGTGCCTCTGGCTTCTACATGGTCAATGAACGCGAACAGGCCGTGGTGCTGCGCTTCGGCGCCTATAGCCGAACCGAAGGCCCAGGTCTGCGCTGGCATGTGCCGTGGCCGTTCGAGCGCGAGGAAAAGGTCAACGTCACCGAGGTGCGCGAGTCCACCGATCGCAGCTCGATGCTGACCGAAGACGAGAACATCGTCGAACTTGAACTGAAGGTGCAGTACCGCGTCACCTCTGCCGAGAACTACCTGTTCAGCGTCAAGGATCCGGATGCGACGCTGCGCCAGGCGACGCGCAGCGCGGTGCGCCAGATCGTCGGCCGCAACACCTTCGACTTCGTTGTGATCGAAGGACGCCAGGCGGTCGCAGATCGTGCGCGAACCTTGCTGCAGGACATCCTCGACGGCTACGAAACCGGGCTGATCGTGATGCAGGTCAACATGATCGACGCGCGTGCGCCGGCACAGGTTCAGGACGCCTTCCTCGACGCAATCAAGGCGCGCGAGGATCAGCAGCGCTTCAAGAACGAAGCCGAGTCCTATTCCAATGAGCGTCTGCCGCAGGCGCGTGGTACTGCCGCTCGCCAGGTCTCCCAGGCCACCGGCTACCGTGACAGTGTGGTGGCGGAAGCCGAAGGTGACGTGGCCCGCTTCACGCAACTTCTGACCGAGTACGAAAAGGCGCCGAAGGTGACGCGTCAGCGCATGTATCTCGATGCGCTCGAAGACGTGATGAGCCGCACCGGCAAGGTGCTGGTCGATACCGATGAAGCCAATCCCATGCTGTATTTGCCGCTCGACCAGCTGATGAAGAACCGCGGTGACGCAACCACTGGTGGCAAGACCACGTCGTCGCTGCCGTCGACGTCATCGAACAGCAGCTCGAACGACAACCGCTTACGCGAACGCGAGAGGCGCTGATGAGCAACCGTCAACTTTTTTCGATCGCGCTCGCCCTGATTGCGGTCTTTGTTCTCTACCAGACGTTCTACATCGTCGATCAGCGCGAACGCGTCATCAAGCTGCGCTTCGGCGAGGTGATCGGTGTCGATTCGCAGCCTGGCGTGCATTTCAAATGGCCGATCGCCGACAGCGTGCGCCGCATGGACAGCCGCGTGTTGACGCTCGACAACCAGTCCGAGGACTTCCTGACCTCGGAGAAAAAGAGCGTCAAGGTCGACTTCTACGCCAAATGGCGAATCCAGGACACACGCACCTACTACCGCGCCACGGCCGGCCTGGAGATCAACGCCAACGATCGTCTGGCGTCGATCGTCAATCGCGCGCTGCGGGACCAGTTTTCGATCCGCACGATCCGCCAGGTGGTTTCGGACGAACGCGACGACATCATGAAGGCGGTGGAGGACTCCACCGCAGAGAAGGTCGACGAACTCGGAATCCAGCTGGTCGACGTTCGCGTCAAGGCGATCGACCTGCCGGATAACGTCAGCGATTCGGTCTATCAGCGCATGCGTTCGGAGCGTCAGCGCGTGGCCTCCGACTTCCGCGCACGCGGTTCCGAGGAAGCCGAGAAAATCCGTGCGGACGCCGATCGCGAAGCCGCGGTCATCGTCGCCAATGCCTACAAGGAAGCCGAACGCATCCGTGGTGAGGGCGACGCCAAGGCCGCCGAGATTTACGCGACGGCCTACAACAAGGACGCCGAGTTCTATTCGTTCTATCGCAGTCTGGATGTCTACCGGAACAGCTGGAACGGTCAGCAGGACCTGATGGTGCTGGAGCCAAGCAGTGAGCTGTTCAAGTACTTCAAGAACCCAGCGGGTCGCTGATGTGGGACGATCTGCTACGCGCGCTGGCACTGGTCCTGGTGATTGAGGGTCTGATGCCGTTCGCGTTTCCCGGCCGCTGGCGACAGATTCTGCTGCGCATGGCGAGTCTCGATGACAAGCAGATGCGTACGGCGGGTCTGATCGCGATGGTCGCCGGCATCGTTCTGCTGCAACTGGTGCAGTTCCTGCGATGACTCGAAACTGGATGCTGCCGGACGGAGTCGAGGAATGGCTGCCGCCATCGTCGTGGGCGCTGGAAGACCTGCGCCGCAAGCTGCTCGATCTGTATCGCGATCGTGGCTATGGCCTGATCTACACGCCGCTATTCGAGCACCTGGACACGCTGCTGGTCGGCGCCGGCTCCGACCTGGAAAGCCTGACCTTCAAGCTGGTTGATCCGGCCAGCGGGCGCTTGCTGGGATTGCGTGCAGACATGACGCCGCAGGCCGCGCGCATCGTGGCGCGCCGTTTCGACCAGAGCGATGTGGTCCGATTGTGCTACATCGGTACCGTGCTGAGAACGCAGCCCGACGCGATGGGCGGCTCGCGTGCGCCGCGTCAGCTCGGTTGCGAACTGTTCGGCGATGCCAGCATGAACGCGGACCACGAAATCCTGCGTCTGCTGGCCGAAACCCTGAAGATCACCGGTGTCGACACGGCGCATCTCGACCTGGGCCACGTCGGCATCTATCGGTCGCTGGTGGCGCGCCTGGGGCTCGGTGCGGACGATGAAGCCACGCTGTTCGATATCCTTCAACGCAAGTCGCAACCGGACTATCAGGCCTTCAGTTCGGCCGTGGGTATGCAGCCTGAACCGGCGCGCCTGATCGCGGCTCTGATGAGCCTCAACGGCGATCTGGCCGTAATTGATCAGGCCAGGCTTGCATTGGCCGATGCCGGCGACGAAGCCATGCAGGCCTTGTCGGTGCTCGAATCGGCAGCCGTTGAACTGGCCCGCTCGGCTCCGCAACTGCCGCTGCATATCGATCTTGCCGAACTTCGCGGCTATCGCTACCAGACCGGCCTGGTGTTCGCCGCCTTCGTGCCCGGCCACGGCCGCGAACTGGCGCGCGGCGGCCGTTATGACGGCGCCGGCGCAGAGTTCGGACAGGGCCGTCCGGCCACCGGTTTTTCGGCCGATCTCAATGAGTTGCTGCGGCTCGGCGCCTGATTCGCGGCGACGGCGCGCGACGTACGCGTGTGCGCCGTCGGCGCATCCCTCTATTCTGGAGTTCCATCCATTGTCCACGGACGTCACGGAAATCAGTCATGGCTAAGACAGTCGTCGTCATCGGTGCCCAATGGGGCGATGAAGGCAAGGGCAAGGTCGTCGACCTGCTGACCGAGAAGGTGCAGGCGGTGGTCCGCTTTCAGGGCGGTCACAACGCCGGGCACACGCTCGTCATCAACGGTGTCAAGACGGCGCTCAACCTGATTCCCTCGGGAATCATGCGGCCCGGCGTGGCCTGCCTGATCGGCAACGGCGTGGTGCTTTCGCTGCCGCACCTGATCGCGGAGATCGAAAAGATCGAAGCCGCCGGCATGTCGGTGCGCGATCGTCTCAGGATTTCCGAGGCAACGCCGCTGGTGTTGCCGGTGCACGCCCGGCTCGACCAGGCGCGCGAACTGGCGCGTGGCGACGCCAAGATCGGAACCACCGGCAAGGGTATCGGCCCGGCTTACGAGGACAAGGTGGCACGTCGCGCGATCCGCGTCGGCGACCTGTTCCATCGCGAGCAGCTGGCCGCCAAGCTCGGCGAAGTGCTCGGCTATCACAACTTCGTGCTGCAGAACTACTTCCATGAAGAGCCGGCCGATTTTCAGCAGACGCTGGATGACCTGCTCGGTTATGCGGAAATCGTCAAACCAATGGTGGCGGACGTGACCGAGCTGCTGCGTCTACACATACGCCGCGGCGACAAGGTGTTGTTCGAAGGCGCCCAGGGCGCGCTGCTCGACGTCGATCACGGCACCTATCCCTACGTGACCTCGAGCAACACCACGGCCGGCGGCGCCTCGACGGGCTCCGGCGTCGGGCCACGCGAGCTTGACTACGTACTGGGCATCGTCAAGGCCTATGCCACGCGCGTCGGTGGCGGTCCGTTTCCCACCGAGCTGGACAATGACATCGGACAGCATATTCGTGACAAGGGCGCCGAGTACGGCACTGTCACCAAGCGTCCGCGCCGCTGCGGCTGGTTCGACGCGGTGGCCGCGCGACGCTCGATCTTCAACAACAGCGTGACCGGCCTGTGCGTCACCAAGCTCGACGTGCTCGATGAACTGGACGTGATCCGGTTCTGTGTCGGCTATCGGGTCGATGGCGTGCCTGTCGAGGTGCCGCCGATCGGCGCCGAAGGCTTCCTCAAGATCGAAGCGGTCTACGAGGAATTGCCCGGCTGGAAGCAGAGCACCTACGGCATCAAGCGCTATGACGACCTGCCCGAAGCCGCGAGAAACTACCTGAAGCGCATGGAGGAGATTACCGAGGCCGAAGTCGCCATGATCTCCACCGGCCCCGATCGAGATCACACCATCGTACTGCGCAATCCGTTCGGCTGATCCGCGAGCATTCAGGCCGCTTTCGTGGCAGGCCGGGGGGTCAGGGCGGCGAACTCGGATGGTCCTGATGAGCGTCTCCGCTCCACGAGCGTAGCGGCCAGCGCCCGCAATCACTCCGGGGTGCAGCCGAGGCCCCGACCGATCGTCCACAGTCGTTACGCACGCGGCGAGTAGAATCGGTCGCATGAGTTTCATTTCGATCAAACCGTCCGCTGCGCTGACCGGTCTAGTCGAGTCATTATGGGATTGCGACTGGGCGCCGGCACCGCACTGCCTGGAACGTGTCCTGCCGTCGGCGTATGGCCAGCTGATCGTCAATCTTTACGAGGACGAAACCCGCGAGTATTTCGAGGACGACGGTTCATTGCGTTGCGTCCGCCTTGCGGCGACCACCCTGGCGGGGCCGCAAGCACTCAGCGGCATCATCGATACCCGGGAGCAGCGGCAGGTCATGGGGGTGATCTTGCACCCGCCCGGTGCGATGGCCTTTGCGCGGCAAGCGCTGGATCAGCTGCGCGGACATAGCGTCGACGTCGCGGCGCTGCTGGGAGAACGCCAGTCCGGCATCCGCCAGCGCTTGCTGGAGGCCGGCGGTCCGCACGAGCGTCTGCGACTGCTTGAGCAATGGCTGTGCCAGCGAATCGGTGGCGTTCGCCCGCACCCCGCGGTCGAATTCGCGATCTCCTCGCTCAAGGCGAAACCCCAGGTGAGCCGGATTGCGGACGTGGTACGCGACAGCGGCCTGTCTCCACGGCGCTTCGCGCGCCTGTTCGAGCAGAACGTGGGGATGGGCGCCAAGCGCTACGCGCGCCTGCTGCGGTTTCGGCACCTGGTCGATTCCGCGCATGGGAGCGCAAGCGTCAATTGGGCCGGCCTGGCTGCGGATTGCGGCTTTCACGATCAGGCGCATCTGGTGCATGAATTTCGTGCGTTCTCGGGGATGACGCCCGGCGCTTATCTGAGCAGCCAGGGCGACTACGCCTCGCACCTGCCCCTGCCTTGAAACACGGCAGAAAATCTACAAGACGACTGCGCGTCCGCTGAGGATACTGGCCTTGAACTTCAACGGAGTCGATGCACATGAATTCAATCCGATCCACGGTCATACCCAGCCTGCGCTACCGCGACGCACCGGCCGCAATCGATTGGTTATGCGCCGCTCTGGGCTTCACCCGCCAGCTGGTGGTGCCCGATGAAAACGGAGGCGTTACGCATGCCCAACTGAGGCTGGGGGGCGGCATGATTATGCTCGGCTCGGCGCGGGACGATGAATGGGGGCGACGCATGGCACTGCCTGCCGAAATTGGCGGGCGCGAGACGCAGTGCTGTTGTCTGGTGGTGCAGGATGTGGAGACACACTGCATCCGGGCGCAGAGCGCCGGCGCCGACATTGTCCAGCCCCTGCACGCGCCAGATTACGGGGGACAGGCCTATGCCTGTCGCGACCCCGAAGGGCACGTCTGGTGGATCGGGAGCTACGATCCCTGGGCGGAAGTCGAAGCCTCAGAGCCCTGATGACTGGCGCCCGAACAATGTCGGGGCGCCTCGCAAAATCCAATAAATTACTTGAATAAACTCTTATAAATATTTGTTTAATATCAATTAATTTAAGGACTTTTTGTCTGATTTTCCACTCATATCCTGATCCACGTAGCGAGCGACGACGGATTCGATCCGTCCACTGCGTCGACTCAGTTCCAGAGCCTTTTCGAACCGCTGCACAAGATCCTGCGGCACGCTGGCGCGGCTGAACATCAGGGCAACCTGACCATCGTGGACCTGTCCGGGATGCCGCGCCACCGCGTCACTCCAGCCTTTTCGGCGCAGTACCGAAGCGGCCACCACCGGGTCGTCCAGCAGGACGTCGACCTGGCCGTCGACCAGACGGGCGTAGCCGGCCTCGACGATGCGCGATCGGACGAAGGCGCCGGCGGTATCGTCGGCGGTCATCATCTCGGCGACTTCAGGGCCGTAGAAATAGCCGTCCGTTACCGCGACGCGCTTGCCCTTGGCAACGAGTTCGGCCAGCGACTGATCGCCCAGTTCCTCTAGCTTGTCGCTGCGAATGAACATCGCCATGTTCTCGTCGCGATAGGGCTCCGAAAAGATCGCGAATGGCTCACGCTGACTGTTGGGTGTCGCCGCCAGCAGAAGGTCGATATCGCCGGTTTTGATCGCTGCAAGGTGGTCCGCCCAGTTGCCTTGCACGAAATTCAGACTGCAACCAGCGGTATCGGCCAGTTCGCGCGCCAGTTCCACGTCGAGTCCGGCAATCTGTCCGTCCGCCGTTTCGTATTGATACGGTTCCCAGGGATCCCAGCCGACCTTGAGCTTGCAGGGTTCGGCGGCGGCGGCCTTCTGAGGGGCCGTGGCCGTTGCGGCCGATTGCGGTTGTTGGTGACAGGCCGCTGCGCACAGCAATGCAACAAGCCCGAGACTTTTGCTCGTGATACCCATCGCGCTCTCCTCTCTATTGATTTATGTGACATCTGATGCGACGGAGCGCGAGCAGTGTAGACCCAAAATCGGCAGCACCCAAGACCCGCAGGGCACGCCGCGCGCGTTCACAGACTTCGATGCCGCCGGTCCGCGAATGCTTGCTCCTCGGGGCGTCTGACAGGTGCCGGCCGCTCGCTTACCGGAAATCCCCGGAAAGCGAATCGGGGTATGTCCAAGGGCCATTGCGGCGCGATGCGCTCCGCGTCATCCCGGACAAGCGCAGGCTTGCCCCGAATCCATTCGTTTCCATGAATGATGGCCAGCAAAAAGGCCGCAGCATGGCTGCGGCCTTCGTCGATGCGCTGGGCTGGAATTCAGCGATCGCGATACTGCGCTTCGATCTGCTCGTTCTGGCCTTTCACGTCCACGCACACGGTGGCGGTGGGGCGGGCCAGCAGACGCGGAATGCCGATCGCTTCGCCAGTCACCTCGCAGTAGCCGTATTCCTTTTCGGCAATGCGGCGCAGGGATTCGTCGATCTTGCGCAGCAGCAGCGATTCACGTTCACGCAGACGCAGATCCAACCAGTGCTCTTCCTCGGCCGTGGCACGGTCCGCAGGATCGGCGAAGGTTTCGCGCTGGTGGAGGCGTTCCTTGACTTCGGTCTGGCGATCGAGCACTTCCTTGCGCTGCTGCAACAGCAGGTCGCGAAAGTACTGGAGTTGTGGTTCGCTCATATAGTCCGCATCGGACATCTTGCGAATGTCCTGCTCGGTCAGCGGCTGGCCGGCAACGGCTTTGAACGCCTTGGCGGTCTTGGCCGCACTTCCTGACTTTGCGGCAGCGGCCGCGCGAGTCTTCTTGGGGGCGGTGGAACGGTCAGACACGGAATTGGGCATGGATTTCTTGGCTTTGGTTGGTCTTGAAGGTGCCGCAGCGGCGATCGTACGGCGCCGCGAACTGGCGGTTCCGCTTGTGGTCTTCACGGTGCCGGAGACATCTTCCGAAACCGCGCTGCCCTTCGGCACATTCTTGGACATGGACAATCAAGGCACCCTGATTCGGGTGGTCCCATCAAAGGAAGTCGCGCCTTATACACCGCGCCCTTGTTAGCGTCAATTTACGAAGGACGCTGTCGGACCGCGTATAGGGTCTGTCGAACCGCCCCTGAGGCGCCACAGGCCTTGCCTCAGGCCGCTCCCGACCATTGCGTGAGTTGCCGCGCCACCCAGGCCCCGTCGTCCAGCGTGAGATCGTGCCCTGCGTCCGGATGTTCCAGCACTTCGCAAGACCAGGCCCGTGCCAGGGCCCTCGAGCAGCGCGGGTCGACCAGGCGATCGCCGCGACTGCCGATGACGATCCAACGGGTGGCGGGGGGACTCGCGGGGGCGCGGTAGCGCGCCGCCGCCAGCAACTGCCTCAGCGCATTGCTGCGACTGACCGGATAGTGGCCACGCCAGTCCGTCCAATCGTCCAGCAGCGCGTCGTCAATCGGTCGGTTACTGGTCAGTTTCAGGATCATGCGTTCGCAATCGCGATCGGCGGGCGGTGCCAGCGCCATGCGCAGCACCGCGCTCCAGGCTGCGGGGCGCAATCGGTGTGGCGCGGGGCTGAACGGTCGCATGCTGGTGTTGATCAGCGCACAGCTCGCGATCTCGGTCGGTGCCAAGGCCGCCCAGGCCGTTGCCACCATGCCGCCCAGGGATACGGCAACCAGTCGATACGGTGGCTCGACGCCACGGCGCCGCATCTCGGCGCGACAGTACTCCGCCATATGCTCGATTCGGGTCGGGCTTGGCTCGTGGTTCAGTCGTCCGTTTCCGGGCAGGTCCAGCATCAGCGGCGGCGCTCCCGCATCCTGTTCGGCCAGCAGGCGGGGGAAATCGGCCCAATGGTGGCTGTCACGCGTCAGCCCGCGCAGCAGTATCCACGGGGGCGGTCTGGCCTTCATCGCCGATACCAGCGCGCCAGAGCCTGTTCGCGATGCGATTCGCGTTCGTCGGCTTTGGGCAGCCAGCGTGAGTAGCTGCTGGCCGCGCGCGTAAAGAAATCGAGCAGCGCGATGTGTCGGCGCATCACGCGATGCTGGCGATGGCCGATCAGCGGATTGAACATACCGTGTCGGGAAAACAGCTGACGCGGGTTTTTCTTGACCCACAGCCAGGATCCCATTTCCAGCGTCAAGGGCAGAAACACGCGTGAAGGGTCGGCCTCGACACCGCGATAGAGATGGTCCCAGACATCGCCATGTGTCAGGTACTGATGACTTTGCGGCTCGAATACGTACATGTGATGAGCATGCGTCTGTTCGAAGATCATGCGCAGGGCATGCAGCTCCGGCAGGTGCTCGACCGGTCTGCGGGTATGTGCATACGGAAACCAGATGCGGTCCTGTACGCCGAAGCCGGAATGACAGTCCACGGCGAGACTGAACGGCCGCCCCAGCAATTCGGCTTCCGCCAACGCACACAGTGCCGCGCTTTCGGCCTGCATCGGGGCATCTCTGGGGCCGCGATACCACGGCAGGCTGGCGCTGATCCGCTGACCACCCAGTAGATGCGGCACTCGTTCACTGGCGTCCACAGGCGCATTGCGCATAAGGTCCACGCCCGAGGGGTTGGCGCGCGTGCCCAGGCGTAGCCCGCCTGGGTTGACCACCGGCATGAACACCAGCCGCAATTCGCGCAGCTGTTCGTGCAGCACGCTGTCCCAGCGCAGACGCTTGACCAGATGCCGCACGAAGGCGATGACCACTTCGGCGCCGATGCGCTCCAGGCCGTGTACGCCCCCGAAAAAGCCGACCGCCGGAACATTCGGTGAGGGATTTCCCAGATACAGCGCCAGTACCGGGAACGACTCTCCAGCAGCATCCACCTCACACAGGACCTTCGCATCAAGATAGGGTTGACCTTCCTCGATCAGCGCCTGCAGTTCGCTCAGTTCGGCTAGGGGGCGGCTCACATCTATTCATTTGATTCGTGAATTCAGCGGCTTAGTGTATTGCCGCAATGTTGCAGTGCGAGGTCTGTGCGGCGCATTGTCATCGGGATGACATGGCACGGTCATCTGCACGGGATAGGCTGCAGTTTGACGGCCCTTGGGCCACTGTCTCTTGCAGGAGGCGAAAATGGACCGAATCGTTCGCAAACTCACGATCCAGCCGCTGATCATCGGCGGCGCGATGTTGCTGGGCGTCCGCGAATTCGTCGCGCTGCGTCGCTCGCAGGCGATCAACCGCACGCACGCGGCCAGCTGAGCCGCTGACGTGAACGCCGGCCCGGCAGCCGGCGCCACCTAGCGCCCATCAGCAATGAATGCAGCCGTGGCGACACTGCTCTTGCCAGTTGCGCCGATCGCCGGCGCGCAGGGATTCGCAGTTCGGGTAGCTGTGAGCATAGCCGCCGTACGAGTAGCGATAACCGCGCTCGCGGCAGCCCTGTCGCTGAGTACCCACCGGCCAGGGATTGGCCCTGCGGTGCTTTGCGCGCCGTGGTGCGTGCAGGTCCACGATCTGTTCCCCCGAGCCGACATGTCGATGCGATGTGCGGAAGTCTAGCCCGCATTCGCCGGCGCTTTCAGTTCTTGAGGCGATAGCCGGTACGGAAGATCAGCCAGATTCCGCCCAGGCACAGCAGCATGAACAGCGCGGTCATGCCCAGACTCACACCGACGCTGACGTCCGAGATGCCATAGAAGCTCCAGCGAAAGCCGCTGACCAGATACACCACCGGATTGAACAGGGTGATCTTCTGCCACAGGGGCGGCAGCATGCTGATCGAATAGAAACTGCCGCCGAGGAACACCAGGGGCGTGACGATCAACATCGGCACCACCTGCAGCTTCTCGAAACCGTCGGCCCAGATGCCGATGATGAAGCCGAACAGGCTGAAGGTCAGCGAGGTCAGTATCAGGAACGCCAGCATCCAGAGCGGATGGGCGATCTCGAACGACACGAACAGGCGGGCGGTGAGCATCATCAGCAGTCCCAGCATGACCGACTTGCTGGCCGCGGCGCCCACATAGCCCATCAGAATCTCGAATGCCGAGACCGGCGCCGACAGCACCTCGTAGATCGTGCCAGAGAACTTCGGCATGTAGATACCGAACGAGGCGTTGGAGATGCTCTCGGTCAGGATCGACAGCATGATCAGCCCGGGCACGATGAACGCACCGTAGCTGATGCCGTCGATTTCAGTCATGCGCGAACCGATCGCCGAACCGAACACCACGAAGTACAGCGAGGTCGAGATCACCGGCGATGCGATGCTCTGCATCAGGGTGCGGAAGGTGCGGGCCATTTCGAAGCGGTAGATCGCGCGTACCGCGTAGAGGTTGATCATCGTTCGGTCACCAGGCTGACGAAAATGTCCTCCAGCGAGCTTTGCCGCGTCTGCAGGTCCGTGTAGTCGATTCCCAGCTCGTCGAGCTGACGCAGCAGCGCAGGAATGCCGGTGTTCTCGCTGTGCGCGTCGAAGGTGTAGACGATGCGGCGGCCGTCATCGGACAGCGCAACGGGTCGTTCCGCCAAAGCTGACGGCAAGGCACCGATCGGGCTCGGCAACTGCAGGCTGAGTTCCTTCTTGCCGAGCTTGTCCATGAGCTTGGATTTGTCTTCCACCAGTATCAGTTCGCCGCGGTTGATGACGCCGATGCGATCCGCCATCTGTTCGGCTTCCTCGATGTAGTGCGTGGTGAGGATGATGGTGACGCCGCTTTGGCGAAGCTGACGCACCATCGCCCACATGTCACGCCGCAGTTCCACGTCGACGCCGGCGGTGGGCTCGTCCAGGAACAGGATGCGCGGCTCGTGCGACAGTGCCTTGGCGATCATGACGCGTCGTTTCATGCCGCCGGACAGGGTGATGATCTTGGACCTGCGCTTGTCCCACAGTGACAGGTCGCGCAGCACTTTCTCCAGATACGCCGGATTTGCCGGCAGGCCGAACAGGCCGCGGCTGAAGCTCACGGTGTCCCAGACCTTTTCGAAGGCGTCAGTGGCCAGTTCCTGCGGTACCAGGCCGATGCGTGCCCGCGCGGCACGATAGTCCCGCTCGATATCAAAGCCATCGGCGGCGACGCTGCCGGTCGAGGCCTTGACGATGCCGCAGATGATGCTGATCAGCGTGGTCTTGCCGGCCCCGTTGGGGCCCAGCAGCGCGAAGATTTCGCCGGGCTGGATGTCCAGGTCGATTTGTTTCAGGGCGACATGACCGGAGGCATAGGTCTTGGATACGCCGGCCACCGAAATGATCGGCGTCTGCGCCGGTGAAGCGGAACGGTTTGTCATTTTGTCTGGAGTGAGTCTGGCGGTTATGAAGCCGGCGACGCCGGAGCATGGCGACCGAGCCGGCCTGTTCACGCTCGGCGCGAAAGCTTAGCCGATTGCTCAGCCGTAGACGCGCCGATGCCGTCCGCGCAGCGCGGTGGGACGATTTCATAAAACCTTCCCGAACGCTCAGTAGCCTCCGACCGCCGCAGCGCGCCGCAGCGCCGCGTTCGATGCTCATTTTTCGGGGGAACTCACTGATGTCACAAGATTCCAAGCTGGCGGTGTCGCCATTTTTGTGCGCGTTCGCAATGGCCCTGAGCCTCGGCACGTCCGCCGCTTGGGCCCAACAAGTCGGCGAAGGCTCGGGCAGCGCGGTTGTTGACGCCAGCGGCGCCAGCGCCGCGGCCTCGGAAAAGGATGCCGATCTCGGCTCGACGGTTGTTACGGGCACCGCGCTGGCACGCTCGCGAGCCATTGCGGAGAAGCAGGATGCACTCGGCGTGGTCGACGCGCTGGGCGTCGATGAACTGGGGCAGCTTCCGGACAAGAACGTGGGCGAATCGCTCAATCGCATGCCGGGTGTGTCGATGCTCGTCGAAAAGGGCGAGGGACGTTACGTACAGATTCGCGGCATCAACCCCTCGCTCAACAACGTCACCATCAACGGCGTGCAGATGGGCTCTCCGGAAGCCGAGAACGGCGGACGCAACGCGCCGCTGGACATCATTTCCGGCGGTGTGCTCGGTGGCGTGCAGGTGATCAAGACGCCCACGCCGGACATGGACGCCCAGGGCATCGGCGGCACCGTGAACGTGCAGACCAAGATGCCGTTCGATCGCGAAGACGATTTCTACGGCTACGCCACCGCGCGCTACGGCTTCGAGGACATCAGCCCGCGCGACGAAGCCTATGGCGGAGAAGATCCCTATGCGCTGGAGGCCACGGCATCGGGCAAGCTCGCCGACCGTCGCCTGGGCTGGCTGCTGGGTGCCTCGTATTCGGACCGCGAATACATCGCGCAAGGCATCTACCAGGACGACTGGGCCGACGACTACGGCGTGCCCTTGCCGGTGGAGGTCAAGAACAACTACTACGTCATCGGCCGCGAACGGCTCAACGTCAACGGTGCGCTGGAACTGCGCCCCAACGACAACGCCAGCTACTTCGTGCGCGGTTTCTACGCGACCTGGGACGAATTCCAGCATCGCAACCGTTACCAGGAAAGCCTCACCGAAGACGTGATCGCGGACAGTGAAACCGCCGGCACCTCCGGCGGGGAACGCGTCTCGCCGAACATTCGTCTGGAAGACATCAGCAAGACGCTCTCATCGTTCGCCGCGGGCGGCGAGAACCGCAAGGGCGCCTACACCCTCAACTACCTCGTACAGTCCAACCACAACGAGATCGACGAACCCAACGACTACTGGGAATTCCGGTCCGACAAGCAGTTCGGACCCAATCGCTGGAGCATCGACGGCGACGGTATCGTCACGATCACGCCGGATGCCGGCGCACCGGACCGCCAGGACCCGGATCTCATCGACTTCCGTCGCGTGCGCTTCTATGACCGCAGTGCCGAGGAAGACACGCTGATCGGCCAGCTGGACCTGCGCTGGGACCGCAATGCACTGAGCTACTTCAAGGCGGGGCTCAAGGCCTCCCAGACCGACCGAAAGCTGGACGCCTCGGAGGAAGCCTGGAACGCCGGAGACCAGCAGCTGACACTCGGCACCTCGCCGGACTTCACCAACGGCGCGTTCACCAATGACACCGATGCCGGCGACGTTCCGAACATCTGGATGGACATCGCCGCGATGAACCGCTTCTTCGACGATCCGGCGAATGCCGGCTACTTCGAACTCAACGAAGGCGATACCTTCACCGACGAGTATTCGTCCGACTACGATCTCACCGAAACCATACTGGCCGGCTATGTAATGGGCGTGACCGAGATCGGCCGCACCCAGATCATCGGCGGCGTTCGCGTCGAATCCACGGACGTGGACAGCAGCGGTTACCTGCTCGACGACGGGGAAGCCCGCAGCGTCGACGACGGCGGCAGCTACATCGAATGGCTGCCGGCGCTGCTGCTCAACTACCGGCCCAGCGAAACCGTCATCCTGCGTGCGGCCATCACGCGCGCGCTGGGCCGTCCGGACTACGACACCATCGCACCCCGGGCCAGCTACTCCGAGGAAACCGGATTCGGCGAACTGTCGGTCGGCAACCCCGATCTGGAAGCGCGCAAAGCCTGGGCCTATGACCTGTCGGCCGAGTGGTACCCGAACGCGCTGACCTTGCTGTCCGCCGCCGTGTTCTACAAGGATATCGAGGACGAACTCGTCAGCCTGTCCGAGCGCTACACCACGCCCGAGGACATCGAAGCCGGCTTCGCCGCGCACGGTCTCGGTGGCGCGGTCGATACCAGCGAACTCACCGAGCTGACCGTGGACACCACCGTCAACGGCGGCTCGTCCTACCTCAAGGGCCTGGAACTCAACGGCCAGACGCAGTTCGACTTCCTGGCGTCACCGTTCGACGGCCTGGGTCTGGCGGTCAACATCACCTGGCTGGATGGCGAAACCAAAGTCAATGGCGTCAAGACGCCGCTGCAGCAACAACCGAAGCGCTCCTATTCGTTCACCGCGTTCTACCAAAAGCGTGCCTTCGACGCTTCCGTCAGCTACACCTACAACGACAGCTACCCCACGGAACTGAACCTGGACGATCCGAACGCAAACCTCGACCAGGGCGAGTTCGGCCGCTGGGATGCCAAGCTGTCCTATGCGGTGACCGAGCAGCTCAAGCTCTTTGTCGAAGGGGTCAACCTCAACAACGAGCCGACCAGCGAATTCCAGGGCGGCCGCGAGCGCCAGGCCACGGAATACGAATACGTCGGCCGTTCGGTCTACCTTGGCGTCAATCTGGGCTTTTGAGATGAAGCTGCGCACAACTGTCGCCGTATTGCTGAGTCTGTCCGGCCCACTCGCCGCAGCCGCAGGTCCGGAACCGTTCACGGTTCCGGACTATGTCGCGCCGGGTGTCGTCGAACTCCAGGCCAAGACCGTGCAGGTCTACGACGCGCCGGAAGCGGATCAGGGTGTCGCCGCCGATGCCACCCACTTCTATGCGATCGACAATACCGTGATCGCGCAGTACGCCATCGACAGCGGGAATCTCGTCGCGCGCTGGGTCGGGCCGGCGAAAGGGCTGATCCGCCATCTCAACAGCTGCTTCGCTGAGGGCGAGACGCTGTGGTGCGCCAATTCGAACTATTCGCTGACCCCCATGGGGTCTTCGGTCGAACGTTTCGACACTACGAGCATGCGACATGCCGGCAGCCACAGCCTGGGCTTGATGGACGAAGGTTCGCTCACCTGGTTCGGACGCCTCGGTGCCGGCTGGATTGCCGGCTTTGCCCATTACGATGGCAATGGCGGCTCCGGGTTCAAGGACCATCGTTACGCCAGCGTGGTTCGCTTCGATGATCAGTGGCGCCGCAATGGCGGCTGGCTGATGCCGGAATCGGTCCTGCAACGGATGGCGCCGCATGCCGCGTCCGGCGGCGCGATCGGGCCCGATGGCCTGCTGTACCTGCTGGGGCACGACCGGCCGGAGATGTATGTCGTAGCCAAGCCCAACATGGGGCCTAGCCTGATTCACTTGGCCACGATCTCGCTCGAAGCCGAAGGGCAGGCGTTCTGCTGGGCGGCAGGCGATACCCGCGAGATTTACAGCATCGACCGCAGGCGCAAACGCGTGCGCCGGATCGCGCTTCCGAACATCGGAACGCTGCCCGAGGACGCGAGACGCTTTTCTGAGGAATGAAGCCGCTTATCCTGCGAGCGGCAGGGTGACACCGACGCGGGTGCCACGTCCGAGTATCGAACGCAGTTCCACGGGCGCGCCGAGCAGTTGCGCTGTGTTTCGTACGATGGAGAGCCCCAGGCCCAGCCCCTCGCTACGCATGTCGACCTTGCGGAAGGCTTCGAACACCTCGGACTGTAGCTCCGGACTGACGCCGATCCCCGTGTCGAGCACTTCGATGCGCAATTGCCCGCCTGCACGCCGGCACCCGACGAGCACACCACCGCTATTGGTGTACTTGATCGCATTGCCGAGAAGGTTGCCAATTATCGTATCGAACATGCGTGCATTGCTGATTACGCGTGCGCTGCAAGGAGCGAAGCGAAGCTTCAGGCCTTTGCGCGCTGCTTCCGGCGCCCACAACCTCTGCAGACCATCGAAGCGCGCCTGCACCGGTATGGCCGTCATCTCCGGCTGCAGATGGGCCGTGGCCTGCGACGATGCCCGCGCCAGTTCGTCCAGATCCTCGCCAAGCCGCGATGTGGCGGCCAGCCCGAGCTTGATTAGCTTGACCGTCGCCAGATCATTCGCTTTTTTTCGGGCGATCTCCAGACTCAGGCTGATCGTCTGCAGAGGCTGACGTAGATCATGCCCGGCTGTCGCCATCAAGTGCCTCAGGTTCTTCTGGGTGAGCTGAGCCTCACGTAAGGTGCGTCGAAGCTCCATCAGCGCCATGGTCTGCCTCGACAGTGCCACCAGCGCGTCGCGCTGCCGCGCATCCAGCTGCCTCGGCTGGTGATCCAGCACGCAGACGGTCCCCAGCTGGTAGCCGTCCGGTGTGCTCAGCGGGGCGCCGGCATAGAACCGCAGATAGGGGTCACCAGTGACCAGCGGATTGGATTCGAAGCGCGAGTCCAGCATCGTGTCCGGCACTTCGAACAGATAGGGCTGCAGGATTGCGTGGGCGCAGATCGAGCTTTCGATCGGTGTCTCCCGCACGCCGAGACCCACCGCCGATTTGAACCACTGTCGACCTTCATCGATCAGATTGACGACCGCGATCGGGGCATTGCAGATATGCGCCGCGATGCGTGCGATATCGTCGAAATCCGCCTCATACGGGGTGTCCAGGATTCCGTAGGATGCCAGCGCCCGCAGACGTTCCGCTTCGTTGGCGGGCAGGGGCGCTGTAGTGTGGGAAACAGCACTCATCAAGCAATCCGGGGCGGCGTTAGGGGTGCCAGCGTGCCGCCGTCGACTACCCCGATGAATTGAATCTTAACAAGTCTTGGTGTCCTTGCTTCTACCGTCGAGGCGAAATTCAGTACCGTTGCGCAGGCGTTTGGCGGAAGTCATCCGGCTCGGCAACGAAGAGCAGTTCCGACTGCCGGGCGGTGCTCTGAAGCCCGCGAGTCTTGCCGTAGGCCACAGAGGATGGAAACAAGTTCAGGTCGAGTGGCCTTACCAAGGCGGAGGAACCGGGACCCGGGCAAGTTGATCGGCCAGGGTCAGGGCCGCCAGCACCGCCCAGAAGGCGAAGCCGATCAGCGCCGTCAGACGGACCACGCCGGAGCGTTGCCGCAGGTGCATCGCCCAGATCATGACGATGCCGGCCATCAGTACCGGGATGGCAATGCTGATCGCCGTGTGCAGGGACTCCAGGCCGGCGTGGGCGCTGATCAGGTTGCACCCCAGCAGCACGAGCTGCGCGAGCAGCATGAGCGCGGGGAAGCGGCCGGCGCGGGCGACTTCCCGGTTCATGAGCGGTCGACCAGATAAAGCATCGGAAACAGGAAGATCCAGACCATGTCCACGAAATCCCAGTACAGCGCCACGCACATCACCGGGCTTGCATGGGCAGCGTCTATGCGCTGTCGCCGCACCGCGCGCGCGTAGAACGCGAGCAGCACGATGCCGATCAGCAGGTGCAGCAGGTGGACCAGCGTCATTGCGTAGTACAGCGCGTAGAAGCGTTCCACGGTCTGCGCGTGCAGCCCGCTGTAGGTGAAGCGCAGGCCGGGCACCAGGCCTTCGCCGTAGTCCTTCCAGTATTCATAGAGATGCAGCGCCATGAACAGCGCGCCCAGGCCGGCGGCGCCCCACAGCAGGTTGGCGCTGGCACGGGTTTCATCGCGGCGCAGCAGCGCCGTGGCCCAGGCGGCGAGGGCGGCGCTGAGCAGCAGGATCACGCTTTCGATACCACCCAGCAGCAGATCGGTATGGCGGCTGGCGAGCGCGAAGCCTTGCGGGTCCTGCACGCGGCCGTAGGCATAGGCAGCGAACAGCACGCCGAAGAACAGCACCTCCGTGGCCAGGAACACCCACATGCCGAAGGTGGCGGCGCCGGACTGCTGGTCGAGGTCGTCGAACTGCTCGGCCGGCGAGACGGCGCGGCTCATGCCCTAGCCTCCGCTTCCGCTTCGGCTTCGGCCTGGGACGGGCTGTACGCGTAGGGGCCGCCGTCGACACGCGGCGTCTGCAGGAAGTTGTGCGTCGGCGGCGGTGAGCTGGTCTGCCATTCCAGCCCGGATGCGGCCCAGGGATTGGCGCTGGCCCGCGGTCCGCGCAGCAGCGAAACGCCGAGATAGCCCAGGGGCAAGAAGTAGGCGACGGCCAGCACCGCGGCGCCGCCGGTGGAAAAGGCGTTGAGCAGGCCGAATTCCGGGTCGTAGCTGTGGTAGCGCCGCGGCATGCCGAGAAAGCCGAGCACGAACTGCGGCAGGAAGGTGAAGTTGAAGCCGAAGAACATAAGGATCGCGGCGAAGCGCGCCCAGGCCTCCGGGTAAAGCCGGCCGGTGACCTTGGGCCACCAGAAGTGGATGCCGCCCATGTAGGCCATGACCGCGCCGCCGACCATGATGTAGTGGAAGTGGGCGACGACGAAGTAGGTGTCCGTCAGGTGCACGTCCAGCGCGGTGGCGGCGAGGAACAGGCCGGTGAGCCCGCCCAGCAGGAACAGGCCGACGAAGCCCAGCGCGTAGAGCATCGGCGCCTCGAAGCTGATGCTGCCCTTGTACAGCGTGGCGGTCCAGTTGAAGACCTTGATCGCGCTGGGGATGGCGACGACGAAGCTCAGCAGCGAGAACACGATGCCGGCGTACATCGACTGGCCGGACACGAACATGTGATGGCCCCAGACGAAGAAGCCGAGGATGGCGATGGCCATGATCGAATAGATCATGAAGCGGTAGCCGAAGATGCGCTTGCGCACGAAGCAGGGGATGATCTCGGACACCACGCCCATCGCCGGCAGGATCATGATGTAGACCGCCGGGTGCGAGTAGAACCAGAACAGGTGCTGGAACAGCAGCGGGTCGCCGCCCAGCGCCGGGTCGAAGATGCCGACGCCGAACACCCGCTCCAGGCCGATCAGCACCAGGGTCATCGACAGCACCGGCGTGGCCAGGATCATCACCAGGCTGGTGGCGTACATCGTCCAGGCGAACAGCGGCATGCGGAACCAGTGCATGCCGGGCGCGCGCATGCTATGGATCGTGACGATGAAGTTGAGCCCGGTCAGGATCGATGAAAAGCCGACGATGAACACGCCGACCACGACCAGCAGCACGTTGGAATTCGAGAACAGCGTCGAGAACGGCGTGTAGAAGGTCCAGCCGGTGTCGGCGCCGCCGGCGATCAGGCAGGCGATGGTGAAGATGCCGCCCAGCGCGTACAGATACCAGCTCGCCAGGTTCAGGCGCGGGAACGCGAGGTCGCGGGCGCCGATCATCAGCGGCAGCAGGATATTGCCGAGCACGCTGGGGATCGACGGAATCAGGAAGAACCAGACCATGACCACGCCGTGCAGGGTGAAGGCCTCGTTGTAGCCGTCCGCCGTGAGCACGTCGCCCTGCGGCGTCGCCAGCTCGGTGCGGATCAGCACCGCCGCCGCGCCGCCGACGAAGAAGAACGCGGTGATGGCGATCGCGTACAGAATGCCGATGCGCTTGTGGTCGCGCGTCAGCAGCCAGCTGCGAAAGCCGGTCGGCGATTGCAGGAACGAGGACGGGTCAGCGCCGCTCATCGTCGGCCTCCTGAGCCCGGCCCGGAGTCGCGTCCAGCGACTGTATGTAGGCGGTCAGCGCGATCACGTCTTCCTCGTCGATCTGGTTCTGGAACGTCGGCATGATGTCCGGGTAGCCGGCGGCCACCTGTTTGCTCGGCAGCAGAATGCTGTCGCGCAGATAGCGGGCATCGGCGGTCACGGTGCTGCCGTCGCTCAGGGGAACGGGCTTGCCGTAAAGCCCGGCCAGGTCCGGCGCGTGCAGGCTAGCGGCGGGACCATGGCAACCACTGCAGCCAAGCTGGCCGAACAGCGCCTCGCCTTGTTGGGCAAGACTGTCGGTACCGCCGGCGTCCGCCCACAGGGCATAGGCGGCGGGCTCCATCACCACGATGCGGCCGCGCATGAGTGCGTGGTCGGTGCCGCAGAATTCGGCACAGTAAAGCCTGAATTCCCCCGCCTTCTCCGGCTTGAACCACATCTGCGTATAGCGGTTCGGCAGGACGTCCTGTTTGATGCGGAAGGCCGGCACGAAAAAGCTGTGAATCACGTCCTGCGAGGTCATCGTCAAACGCACTGGCTTGCCGACCGGAATGTGCAGCTGATTCACCTCGCGCCGGCCATCGGCGTGCTGCACTTTCCACATCCACTGCTTGGCGACCACATAAATGCTGGTCGCCTCCTTGGGCATCGTCTGGATCTTCGCGAACAGACCGATGCTCCAGGCGAAGATGCCGATGAACAGCACGCCGGGCACGATCGTCCACGTCAGTTCCACGCCGAGATGGCGGGAATGGTCGCCCTGCCGATCGGCCTTGCTGCCGCGCCGGTAGCGCACCGAGAAGAGAACCAGCGTGACCGTCACCGCCAGCAGCACGAAGCCGCAGAGCGCCACCATCGCGAAGAACATCGCATCGACGTCGTCGGCGATGTTCGAAGCGCCGGTAATGAGCCGGTCGAAGCCGATCATGCGGCGCCCTCGTCCGTCGACGCCCGCCGCAGCAGCCAGGCGATCAAACCGCCCAGGGCAAGTACCGATGCCACACCGGCGATCTGGAGGATGCGATTGACGCGCGAGGTGTAGCGGCCGCTCGAAGGATCGTAGTGATAGCAGAGCAGCAGGACCTGATCGGCGAAAGCCCGCAGGACACCGCCGCGACGGTCGGACTGTGCCAATGCCGCGTCGACGATGCCGAGCTTGAGGGTCTGCGGGTCGAACTGCACGCCCGCCAGATAGCGCGCAATGCGGCCCGTGGTGTCGAGCACCAGGACGCCGGCGGCGTGTGCGTACTGACGCTGCTGCGGGTCATGGCGGTAGCCGTAGCCCACCGCCTGCGCCAGACGCCGGATCTGGGCTTCGTCACCGGTGGCGAAGTGCCACTGCGGGACGCCGGCCCGGTCGAAGCTATCGGCCAGCGCGGCGCGACGCTGGCGCGCGTCGGCGGGACCTTCGTCCGGGTCGATGCTGGCGACCAGCAGTTCGAAATCGCGGCCGGGCCGGCGGTCGATCTCGCTGACCGCCGAGGCCAATCCGGCCCAGACCGCGCCACATAGATTGGGGCAATGGTAGTAGCCCAGCATCAGCACCAGCGGCTTGTCGCCGTAGCGTTCGCCCAGACGGAACGCCCGACCGTCCGCATCGCGCAATGCGATATCGGCCGGAACCCGGGCGCCGGCTTGCGGGCTGAAGCGCACGTCGTCGATGTCGACCACGGGGGGCTGCGCGGCGACGGCGCACGCCGCCACCAGCATGGCCACAGCCATCAGCGTCCTCATTCGGCACCGCCATTCGCGGCGCCCGGCGCGTCGCGGGTCAACACCTGCATCGCCGCCGACAGCGGAATGCGCGCGACACCTTGGCCGCGGTCGTCCCAGGCATACGTCTCGAGCTGCTGTTGCTTGTGCGCCTCGTACTGCCGGTAATCGGGCAGCGGTCGAGCTTGCAGACGCGGCGCAGGCGGGATGGCCACGGGCGCCGCAGGCGACTTGTGGTCCGCGTATTCGAACAGGCCTTGCCAGATCGACAGGCTGACCAGGCTCAGCGCGATCAGCCCGCCGAAGACGCCGCCGATGATCACGCAGACGCGTTTGATGGCCAGGTTTTCGGGCTCGTGTCCGGATGCGGCGGGGGTTGCGGCCTTGTTCATGCCGGTGCTCCGTCGATGCTCGTGCGGCGCCGTCGCAGGAACTCGAAGACACTGCCGAACAGCAGGCCGAGCCCAAGCACGGCGAGCAGATCGCTCCAGTGCCAAAGCGGTCCGGAGGTACGCAGGCTCGGCAGGATCATGAGCACCGCCTCGATGAACTGCGCCGCCAGCAGCAGCGCCGCGCACAAGGCCAGCACGCGCGGATTGCGGCGTGCGCGGCTGTCCAGCAACAGGCAGAACGGCAGCAGCACGCGCAGTGCCACGCCGGCCAGCATCCACCGGGACCATTCGGTGCCGACGCGCGGCCAGTACCAGGCCAGCGACGAAGCCTGGTCGCCGATCCAGGCCGTGAGGTAATCCATGTAGGCCAGATAGGCCCACAGCAACAGCAGCATCAGCAGCCAGGCACCGTGATCCGCCCGGATGCTTGCGTTTTCGATCGAAGCGGCCGAGGCGCCGATCGCCAGCGCCATCGCGCCGAGCACCCAGCCGCTGATCGTCAGCAGGCCGAAACCGGCGGCGTGGTGCTCCGGCGTCAGCGACATCGCCCAGTCGATGCCGGCGAGACTGCCGCTGAGACCCAGCCACAACAGCGCCAGCACCGGGCCGCGCCGGCGCCTCGGCGGCGGCCGCTGTACCCACAGCGCCAGCGCGCTCCAGCTCGACAGGAACAGCAGCGTGCGCGCGATGAAGAACGGCGCGTTCAGATACCAGGACTGCGGATGGTCACCCGCCGCGGCCCAGGGATACAGCGCGCCGAGTGCCGGCAGCCACAGCAGCGTGGCCACGGCCGTCAGCGGCAGTGTCGCCGCCGTGGCCTGCAGTGCCGGGCGCAGCGGCCGGCCCCAGTGCCCGCCGGTGAGGTCGTGGACCAGCAGCAGCGCCAGCGCGCCGAAGCCGAGCCCCGCGAACAGCCAGCAGGCCATCAGCAGCGAGGTCGCGGCCGCCTGCGCCTGGCGCGTTTCGACGAAGGCGACGCTGGCCAGCGCGACCACGCCGATCAGTGCGACGGCGGCGGTCCTGCTCATTGCAGCGCGGCCTCCGCCCGGGCGCGGATGTCCGCCGGCAGCTGTTGCAGCGGCGCGTGCTGCGACAGTTGCAGCGCGCGGATGTAATGGATGATCGCCCAGCGATCGCGCGCGGAGACGCGGCCGGCGTAGGGGAGCATCGCGCCATAGCCACCGGTGATGACCTGGTAGAAATGGGCGTCCGGTGCTTCGCGCAAACGGTCCTGGTGAAAGCTCGGCGGCTGCGGAAAACCGCGACGGGTGATGTAGCCGTCGCCGTCGCCGACGCGGCTATGGCAGGGCGCGCAATAGATCTCGTAGCGTTCGCGCCCGCGTTCGAGCACCGCCATCGTCAGCGGCAGCGGGTTTTCCGCATCGGGTGGCGGCAAGGGTTCCAGCGGCGCGCTTGCGGCCTGCGCGCCGCTGGCATCGGCACCGCGCCCGGCGGCCATCGCGACCGTGCCCGGCTGTGGCTCCTGCATCGAGTTGCCGTTATCGAACAGCGGGCTGGGTTCGTAAGGCTCGTAGCGCGGCTGGTCGTACATGTCCTGCATGGCGTTTTCGCAGCCGACGAGACCCAGGCCCAGCAGGCCGCCGAGAAGCGTGATGTTCAGCAGCCGGGCGGTTGGGCGCGGCCGATCGACCGTATCGCGGCGGTTCATGAATCGCCTCCGACCAGACGCGCTTCCCGCGCTCCGTTGCCCAACAGCCAATCCCGCAGGGGTTCGCCCTCGTCGTCATCGAGCGGCAGCCACAACAAGAACGCATCCGAAGACGCCCGTTCCATGCCCGCCCAGTCGAATTCCGGCCGATGCCAGCGCGGCAGTCCGCTGCGCAGCAGCAGGCCGGCGATCCCGGCCAGCCCGGCGAACAGCAGTGTCATTTCCAGCGCCGGCGGGCCGAAGGCCGGCCAGCTCGCCAGTGGCCGCCCGCCGATGTTGACGGGGTAGTCGATGACGGCGGCGTAGTACTGCAGCGCCAGCGTGCCGAGGCCGCCGGCGAGTCCGCCGAGCAGCATCAACAGGGGCAGGCGGCTGCGCGGCAGGGCCAGCGCCTCGGCCAGCCCGGCCACTGGATACGGCGTCCACGCGCGCAGGCCGCGATGGCCGCGGACGCGTGCCGCCTGCGCCGCCGCCAGCAGGGTTTGCGGCGTGTCGAAGCGCGCGAGCAGCCCGTGCATGCCGGCGCTCATGCTTCGGCCTCCAGCGGTTCCTGGGCGGACTCGTGGGCCAGCAGCCGGGTTTCGTGCATGGACACCACCGGGAACCAGCGCACGAACAACAGCAGCATCGTCATGAACAGGCCGATGGAGCCGGCCAGCATCGCCCAGTCCCACACGGTGGGAATGAAGCGGCCCCAGGCCGCCGGCAGGAACGGCCGGTACTCGCTGGTGAGCACCAGCATGATGCGCTCGCACCACATGCCGAACACCGCCGACAGTCCGATCCAGAACAGCCAGCGCGGGCTGCGGCGCACGCGCGCCCACCACAGCGGCTGGATCGCGAGCACGTTGCAGATGATCGCGGCCCAGTACACCGGCGCGTACAGGCCGGTGAAACGAAAGCGCGTCACCGCGAGTTCGTATTGGTCCATGCTGTAGTAGGCCATGAAGATTTCGGCGGCATAGCAATAGGCCACCACCAGGCCGCCGCTCAGCAGCAGGATCGCGAGGCGGTCCAGATGGCGTTCGGTGATCAGCGCTTCGAGCCTGAAACGGCGGCGTAGCGGCACGCCGATGACCAGGGCCATGGCGAAGCCGGAGAACAGCGCGCCGGCGACGAAGAACGGCGGGAAAATCGTGCTGTGCCAGCCGGCGAGCAGGCCTTCGGAGAAGTCCAGCGCGACCATGCTGTGCACCGAGAACACCAGCGGCACGCCGAGCGCGGCGATGATGCGCGTCAGCGCTTCCAGCCGCTGCCAGTCGCGCGCCTCGCCCTGCCAGCCCAGCGCGAGGAATCCGTAAACGACGCGGCGCACTCGCCCGGCGGCGCGGTCGCGCAGGGTGGCCAGGTCCGGCAGCATCGACACGTACCAGAACAGCACCGAGACCAGCAGGTAGGCGAGGATCGCGCAGAAGTCCCAGAACAGCGAGCTGCGCCACTGCGGCCACACGTTCATCGTGTCCGGATACGGGAACAGCCAGTAGAAGAACCACGGCCGGCCGAGGTGCAGGATCGGGAAGATGCCGGAGACGCAGACCGCGAACACCGTCATGGTCTCGGCATAGCGGCTCAGCGAGTTGCGCCACGGCTGGCGCAGCAGGTACAGCGCGGTGGAAATGAAGGTGCCGCCCATGCCGATGCCGATCCACCACACGTAGTTGGCGATGGCGAAGCCCCAGTAGGCCGGCCGCGTGATGCCCCAGATGCCGACGCCGACCGTGACCAGCACCGACACCGTGAACAGCAGCACCAGCACGCCGAGCAGCGAGACCGACAGGCCGATGCGCCAGCCGGCGCCGAAGCGCGGCGCCAGCGCCGGACGGGCGATGCGGGCATCGACGTCCCCCGGCGTGGTGCCGGGTGCCAGCCAGCCTTCACCGTTCACGCTTCGTCCTCCCCGCTGGTTTCGAGTGCGGGATTGGGGTTGCGCAGCCGTGCGAGATAGCCGGTGCGCGGCCGCGTATTGAGTTCGGCCAGCAGGTCGTAGTGGCGCGGCGAGGCCTTTTGCCGGGAGACCGCACTGTCCGCATCGGCGATGTTGCCGAAGGTGATGGCCTGCGTCGGGCAGGCGGACTGGCAGGCGGTGACGACCTCGCCGTCGCCGATCGCGCGCCCCTCGTTCTCGGCCTGGATGCGCGCCGCGGAAATGCGCTGGATGCAGAAGCTGCATTTTTCCATGACGCCGCGGCTGCGCACGGTCACGTCCGGATTGCGGCCGCCGCGCAGCGATTCGGTGTCGCGGTCGGCGTACTGCAGGAAGTTGAAGCGGCGCACGGAGTAGGGGCAGTTGTTGCCGCAGAAGCGCGTGCCGACGCAGCGGTTGTAGACCTGCACGTTGAGCCCTTCGTCGTCGTGCACGGTGGCGCCGACCGGGCACACCAGCTCGCAGGGCGCGTGTTCGCAGTGCATGCACGGCACCGGCTGCGACAGGATTTCCGGCGACTCGACCGGGCCTTCGAAATAGCGGTCCACGCGGATCCAGTGCATCGCGCGGCCGAGTTCCACCTGCTCGGGGCCGACGGTGGGGATGTTGTTTTCGGACTGGCAGGCGATCGTGCAGTTCATGCAGCCGAGGCAGGCGTTGAGGTCCACGCTCATGCCCCAGGCCGGTTTGCCGGGTTCGCGCGTGGTCGGCGGATTCGCGTCGTAGAAGCTGTGCTGCGGCGTTTCGTCCTCGATCAGCGCGCCCTCGCGTTCCGCGTACCGGTCCAGCGTGGCGCGGCGCACCGGCTCGCGGCCTTCCATGCCGTCCTGGGTCTGCACGCGCGAGAGCATGCGGCGTTCGCCGGTCTTTTCGATCTTCAGCGGCGCGCTGCGCCAGGCCCCGTCGGCGGGCCGCAGCGCCGTCACGTCCACGCCGACGCCGCTGGCGATGCGCCCGGCCTCGCGGCGGCCGTGGCCGAGATGCACGGTGATGCTGTCCGCCGCCTGGCCGGCCAGCACCAGGGCCGGAATCTCGATGTGCGCGCCGTTGGTACTCAGGCGCAGCACGTCGCCGCTTTCGATGTCGTATTGCTGCGCCAGCCGCGCACCGACCCAGGCGGTATTGCCCCAGGTATTCAGCGCGACCGGTTTGGGCAGTTCCTGCAGCCAGGCGTTGTTGGCCTGACGGCCGTCCCACAGCGTGGGGTCGGGACGGATTTCGAGCACCGGGCCGGGCAGGGGCGGCGGCCATTGCAGGTCGAGTTCGCGCAGCCCGGGGCTGACCGGGGCGGCGGCGGTGCCCGCGATCAGGCCCCGGCGCAGACCGTTTCGCCAGCGCTCGTCGAAATCGGATTCGCCGAGCCGCTGGCGCCAGTACGACTGCACGATGTCACGCGCCTGCGGCCTCGGGTCGCCGAGCAGGGCTGCCAGGATGTCGTGGGCGGACCGCGCGCCGTACAGCGGCGCGATCATCGGTTGCTGCAGGCTGGCGCTGCCGTCATGCGCCTCGGCGTCGGACCAGCACTCCAGCGCATGCGCCAGCGGGACATGCCAGTGCGACCGGCGCGCGGTTTCGTCGGTGTACAGCCCGCTGTGGACGCTGCGCGCGACCCTTGGCAGGGCCGCGCCGAACCGTTCGGCCTGCGGTGCGTCGTAGACCGGGTTCACGTCCAGCATCAGCAGGGTTTCGACCTTGCCGTCCTCCATGTCGGACAGCAGCGCGGCGTAGGGCTCGCCCAGCCGCGGCGCCGCGATGAACCTCAGGGTTTCGCCGATCGTGCCGAGGCGCTGATTGATCGCCCAGACCAGGGCGTGCACGGCCGGCGGCTGCGCCGGGCCGGCGGCGACGAGCGCGGTGGGGCCGGCGGCGCGCAAGTCCTCGGCCAGCACCGCGATCCAGCGCTCGGCGGCCGGGTCGAGCGTGGGTCCGGCACCGCCGATGCCCAGTTTGCCGGCGAGTGCGCGCAGCAGCGTGGCGATGTGCACGCCAGCGATCGGCAGGCGATGGTCGGCGAGGCTGCCGCTGGGCGTGGGGCTGGGTTCGGCCACATAGAGGCGATTCATCGGCGGCGGTTCGCGCCGTTTGGCGAAGTCGCGCGCGTGGCGCAGATGGCCCGGCCCCTGCGCCAGCAGGTCGGCGTCGAACAGCGCGACGAGCTGCGCGCGGTCCAGGTGGTATTGGGGCAGCAAGGCCTGGCCGAAGGCGATGCGCGCGCCTTCGACCGGCGCGCTCAGGTCCACCGCGTCGTGGCGGTGCCAGCGGGCGCCGGGCAGTTCGGTCAGCAGCGTTTCGATCTGCGCGCGCAGCGTCGGCGAAGCCAGCGTGGGCGTCAGCAGACGCAGACCGTCGCCGCCGGCCTGGCGTATCGCGGCGAATTCTGCGAGTACCCCATTCCAGGCGCCGACTTCGCGGCCGCCGCGCAGGATCAGCGGGGCGCGATCCGGGTCCCACAAGTCCATGATCGCCGCCTGGGCGTGGATGCCGGTGGCGCCGAGGCTGGAAGGATGGGCGGGGTTGCCCTCGATCTTGGTGGGCCGGTTGCCGTGGGTTTCCACCAGCACGCCGATGCCGCTGCCGGCATGGCTCAGCGTGCTGGCGTAGAACACCGGCTTGCCGGGCACCGTCATTTCCGGCAGCCGCTGCTGCGGCACGATGTGCTCCGGCGGCGGGCCGCCGCAGGCGCTCAGCCCGGCGCTGCCGACCGCCGCCGCGGCGAAGCGCAGGAAGCCGCGCCGGTCCATGGACGGCGCCTGCGACAGATGCGGGAACTGCTGTTCGACCAGCCCGCGCAGGGCCTCGTGGTCGGCGAGCTGGTCGAGCCGCTGCCACAGCGCCGGGCCGCGCAGGTCCGCCAGCAGCCGACGCAGTTCGTCCATGCGGTTCAGCGATGGCACGTGGAGCACTCCGTCAGTTGTCCCATCGGAACGTGGTAGGCGGCGATCAGCGCCGTGCCGGTGGCGCGCTGGTCCGCCGGCTGCCAGGCGAGATCGAAGACCTTGTCGCGCGGCCGCAAGGCCTGGGCCGGGTCGCGGTGACAGTCCAGACACCACTGCATGTCCAGCGAGGCATGGCGCCAGGTCAGCGGCATTTCATCGACCCGGCCGTGGCAACTGACGCAGCCGACGCCATGGTTCACGTGCACGCTGTGGTCGAAGTAGGCGAAATCCGGCAGGTCGTGCACGCGCTGCCAGCGCAGGGGCGTGCCGGACTGCCAGGCCTCGATCAGCGGCCGCAGCGCGGGCTGGTCGGTGTAGAGCTGCGCGTGGCAGCTCATGCAGACCTCGACCGAGGGCATGCCGGCGGTCGCGGCAGTTTCCACGCTGGCGTGGCAGTAGCGGCAGTCGATGCCGTCGTCGCCGACGTGGTGCTTGTGGCTGAAGGGGATGGGCTGTGCGACGGCGGAGCCGGGCGGATGCGGCGCGGCGGTCGCGGTACGCCAGATCCAGAACACGCCTGCAGCCAGCACGATCACGCCCAGCCCGACCAGGCGTGCGACGAAATCCATGTGTCGGCCGAAGACCTGGGCCAAGTCCCCAAACTCCCTTGCTGGTGGCGGTCGAGCGCCGCCAGAACCTGAATCGGGATTCCACCCTAGCGGCCATGCCGCAAGCGGAACCCCGCAGAATGAATCTGCTGCGGCATGGCCGTTCTCCTCACTTACCGCTCGCATCCGCGAGCGGGCGAGGGCAGGTCGGCGCGCCGCGCGTGATTCACGTTAGACAAGCAAGCTTGGCGTCGCCTGAATGGTCGCCGCCGGCATTCGTTCGCCGCCGATTCAGTCGTCGAGCGATAGATTCGGAAGTTCGAGTGCGGCTTCACACGTCTGCGAACAAAGGATCGATATGGCCAGACCCATCTGGACCGGGACCATCTCCTTCGGCCTGCTGCATGTGCCGATTCGGCTGTATACGGGAGAGCGCAGCGTGGATCTTCATTTCCGCATGCTGGACTCGCGCGACAAGAAGCCGATCCGCTATGAGCGTGTCAACACTGAAACCGGCCGCGAGGTCGCGTGGAAGGATGTGGTCAAGGCCTTCGAGTACAAGAAGGGCAGCTACACGGTGATCGATTCGGATGCCATCAAGAAGGCGGCGCCGGAGGCCACGCAAACCATCGATCTGGAAACCTTCGTCGAACGCGAGGCGATCGATCCGCGCTATTTCGACAAGCCCTACCTGTTGACGCCGGATCGCAAGGCGGACAAACCCTACGTGCTGCTGCGTGAAACGCTGAAGAAAACCGGACGCGTCGGCATCGCCAAGGTGGTGATCCGTACACGCCAGCACCTGGCGATGCTGATGCCGCACGACGATGCTCTGGTGCTGATGCTGATGCGTTTTCCCCAGGAACTGGTCGATCCCGGCGACTACCGGATTCCATCCGGCAAACTTTCGGACTTCAAGCTGACGCGCAAGGAAATCGACATGGCGGCGCAGCTGATCGACTCCATGAGCAGCGCATGGCAGCCCGGCGAGTTTCACGACGACTTCCGCGAGCGACTGCGCAATCTGGTCGAGAAGCGCGTCAAGGACGAGGGCGAAGCCGAGCCCGAAGACATCGAGGAAGAAGCACCGCCGTCCGGTAACGACGAGGACTTCATGGCCCTGCTGCGCGACAGCCTCAAGTCGAAGAACCGCGGCAAGCCGGCGGGACGCAGCAGTCGTGGCAACACTCGTCGCCGCAGCACGCGCAAGAAGGCCGCGAGCAAGAAATCGTCCAAGTCCGCGAGGAGCAAGTCGGCATGAGCATCCAGACCTATCGCGAAAAGCGTCGGGAAGGCACGCCGGAACCGCGCGCCGCTCGCAAGAGCGAGCGGCACAGCGGCCGGCCGCGTTTCGTGGTGCAGTTGCATCACGCCAGCAGCCGGCATTACGACTTCCGCCTGGAGGTGGACGGCGTGCTCAAAAGTTGGGCGATTCCCAAGGGACCGAGTCTCGACCCCGGCACCAAGCGTCTGGCCGTGCAGGTCGAGGATCATCCGCTGGACTACGCCGGCTTCGAAGGCGAGATCCCGAAAGGCCACTACGGCGCCGGCCAGGTGGAGATCTTCGACGAAGGCGACTGGACATCCGAAGGCGATCCGCAGCAGCAGCTCGACAAGGGTCATATCAGTTTCGAACTCGACGGCCGGATGCTGCATGGCGGCTGGGATCTCGTGCGTACGCGCATGAACGGCAAGCAGCCGCAGTGGCTGCTGATCAAGCGGCGCGACCGCTACGCCGGCACGCGCGAGGCGGACGATTTCACCAACGCCGGCGGACACCTCAGATCCGGCAAACCCGAGGCCTCCACGCGGACAGCGAAGCGGCAATCCGTATCGGCGAAACCGGCCGGCAAGGCCAAGCCGTTCGACGCGCAGCTCGCCAAGCTTGTGGGCACGCCGCCCGAGGGCCGGCAATGGCTGCACGAACCCAAGTGGGACGGCTATCGGCTGCTGACGACCATCGTCGACGGCGAACCACGGCTGTGGTCGCGCAACGGCCTGGACTGGACCGAGCGCCTGCCGGAGATCGTCGAGGCGCTGCGCAAACTCGACACCGAAGATGCCGAACTCGACGGCGAACTGGTGGTGCTGCGCCGCGGCCGCAGCGACTTCAACGCGTTGCAGGCCCGTCTTGCCGGACGCTCCAAGGCATCGCTCAGCTATCAGCTGTTCGACCTGCCGCGCCTGAACGGGGAAGACCTGCGCGAGCAGCCGCTGAGCGAGCGCAAGCAGCGCCTGCGCAAACTGCTGTCGCGCAAGACGCGCGGCGTGCTCGCCTACAGCGAGCATCACGCCGGCGACGGCGACACCGTGTTCGCCACCGCCGAAGAGTTCGGGCTCGAAGGCATCGTCAGCAAACGTGCGGACAGTCCCTATCGCGCCGGTCGCGGCGACGACTGGCGCAAGATCAAGCGCGAGAACTCGGACGAGTTCGCCATCGTCGGCTACACCGAGCCCAAGGGCAGCCGCCACGGCTTCGGCGCGCTGCTGCTCGCCGAGCCGGATGCCGACGGCGGCTGGCATTACGTCGGTCGCGTCGGCACCGGATTTTCGGACGCGCTGCTGAGTTCGCTGTCCGCGAAACTGAAGAAGCTGCAACGCAAGACCCCGCCGGTCGGTGAGGCCAGCCTGGCCGAACGCGAAACCGGCAAGCCGCACTGGGTGCGGCCGGAACTGGTCGCGGAAGTCAGCTACCGCGACATCGCCGGCCTCGGCCTGCTGCGCCAGGCCGCATTCAAGACCCTGCGCGAGGACAAGACCGTGGACCAACTCGAACCGACCGTGGCCAAGGTCGCCGATCTCAAGCTGACGCATCCGCAGCGGATCGTGTTTCCAGACATCGGCCTGAGCAAGGCCGACGTTGCCGACTACTACCGAACAATGGCCGACCCGCTACTGGCCGAGATCGCCGGCCGCCCGCTGTCGGTGCTGCGCTGCCCGGACGGAATCGAAGGTGAGCACTTCTTCCAGAAACATCGCGGCAAGGGCATGGGCGAGCATGTGCACACCGTGCCGATCGAGGAAAAGAACGGCAGCAGCGACTACCTGATGGTCGACAGCGTGGATGGCATCGAGGAACTGGTGCAGATGAATGCGATCGAGTTCCATCCCTGGGGCGCGACGGCCGACAAGCCGGACCAGTGCGACCGGCTGGTGTTCGATCTGGACCCAGCGCCGGAGCTGCCGTTCCGACGCGTCGTCGACGGCGCCCGCATGCTGCGCCACCGCCTCAGGGCTCTGGGTCTGGAATCCTTCGTGCGCACCACCGGCGGCAAGGGCCTGCACGTGGTCGTACCGCTGTCGCCGGCGGCCGACTGGGATGCGGCCAAGGATTTCGCGCATGCACTGGCTTCGGCCTGCGCGAAAGCCGAGCCGAATCGCTATGTTGACGTGGCCAGCAAGGCCAAGCGCGACAAGCGCATCTTCATCGATTATCTGCGCAACAGCCGCGGCGCCACCAGCGTGGCCTCGTACTCGCTGCGCGCCCGGCCCGGCGCCCCGGTGGCCGTACCGCTGCGCTGGGAGGAACTCGGCCGGCTAGACAGCGCCACGAAGTACGACGCGCAATCTGCCCCGGGCCGCTTCAAGCGGCTCAAGCGCGATCCCTGGGAAGGTTTCGACCGTTGCCGACAATCGTTGACGACCGCGCTGAAACGACTGGACTGAATCACTCGAACGCCCGGGTCGCGAAACGTCGGCAGGCGCGGCAGCTGCGTCGTGTTGGGTTGATCCATGTGTCGGATCAGGATCGCGGAATCCGGCGTGTTCGACGCGGCAGGGGTTTCAGCTATGTCGGCCTGTCCGGCCGGCCGCTGCGCGACCAAAGAATTCTCGAACGCATCCGCAAGCTGGCGATCCCGCCCGCTTACGAAGACGTCTGGATTTGCCGTGACGCCAATGGCCACCTTCAGGCCACTGGCCGGGATGCGCGCGGCCGCAAGCAGTATCGCTACCATCCGTTGTGGCGCGAACTTCGTGATCACACCAAGTACGATCGCCTGCTCGATTTCGCCGACGCGCTGCCGGCGCTGCGCAAGCGGGTGGACGCCGATCTCAGGCAACAGGGTCTGGGACGCGACAAGGTTCTGGCCAGCGTGGTGCGGCTGTTGGAGACTGCGCTGATCCGCGTCGGCAATCAACGTTATGCCGACGAGAACCGCGCCTACGGTCTAACGACCTTGCGCGGTCGCCACGTGAACGTTCACGGCGGGCGTCTGCGCTTCGCATTCCGCGGCAAGAGCGGTCAGCCGCGTGAGGTCGTGGTGGACGACCGGCGTCTGGCCGGAATTGTGAAGCGTCTTCAGGATCTGCCCGGCCAGTCGCTGTTCCAGTATCTGGACGACGAGGGAAAGCGCCACACGATCAGCTCCTCGGACGTGAACGACTATCTGCGCGACGCGACCGAGTCGGATTTCACGGCCAAGGACTTCCGCACCTGGGCCGGTACCTTGTTGGCGGCACATGCCTTGGCCGAAGCGAACTGCGGTGACAGCGAACATGCCCGGCGGGCCGTAGCCGCTGATGTCATGCGCGCCGTTGCCAAACGGCTTGGCAATACCGCTGCGGTGTGCCGCAAATGCTATGTGCACCCGGCAGTGCTTGATGCCTGGATGGCAGGCGATTATTCGAAGTTGATGCAGCGAGCGCGTGCCGTGGCAACGCGCTCGCTGTCGGATCGAATGCTCGAAGAGGACGAGCGTGTGGTCCATGCGCTGCTCGAAACGCATGGAAAGGCCCGTCGGCCCGCACGCTGAGCCGCATCAGCGCTCCTGATACCGAGCGCGGCCGCCGACGGTATTGCCGCCGCTGGGCCCGCCTGAGCGATGCGACTGTGCCTGCCGGGCCTTGTGTCAGCGCCCGGTGCTCTGGTCGGCCGGCTGATCGGGATCCGGCGCTTCATTGCTGGCCTTGTCGTCCCGCTGCAGGCCTTTGCTGGTCTTGTCCGCGTTGGAGTCCAGGCGATGTTCCAGTTCGACCTTCTCCGCGCCGGGGCCACGATCCTGTTCTTGTCTATCCGCCATGAGTGTGCTCCTGCTGGTAGTGAGGGTGCGACCGCTGTCGAGCTGCCGCATCAATCAGGCTAGGCAGGCGTGATGTGCGAGGACTGAACGTGGCCGTTCATGTGCAGGAATCGTGGCCGGAAATCTCAGCCAAGGACGTTCAGCCGAAACAGACCCGGCGACGGTGGTGCGCAAGGCTCCCGCCGCCATCGCCGGCCGGACCGCTGTGGGACTGTCGTCGGCCTTGCACGAGGCCACTGAAGCCAGCACATCGTCGTTGCTGCGGGGCAGTACGACGCCGATCGGATCCGAACTCAGGAGAAATACTGTTTGAAGCTCTGCTTGATGATGCCCCACTCGTCGGGATCGACCTTGGCCAGCGCACCGAGATAGGACTTGGCCTGGTCCCAGGTGATGTGCGGGGGCAGCGGCGGCACGTCGGGGTCGGTGATGAACTCGATCAGCACCGGCCGCTCCGCGGCAAAGGCGCGATCCCAGGCCGGGGCGATGTCTTCCGGCCGGTCGACGCGGATGCCTTCGAACCCGAGCATGCCGGCGTAGTCCGCGTACGGAAACGCGATCACGTCCTGCGCTTCGGCGTATTTCGGGTCACCGGCGAGCACGCGCTGCTCCCAGGTGACCTGATTGAGGTCGTGGTTGACCAGCACCATGACGATGAAGCGCGGATCGCTCCAGCGCTTGCAGTATTGCTGCACTGTGAGCAGTTCGGCGTTGCCGTTCATCTGCATGGCGCCATCGCCGACCATCGCCAGCACCGGCCGGTCCGGATACGCCATCTTGGCGGCAATGGCATAGGGCACGCCGCTGCCCATGCTCGCCAGCTTGCCGGACAGCGAGCCCATCATGCCGGGCCGCATCTTGATGTTGCGGGCGTACCAGTTGGTGTGCGATCCGCTGTCGCCGCAGAGAATGCTGCGGTCCGGCAGCTTCGGCGAGAGTTCCCAGAACACCCGCTGCGGATTGATCGGCTCGGCGCTCTCCATGGCCTTGGATTCGACGTCCTGCCACCACTTGGCGACCTCGCCTTCGATTTCCTCGCGCCAGGAACGGTCTTGCTTCGGCTCCAGCAGCGGTAGCAGGCGATGCAGGGTTTCGGCGGCGTCGCCGATCAGATTGACCTCGCTCGGATAGCGCATGCCGACATTGCGCGGGTCGAGATCGATCTGTACGCAGCGGGCCTGTCCGTCCCTGGGCAGAAATTCGGAGTAGGGGAAGGTCGTGCCGATCATCATCAGCGTGTCGCACTCGTTCATCAGGTGCCAGCTCGCGCGCGTGCCGAGCAGACCGATCGAGCCGGTGACCCAGGGAAGATCGTCCGGCAGCGCGGCCTTGCCGAGCAGCGCCTTGGCGGCACCGGCGCCGAGCCGGTCGGCCAGCTCCACGATTTCGGTGCTGGCCTTGAGCCCGCCGGCGCCGACCAGCAGCGCGACCTTTTTGCCACTGTTGAGAATCTCCGCGGCGCGCTGCAGTTCGCCCTCATCGGGCACCGGGTGTGCCAGCGCCGGTGTCGCACTGGAATAGTTGTTGCCGTGCGCGCGCGCGGGACTCGGCACGGCGTCTTCCATTTGCACGTCGTTGGGCACGATGACCACGGTGACGGTGCGCTCGCTCTGCGCGATCCGCAGCGCGCGATCGATCACGTGCCGTGCCTGCGTCGGCGACACGATGGTCTGCACGTAGTCACCCAGATCCTCGAACACCGACTGCAGATTGACTTCCTGCTGGAAGTCGCTGCCCAGCGCGGTGATGGCCTGCTGGCCGACAATCGCCACCACCGGCATGTGGTCCATCTTGGCGTCGTAGAGTCCGGCCAGAAGGTGCAGCGCACCGGGCCCCGAGGTGGCCATGCACACGCCGGTCTCGCCGGTGAACTTGGCGTGCGCGCCGGCCATGAAGGCACTCATCTCCTCGTGCCGTACACGCACGAAGTCAAACCGGTCCGAGGCGCGGCCCATCGCGCCCATCAGTCCGTTGATGCCGTCCCCCGGGTAGCCAAAGATGCGCTGGACGCCCCAGTCGGACAGTCGTTGAAGGATGAAGTCACCGACGGTATCGGCCATGGTCGAACTCCTCTGCAGGTTTCAGTGGAGGTAGCAGGGCCTTGCGTGAGTCTGGTCGACGAGACCGATAGGCAAGTCGGCAGTGCCCTGGATCGCGAGCTTTGCAAGCGGTGGCTCGACATGCATTGAACGCGTTGCCCGCCAAATCTGCACTTAACGGCGCTGTGGCGGGCGTCGCATGATCTGCCCGATGTCCCTCCGTCGACCGCAAACGGACAGTCCCGATTCAGTGTCGCCGACGCACCATGCCCTGTAATGGGAATTCATGCCGGCACAAAACGAGGGGTCCTATGGCCAGAAATCGTGAGACTCCGACAGTGACGACACTGCGCGACGAAATGGACAGCCGCACCTGGTGGCGGGAACCGGTGCTCAACCGGCGCACCTGGAGCTGGCGTGATGACGCGCGCGAGCGCCGCAGCGGCGAATGGTGGCAGAACGCGGTGATCTATCAGATCACGCCGTGGTCGTTCCAGGACAGCGACGGCGACGGCACCGGTGATCTCGGTGGTGTCATCCAGCGCCTCGACTACATCGATTCGCTGGGTGTGGATGCGATCTGGCTGACGCCGATCTACGAATCGCCGATGGATGACCTCGGCTATGACATCACCGACATGCGCACCATCGGCGGCACCTTCGGCACGATGGAGCAGTTCGACCGCCTGCTGGCCCTGGCCCACCAACGCGGCATCAAGATCGTGCTCGACATGGTCTGGAACCATACCTCGGACGAACACCCCTGGTTCAAGGAGAGCTGCAAGAGCCGTGACAACCGCTACGCGGACTGGTATGTCTGGGCCGATCCGGCGCCCGACGGCGGGCCGCCGAACAACTGGCGTTCGGCGTTCAACGGCGAATCCGGATGGAACTTCGTCGAGTCCCGCCAGCAGTACTATTTTTTCAACTTTCTCGAAAGCCAGCCCGATCTCAACTGGCACAACCCGGACGTTCGCAGAGCGATCCTCAAGCGCGCCCGATTCTGGCTGGATCGCGGCATCGACGGCATGCGTCTGGATGCCGTGAACTTCTACTGCCACGACCCGGAATTGCGCGACAACCCGGTGCGCGAATCCGGATCGAAAATGCCCGACGGCATCGATCCGGCCAATCCGGCTGCTGAACATTGCTTCGTCAACAGCTTCTGCCGCGAGGAGACCTTTGAATTTCTCAAACCTCTGCGCGAACTCTGTGACGAATACTCGGGGGCGATGCTGCTCGGCGAAGTCACGTTGTGCGAAGACACGATCGAGCAGGCCGCTCAGTACGCGCAGGGGCCGGATCGTCTGCATCTGGCCTATCACAGCGCCTTGCACTTCAGCGAGCCACTCAGTGCGAGCCGCCTGAGCACGATCATCGAAAAGGCGTTGTCCCATTTCGGCAAGGGCGGGATCTGCTGGATCGTGGGCAATCATGACTATGGTCGCACCACCTCGTACTGGGGTGGCAGGGAGCGAGACTATCCCGAGGACTACCACCGGATGGTGGCGGCTATGCTGATCTCGCTGCCCGGCGCCCTGTGCCTGTGGCAGGGCGACGAGCTGGGCCTGCCCGAGGCGCGGATTCCCGAGGACATTCCGGCCGATCAGATCAAGGATCCGTTCGGCAAGCGCCTGTATCCGGATGTGAAGGGTCGCGACGGTTCCCGTACGCCGATGCCGTGGACGCGAGAAGGCCACCTCGCCGGATTCTCGACGGCCGATCAAGCCTGGTTGCCAATTCCGCATTCGCATCGCGAGCGCGCGGTGGACGTGCAGCAGTCCGATCCACGTTCCCTGCTCAATACCTGGCGCGAGCTGATGCACTGGCGCACCTTGCAGCCGGCCCTGGAGGCGGGCGAGTCGCAGCTGCTGGATATTCATCCCGAGGTGCTGGCCCTGGTGCGCGAGTATCGCGAGCAACGCCTGCTGTGCCTGTTCAACATCAACGAGGAGCCGGTCGAACTCGATCTTTCGCCATTTGAAATTCTGCGTCCGGTGACCAGTCTCACCTTCACCCACGAGTACGACGCCGGCCGCATGCGTCTGCGACTGCCCGCCTGGGGCGTGATGTACGCGGATCTGCGCAGTGTCCAGGAGATGTACGAGCGCAGTGCCGAGCAGGGGAAGGTACCGTCCCGGTGAACCGTTCCTGCACTTCCGCCATCCGCATCGACCGTCGTCAGCCGAGCACGATCATGCTGACGCCGGCGCCGTAGAGCAGCAGTACCAGCACGCCTTCAAAGCCGATATTGGCGATTCCGTGTCGCTGGCGGCGCAGCATGCCCAGCAGCATCACGCCGACCATGATGATGCTCAGACCGAGCCACAGCGCCTGCTTGTCGGAAACGGCGAGATGGATAGAACCTTCGCGCCAGGCGATGTCCGAAAGAACCAGGAACAGCACGTCGAAGGCATTGCCTCCGAGAATGTCGCCGACGGCCAGCGCCAGCGCGCCGCGCCGGACTGCGGCAATTGCCACCACCAGCTCGGGAAGCGAGGTCACGGTGGAGGTCAGCAGGTTGCCGACCACGGTCTGGCTGATGCCGGTGCGTTCGGCCAGCGCCATGCCCGTCTGCGCGATCAGCCAGCCGGCGACCGCGACGATGGCCGCCAGGACGCAGAACGAGAACCACAGTTTGTGAGTCTGGCTGCTGTCCGCCCCGGGCGTTTCGTCGGATTCCGACGGCGCGGTATGAGCCGTCTGGCGCGGGCTCCACATCGGCGAGTCGTGGGCCATGGAGACCAGGCGAATTCCGAAGACATACATCACCACGATCGCGATCGACGCGACATCAAGCCCGAGCACGGTCACGCCGGGACCGGACATCGCGGTCAGCGGTATCGCCAAAAGCACCACCAGCAAGACCCCTTGCAGCAGGTTTTCCTCGGAGGCGGCGGCATGTTCCAGGTTGACGCCCCGATAGAGCATGTCTGCAATGACCAGGAACGTGGTCTGCGCGGCAATTCCGCCGATGGCGTTTCCGTAGGCCAGCTCGGCCTGACCGGACAGCGCCGCGGTCACCGAGGTGACGGTGCCGGACAGCGAGGTGGTGGCGCCAAGGAACACGGCGCCGAGCACGGCCTGCCCAAGCCCGGTCAGTGCAGCGAGCCGTTCGGCGATTTCGGTGAGCTTCAGTCCGGCCAGCAGAACTGCAAATCCGGAGAGAACGAAGCTCACCACCGTCAGGGACAGGCTGTCGGTGATTTCGGCGATCATCGGAAGCGGCTCACCGCAGTGTCTGGAATGGAAGTCGAACAGCCATCGGATCGAGCTTGGGCGGCGCGAATGAGCCGAGCATGAATCGCATGATTTAGCAGCCATTCACGCCCGCGCCCCGACAATGCCGAAGCGGGGGTGTCCTCAGCCATTGTCCACAGGAGCCCTGATGAACAGCAAACCGACCGAACCGTCTCGCATCCGTTACGGCGTCGTCTCCGCGGGCTGGGTCGCCCAGTCCCGGTTCATGCCGGGCGTACCGAAGACCGGCAATTCACGCATCAGCGCCATCGTGACCGGTGACGCCGACAAGGGGCTCTTGTGCAGTTGTATGAGGTAGAAAAGGGATAGCCGCCCGTCATAAGTCCTTGTAAAACGAAGGTTATCTAAGCTTTCGAGTGCAGGGAACCAATGAGAACGACTATCCCAGCGGGGATTGTT
>Ga0207893_1000082_pt1 | contig 74453 bp, 61 predicted proteins | sample MalvirmetaMSP121_FD_184233 | JGI IMG/M metagenome (GOLD analysis project Ga0207893, IMG submission 184233) | Marine viral communities from the Deep Pacific Ocean - MSP-121 (SPAdes) | ecosystem: Environmental > Aquatic > Marine > Oceanic | place: Pacific Ocean | collected 2001-06-02 | reverse complement strand
GGACCGCGATTGACGCCCTTGCCGTAAGGCTTTGCTTTCCTTGTACATGCAGACTCTCGGCCAAGGCCGTGTCTTGGGATACCGTCCAGTTTCAGAAGGCGCGAAGGGGCGAAGCGGGGTTGATCTACGCCGCAGGCTCGAAGCCTCAGGGTGGGCACAATCTTCCGCCTCGCCGTGTACCCAGTCGCGTTTCCGGGTACAGAAGTAAAGATACAAGGGTGGGCAGGTTTCATCTGCCCACGCGAGCCCGAACGCCTGCCGCGTGGGCACGGCCTACGGCCTTTGCCCACCCTACGAACCCAAGTCCAGCGGCGGCGCACCCAGGCGCTCCAGCAGCGCGGCGGCTTCCAGCGGCCGGTTCTCGGGCGGATCCATGGTTCCCAGATAGTGCAGCTTGGACTGGCCTTCGAGCCGATAGCGTTTGGGCTGGTTCTGGATCAGCTGGATCAGCTTCACCGGGTCGAGTTGTGTCTGTGCCGCGAAGTCCAGTGTCAATGAGCTCTTGCCGGCGCGAATCCGGGTGATGCCCAGCGCCTGTGCCGCCAGTTTCAGCGCGGCGGCCTGCCACAGGCGGAATGCCGCTTCCGGCAGCGGCCCGAAGCGGTCGATCATCTCGTAACGCAGTTCCAGCAGGGCCTGCTGGGTGGCGGATTCGGCCAGGCGCTTGTACAGCGACAGGCGCGTGGCGATGTCCGGCACGTAATCGTCCGGAATCAGCGCGGTGGCGCCGAGGTCGACTTCGCTGTTGCCATGTTCGAACGGCGCGTCCGCGAGCTTGCCGGACTTGATCGCGGCCACGGCGCGCGCCAGCAGGTCGGCATACATGGTGAAGCCGACTTCCTCGATCTGACCGGACTGGTCGTCACCGAGCAGTTCGCCGGCGCCGCGAATCTCCAGATCATGCGTGGCCAGCAGGAAGCCGGAGCCGAGTTCGCCCATCGATTCAATCGCTTCCAGGCGCTTCTCGGCGTCCGCACTCAGCGCGCGCTTGCTCGGCACCAGCAGATAGGCATAGGCGCGGTGATGGCTGCGGCCGACGCGTCCGCGCAACTGGTGCAGCTGTGCCAGTCCCAGGGTGTCGGCGCGATTCACGACGATGGTGTTGGCGTTGGGAATGTCGATGCCGGATTCGATGATCGTGGTCGACACCAGGATGTCGAAGCGGTGATGGTAGAAATCCAGCATCACCTGTTCGAGTTCGGCGGCGCGCATCTGTCCGTGCGCGAAACGCACGCGCGCCTCGGGCACGATCTCGCCCAGCGACTGCGCGGCGCGCTCGATGTCCTTGACCTCGTTGTGCAGGTAGAACACCTGGCCGCCGCGTTTGAGTTCGCGCAGGCAGGCTTCGTAGACCAGATTGCGGTCCCAGTCGGCGACGAAGGTGCGGATCGCCAGACGCGCCTCGGGCGGCGTGGCGATGATCGACAGATCACGCAGGCCAGCCAGCGACATGTTGAGGGTGCGCGGGATCGGCGTGGCCGTCAGCGTCAGCAGATCGACCTCGGCACGCAGGTTCTTGAGCCGTTCCTTGTGGCGCACGCCGAAGCGATGTTCCTCGTCGACGATCACCAGGCCCAGATTCTTGAACTTCACGTCGGGCTGAAGCAGGCGGTGCGTGCCGATCACCACGTCGAGCCGGCCCGCTTCCAGGTCGGCGAGCAGTGTCTTGAGGTCCTTGTCCGTCTTGAGGCGCGAGGCCACGCCGACGCGTACCGGCCAGCCCGAATAGCGATCCGCGAAGTTCTTGTAGTGCTGTTGCGCCAGCAGCGTGGTCGGCACCAGCACGCAGACCTGGCGGTTGTTGTTGATCGCGGCGAAGCTGGCGCGCAGCGCGACCTCGGTCTTGCCGAAACCGACATCGCCGCAGACCACGCGATCCATCGGCTTGTCGGCCGCCATGTCGGCCAGCACATCTTCGATCGAACGCTGCTGGTCGGGTGTGGTCTCGAACGGAAAGCCGTCGCAGAAGCGTCGGTAGTCCTCGTCGTTGACGTCCATCGCCATGCCCGGACGCGCCGCCCGGCGCGCCTGGATCTGCAGCAGTTCGGCGGCGACGTCGTGCGCGCGTTTTCTGGCCCGTTCCTGGGCCTTGGCCCAGCGGTCCGAGCCCAGCGAGTGCAGCGGCGCGGCCTGTTCCTCGGCGCCGGTATAGCGATGGATCAGCTGCAGCGAGGCGACCGGCACGTAGATCTTGTCGCCGCCTGCGTATTCGATCACCAGGTATTCGGCGGTGATGCCGCCGGCGTCTAGCCGGGTCAGGCCCTGATAGCGGCCGACGCCGTGTTCGGCGTGCACCACCGGGCTGCCGATCGACAGCTCGGACAGATCCTTGAGCAGGGTTTCGGGGTCGCGTACCGGCTTGCGTCGCCGCGAGACTTCGGCGCGCAGGCCGAAGATCTGCGCCTCGGCGATGATCAGGCTGCCGTCCGGCAGCTTGAGTCCGTCCTGCATCGGCCCCAGCGCGACGCAATAACGCCGATTGTCGGCCAGGTAATCGTGCCAGCCGCCACAATCGCGTGTGACCACGCCCTTGGGCTTGAGCCAGCCGTTGAGCGCTTCGCGGCGCCCCGGCGATTCGGCCACGAACAGGATGCGTGGTGCCTCGCCGAGCAGGGCCTGCACGGTGTCGGGGGAGCGCGGCAGCAGCTCGCAGGACATGGCCGAGCCTGAAGGCGCGGCCGAGATCGCAACACGCGAGCGCTCGGCCAGCCGCTCCATCGCCGCGCCGGGCGCGTGGAACAGGTCCAGCGGCTTCATCAGCGGCCGTTCGATATCGCCGGCCAGGCGTTCATGGCGTTCCGCGATCTGCTGCCAGTCAGCGTCCAGCGCCGCGTGCAGCTCGCCGACTTCGGCGACCCAGGCCGTGGCTGGCAGATAGTCGAAGATCGACTCGGTGTGCTCGAAGAACAGCGGCAGATAGGCTTCGATACCACCCGGCATCAGCGCCTTGGACACCTGCGTATAGATCCTCGAACGGCTCGGGTCGCCGGCGAAATACGCGCGGTAGTTGGCTCGGAAGGTCTCGATGCCGGACTTGTCGGTCGGAAAATCGCGCGCCGGCAGCATGCGCACTTCCTTGACCTGCTCGGTGGAACGCTGCGTTTCGGGATCGAACACGCGGATGGTTTCGATCTCGTCGTCGAACAGATCGATGCGATAGGCCGCGGCCGAGCCCATCGGAAACAGGTCCACCAGTGCGCCGCGCACCGCGAACTCGCCCTGGGTCTGGACTTCCGAGACTGACTGATAGCCGGCGGCCACCAGGCGTTCGCGAAAGGCGATCGGGTCCAGGCGCTGCCCCACCGTCAGCTCGAAGGCGCGGCCGTCCAGCCAGGCGCGCGGCGGCAGCCGCGCCAGCAAGGCATCGGCGGTGAGAATGACGATGCCGTGTGTCATCGACGGCAGGCGGTACAGCGCGGCCATGCGGTCCGACAGGATTTCCTGATGTGGCGAAAAGCCGTCGTACGGCAGCACTTCGGTGTCCGGGAAATGCACTACCGGCACTTCGCCGCTGGCGAAGAAGCGCAGCTCGGATTCAAGTTCGTAGGCGCGACCCTCGTTGGCCACCACCGCGACGACGGGGCGTCCGAACCGCTCGGCAGCGTCGCTCAGTGCCAGAGCGGCGGCCGCGCCGGGCAGGCCCTGCCAGAGTGTGCGTTCGCCGGACGGCGGAAGCGGGGGCAGGGCAATCGGACCTCGTTGTTTCACGTTGCTGATCGTAATTCTCTGGCTGTTGCTCGGCGCGCGGAACCGGTGGCGTGCGGCCTCGGAGGCGGCGCCCAATTCGGGGGGCGCAAATTATGCCGAAATGAGCGGGTGGCGGTCGTGCGCCGTGCTTATTCGCCGCGCAGCTCGCGCAATACTCGGTTGGTGGCTTCGCGAATCTCGGCGATATCGTCGCCCAGATTCTCCGGCAGGCCCTTGCCGGCGGCCGCCAGCGACTGTTCCACGCGGCGCGCGCTGGCGCGCAGCTCGGCCAGTTTGTAGAAGGCCGCGGTGCCATGGATCTGGTGCGCTGCCGAGCGGATCGCATCGCGTTCGCCGCGCATGTAGATGTCCTCCAGCTCCTTGATCTGCAGCGGCAGTTCCTCAAGCAGCAGTTCCGCCAGTTCCGGCGCGATACCGTGTGCCAGCCTTACCGGCGCGTCGGCCTCGTCCGCTGCCTGCGGCGGCGGGTCAGCCGGTCGGCGCTGTTGAACCCAAGGTCTCAGGGTCCGCAGCAGCTGACGTTCGTCGAAGGGTTTGAGCAGCACTTCATCCATGCCGGCGCGGATTACTTCCTGACGCTCCTCCGGCTCCAGATGCGCCGACATGCCGATGATTCCGCAGCGCGCGCCGCTGCCGGATTCGGCAGCGCGAATCTCGCGCGCCGCGCCGGGGCCATCCAGTTCCGGCATCTGCACGTCCATCAGGATCAGCGGCGGACGCCGCTCGCGCCACAGTCGGACGGCTTCACGGCCATCACCGGCTTCCTGTGTCTGTGCCCCCAGACTGTCCAGCAGCAGCGAGACATAGCGCCGACTGGCGACAGTATTGTCGACTACCAGCACTTCGAGGTCCTGTAGCGGCTTTCGGCCGGCTTCGGCCGGCTGCCCCGCCAGGGTGTCGAGCAAGGCCTGATACAGCGGACCGCCGCCGATCGACTGCGGGAGGCAGCGTGCGGCGCCAGCATCGGTAATGGCGTGCTGAACCTCGGTGTCCGAGGAGCTGATCAGCGCCACGCAAGGGCGCTGGGTCTTTCGGCAGGCGCCGAACACGTCACGCCATTGGGCATCGTCGAGCGCCTCCGGGGTGATGCCGGCGATCACCAGTCGCGGACCTTGCGTGTCGCTTTCGAGCAGCGCCGTGGCGAGGCGCCGGGGTGATTCGAACAGACGTGTCTCCAGACCCCAGTATTCGAGGTGATGCAGCAGTGCCAGGCGTGTGGTCGAACGTGCATCGCACAGCCACAGGCGTACTCCGCGCAGCCCATCCCAGGTCACCAGGGCGCTGTCGCGTTCGAGCTGCGGTCGCAGTGCGACCACCGCGCTGAATGTGGTGCCGATGCCGACCTCGCTTTCGACCTCGAGACGCCCGTCCATCAATTCGCACAGGCGCTGCGTGATCGCCAGGCCGAGCCCGCTGGACGGCGTGCGGTTGCTGGTGGATGACGGCGTGAACATCTCGAACAGCCGCTCCATCTGCGCCTCGCTGATGCCACGCCCGCTGTCGGCCACGCTGATGCGCAGCCAGCAGCGTTCATCCTCGCCCTGCTCGCGCATCACGCGGATCACGATCTCGCCGCGTTCGGTGAACTTGATGGCATTCGACAGCAGGTTGGTCACGATCTGTTGCAGCCGTACCGGGTCGCCGGACACGCGCAGCGGCACGTCGTGGTAGATCAGCAGCGCGATCTGCAGTCCCTTGTCGTAGGCCAGCGGCGACAGCAGGCCGGTGACGTCCTCGATGCAGTCGCTGAGCACGAAGCTGATCTGCTGCAAGGACAGCCGCCCGGCCTCGATGCGGTTCCAGTCGAGCAGGCTGTTGATCATCGACAGGAGATTCTCCGCGGACTTGGACAGCGTGCTGACGTACTCGGCCTGCTGCCGGTTGAGCGGCGTTTTTTCGAGCAGTTCGGAAAAGCCCAGAATCGCCGTCAGCGGCGTGCGCAGTTCGTGACTCATGTTGGACAGCAGGTCGCTCTTGAACTGCGCGGCGGCCCGTGCCTCGGTGAGATCGGTCTGGGCGCGTTCGCGCGCGGCGCGCTCATTGGACAGCTCCTGGCGCAGATGGCTTACCAGTCGGGCGGATTCGCTCCGGGACGCGTCGCGGGACTGATGAAGCTGCTCGATCAGTTCGTTCAGCACCGTGGCGGCGGACTCCGGGACCCCCATGGCGCGCGCCTGGATACGGTTTTCGGGCCGGTCCTGCATGGCCTGACGCAGCACCCGTCCGAGCCGTTGCAGCGGTGCCGCGAGCCGGCGTTGGGCGGCGACCACGCACATCAGGCTCAGCACCACGCCAAGCGACAGCAGCACCCAGCGCGGATAGTCGTCATACATCCACGGTGCGAACCAGGCGGGCAGCAGACCCACGGCCAGCGCCAGCGCCGGTGCCAGCAGCAGCCAGGGCCAGCCACGGATACGGCCTGAAGAGGTTTGACGAGCGCTCAAGTTTTCGCGGTCCGATACACTATTGCGTCGTACTGATCGCATCCGTTCCGGCGAACCCGCAGTCTCGCCCACAGCCCGAAGCGCAATGATTTCAAAGTCCCTGGTCGATTGTATCGGCAACACGCCTCTGGTCGCGCTGACGCGCCTTCCGGGCATCGGCAACAACCGCCTGCTGGCCAAGCTCGAAGGCAACAATCCTGCGGGTTCGGTCAAGGACCGGCCGGCCTGGAGCATGATCCGGCGCGCCGAGGAGCGCGGCGAGATCAAGCCCGGCGACACCCTGATCGAAGCCACTTCCGGCAACACCGGCATTGCCTTGGCGATGGTCGCCGCTGCGGCCGGCTATCGCATGGTGCTGATCATGCCGGAGCACATGAGCGCCGAGCGTCGCGCGGTGATGAAGGCCTTCGGTGCCGAGATCGTCAAGGTCACCAAGGACGAAGGCATGGAAGGCGCGCGCGATCTGGCGCAGCGCATGCAGGACGAAGGGCGCGGCCGGGTGCTCGACCAGTTCGCCAATCCCGACAACCCGCGCGCGCACTACGAAGGCACCGCGCCGGAAATCTGGAAGTCCACCAACGGCGCGATCACGCATTTCGTGGCCACCATGGGCACCACCGGCACGATCATGGGCTGCTCGCGCTACTTCAAGGAGGTCAAGCCGGAGATCGAAGTCGTGGGCGTGCAGCCGGACGGCGACTCCAGCATTCCCGGCATCCGCAAATGGCCCGAAGCCTATTTGCCGAAGATCTTCGAACGTCCGCGCGTGGACCGCATCATCGAGGCCAATGCCGCGGACGCCGAGGGGACGATGCGCCTGGTCGCCGAGAAGGAAGGACTGTTCTGCGGGCCTTCGTCCGGCGGCTCGATCTGGGCGGCCCTGCAAGTCTGCAAGCAGGTCGAGAACGCGACCGTGGTGTGCATCATCTGCGACCGGGGCGATCGCTATATCTCGACTGGGGTGTTTCCGGCGTGAGTTCGGGTTGGACTCGGGCTCGTGAGGGAGTTGGCGTAGGGTGTGCAAAGCGAAGCGTGCCCAAGCGGAAACAGGCGCTGGGCGACGCGTGGGCACGGCCTGCGGCCTTTGCCCATCCTAGGATTTTCTGCGCGCGTTGCGGATGTAACGGGGGCAACCGCACTCCGCGCTGCGCGCGGCCCTCACCCCCAACCCCTCTCCCGCACGCGGGAGAGGGGAGCTGTTGCTGTGGCTTTTCGCGATTCGGGCTCCTTCGAAAGCCCCGGGGGGGCGGCGGAACCCGTCGCAGAGGCTGCCTAAAATCACTGGACCCTCGACGCAGCATTGGTCGCTCAGCCCCCGTTTCCTGCCGGACAGATAACGATGACTAGCTTCGATCCCATGCTGGTATTCGACATCGAAACCGTGCCGGACGTGGCCGGCGGTCGCCGTATCCTCGGACTGGACGGCTTCGATGACGCCGACGTGCGTACCGCGATGATGTCCGCGCGCATGCAGAGCCGCGGCACTGATTTCCAGCCGGCGCACCTGCAACGCGTGGTCGCGATCTCGGTGGCGCTGCGCAGCGGCGAGGACAGTTTCAAGTGCTGGACCTTGGGCGACGAGGATGCCGATGAGGCCGAGATCATCCAGCGCTTCTACGACGGCGTGGAGCGCTACCGGCCCCAGCTCGTATCGTGGAATGGTTCGGGATTCGACCTGCCGGTACTGCACTACCGCGCCATGTTGCACGGCATCGCCGCACCGGCGTATTGGGATACCGGCGCGCGCGAACGCGAGTCCAAGTACAACAACTATCTCAGCCGCTATCACGAGCGCCATCTGGACCTGATGGACTATCTGGCGCTGTACAACGGTCGCAACTACGCGCCGCTCACGGAGATCGCGGTGCTTCTCGGCTTTCCCGGCAAGCTCGGCATGGATGGCTCCAAGGTGGCGCAGGCCTTCGACGAGGGCCGCATCCGCGAAATCCGCGAATACTGCGAGACCGATGTGCTCAACACCTGGCTGGTGACGCTGCGTTTTCTGCGTCTGCGCGGTCAGATCAGTGCACAGGAGGAAGCGGCCGAGCACGAGCGCGCCAAGGCCTACTGCCGCGACAGCGGCGCCGTCCATTGGAAGGAATTCGTGGAGGCCTGGGAGGCCAAGGCTTGAGCCTCGTCCTGAAGCGGCCGCCGGGGCTGGACCTCGCACCGGAACACAGCGCCGAGATTGCGGACCTGTCGCATGACGGTCGCGGCGTTGCGCGAATTGACGGCAAGGTCTGGTTCGTGGCCGATGCACTACCCGGTGAGCGCGTGCGGTTCTTGCGCACCCGGGGTGGTCGCGACGCGGATGAGGCGCAGGCCTTGGTGATCGAGCGGCCCTCGCCGGAGCGGGTGGAGCCGGCCTGTGCCCATTTCGGCGTTTGCGGCGGCTGCGCCCTGCAGCACATGGCGACGCCCGCGCAGGTCCAGTTCAAGCAGAAGCAACTGATCGAGGCGCTGGAGCGCATCGGCCGCGTCCGTGCCGACACGATCGCCGAGGCCGTCACCGGCCCGGCCTGGGGCTATCGCCGCCGCGCCCGGCTCAGCGTCAAGTTCGTCGCGGCCAGGCAGCAGGCGCTGGTGGGTTTTCGCGAGCGTCACAGTGCTTTGATCGCCGACATCGAACGCTGCGAGGTTCTGGATGCGCGGGTCGGCAATCTGATCAGGCCCCTGTCGCAGCTGGTGAGCCAGCTGTCACTGCGCGACCGGATTCCGCAGATCGAAGTGGCCGCGACCGACCGTGTAGCCTTGGTGTTTCGCGTGCTCGATCCCCTGGGGGGCGAGGACCGGCTCAAGCTCGAAGCCTTCGGCCGTCGCCACGCGATCGATATCTATCTTCAGCCTGGCGGCCTCGACAGCCTGCGTCCGCTAGGCCGGGTGGACCCGCTGAGCTATACGCCGGACGGCTCCGAGGCACGTCTGCGTTTCGAGCCCACTGATTTCATCCAGGTCAATGCCACGGTCGCCGAGCGCATGGTGCGGCAGTCGCTGGAATGGCTGGCACCCGCGCCAGGCGATTCCGTACTGGAACTGTTTTGCGGCCTCGGCAACTTCTCGATTCCACTGGCGCAGGCCGGTGCACGCGTGACGGCGCTCGAAGGCGATGCCGGATTGCTGCGTCGCGCGAAAGACAACGCGCATCGTCTTGGCCTCAAGATTCGTTTCGCCAAGACCGACCTGTTCAGGCCGCGGCCGAATGCACCGTGGCTGGAGGACGACGTGGACCTGTGCCTGCTTGACCCGCCCCGCTCCGGCGCGCGCGAAGTGCTGCCGCTGGTGGCGGCCAAGACGCCGTGCCGCATTGTCTACGTGTCCTGTCATCCGGCCACGCTGGCGCGGGATGCAGCGATTCTGGTGCACGAGCACGGCTATCGGCTGGAACGTGCCGGCATCCTCGACATGTTTCCGCACACCGCGCACGTCGAGTCGATGGCGCTGTTCGTGCGTGCCTGATCGAGAAGAATATTGCCTCGCGCAAAGACGCAAAGGCGCCAAGAAAGGCAAAGCCAAAGAATCTGATCTTGTTGTTGCCGTTCTTCGCGCCTTTGCGCGAGACCCAGCATTTACTCAGCCCTGATACCAGCGCCGATTGAGCGCCTCCAGCACCTTGTACGGGTATTGCGGCCGGCCGTAGCTGCCGTTGTAACGCGCCAGCGCGTTGACGAGGTTGCCGTTTTCGCGGTCCAGGTAGAACTTGAGTATGGTGCAGCCGTAGCGCAGGTTGGTGGCGGCGAGAAACAGATTGTCGTCGGGGCGGCCGATCTCCTGGATCCAGAACGGCATCACCTGCATGTAGCCCTGGGCGCCGGCCACCGACAGGGCAAAGCGTTCGAAGTGACTTTCGACCTCGATCACCGCCATTACGATTTCCGGCGACACCTGCGCGCGAGTGGCCTCGGCGTGCACCAGCCTCAGGAATTCCAGGCGCTGCTCGCGTTCCGGCATGAAGCGGCGCAGGCGTTGTGACATATCCAGCAACCAGACCTCGGCGTCGAAGCGGTCTTCGAAACTGTCGGCCGCGGTCACGGCCGCGATCAGCTGGCGGCGCAGCTCCGGGTCCGGATCGTCGATACCTTGCTGCGCCCAGGCTTTTGGCGCAGCCAGGCCGCACAGCACCAAGATCAGGCTTGCGAGCCCGAACCGTATCGTCGATGCTGGACCGTGCATCGCGTATGCACCGCGTCGCGGCGTCAGCCTGAGCAACGGCATCATGATGAAAACTATGAGTCCCCTGAAACATCTGCCCCTGAAGTGCCTCGTATTGTGCGCGAGCCTGGGTCTGGCCGCTTGCGGCGGTGATAGCGGCGAGGAACCGGTGATCGACGACGGCCTCGATCAGTTCGGGGATCTGGAATTCTCGACCGGCTGCGACTGGCGCGAAATCTTTCGCGAGGGCGAGCAGTTCTATTCCCTGAGCGATACCGCCGCGCGCTACTGGTATGCACTGGCGCCCACCGAGCCGGATGCCGCCGACCAGTTGCACTTCGAGGGACGCTACCCGGACGCGCGCTATTTCTCGCTGCATGTCTACGACGGCTTTCTGCTGGCCAAGGACGCGCGTGCCGATTACCGACTGTCGCCGGATTTCGGCAGTTTCAATCCGTTTCTCGACAAGACCCGCAAGAGCGCACTGATTCCGGCCGGCGGCAGCTACACGGGCACGGTTGCGTTCACGGCACGCCCAGGTTTGCCGCCACAGAACACGATCTACCGCGGCGATCGCGCGGACGAGACCGAGCCCTTGCAGCGCCAGACGCTGCTGATTTATCGCAGCTATGTGCCTGCCACGCAGACTGTGGATCTGCCGGACCTGGTGCTGGCGCGCGCCGACGGCACGGAGATCGATCTGGCGCAGACCCCGGACACCGAGGCATGCGCCCGCATCGACGAGCTGTTCCGTGCCTATCAGCGCGGCGAAAGCGACAGCTTCGAAGCCGGCGATCCGCCGCTGGCCGCCGATCCGCCACGGTTCGAAATCTACTATCCGCTGGACGAGGATGCGCTGCCGCCGTTGGTCTACAACATCCACATCCGCTATATGTCTACGACGCTGGAGCATGATTTCGGCGGACTCATGCTGATGCGTGCGCGGGCGCCCAGCTACACTGGCCAGGGTGGCGCGCTGTCCAGTCCCGAAGTTCGGTTCTGGTCGGTCTGCGCCAACCGCGTGGACAACCAGTTCGTGGACGGCTGTGCCGTCGACCAGTCGACGCCGCTGGATGAGGCCGGCTTCTTCAATGTGGTGGTGTCCTCAGACGAGGACCGCCCGGCCAATGCCGACGTCGACAATGGCTTCGTCTGGCTTAACTGGAAGGGCGACACCGAACTGCTGATCTACCGCATGATGCTGGCCGCCGACAGCTTTGCGCAGTCGATCGACCAGGTCGATCCGGAAGACGATCCGGCCAGCGTCATGGGTGACTATTTTCCGCAAACCACTTATTGCGATCGAGATGTTTTCGAAGCTTCGTCCGGCCTCAGTCCGGCCGAGGTGTTCGCAACGTGCCAGGCTTCCGCATCATGAAAACCCGAGATCCCAAGGAACCACGCGACACCTCTCGCGACATCGTCACGGTCAAGAATCTGGCAATGCTGTGGGCCGCCAGCGCCGCACTGCCGTTCTTCGTGTATCCGGTGGACGGTTGGAATGTCTACAACAACTTTGCCGTGATCTTCCTGCTGTTCTTCGTGTTCCTGTCGGTCAATGAGACGATGCGCGCGCGGCGCGAGGAACTCGGCATGGGTACCACGCTGTATGCCTGGATTCCGTTGTTGCTGTTCGTGGCCGCGTCGCTGATCTACTGGATGCGCCGGCTGGGAGCCTAGTGTCGTGAGTCCGAAGTTCGCATGCGAAATCACTCAACTTCGGACCCACGACACTAGTCGTACCGCGCTTCCAGATCGAAACTGAAGATCAGGTCGTCGAAGGAGCGATTGATGCGAGTGGAGTCGCGGCGCTCGAAGATCATGCCCGGTGACAGGTTCAGCCAGAACATCGGCTTGTAGAGCGCACCCAGTTCGATTCGCTGCAGATCGTCCGTGCGCGCACTGTTGTTCACATCCAGAGCGGGCGAACCGCCATAGTCGTCCGCGCGCCACTCCACGCGGCCGTAGACGCCGAGCTTGCTCAGGGCCTGCCAGTCGGCACGCAGCGCCAGGCCCGTCTGCTCGACGAAGTTGGCGTCGACTTCCTCGACGCTGACCACGCGGCGGAACAATTCCGCCTGCAGACTGGTCTTGCCGGACCAACGACGAATGTATTGCAAGCGCCCGGTCACGCCGGTGTAGTCCTCGCCGCCGCGGTTGTTGCGCCGCGCCGCGCCGGCTTCGAAATCGATATGCGAAAGCCCGCTGGGCTGCCATCCGAGCGTGAACTGCAGATCGTATTCATCGTAGCGGTCGGTGACGCCATCGGCCCGTTCGCGTTCCGGGAATCGGCCATCGAGATAGTGCACGCGCACGCCGGCCGTGCCGACTGGAGAACCGGTATAGAGACCCCCGAGGCTGTAGCCGGTTTCGTCACGGTCGTAGTTCTTCGAGCGATCCAGCGCACTGCGCAGACGGCTGGTTTCCACGCGGGTCTGCACGGCCCAGCTCGGCGTGATCGCCAGCGTGCCGCTGGCGCTGGCGCGGCGATCGGTCTGGATGTTGAGGTCGGTGTCGTCGCGGTCGGAGAACGATTCGATACGCTTTTCCTGACTGGCGCGCAGCTCGCCGGAGGCTGCGTGGCCCAGTTGCCAGTCCATGCCGGCACGTAGCTCGTGGCCGTCGTGATCGAGCGCGTCGTAGCGCTCGTACTGCACGCGTCGCGCCTCGCCGCCGAGATACACCCGCTGCAATCCGAAGCTGTACTGCAGAGCCACGCCGCCGCCATAGCGGTGCAGGGTGTCCGAACGTTCCGCCTCGCCATCCGCCTCATCGCCACCCTCGACCCGGAACAGGTTGGAGTCATGCTCCAGCGTGTACCAGACGAAGGGTTCGCCTTCGAGCTTGCCGGCGAGCGCGGGCATCGCATAGAGCAGGGCGGCGATCAGAAGCAGACGGTTCATTGCCGGGCTCAGACCCCCAGTTCCGGCAGCTGTGCGAATGCCCTGCGAACCATCTCGCCGATGTCGCAGCGGGCCGCTTCTCGCTGCCACAGTGCATCGGCGAACGCGCGCCATTGCGTACGGTCCCGTTCGTTCAGCAGGCGCTCCAGCGCCGCACGCAGCCCCGGGCCATCTTCATATGGCAGGTAATCCTCATCGGGGTTCAGATTGCTGCCGCGCATACCGAATTGCGTGGACACAACCGGCAGGCGCGCGGCCATGTATTCGTAGATCTTGGTATTGGCCCCGGAACCCTTCATCACCGGGTTGATGCCGGCATCCGATGCGGCGAAGAACGGAGCGGCCTCGCCGACGCGTCCTGTGGCGATGAACGGGCCTTGTCGATACGGCTGGTCGGCGATCGAGCCCAGCAACAGGAAATGAACCCGCTGCTTGCGCAGGAACTCCGCCTGATCAGAGGCATGTGCCTGGAGCCGCTCCAGCGCATCGAGGTTCTGCCAGGACCTGCTGCCGCCGAAGATCAGCAGACTGTCCTCGTCACCGAGCCCGAGTTCGGCACGCATCCGCTCACGGGTTCCGGGGGGCGAGGCGTAGGCGGCGGCATCCACGCCGGAACCGACGATCGGCAGCTTCCGACTGCCGCTGGAATCGTGTTGGCGGAAGAACGCCTGGTCCTCCTCGGTGCAGGCGAAGATGTCGTGGAAGGTCTGCGGTGCGGCGGCTTCCACGCGCCGCATCCACGCGGCGCTGCGGCGTTCCGGTGGCGAACCCTGTTCCAGCAGTCGGTGTTCCAGGTTGTGGCTCACCAGAATCCACGGCGTGTCTTGCCGTGGCCCAGGCACCGGTGGCACGAAAGCGCTGTCCGCCAGTACCAGTGAAGCCTGCGACAGCGCCTGTTTCAGCCGGTTCGGAACCCGGCCGCGGCGCAGCAGTTCATACTGCCAGCGACGCGGATAGCCGAGCCGGCGATTCGCTGATTGCAATAGCCCGATGCCGAGCCCGAGGTGAACTTCCTCGTGCAGGTTCGGCTCGACGGCGATGGATTCACGACGCGGGCCGCGCAGGCGGTAGTCTTCGGCGCGGCCCGCGAATGAATACAGGCAGACTTCATGCCCGGCGCGCGCCAGAGTGCGCGCGATGCCGGTGGTGTGCAGAAAACCGCCGGTGGTGGCCGGATGAATTTTCGTACCGCACAGGTACAGAATCTTTTGCTTGTCCCCCGACTGCATCGCTTGCGCCCGACCTCGTCAAACCCGATGAAGCTCCTGGCGGAGCATGAAGAAAACCGCGACCGTATACATGACCTCGCCGGCCGCGAGGCCGAGCAGGGCGCCGGGCGCCCCGTACAACTTGAGCCCGATCACGATGGCGACCAGCGACAGCACCGCGTTCACGGCGGTGAAGCGTGCCAGCGAGCGGAATCGCTTACGCACCAGCAAGGCGCTCTGCCAGATGTCGCGAACCAGGCAGACCAGGTAGATCAGGGTCCACAGTAGCAGCAGCGTGTCGCGGTCCGGAATCTGCTTGCCGAGCAGGGTTCCGGTGATCCAGTCGCGCAGCAGCCACAGAACCCCACAATAAAGACTTGCCAGCACGAACATCACCGCGCTGAACAGACCGAGTCTGCGCATCACCGTCGGCAACCCGAATTCGGCGAGCCAGCCGGCCACGGTCGGCACCAGCAGGTTCTTGACGCCGACCGTGAGCAGGTTCACCGGCATCAGCAGCAAGCGCGTCGCCGCGACCGCGGCCACGGCGCCGACATCGAGCATCAGCACCAGCAGGTAGTTGTAGCCCTGGCTGAAACTCCAGTAGACGACGACGCCGGCGATGGCCCAGCCGCCCAGCGGCCGCAACTGCTTCCACAGCGATCGATTGTCGCGCCGGTCCCAGGTGGGCTCGCGCGTGACGATGCGGCGCGTAAGGCGTGCCGCCGCCATCGAGGCGATGGCGATGGCCAGTACCGCCAGGGTGGCGGCGGCGGTCGGCGACAGGATCGCCAGCACCACCCCGCCGGCGAGCACCAGCACGTAGAGTCCGTCCACGAGCAGCAAGGCGGGTGCGCGCGCGTCGATCAGCAGCACCGTACGCAGGAATTCGCGCTCCATCGAGGCCCAGCCGGCTAGACTGCCGGCTGCGAAGATCGTCACCCCGATTCCGCCGATGTCTCCGCTCAGGCTCAGGCCCAGGGCCGACACGGCACAGACCAGCAGCAGCCACCGGCCCTGGCGGCGTTGGCCGAAGTAGGCGGTCGAGATCATGGCGCGCCGCTCGCGAGCCGGCAGCTGCGGTGCCAATACCGCCAGCGGACCACCGATCCAGGCGCCCTGCAGGCTCACCAGCAGCATCACCGCGGTCTGCACCAGAACGTAGCTGGCGTAGTCGGCATCCGTGGTGTAACGGATCAGCAGCAGGCCGACCAGGAAGTTCACGGCGGACAGCATCGCCTGATCGATCACGGTGCCGCTGAACAATCTCAGCAGCCGGCTTTGCACGAGTCTGGCGATCATGTGCGAACCCGCGCCGGCTCAACTCGCACCGGCTGCGACGCCCAGATCGGCCAGTGCCCTTGCGATGGCGTCCGAGTACTGCATCCGCATCGCGTCCGCCCATTGCAGCGCGCGTGGGTCAGGGGCCTCGTCGCTGATGTCGGCCGTGTCTGCCAGCAATTGCGCGTATTCGCGCGGATCGCTGCTGATTCGGACCGTCGGCGGCAAGTCGCGGATGCCGAGCACCGCGAACGGTGTGGCCACCATGCGCGTGCCGACCGCCAGCGAATCCAGGGTCTTGATCTGCACGCCGGCGCCGCTGAGCGTCGGAATCGCAATGACGCGTGCCTCCGCCACGAACTCGGCGGCGTCGCGCACGAAGCCATGCACGCGGACGCGCGGATACCGTGCACCCACATCGTCGGCGCCGCGACCGGCAATCTCGATCGTCAGCGCCGCGGGCAGATGCGGCAGCACCGCGTCCAGAAACCAGTCCAGACTCTCCCGGTTGGCGGTCCAGGACCAATTTCCGATCAGCCCGATGTCGAAGCGTTTGGCGGGCCAAGGCTCAGGCAGCGCGAAGTCACCGGGCGGGGTCTCGAAGGCGCGCAGACCGGCGCCGCCGGGCGCCTGTGCGTAGTACTCGCCGTCACTGGCGCTGACCGCCCAGATCTCGTTCGCGAAGCTTCCGAGACTGTCCTCGGCCTGCTTCACCAGGCGTGCCTCGCGCGCATAGATCAGGCGCTTGAGCCAGCCCAGGCGGCCACCGCTGCTGTCGCGCAGACGCTCGTAGAGGCGATGTTCGATGTTGTGCGTGTTGGCCACCACCGGGACATCCGGCGGAAGAATCGGGCGCAGCCATAGCAGGCGCGAGGGATGGTCGAGTACGACCAGCGAATAGGACTTGCTCTTGAGCAGGCGCCGGACCGTATTCACATACGCCCGGGAATGGTACTTGGCGGTTGAATAGGCTTCGCCGCTGGCGAAGCTGCGCAGCATCCAGCCGAGCACATGTGCGCCGGACATCGCGGTTTCGATCGAGCGCTCCTCGGCGATGTGCTCCCAGTTCCGGCTTGGTTTCGGGTCGCCCCGCCTGAGGAAGGCCACCAGGTCGACGTGTGCACCGCAGCGCATCAGAGCGTCGACGTAACGTTGCGTGCCGATGTCGCCGCCGGTCTTCTTGTGTCCCGGATAGACCGTCGTGAGATAAAGGACGTTCATGCCCTGCGGATGTGCTCTTGTTGTTGAATGTCGTTATGTGCTGCCGCCCAATATCCCCAAGCGGTCAATTCCGGCGAGCAAAAGTTTATGCTAGACACTGTTGAGCAGTTGCTCCTACCCGGTCTAACTTTCCCGCATGCATTGCAAGATCTGTGACGCAGATGCCGCCCGCCTGGGCGCCAAGACGCTGGTACTGGAAAAATACGAAGTTCAGTACTGGCGCTGCCCGAGCTGCGGCTTCATTCAGACCGATGAACCATACTGGCTGGACGAAGCCTATCAGTCGCCGATCGCGCCGTCGGACATCGGCTATGTCTACCGCAACCGATCCTTCGGCTGGGTGACTCGCACGACCATCGGCCTGTTCTACGCAGGCAAGGGTCCGTTCCTGGATTTCGGCGGTGGCTACGGACTGTTCGTGCGCGACATGCGCGACCGTGGCTACGACTTCCGCCTGCTCGACAAGTACACGCCCAACCTGTTCGCCAGCGGCTACGAGTGGGAGAAGCTGCCGGCCGGCACGAAGGCGGAGCTGATCACCAGTTTCGAAGTGCTGGAGCATCTGCCGGACCCGCACGCCGGACTCGGTGAAATCTTGGAGCATGGATCGGAGCTGTTGTTCAGCACCTCGATTCAGCCGGCCGGTATCCAAAGCCCGGCGGACTGGGACTACTTCGCGCTTCAGGACGGGCAGCACATCGCCCTGCACACGGTCGAAAGCCTGCGGCGGCTTGGTGCCAGACATGGGCTTTACCTGCACAGCAACCATCGCTATCTGCATCTGTACTCGAGGTCCAACGCGCCGACGATGCGCTCGCTGTTTCCGTGGGTGTCGCGCCTCAAGATCGCGCATGCGACGCAGCTCATGTTCCAGAAGCGGACATTGCTGCAGCGCGATATGGGTCTTGAGCCCTGACAGCGCCAGCCCTGAGCTTGCGCAGGCGCTGTTCATAGAGACGTCGCGAAACAGCCAGCGAGGAATAGGTGATCAGCAGGAACGAGGGCGCCACCGGCCTGAACCAGCCGGACGCCATCATGTTCTCGATCGACACCATCAGAAAGATCGCGAAGTGCAGGCCGTGCATGGCGCTGTCGAAGCGCGCGAGCCGGAACAGCGAGCGCAGATGGCGCACCAGAAAGGCCAGCAGCAGCACCAGGCCGATAATGCCCAGTTCGTTCCAGATATCCAGATAGCCGTTGTGGCCGTCGGGCGACAGCCATTTCAGGCGGCGGTAGGCCCCATCGGCCAGACTGCCGGGGCCGTTCCAGAAGCTCATGTAGCCCACGCCAAGCAGGAAATTGCGTGGACTCGCGCTGATCGACATCCACAGCTCCGACCAGATGTAGGTGCGGCCCGACAGTGTCACGTCCTTGCCGAAAGCGCCGGAGATCGGCGCCATCGCATCGGCGTAGGACAGGGTGCCGACCATCAGCAGGTAGACCAGCAGCGGCGCCGTGACCAGCATCACCAGCGCGAGCTTGAGCGGGGCGCCCAGCGCTTCCAGCCGCAGCGGTGGTCGCGTGTACAGCACCATCACCGCCAGGCCCAGCAGCAGTACGATCAACGAAGTATTGGAGCGCGTGTTGAGCAGCACGATCAGGGACACGGCGATGGCGACGCCAGCCATACGCCAGCGTTCTCGATGCGTGATTGCCGCGTGGGTCCACAGCAGCACGCTGAACTGGCAGATATGACCCAGCAGGTACTTGGTCATGGCGATGCCGCGCCACGAGCCGTTGAGCTCGAATGCCGCGTTCTGGTGGACGCCGACGCTCGGCATGGCGATCGCCACCGCCGCTGAGGCCACACACAGGCCCAGCAGCGTCCAGCGCAGGACCTGTTCAAGTCGACCGGGTTGCCAGGCGGCGACGGCCTGCGCACTGGCCATCAGCACCACACCGATGATGATGATGGCCTGTTTGACCACGTGGCCGAAGCTGGGCGCCCACAGGGCACTGAGCATCGCCCAGGCCGCCAGCGCGTAGAGATACAGGTTCAGTTCGCCGGCCATCTTCAGGATCAGGCCGTAGCGTCGCAGGATGATCCAGGCGGACAACCCGAACAGCGGCATCCACTGCAGCTTGAACCAGGGACCCACGCCATCCTCGATCACTGCGCCGGTGTCGTTGGCGAGCGTGAGCCGCCATTGCAGGCCGGTGGGCATCACTGCCCAGGCATAGCTGAGCACCAGGATCAGCACTAAGGCGTAGCGATATTGCTCGTCGACCACCCAGCGCGGCTGGTTCATCGGGGCGTCCGTGAAGTCCGTTCGCGATTGCCCCCGGCATCCGTTCCAAGGCCGAACCGCTGGCGGAATATCAGCCAGAGGAACGGTGGGTTTTCGATCAGATAGCGTCGCGACAGGCGACGCGGCTCGGACATCAGGCGGAAGAACCACTCCAGGCCGTTACGGCTCATCCAGGCCGGCGCGCGGCGTACCCGACCGGCTTCGAAGTCCAGGGTCGCGCCCACGGCCATGAAACCGCGGATTCCGGGCAGCGCCGCCCGGTTTTGGGCGATGAACTTCTCCTGCTTGGGCACGCCCAGCGCCACCACCAGATAGGTCGCGCCGGACTCGCGCACCATTGCCAGCACCCGTTCACGCTCGGCGGCATCATGTTCGAACCGGAAGCTTGGCGCATGCGTGCCGATCACGATGTCGCGACCGGTGCGAATATTGATGCGACGCGCCGCCTCTGCGGCGACGCCGGGCGCGGCACCGAGCAGAAACAGGCTGACCGAGGGATCATCGCGGTGATGAATGCAGAACTCTCCGAGCAGATCCGATCCGGACAGCCGGTCCTTGAACGGCGTGCCGAGAAACCGGCTTGCGGTAAGGATGATCTGGCTGTCGCAGATCAACAGTTCAGCCTCCTGCAGCGCCTGACGCAGATCCGGGTCGTGACGTGATTTCATGACCACGTCAACGTTGAGCGGATACACCACGCCATCGCGAAAGCGCTCGAAGAATTCAGGTCGCGACAGGTTCTGCAGCCACAGCCCAGTGATATTCACCGGCTTCTGGCCGGCTTGATCGCTGGCGTTCATACGTCGCGCAACAGGGTCTGGGCACGGCGGTAGTCGTCCGGCACGCCGATGTCGATGAACAGGCCGTCGAATACGTGAGCGGCGAAGCCGGCTCGCGGTACGGCCGCCTGCAGCAGGTCCTGCTCAAAAGAGAAACGGGTCTGCGCAGGCCCCAGCTCGAACACCCGGCGTTCCAGGAAATAGACGCCGGCATTGATCAGTCCAGTTTGTGGTTCGGGGCTCTTCTCTCGAAACGCGACGACGCGTCCGTCTTCGCCGACTTCGACCGCGCCGTAGCGGCTGGCGTCGGCCACCTTCAGCAGACTCAGTGAAGCCGGACTACCCGCGGCTTCGTGGGTTTGCAGCAGTTCGGCGTACTCGAGCCCGCAATAGGTATCACCGTTGACGGCGAAGGCCCGTTCCAGCTGCTGTTCCTCGAACGCGCGTCGCAGCGCGCCGCCGGTACCCAGAGGCTCGGTTTCCTCGCTGTAGGCGATCGACATTCCGCGATAGCTCGTGCCGAAGTGGGTGATGATGATCTCGCGCTTGTGTCCCACGGCCAGCACCACGCGACGGATGCCTTGCTGGTGCAGGCGATCGAGCAGACGTTCCAGAAACGGGCGACCGGCGATGTTCGCCATCGGTTTCGGTCGGTCCGACACCAGGCTGGCGAGCCGCGTGCCGAAGCCGCCGGCCAGCACGATCGCGACCTGATCGGAAATGCGCATCAGCTCTTGGCTTTTTTGTACTCGCTGGCGAACAACTGCTCTTCGATCAAGGCACAGATCATGTGCTCGATCAGCAGGTGGCTCTCCTGAATGCGCGGTGTGTGTGTCGATGGCGCGGCGAGGACGTGGTCGGCCAGCTCATGCACCTTGCCGCCGGCACCGCACAGCGCGACCTTGATCACGCCGAGCTTGTCGCAGGCTTCGAAGCCCTTGAGGATGTTCTTGGAGTTGCCGGAGGTGGTGATGCCGATGAACACATCGCCAGGTCGCGCCAGCGCTTCGAGCTGGCGTGAGAACAGCAGCTCGTAGCCGTAGTCGTTGCCGATCGCGGTCAGTGCCGAGGTGTCGACGGTCAACGCGATGGCCGGCAGGCCCGGGCGGTCGAACTCGAAACGGCTGACGAACTCTGCGGCCACATGCTGTGCATCGGCAGCACTGCCGCCGTTGCCACCCAGCAGAATCTTGTTGCCGTTGCGGAAGGCGTCGAGACAGACTTCCACGACGCGCACGATGGCAGCCTGGAGCGCTTGGTCTCCGAGGATCTTCTGTTTGACGGCGATCGAATCGCGGATGTAGTCGGCGATGGTCGCGGTGTTCACTGGCAGTGGCAGGGTCACGTCTACAGTGCCCATGAGCGGACTCCTTCCGCAACGAATGCGAATTTCACGAAGTAATCGCGGCTGCTCTGGCTGGCCAGCGGCGTCAGCGCGCGGATCACTTCGAACTTGGTTTCAGGGTCGACCAGAATCATCATGAAGCCGCCACCGCCGGCGCCGGAGATCTTCACGGCCTCGGCGCCGCTGGCCAGCGCGCGTTCGGCGACCTCGTCGATATGCGTGTTCGAAATGCTGTTGGCCATCTTCTTCTTGGCGTTCCAGGATTCACTGAACAGGCGCGTGACACCGGCCACGTCGTTCTTGAGCAGGCGTTCCTTCATTTCGTAGGCGATGCGTTTGATCTCGTGCATCGAGTCCACCGATTTGCCGCCCTGTTCCCGCACCGCCAGCACCTGATCCTTGATGATACTGCCGGAATCCCGTGAGTTTCCGGTGAAGTACAGCAGCATCCGCGCATGCAGTTCGTTGACGATGTTTTCGCGGATGCGCAGCGGATTGATGATGACGCGATCGCCGAAGAACTCCATGAAGTTGAAGCCGCCAAAGGCCGCGGCATACTGGTCCTGTTTGCCACCGGCCAGCTGCACGTCTTCACGTTCGATTTCGTAAGCCAGATGGGCGAGGTCATACTCGCCGAGCGGCAGCTTGAGCAGCTCGCGCAGCGCCGCAACGATCGACACCACCATGGTCGAGGAGGTGCCCAGACCGGAGCCGGGTGGAGCATCGGAATAGGTGGTGATGCGCAGCGGCAGGGGGCGCCCGTTGGTGTGATCGCGCACGATGCGGTTGTAGACCGCCTTGTGCAGCATCAGCGGGCCTTCGGGCGGGTAGTTGACCGCGAGATCGGCTTCGAAACGGCGGTCCAGATCCTTGGCGATGAACTCCACGCGATCGTCCGGCAGCACTTCCACGGTACAGTAGGCGTACATGTCGATCGTCGCGTTGAGGACGGAACCGCCGAACTCTTCGCTATACGGCGAAACGTCGGTTCCACCGCCGGCCAGCCCCAATCGCAACGGCGCTTTGGAGCGCACCTTGCGCACATCGTTGGCGCGCCTGAAGAAGCGCGGCACTTGTGTGGTTTCACTCATTTTGCAGCGCCCCCGCCGCCAAGATTCCCGATTCCCAAAGTCTTATTCTTACGCGAAACGATGACCACGAGATATAGAGTATTACGCCTGTTCATGGCGCTGTTTGCGTTGATTGTCATTGTACTGGCCGTTGGCCTGATGGTGATTTCAAAAGGTAGGGGACACATCGTCGCGGCTTCCGACCATGTGATCGAACTGGATTTGAATGCAGTGACTGAGCCAGTTTCGCCCAGATTGTCCGGCGTCAATGTGACCGTTTGGGACGGTGGTTTGGCGCGCGCCGCGCGTGTCGATCAGTTGGCCGCGGCAGGAATGCGGACATTACGCTATCCGGGCGGCTCGATGTCGGACGCCTATCACTGGGCCGACAATCAGGTTGAGGGGCGCAGTCATCATGAGCCCTCACCGACGACGGTGTTCGCGAATCTCAATGAAGCGCTCGGCGGCACCGCGTATGTCACTGTCAATTACGGTTCCGGCACGGCCGAGGAGGCCGCCGCCTGGGTTGCCTGGGCCAACGGCGCCACCGACTCGCAGCAGCCGATCGGCGTCGACGTGCGCGGCACCGACTGGAAGACCGTCGGCGACTGGGCCCGACTGCGCGCGGCAGCGCCGCTGGCTACGGACGATGGCCGCAATTTTCTGCGCGCCGGCCATCCCGAGCCGTATCGCTGGCGCTACTTCGAAGTCGGCAATGAAATCTACGGCAGCTGGGCGCACGACCGGCATGGTCAAGCCGGCAGCGGTCTGCCCGGCCAGGCCTTGCATCCGCGTAGCTATGCACGCAACGCGGCCCGCTTCATCGAACGCATGAAGGCGGTCGATCCCGAAATCCGGGTCGGCGTGATCAGCTATCACGGTGAACCCTACGACAAGCGCGATGCGGATGATCGCTGTCTGGCGGTCTGCGATTCCGAGTCGGCGGTGGTGGATGCGAACGGTCGCGCACGTGAAGGCTGGAACCCGATCGTGCTGCACACGCTGTCCGAACTGGGGCGGCGCCCCGACTTTCTGGTGATGCATGTCTATCCGCAATTGCCGGGCCGCGAGGACGATGCCTATCTGTTGTCATCGGCGCCGCAGCTCAAGGCGCACGCCGCGGAACTGCGGCGGCAGATTGCCGACTGGTGGCAGGGCACGGAGGGCGAGCGGATCGAGATCGCGCTGACCGAGTACAACTCGGTGACCGGTGGGCCCGGCAAGCAGAGCGTCAGCATCGTCAACGCGCTGTTCTACGCGGACAGCTTCGGTCAGCTGATGTCCTCGGAAGTGGACGCGGCACACTGGTGGCTGCTGACCGCCTCGATCGATATCGGCGGGCACAACCCCAGCCGTCTGCACGGCACCCGGGATTACGGCTCCTACGCCTGGCTCAGCGACGGCGCCACGGTCAAGGGACGCGCGGCGCCGCCGGCCGACGCACCATTTCCGACGTATCAGGTCGCGCGCCAGCTCGCTGAATTCCACGCCACCGGCGTGCAGCTGCTGAGCGTGCAGACCAACGTGCCGGACCTGTCGGTCTATGCGACGCGGGATGTCGGCGGCACGGTGCGTCTGCTGGTGATCAACAAGAGTGCCTATCAGCAGCGCATGCCCGAGATCCGGTTGACCGGGGGCGGAGGCGGTGCCTATTCACTGTCGGTATCGCACTATGGGCTTGCCCAGGAGGCATCCGGGCAGGGCGCGGTCAGCCGCGATGAAGGAACACGTGGCGAACGTTTCGAATTTGCCTTCGAGCCGTATTCGGTGAACCTGCTGCGCCTGCGTGCCGTATCCGCAAACTGATTAACGTGAATCACGCGCGTCGTGATGCCGATTTGAGCCTTTCTTCGTGTCTTTGCGTCTTTGCGCGAGACTAAAAAACCCGATCAAAAATAGTTGATCGCTGCGCCCAGCACGGAGGCGCGTGCACTTTCGAGCTGTTTGAGCATTTCGCGGCTCTCGGACAGCGGCGTGTGGTCGGCGCGCAGCAGTACCAGGGTGCGACGTACCTGCGTGGCCACGGCGATCGCGTCCGAGACCTCCGAGGCCGGTGGCGTATCGAGCACGATGTGCAGATAGCGCCGGCTCCAGCGTGCGAGCATTTCGGCGAACAGCGGATCGGACAGCAGTTCCAGGGGGTGCCGCGCGCGCGATCCGGCCGTGAGCAGGAACAGTTGATCGAGTCCCGCGACCGGCTGGATGTTCGGCGCACTGCGCCCGCTCAATGCGTCCGAAAGGCCTTGGCCGGGCTCAATCGAGAACAGCGTGTGCTGGCGCGGGCGCCGCAGGTCCGCGTCGATCAATAGCGTCGGTTGGCCGAGGCGCGAAAAGGCGATGGCGATTTCGGCGGCCAGACGCGAGCGGCCTTCGCCGCGACGCGGGCTCAGCACCGCCAGCGCGTTTCCGGAATCGCCGCTGTGCCGCAGCAGCAGCGACATGCACAGCGCACGCACGCGCTCGCTATGCCGGTCGAAACTGTCGACGGCCACGGCCAGTTCCTGTGCCGGCCGGGCCTGGGCGGCGGCGACGGCGCCCTGATGCAAGCCATAGGCTGCGTCCAGATCATCCTGGCTCGCCAGACCCAGTTGCAGCACGGCTTCCGGAAAGCGCAGGCCCCGATGCGTCATTGCCGACCAGATCGCACGCAAGTCGTCTTCGGAAAAGCCACGGCGGCTCAGCAGATACGCGGCGACGCGCTGTTCGTCGTCACTGGCCTGTGGCATCGGGCCGCTCGGGACCAGACTCATCGCAAACGCGCCTGTTTGAATTCCTGCAGCACCTGCAGGCCGAGATCGCGTTCCACGTCATCGCGCGAGCGCACGCGGCGGTTCAGCAGTTCGTAGAGCACGCTGCCGCCCAGGCCGAAGAAGAAGCCGGCGAACAGGCCCACCGCGAGGCTGATCGTAGTGCGCGGACGGCTGTGCCGGTCCGGTGGTGTGGCCGGACTCAGAATGCTGGCGCTGCTGTAGCTGCTGCGCGAGTCGAGCAGCACCTGATCGTAGTTTTCCAGCGTCCGTTCGTAGACCTTGACCGCGGATTCGAGCTCGCGCACATAGCGCGCACCTTCGTCGCGCATTTTCTGCGTTTCCAGAACCTTCTCGCGCTGCTCGTCGAGCTGCTTCTGCAACTGTTCCTCGACGCGCAGGCTGGCGGCGGCGTCGGCCCGCGCGCCATTGCCGTAGACGCCGACTTCACGTTGCAGTCGTTGCCGCAGGGTGTCGATCTCCGCCTGCAGCGCGATGTAGTCGGGGTGCCGGCGTCCCAGGCGTGCCGAACGCTCGGCGAGTTCGGCTTCCTTGGTGGCGAGCTGCGACTTGAGCGTCTGCACCAGACCGGAGCCGAGCACCGCGGCGTCGCCTTCGCCAGTGCGGATGGCGCGCTGCTGCGCTTCCAGGCGCCGCGCCCGCGCCTCGTTGAGGCGGCGGTCCAGGTCGCCGAGCCGGTCGGTCTCCACGTTGGCGCGCTGGTCCATGTCGATCAGGCCGGTGCGCTGCCGGAACTCCGTGACCTTGGCCTGCGCGGCATCGACCTTCTGACGCATGTTGTCGAGTTCGGTGCCGTAGCGCTCCGCCAGATCACGCGACGGCTGGGAACTGCGACGCGTCTGCTCCTCGATATAGATCTCGGCCACGGTGTTGGCGACGCGCGCCGCGGTCTGCGCATCATTCGCCGAGTACTTGATCTCGATGATGCGGCTGTCTGCGGATTGCCCCACTTCGAGCCCCTTTGCCAGCTGTTTCATCGCGTATTCGCGCAGGCCGGTTGCGGTGTTGCCGCTGTAGCCGGCGGTATAGCGCTCATCGTTGCTCAGGCCGAGTCGGTCAACGACCGGCAGCAGAGTGGTCGGGCTGGTCACGAACTGCATTTGCGTGGCCATGTAGCTGCCCGCCAGCTGCGAAGGAAAGTCCCGGCCACTCAAAGGATCATTGACCGCGTAGTCGACGAACACCGTGGCACTGGCCTCGTAGGTCTTCGGCAGCAGTTTGCTGATCACCACCGCGAGCACGGCGCAGGCCAGGGTCGTCACCACGATCCAGCGGTGATACGCGTAGACGATCCGCCAGATCTGGTGGAGCGAAAGCTGCGGCTGAATCTCGCTCTCCGGAAGCAGCGCCGTATCGGAGCCGATCGCCTTCAGAAGAAACGCTCCTTGACGTAGATCACGTCATCGGGCTGCAGGCGATCGCCGAGCTCGGCGCCCAGGGTGCGCACGTCACCGTCCGGCTGCTTGCGCTTGATCTCGACGCGGCGGTCGCTGCCGCGTTCGGTCAGGCCGCCGCCGAGCGCCAGCGCCTGCATCACGGTCATGCCCGGGCGCAGGCGGTAGGCGTTGGGCGCCCTGACTTCGCCGTAGATGTAGAACTGTTCCGCGCGCGGCACGATCACGGTATCGCCCGGCTGCAACTCCAGATAGCTCGAACCCTGCGCGCCCTGCAAGGCGCCATGCAGATCAACGTCGTAACGCGCCATCCGCCCGCCTTCGCGGCGCAGCACATAGACATCGTCCGCGCCCAGTTCCGAGACACCGCCGCCCAAGGCCAGCGCGTCGAACACGCCGAGACGCGTCTGCACCGGGAAGCGGCCTGGCGAACGGACTTCTCCCAGCACCGAAATCTGCTGGCTGTGCGATTCCGACACCACCAGATTGACCTGCGGGTCCACCAGATACTCACCCGCGCTGTAGGCCTGCGCCACGCGCTGTGCCGCCGCCGCCGGCTCCATGCCGCCGACCTGCACCACCCCGGCCATCGGCACGCTGACGCTGCCGTCGTTGGCCACGTAGAGCACGCTGCGCAGCTCGGGGTAGCCGACGATGGTCATGGTCACCACGTCGCCAGGGCCCAGCGACAGCAGCGAATCCCTGTCGGTGCCGGCCGCCGGAGCGGCATAACGCTGCTGCGTTGTCGGCGGCCTGGTCATCGGCGCTTGTGTCACGGGCTGGCTGGTCTGCGTCTGCACGAGTGTCGCCGAAGGCGGGGCTGAGAATGCGCTGCGGTCGTTATGGACGAACAGACGCGAATCGTCGTCGGCGGCGGCGCTGTTGATCGACGATCCCAACAGCGGCAGTCGGGACGGCGTGTTCGCCTGTGTCGGTGCGCTACGAACGACGGGTTCCGCCTGCGGCATCGGTCGCGGTGCCGGCATGCGTTGCGCTGGCATCGGAACCACCATCGGTGATTGCAGTTGCAGATCCATGGACTGGCGCCGCGACGGCGGCTGCGTCGGCGTCTGTTGCACTGGCGCCGAGGGGGCCGACACATAAACCGCCGGATGTTCGGGCGAGGCGGTGTAGACGTCGAAGTTCGAATCCGAAAGCGGCTCCGGTGCGCGATTCACGGCTTGTCCCGCTGCGCGATTCTGGACCCGGCCCGGCAGCTCGTAGTCGGGCGCGGTCGCGCAAGCCGCCAGCACAAGCGACACGCCAATCAGCAATGATCCCCAGGGCACGGCTTTTCTCACTGACTCTCCGGACGCCGGCTTCGACGCAAGCTGGCAATGACTCGCATGGTTCGTTATCACATCGGGCAAGCGGCGCAGCCGAGGAATGATCGGCGCCGCGATGACCGAGTTTACTACCCCCAACCACCCAATACGTGATTGCCCCATGATTGCCCGGTCGATATAGCACCTCGTTGCGCGGGCTGTCACGTCGTCAAGATGGATCATGGCCGCATGTCGAGTCTGAGTGAATCCCGACCGTAACCGGTGATGCTGGATGGCGTGCGCCAAGCTGATCTATGCTTTGTGCAATCGACCCGACCGGACCGAGCCGGCGTCGCCCGCCGTTAGTCGCACCGAGCGGCACCGTCTGGTGCTCTCATCACCCGAGTGATCCCGATGATTCGAAGCCCACTGCGCGCGCTGGTTCTGCTTGTCCTGCTGTCCGGTATTCCGGGCGCGGTGTTCGCGGAGGCGTTTCGCGTGGACCTGGTGGTGTTCCTCGACCAGAACTATCAGCGCGGCTCGCCCAATCAGGACACCGAAGCAGCGCGCCTGCCGGCGCTGACGGGGGCGATCGACATGGACGATACCGCAGGTCTCGCCGCCGCCGGAATCGAGCTGCTGCCGGAAGCCGATACGCGCCTCGCCGAAGTCTGGAACCGGCTCGGCAATGCCAAGCGCTTCAAGCCGCTGACCCGCATGGCCTGGATTCAGCAGTCGCCGCCGGAGTCCGGCGGACCGAAAATCCGCTTGCACTACGGGGATCTGCTGCCCATCGAGCCCGCATTCGACGATCCGACGCTCGGCCCGACCGCGCCCGGCGAAGACGGTGGTGGTGCGGCACAGGTGTTCGCGCTGGACGGCACGATCACGCTGCTGCTGGGCCGCTTCCTGCATCTGGATGTGGACCTGCAATACGCGCAGCATCAGGATGGCACCGTCGCCGGTTATTTCATGCGCGAATCGCGGCGGCTGCGCTCCGGAGAACTGCACCACCTCGACAGCCCGCGTTTCGGTGTGATCACCAAGATCACGCGACCGGACGACCCGGCCAGCGACGAATAACGCGGCTCAGCGAATCGCGTACAGCGCCAGGTATTCCGCTGCCACCTTGTCCCAGGAAAAATCGCGCTTCATGCCGGCGCGCTGCATCGAACGCCACAGTGCGGGCTGGCGCCACAGTTCCAGCGCACGCCGAACGCCCCAGAGCAGACCGCCAATGTCCGCGTGCTCGAAGTGCACGCCGGTGGCGCGCCCTTCGGCCAGCGTCTCTTCATTGGCATCGGTCACCGTATCGGCGAGGCCGCCGGTACGGCGCACCACCGGAATCGTGCCGTAGCGCTGGCTGTACATCTGGTTGAGTCCGCAGGGCTCGAAGCGCGAGGGCATCAGGAACAGATCGGCGCCGGCCTCGATGCGATGCGCCCGACCCTCGTCGAAGCCGATGTGCACCGCCATCTGCTGCGGGAAGTGCCGCGTCAGGCCGAGCAGCGCCTGTTCGTGCGCACGATCACCGGAACCCAGAAGCACGAATTGCAGCCCCGATTCGAGCAGTTGCGGCAGCGCGCCGAGCAGCAGGTCGCTGGACTTCTGCTGCGCCACGCGACCCACCCAGCCCATCAGTGGCGCGTCCGCGGCCAGCGGCAAGCCGAATTCGGCCTGTAGCGCGGCTTTGTTGACGCGTTTGCCGGAGACGAAATCGCGCCGGCCATAGGTGCGCGGCAGCAGGGCGTCGCTGGCCGGATTCCACACCGCGTCGTCAATGCCATTGAGGATGCCGCTGAGTTTGCCGCGGCGTGCGCGCAGCAGCCCGTCGAGGCCGCAGCCGTACTCCGGCGTCTGGATCTCGGCGGCGTAGCTCGGACTCACCGTGGTCACCGCGTCGCTGCAATTGATGCCGGCCTTGATGAACGACAGATCGCCGAATTCCTCGATCGCATCGGCGTGCCAGAGCGAGCCCGGCAGGCCGAGGTAGAGCGCATGCTCACCGGCGAAACGGCCCTGATAGGCCAGGTTGTGAATCGTGAAAATGCTGCGCGGCGGCTGTGGCTCGACACTGAGCCAGGCCGGCACCAGACCGGTCTGCCAGTCGTTGGCGTGAACGACGTCGGCACGCCAGCCCAAGGCGCCGCAGGCAAGTTTGGCCACGGCTTCCGAGAAGCAGCCGAAGCGCCAGGCGTTGTCAGTCCAGTCCCGGCCCGCTGCGTCTCGGTAGGGATCGCCGTCACGCGCGTACAGGCTCGGGCAGTCCAGCAACCACAACGTCGCCGGGGTCTCCGGCAGGCGGCCTTCGATCACGCCGAAGCGCTGACCGCGTATCTGCAGTGAACCCACTTCTTGTGCATCTTGGAGCCGCTCCAGCGTGCCGCGGTAGGCCGGCATCGTCACGCGCATGTCGATACCGGCACGCTGCATCGCCGCCGGCAGCGAGTGGGCGACGTCGGCGAGACCGCCGGTCTTGACCAGCGGCCAGATCTCGCTTCCGGTAAACAGGGCCGTGGTCATCGTTGAGTCGTCATGCAGTGTTCAGGCGTTCAAGGCAAAAATTGAAAGCAAGGATACGGTCAGACGCGGTGCGGCGTCGCTGAACATGGCATGCATCGCGCTAGGTCGAAAAAAAAGTCTATTGACGCGAGTTTCAGTACTTCCATTACTTCCATAATCGTTCATCCATTACTTCCATAAACCTTCATCGACACCGTCATGGCGGCGATCACAAGATGAGCATTCAGGCCGAAACCGATCCGCGCTTTGTCAGCCGCCTCACCAAGAACACCCTTGCCCTGATCATGGCCGGCGGACGCGGTTCGCGCCTCGGACCATTGACTCAGTGGCGCGCCAAGCCTGCCGTGCCGTTCGCCGGCAAGTTCCGCATCATCGACTTCGCCCTGTCGAACTGCATCAATTCCGGGATACGCCGCGTCGGTGTGCTGACGCAATACAAGTCGCATTCGCTGATCCGTCATCTGCAGCAGGGCTGGAGCTTCCTGCGCGGCGAGTTCGGCGAGTTCGTCGAACTGCTGCCGGCGCAGCAGCGTATCGACGAGAACTCCTGGTATGCCGGTACCGCTGACGCGGTCTATCAGAACATCGACATCATTCGTGACCACGAGCCCTCGCACGTGCTGATCCTGGCCGGCGATCACGTCTACAAGATGGACTACGGGCGCATGCTCGCGCGCCACGTGGAAACCGGCGCCAAGATCACCGTGGGCTGTGTCGAGGTGCCGCTGCACGAGGCCAGCCAGTTCGGTCTGATGGAAGTCGACGAAGACGGCAAGGTCGTCCGTTTCGTCGAAAAGCCCAAGCAACCGCAGCCGATGCCCGGTTCGAGCGATCACGCGCTGGCGTCCATGGGCATCTACGTGTTCGACGCTCTGTATCTGCTGGAGCTGCTGACCAAGGATGCCGGCACCTTGCGTTCCAGTCATGATTTCGGGCACGACGTACTGCCGGACGCGATCGAGGCCGAAGGCGTCTACGCCTATCCGCTGCGCGATGTGCACGACCCCGTCCAGGAAAGTTACTGGCGCGATGTCGGCACGGTGGACGCGTTCTGGGAAGCCAATCTGGAACTGTGCGATGTGCTGCCGGAACTCAATATCTACGATGAGCAGTGGCCGATCTGGACCTACCAGCTATCGACGCCTCCGGCCAAATTCGTGTTCGACCATCCGCAGGGCCGAGGCTGCGCCGTGGACTCGATGATCGCCGGCGGCAGCATCGTGGCCGGCGCCGAGGTACACCGATCCGTGTTGTTCTCGAACGTGCGCGTGGAGCCGGGGTCGCATATCGAACAATCCCTGCTGCTGCCTAGAGCCACCGTCGGCAAGAACTGCGTGATCCGCAAGGCAATTCTTGATGAAGGCTGCCGCATTCCAGATGGCATGCAGATCGGTGTGGATGCCGAGTCCGACGCCAGGCTCTACTTCGTGTCCGGCGGCGGGGTGGTCGTGGTCACGCCGGAAATGCTCGGCCAGCCCCATCTCGTTCGGTGAGACCGGCGCTCACGGATTGCATAGACATGGCCGGTGTCTCCTCCGGCCAAGCCCAGACACAGACCCTACAGCCAGATCATCAGGCCCATGCCGAAGCGGTGCGCGAGCGCGCTGTGGCTGGGGTAGGCGCGCAGCCGGTAGTGTTGCAGGCCGGCGAGGGGTTCCAGATCGATCGAGTAGACGAAGCGGTCGCCTTCGGCCTGGGCCGTCATCATCAGACTGGACTTCGGCAGGAAGCGCTGGCTGCCGTCGAGACGGCCGATCACACATTCCACAGCCACATCGTCCGGCGACAGGCCGTTGAGCTGTGCAGCGATCCTCAGTGGCAGCGTCTGCCCAGCGCTGAGTGTGCTCGGCGGTACTTCCAGCAGTTGCAGCGACACGCCGGGCCAGAGCTCGCGCACGCGTTGCTTCCACCCCGAAAGCTCACGCGCGATGGCGCTGTCGTCGGCGCTCAGACGCGCCGCCTGACGTGCCGCCGGCCCGTAGAAGCCGCTGACGTAGTCCATTACCTGACGGCCCGAGTTGAAGCGCGGGATCAGGGTCTTCATTGCATTGCGCGACAGCCGCAGCCATTTCGGTGCATAGCCCACGCCTGGTGCACTGTAGTAGAGCGGCTGCACCTGGCGTTCGAGAATATCCAGCATCTGGCGGGCTTCCTCGGCGTCGCGAACGTTCGGATCGGAGACCGGCTCCACCGCGAAACCGTTGCTGCCGTCGTAGCCCTCGGCCCACCAGCCGTCCAGCACCGACACATTGAGCGCGCCGTTGATGCCGGCCTTCTGGCCCGAGGTGCCGCTGGCTTCCAGTGGATATTCGGGGTTGTTGAGCCACACATCACAGCCCTGCACCAGATTGCGCGCCAGCGCGATGTCATAGCCTTCGACCATGAACAGGCGGCCGATGAATTCCGGCTTCAGCGACATCTCGTAGATCGTGCGGATCAGCGCCTGTCCCGGCTGGTCGCTGGGATGCGCCTTGCCGGCGAAGATCAGGATCGCCGGCCGTTCGGGATTGTTGAGCATGCGAGACAGTCGCGCCGGGTCGCTGAGAATCAGCGTGGCACGCTTGTAGGTGGCGAAGCGCCGGGCGAAGCCGAACACCAGCATGTTGGTGTCCATGGTCCGCAGGCTGCGCGTGGCCTCGGCGATCACATGCTCGGACATGCCATTGCGCTGGTGCTGCCGCTCGACGCGTTCCAGCACATCCTCGAACAGATCGCGCTTGAGGCGTTGTCGGATCGAGATGAACAGGTGGTCCGGAATGTCGTCGATGCGGTTCCAGTACTCGGTGCTGAGGATTTCCTTGCGCCAGCCCCGGAACTGGTCGTGGAACAGCTGCGACCAGGCGCGGCCGAGGAAGCTGAACAGGTGGACGCCGTTGGTGACGTAGCTGATCGGATTGTCCTCCGGCGGCACCTCCGGGTAGACGTAGCGTTCCATCGACGAGGCCACGCCGCCATGAATCCGCGACACGCCGTTGTGGAAGCGCGAGCCGCGCAGCGCCAGCGAGGTCATGTTGAAACGGTTGGCGCCGTGCGGGTCGGCGCCCAGCGCCATCAGCTGGTCCTCGCTGGCGCCGAGCTGCGGCAGCATGCGCTGGAAGAACCACTTGAGCTGCGCGTGGTTGAAGATGTCGTGGCCCGCCGGCACCGGCGTGTGGGTGGTGAACACCGTGCCGGACGCCACCAGCTCCAAGGCGGTCTCGAAGTCGAAACCCGCCTGCACGTGCTCACGCACGCGCTCCAGAATCAGGAACGCGGCGTGGCCTTCGTTGATGTGCCAGACCGTCGGTTTGAGCCCCAGCGCCTGCACCGCCCGCGCACCGCCCACGCCGAGCACGATTTCCTGCTGGATGCGCGTATCGGAATTGCCCCCGTAAAGCTGGTAGGTGATCTGACGGTCTTCCTCGCTGTTGTCCGGCACGTCCGAATCCAGCAGGTACAGATCGATCTGGCCGACCTGCGCGCGCCACAGACGCAGCGAAACCTCGCGATCGGCGATCGAAACCTGGATCAGCAGCTCGTTGCCGTCGGCCGTCATGACCGGCGATACCGGCAGTTCGTCGAAATTGGTACGCACATTGAGCGCGTTCTGCCGGCCCAGGCTGTCGATGCGCTGCTGGAAATAGCCCTGCCGGTAGAGCAGGCCGATCGCCACGAACGGTACACCCAGATCGCTGGCCGCCTTGCAATGATCGCCGGCGAGAATGCCGAGACCGCCGGAGTAAATCTGCAGCGACTCATGCAGGCCGAATTCGGCGCAGAAATAGGCCACCAGATCCTTGGCCGGGTCCAGGTGCTCCAGCACCTCGTGGCGCGTGCCGGCGGCGTGATAGGAGTCGTAGGCGGACAGCGCGCGATTGTAGTCTTCCAGGAAGTCCGGATCCCGGGATGCGGCTTCGAGCGTGGACTGCGCCACGCGGCGCAGAAACAATTTGGGATTGTTGCCGCAGGCACGCCAAAGTTCATAGTCCAGGCGCCAGAATACACCGCGAATGTCGCGGTCCCAGCTGTACATGAGATCGCAGGCGATCTGCTCCAGTCGCGCCAGGGCAGGCGGGATATTGGGACGCAGTTCCAGCGAAAAGGTGGTTCCTGGCATGTTCGGCATCCGCTTGGACGAGTGAAGGATCGTCGCAAGCCTAGCGGAGTTCATGCCATGTGCGGGGCGCGATTGCGGCGATGTGACGATTTCGTGAGCCGGTGGGTCAGGCGCCTGCCTGAGCGCCCGGGAATTGTGGTGTTCGAGGGAACCGTTCAATGAGACGCAGTGAGCTGACAAGCGAAGTGGCAGCGGCCTTGGCGCGGCTGGAGGCGGCGATCGAGGCGGCGCCGCAGCATGTACTGGGAGTGCACCCCACGGACAACGGTGAAGTCGAGCTGCGTGTGTTCCGGCCGGGCCTGCGTGAGCTGCGGCTCAGCGGGGGAGACTGGCTGAGTCGCGTCGAGCACAGTGACCTGTTCGTCTGGCGCGGTCCGGCCGACCGCCTGCCGCGGACCTACAGTCTTCAGTTCCGGGACGATGGGGGCAATCAGTGGCAAACCTGTGATCCCTACCATTTCGACGCGCGCCTGCCGGAGTACGACCTGCACCTGTTCGGCCAGGGACGCCACTGGCATGCCTGGAAATGGCTGGGCGCGCATGCGACCTCCATCGATGGAATCGCCGGAGTGCGCTTCGCGGTGTGGGCGCCGAACGCTCGCAATGTCAGCCTGGTCGGCGAATTCAACGGCTGGGATGGGCGCTGCCACCCGATGATCCCGCAGGACGAAATCTGGGTGCTGTTCGTTCCCGGTCTGGCCGCCGGCGATCGCTACAAGTTCGAGGTGCGTGGTGCCGACGGCAGCGTGGTGCTCAAGGCCGATCCCTGGGCGCGTGCCCAGGAATTCCGCCCCGCCACCGCGAGCCGCGTCGCCGCGCCGTCCAGCTACGTGTGGCGCGACCAGGCCTGGACCGAGGCGCGCCGCAAGCGCGACTGGCGCGTGTCGCCGATGAGCGTCTACGAAGTCCAACTCGGCTCCTGGCGGCGCTGGCCCGACCAGGGCTGGTACGGCTACCGCGAGCTGGCGCATCAACTGGTCGACTACGTGGGAGAACTCGGCTTCACCCACATCGAGTTGATGCCGATCACCGAATATCCCTTCGACGGTTCCTGGGGTTATCAGCCACTGGGGCTGTACGCGCCGACCTCACGTTTCGGATCGCCCGAGGACTTCCGCTACTTCGTCGACCATTGTCACGACAATGGCATCGGCGTGCTGATGGACTGGGTGCCGGCGCACTTCCCCAAGGATGCACACGGTCTGGCGCGTTTCGACGGTACGCCGCTGTTCGAACACCCCGATCCACGGCGCGCAGAGCATCCGGACTGGGGAACCCTGGTCTACGATTACGGCCGCACCCAGGTCCGCAACTTCCTGCTCGCCAACGCGCTGTACTGGATCGAGGAATTCCATATCGACGGTCTGCGCGTGGATGCCGTGAGTTCCATGATCCAGCTCGACTATTCCCGCAAGGCCGGGGAGTGGACGCCCAACGAACACGGCGGCAACGAGCATCTGGAAGCGATCGACTTCCTGCGCGAACTCAACACCGTGGTGCACGGCCGTTTCCCCGGTGTGGTGGTGATCGCCGAGGAAGCCACCGCCTGGCCCCAGGTGTCGCGACCGGTCGAACTCGGCGGGCTCGGCTTCTCCATGAAATGGAACATGGGCTGGATGCACGACACCCTGGACTACTTCGAACAGGAACCGGTCCACCGCAAGGCGCATCACGACAAGCTGACATTCGGCATCACCTATGCCTGGGACGAAAACTTCGTGCTGCCGCTGTCACATGACGAAGTCGTGCACGGCAAGAGCCCGCTGCTCTACAAGATGCCGGGCGACGAATGGCAGCAGTTCGCCAATCTGCGCGCGCTGCTGGCCTACCAATGGACTTATCCCGGCAAGAAGCTGCTGTTCATGGGCGGTGAGTTCGGCGTCACTCTGGAGTGGAACGAGGAACGCGAACTGGACTGGAATCTGCTGCGCTTTCCGGGACACGCCGGCGTACAGCGCCTGCTTGCGGACCTCAACCGTCTGTACCGCGCCTCACCGCCGCTGTGGCGCGACGATTTCTCGCCGTCCGGGTTCGAGTGGGTCGACTGCAATGATCGCGATCGCTCGATCATCAACTTCCTGCGGCACGACCACGGTCACGGTCGCAGCCTGCTGATCGTCTGCAACTTCACGCCGGTGCCGCGGGAAGGCTACCGAATCGGCGTACCCGTCGCCGGCCGCTGGCGCGAGCGCATCAACAGCGATTCCTCGATGTACGGCGGCAGCAATCTCGGTAATGTCGGGGAGGTGGAAACCGAAGCCGTCGAATGCATGGGACGCAAGTTCTCGCTGAACCTGGCCCTGCCACCGCTGTCCGTGCTGATTCTGGAGCCACCCGGCAGCAGCCGAAGCTGAGCCGCCTGTCGCCGCAACGAGCTGTTGGGCGGCAACCCGCAGTAGCTTAGAAACCTCTGCCTAAGCTACTGCGCTCGCGACGCTTGCGCAGAGGTTCCCCTACGGCCGAGATTGCTTCAGCTGGAGTTCTTTGACGCATTTGAAATGCTTGGTATTTGCACTGAAAAGAACCTCGTTTTCCTCAACAGCTGTTGCAGCCGCCAGAGCATCTGCTACGCCAATGGCGTTTGCCAGCGTGTACTCCTCAACGTAGATGGACGCCCTGTGTCCGATGTTCTCTGACAGCGGGAGGGTGGCAGCGGGAGGGTGGAAAAGCCGAAAATCTTTCAAAAATCCTTTGATTTCATGGGCCTCTTGTTTGCTCCTGGCTCCCTGCAACAACTCCATGTAGGTCATCAACGAAATGCTTCGAGCACCCTCGGAGCCAATGGCTCGGGCGGCTTTGATGTGGCCTCGGAGATATCAAATATGGACATCGGTATCAAAGATCATCGCATCTCCGACGCCTCAGATTCCGAACCTGCTCATCGACGGTGTTTGAATTCGCGTGCTCAGCCCATAGACCGAAAGCCCTGTGCTGAGACGCCGAGGCGGATGCTCCGGACACTCTATGATCGATGGGCTCCATGACAGCCGCGGGCTTCCCACGATAGAGCACCGTGACGCGCTCCTTTCGGCTCAAAGCCTTGATGATTCCAGCGGATTTTTTCGCAAGTCAACGAACGATGCTTCCACGCTCAAATGCTCAGTAAATGTGCACTTTGAGTATCGGCGGGACAAGATCACCGTGGGCGACCGTTCAGGCTTCGCTGGCGTTTTTTGCCACCCGATGCTCGGCATCAGCCGCCCGCAAGGAATCGCAAAGCGGCGGAGTGCGGGGGATCACCAGCTGAAGGGGGGCGAGTTTATTTTCTGTTGCTGACGAGCATGTTCGGCTCTGAACAATAAATTCCGTCACTTTGTGTGTAAGTGAGTATTTTCTTCCTCGCGTCGGCGTAGACTGACGCAGTACAAGGGGAGTAGCTCCCAAGCTGCGGCATCGTCATCACGGAGACCCTCACGGTTCTTCCGGTGCCGCAGGCAACTCCGGTTGCGAGCAAGACCTTGCCGGTAGGCAAGGTCCGTTCGCAACGCATGAATCCAACGGCCGCGCCCTCCGGGTCCGGCCGTTTTTCGTGAGAGGAGTGACACATGCAGTCGATGGGCACCTGGTGGCTGTGGCTGATCTTCGGGCTGGTCGTGCTGGCGATGCTGGCGATCGACCTGTTTCTCTTCAAAGGCGGCCAGCAGCACCGCGTTTCGCTGAAGGAGGCGGCCGGCTGGTCCATCGCCTGGGTCACCACAGCCCTGGTCTTCAACGCCGGCCTCTGGTGGTATCTGGACAGCACCGCCGGCCGTGCCGAGGCTAACGAGACGGCCTCGGTTTTCCTCTCCGGCTATCTGCTCGAAAAGTCCCTGGCGGTGGACAACGTCTTCGTCTGGATGCTGATCTTTCGCTACTTCGCCGTGCCGGTGGAACTGCAACGGCGGGTACTGCTCTATGGCATCGTCGGCGCCGTGGCCCTGCGCGCGATCATGGTGTTCGCGGGCAGCTGGCTGATCTCCAGGTTCGAATGGATCCTGCTGCTGTTTGGCGCCTTCCTGGTGTTCACCGGACTGCGCATGTGGTTTGGCGGCCATGACGATCCGGACCTTTCGCAGAACCGGATACTGCAATGGGTGCGCCGACATCAAGCCGTTACCGAGCGGCTGCAGGGCGAACGCTTCTTCGTCATGCAAAACGGCGTGCGCCACGCCACGCCGCTGTTACTGGCCTTGATCCTGGTGGAGTTGTCGGACGTGGTGTTCGCGGTGGACAGCATTCCGGCGATCTTTGCGCTCACGCGCGACCCGTTCATCGTGTTGACGTCGAACCTGTTCGCAATCCTCGGCCTGCGCGCGATGTACTTCCTGCTTGCCGAAGTCGGCAACCGACTGTCGATGCTGCAATACGGGCTTGCCGGCATCCTCGTCTTCATCGGCGTGAAGATGCTCATCGAGCCATGGTGGCATATGCCCACCCCGATCTCGCTGGGCGTCGTCGTGGGCACGCTGGCCTTGAGCGTGGCGGCAAGCCTGCTCGTCTCCCGCCGGCAGTCATCAAACGCGCCGGATCGTCCATGAGTTGCCGCCGGAAAGCGGGTCCAGCTTGATTGAATTTCTAGGCTGCGGTCAGTTTGAGCTTGCCAATCCGCTGCAGGTCGACAGGTTGGCGAGCGACCCACAGGTCATGGGCGTCCTGCATGGCGAGCCAGCTCTCCGGAGAGCGCCCAATTGCCTTGGACAGACGGAGCGCCATTTCCGGGGTGACCCGGCTGCTGCCCTCGAGGATACGACTGAGCGTCTACGCCGCAACATCCGGCTTTTCGGCAAGTTCGCGACCGCTGATCCTATTGGGTTCAAGATCGACGCTGGTGATGAACTGACCGGGATGGGGAGGGTTGTACATAGCCATCGGTGATAGTCCTCATAGTCCAGGATGTAGGCGTTCCCATCTTGAAATTCGAACGTCATCCGCCAATTGCCATTAATCGATACGGGCCAGCGTCCGCGCATTCGAGCTTCGAGCGGATGCAGCCGGAAGCCTGGGATGTCCATGTTCTCAACGGCCTGTGCCGTGCCCAAGGCAGCTAGTTGCATCTGCAGTCGTTTGGCATGGCTGGCTTGGATGCCAGAGGTGCTACCGGTCTCAAAGAACTTGCGCAGGCCGTTGTGCCGAAACGACTTGATCATGGGGCGAGTATGGCGCGTCGCGCACCGCGCAACAGACCGCCATTCGGCGGGCGATGTTGCAATCCAAGGGCGAGCCTCACTCCGGACCGGCCGCACCATCACCCAACCGCCCATACCGCTGAATCAACTCCCGCAAGCGCGCCCGCAAATCTCCCGGCAGCTGCGACCATTCGAATCGCCAGCTCCAATTGTTCTCCACCGTTCCCGGCGTATTCATACGCGCCTCGGCGCCCAAACCCAACAAGTCCTGCATCGGCACGATGGCGAGGGGCGCGGTGCTGGCCAGGGCGGTGTGGATCATCGGCCAGGGCATGGGTTCTTCGGGGTGCAGCAGGTAGAAGCGTGCGTAGTCCTGCGTGGCTGGCTCGAGTTCTTCCCACCAGGCGCAGGTGGTGGTGTTGTCGTGGGTGCCGGTGTACATCAGCAGCGGCCCGTGCGTGTTCTGCGGAAGATGAAGATTGTTCGGGTCGCCGTCGAAGGCGAATTGCAGGACGCGCATGCCGGGCAGATGGTGTCGGTCTCTTAGTTCGTAAACGTCCGGCGTGATTTCGCCGAGGTCTTCGGCGACCAGATTCAGCGGGTACAGGCTGCGGTGCAGTTGCGTGAGCAGGGCGTCGCCTGGCGCCGGCACCCAGCGGCCACCGCGTGCGGTCTGCGAGCCGGCTTTCAGCTCCCAGTAGGCGGACAGGCCGCGGAAGTGGTCGATGCGCACGATGTCGAACAGGGACCATTGCGTACGCATGCGGCGGACCCACCAGGCGTAGCCCTCGCGTTCGTGGTTCGACCAGCGGTACAGGGGATTTCCCCAGATCTGTCCGTCTTCCGCGAAGTAGTCAGGCGGGACGCCGGCCACCAGTTCGGCCTGGCCGTGTGCGTCCACATGGAACAGATCGCGGTGCGCCCAGACGTCTGCGCTGTGATGCGCGACGAACAAGGGCAGGTCGCCGAACAGACGTACGTCGTGGCGTTGTGCGTAGTCGCGGATCTCGTGCCATTGCGTGAAGAACACGAATTGTTCGAAGGCGATGCGTTGCAGCTGGTCGTCCAGGCGGCTTTTCGCCTCTGACAGTGCTGAGGCTTCGCGGTCGCGCAGGGTTTGCGGCCATTCGATCCAGCTGCGGCCGCCGTGTTGCGCATTGAGCGCGGCGAACAGGCAGTAGTCGTCCAGCCAGTCGGCCTGGGCGTCACGGAAGGCGTCGAAACGCACGCGCCATTGCACATCCGCCTTTTCCTGAAAACCATGCCAAGCGGCGACCAGGGCTTCGCGGCGCATGGCTTTGGTGTCGTCTGCCGTGGCCTCGTAGCCCGGCAGCCAGCCGTGATCGACCAGCCAGTCCAGGCTGATCAGCAAGGGGTTGCCGGCGTTGGCGGACAGGGACAGGTAGGGCGATCCGTCTTCATGCGTGGCGCCCAGCGGCAGCAACTGCCACACGCCGAAACCGGCTTCGGCGCAGAACTCGATGAAACGGTAGGCGCTGTGCGAGAAATCGCCGTTGCCGGGCGCATCCGGCAGCGAGCTGATGTGCAGCAGCACGCCGGCGCCGCGCTCGGCCATCAGCGCCTTGGCTGGCGCGATCTGGTCCGGGGCAATCGGCGGCGGCTGGTTGTCGGCGCTGCCGGCTTTCATGGTGCCGCCGGCCGCGGCGGCGTCACCGCCCCGGCTCAGGGCTTGCTCCAGATTGGCTGGCGCAGGCAGGCCGAGAATGTCGTAGAGGCGCTCCAGCTGCTGGCGGTAGAGCCGGTCGAAGGAGGCGACGGCGCTGGCCGGATTGTCGTCGCCGAACCACCAGAACCAGTCCGAGCCTTCGCAGACCGCGAGCTGGCGTTCGGCGCGGGCGAGGGTCGCTTCATCCAGTGCGTGCGACTTTTGATCGAAAGCCTGCTTGGCTTCGATCAGGCGTTCCCAGCCCCGGTTCTTGTCCGCCGAGCCGATCCAGGTGGAGAAAGTGCCGTAGACCCAACTGCCGGCGACCAGGCGCGGCAGGCTGGCGCGTGGCGCGGCCTGCGCGACGATGTCCGAGAACGTCTGCATGCGCAGTTGCGGGTGATTTTCGAGCCGGGCGTACAGGGCGTCGAGAAAGTGGTAGCCGTTGTCCGGAAAGTATTCCCAGGCGTTCTCGCCATCCAGATAGATCGTGACCACACGTTCGGCGTCTCCGGCCGCACGCGCTTGCGCGGCGATCGATTCCAGATGGGCGACGAGGTCTGTCGCGGCATCGTCGGCGTGCCAGTTCGAATACTTGAAACCGATCGCGTCGGACAGGCCGTCGTCGCGGAAGAAGCAGGCCAGGGAACGCCCGCCCACGGTGTAGGGACGGTGCGGGTCGTCGGCGCCGCTGTGGCCGAGCACGCCCTGGCCGGTGACGGTCCAGCTGAAGTCGAATTCCCCGAGCAGGTCCAGCGTGGCGTCGGAGACGCCGCCTTCGGAACACCACACGCCTTGCGGAATGAAGCCGAAGCGCTGCTTGAAGGCATCCAGCGCCCGCGCGAAATGCCAGCGGCTACGTTGCTGGCCGCCCGGATAGTGAGGCGGTGAGGGCAGCGGAGCCTGCGGCATCGCTTGCTGCGCGCTGCCGATGTCCAGCAGCAGCGGCACGATCGGGTGCCCGTACGGTGTCAATGAGAGTTCGACGCGGCCGGATTCGGCCAGCGCGCGATAGCGCGGCACCAGTCCGCCCATGCACTCGCCGTACAGGCGCAGCAGTTCGCGCCGCTGCGCCACGGTGTAAATGCGGTTCTGGGCGATCAGGGACTGAATGAAACGGTCCTGCCGCTTCTGTGCTTCGCCGGTCCAGGCCAGGTGATACCAGGTGGCGAGGTCGGTGAAGAACACGTCGGGCGTGGCGCGGAGTTCGTCGTCGCGATCGAGCAGGCGCAGGGCTTCGGCGGCGAGCCGGCGATAGACCGGATAGCGGCCGATCAGCCGTTCGGGGTGGGCGCGCAGGCAATGTTCGATGGCGCGCCGTCGGACATCGGCATCCGCCGGAATGGATACCGCCAGCAGCAGGTCCAGGGTTTCGTCGCCGATAGGCTGCCCGTCGTCCAAACCGCGTTCGATGCGCTGAGCGTAGTCCTCGATCTGTTCGAGCAGCAGTGGCACGAAATTGACCACCGCGCGTGCCCGGGGATGCTGCTCCAGGTGCGCCGCCATGTCGGCGTAGTCCTTGATCGCGTGCAGGTAGGTCCAGGGCAGGCGGAACTCGCCGCTGGCCGGGTCGCGGTATTCGGGCTGGTGCATATGCCAGCCCAGAACGATGCGCAGGCGCGGGTCGGCGGTCGGGATGATCATGGGCTGATTGCGGGTTAGGGACAGGCCTGGTGATGCTGGGGCGCGGCGGACTATGAAGCAAGCTTGGGGCCGCCGGTGCGCGCGGGTGGCGGCCGCGCCGGGCGCACGGCAGACTAGCGCCGCTTCCTACAGGGACGGATTGGGACATGCTCAAGGCATTGCGCGGACTGCTGCTGCTCGGGCTGATATTGGTCGTCGTGGTGTTCGGGGCCGCCTGGCTGTTGTTGCGCGCCAGTCTGCCGACGCTGGACGGCGAGCTTGTGGTGGATGGGCTGGATCACGAAGTGCGCGTGACGCGAGATGCCCAGGGCGTGCCTACGGTGACGGCGCGCGAGCGGCTCGATCTGGTGCGCGCCACCGGATTCCTGCATGCGCAGGAGCGCTTCTTTCAGATGGACCTGCAGCGCCGTGCGGCGGCTGGCGAGTTGTCCGAGCTGGTCGGCGCGGGCGCGGTTTCCCTGGACAAGCGCCGCCGCCTGCACCAGTTGCGCAGCCGGGCGGAACGCATCGTGGCCACGGCCACGCCGAACCAGCAGAGCGTGCTGTTCGCGTATACCCACGGCGTCAACGAAGGCCTGGACGCGATGCTGGCCAAGCCGTTCGAGTACTTCCTGCTGGGCGGCGAGCCGCAGCCCTGGCGCGCCGAGGACAGTCTGCTTGTGCTGTACGCAATGTTCCTTGACCTGAATGACGAGGATGGACGGCGTGAATCTGCGCTGGCCACGATGACCGAGACCTTGCCGCCCGAATTGCTGGCCTTCCTGTTGCCGCCGGGCAGTGAATGGGACGCACCGCTGCTGGGCGAGGCGATGCCGCCGGTGCCGGTACCCGGCGCGGAGGTGATCGACCTGCGGCAGCAGCCCTCGCATCTGGCGGTGGCGGAGCCGGCCATACCCGCGTTCGACGAATACGCGGTGGGCAGCAACAGCTTCGCCGTGGACGCGGCACACGGCAGTGCCGGTGCGGCGGTGACCGGCGACATGCATCTGTCGCTGTCGGTCCCGAACATCTGGTACCGAATGCGTCTGGTGGTGGACGGCGCCGCGCAGGGGCTCGACGCGGTGGGCGTGACGCTGCCGGGGGTGCCGGCTCTGGTCGCCGGCAGTAATGGCCATGTCGCCTGGACCTTCACCAACAGCTACGGCGACTGGACCGATCTCGTCGCACTGGAGTTCGACCCGCAAGACCCGGAACGCTATCGCGGTCCGGACGGTTGGCTGAACCTCGAACACCCAACGGAAACCGTGCGCGTGCACAAGGAGGAATCGCAGACCCTGGACATCGCACTGAGTATCTGGGGCCCGGTCGTTGAGCGCGCCGGACACCGCTATGCGGTGCATTGGCTCGCGCATGAAGCCGAAGCGATCAACCTGGACCTGATGCGCATGGAGCAGGCGCAGACCGTGGACGAGGCCATCGTCGTCGCCAACGGCGCCGGCATACCGCCGCAGAACGTGCTGATCGCGGACAGCGCGGGACGCATCGCCTGGACCATCGCCGGACGGATTCCGCGCCGCAGCGGTTTCGACGGCAGCCGTCCGGTGGCCTGGCTCGACGGCGTGGGTTGGGACGGCTGGTTGCCCAGCAACGACTATCCGCGCGTCGTGGACCCCGAATCCGGACGCTTGTGGACGGCCAATGCACGAACCGTCGACGGCGATGCGCTGGCGGTGCTGGGTGATGGTGGCTACGCCTTCGGTGCGCGCGCGCGGCAGATACGCGATGATCTGATGGCGGCGGACCGCTTCACGCCCGAAGACCTGCTGGCGATTCAGTTGGACGATCGCGCGATCTGGCTGGCGGGCTGGCGCGAGCAACTGCTGGCACTGCTCGACGAGCCGGCGCTGGCCGGCCATCCGCTGCGGACCGAAGCGCGCGATGCGCTCGAATCCTGGGGCGGTCGTGCGGCGGTGGATTCGGTCGGTTATCGCGTGGTGCGTGCCTGGCACGATCGCGTCTGCGATGAGGTGATTGCCTGGCTCACGGCCCCGACCCGCGAGGCCGATCCCGATTTCGAATGGAACGGTTTTGCCCAGTCCCAGGCGGCCCTGTACACACTGCTGCGCGAGCGGCCGATGAATCTACTCGATGCCGGCTACGACTCCTGGGACGCCTTTTTGTTGCAGGCGCTGGACGAGGTTCTGAGCGATATCGCCGCCGATAGCGGAACCCTGGCCGGCCATCCCTGGGGCGAGCGCAACCAACTGCGAATGCAGCACCCCTTGAGCCGTTTCGTGCCGATGGTGTGGCGGGTGCTCGACATGCCAGCGCAGGCACTGCCGGGCGACGTCCAGATGCCGCGTGTGCAGGGCCGCGACTTCGGTGCTTCGCAACGCATGACGCTGGCGCCGGGGCGCGAGGACCAGAGCCTGTTCCAGATGCCGGGCGGTCAGAGTGGGCATCCGCTGTCGCCGTACTACCGGACGGGTCATCAGGACTGGGTGGACGGAACGCCGGCGCCCTTGCTGCCCGCGGCGGAACAATGGTCCTTGCGCCTGAGCCCGGCGCCAGGAAGCTGAGCGCATGAGCGATACACAGCTACGGGACGACATGGCGCTGGAGCGAACCCGCCTTGCCAACGAACGCACGGCATTGGCCTATGTGCGCACCGCGCTGGCCCTGTTCGCGGCCGCCGCCGCGCTGCTGCATTTCTATCCGGACAGCGCGGCGCTGCATCTGGGTGTGGCCGCGCTGCTGATCGGCGGCGTCGTGGTTTCGGGCTTTGGGCTGTACCGGTACGTCACGGTGTCACGCCGCCTGCGTCCATCCCTATCGGCCCAAGGGTCGGGAATGGGGGGTCCGAATGAAAATTGAAACGGTCGTCGTTCGCATCAATGCCCTGGTGTTTGTTCTGTACGGCATCGCCTTTATCGTGAGTCCGGAACCCCTGTCGCGTTGGGCCACGGGCACCGCGCCTGATATGGCTGCGGGCGTGACCGACCTGCGCGCCACTTACGGCGGAATGCCGCTTGCCGTGGGTGTGCTGCTATTCCTGCTGGCCTCGGACCCGGCCCAAGTCCGAACAGGGCTGCAAGCTGTGGTGCTGATCATGATCGGTATGGCCGCCGGCCGGCTCACAGGCATGCTTGTGGACGGCTACGGCAATGGGGTGATGCCGATCTATTTTGCATTCGAACTGGGCATGGCGGTGTTCGGCACCTGGTTGCTGGTGCGCAGGCGCCATCCTCTCGATGCCGGGTAAGGGCAGGAACCCGATGGCTTGTGAAACCTCCGCCTCAATGACGCGGGCAGTGCTTGCTGATTGCACCGACCAGTTGCGCCAGTCGCGTCACCCCGTCCACCGCCATGCTCTTGCCGGTGTTGAGCAGCGCCACCGAGATGTCGCGCGCCGGATCGGCCCAGCAGATGATGTTGATGAAGCCAAGGTGCCCATACGCTTCGGCGCAGTTCAGGCCGTAAAGGCCCAGTAGCCGCTCACCGGACACCATGCCGGCCGAAAACCGGACCGGCAGCAACAGCGAGCTGTCGGGTCGGATATGGCCGATCGGCGCCACGGCGCGCGCGATGGTTTCCGGTTCCAGCACGCGCGTGCCGTTGAGCTCGCCGCCATTGAGCAGCATCTGGAAGAACAGGCAGGCATCGTCGGCGCTGGCATAGAGGTTGCCGGCCGGGATCGTGGCCGAAAGAAAGCGCGGGTCGTTCGAGATCGCCGCCACATCCTCGAAGCGTGCCCCGAGTATGCGTTTGGCGATGTAGCCCAGCGGCGGCACCAGGGCCGGGCCGGTAAAGGCGTTCTCGGCCGCCAGCGCATGCTGCTGCAGCGGCAGGCCATAGCTCATGTGGTTCAGGCCCAGGGGCTGCGTGAATCGCTGCGAAAGAACCTCACGCAGATCCTGTCCAGTGACGCGCTGGATCAGTTCGCCGAGGATGAATCCGGCAGTGATCGCGTGATAGGCCTGCTGCTGGCCGATCCCGCGGATCGGGCGCGCTTCGCACAGCACCTGGACCGCCTTGTCCCAATCGAACAGCAGCTCCGGGTCGGTGTGTTTGCTGGGGATGCGCGGTATCCCGGCGCGGTGCGAGAGCAGGTCCAGAATCGTGACGTGCTGCTTGCCGCGTTGGCCGAACTCCGGCAGGTAGTCGACCACCGGGTCGCTCAGCATCAACCGTTTTTCCTCGACCATCTTGTGGACCAGCATCGCGGTCACGGCCTTGGAGGCCGAGAACAGACAGACCGGCGTATCGGCTTCGATCAATGATTTTCTGACGCTGCCCTGGCGGCCCGGTGCATTGCCGTGGGCGTGGCCGATCGCACGTCGCAGCACGACCTGACCACGGCGCCGGATCACCAGCGAGATGCCGGGATGCAGGCCAGTGCGATACAGGTTTTCGGCGGCCGACCAGATCATCTCGACGTCATCGTGGCTCATGTCCACGTCCGCCGGGTCGCATTCCAAGCCGGGATCGTAACGCGTGACCCCGGTCAGGCGTGGTGATACGTGGACCCGATTATGACGAAGCCATTTGCGCACGGATTCTCCTTTGATGCCTGTGCAGTTAATCGTGCAGTCACTTCTGCTTACGAACATAGGCTCTCAGAGCCATTGCGGGAGATATGTCGGCGAGACCACAATCCAAGCGTTGTTGGCCTGGACAGGTAGGGTCCCTTTTTTGTGCCGTCTCTCTCTCTTCGGGCATGGACCCCCCGTAAGGGTGTGGAAATGCGATGCAGTTTAGCGGTGAACCAGACATCGGAACATGAACAGTCCCAGGTACCAGCGGCCTTCCATAACCGCAACGATCATCTGCCGTAACGAAGCCGACCGGATTGGGGCCTGCCTCGAATCGATTGCTGGTTGGGTCGACGAAATCGTCGTGCTCGATAGCGGCAGCACGGATGGAACCTTGGACATCGTCCGGCGTTATACCGACAAGGTCTGGCAAACCGACTGGCCGGGTTTCGGCCCGCAGCGCAACCGCGCGCTCGACAAGGCCAGTGGCGACTGGGTTCTTTATATCGATGCGGATGAACGCGTCACGCCGGAACTGCGGGCGGAGGTGGACCGTGTCCTGTGCGCGCCGAACTTCGACCGTACCTTGTTGAAGATGCCATGGCGGACTCTGTTGTTTGGAAAACCCCTGCGCTACGGCCGGTTCACCTCGCCGCAATCGCGGCTGTTTCTGCGGCGTGGCGCACGTTTTCGCGACGATCTGGTGCACGAGGCGATCGTGTTGCCGGAGTGCCGTGTCGGCTTGCTGCGCGGCGAGCTGGAGCACGACAGCTGGCGGTCCTACGCACACATGCAGGAAAAACATCTGCATTACGCCTGTCTGCTGGCGCGGCAGAAATACGCGCGTGGCAAGCGCAGCAGCTTGATCTATGCGGGTGCCCGCTTCTTCACCGATTTCGCGCAGCAGTACCTGTTGCGGCTGTCGATACTCGACGGGGGGCGCGGCCTGCTGATCTCGCTGGTGCTCGCGCAATACGCGCTGCACAAATACGTAGCGCTGTGGGTGCTGAGCCAGAGCGATTCCGGGACCCAGAAGAAGACCCGCGCTAATCCATTGATTCGGATGCTGGCCGCACGGAGTGACGATTCGGCGCTTTGACGGTTTGAGGCATGAACATCGCCCGGCCGCTGATGAATCAAGTACAGTGCCGGTGAGACTATCCTGTGGTGCAGGCTTGCCGCTGCACTGCGTAGATTGTTCGACGAGGCGCCAACGGTTCATTGAGCGGACAGTGTCCGTCACTAGGATTTGCAGAGTGTCTAACGGCCATGCCACAAGCGGCACCCCGCAGAATGAATTTGCTGCGGCATGGCCGTTCCCTCACCCACCGCTCGCATTCGCGAGCGGTCCCCCTCTCCCGCCAGCGGGCGAGGGTAGGTCGGCATCGCGACGCGCGCGATTCACGTTAACGGCCATGCCGCAAGCAGCGCCCGGCAGAATGAATCGCCTGCGGCATGGCCGTTTTGCTCTCCCGCAAGCGGACAAGGCTAGCTCGGCATCACGCCGCGCGAGATTCACGTTAAATAACGGCGAAATGGTGAAGCAACCGCTAGACAAGGCCGTGGCCGCTCAAACCGGGATCATCGATGAGTTAACGGCAGTATCGAACACGGTTGATTCGGCGCCCGCAAGCATCGACATTTCGGTACTCATTGCCACACGGTCCCGTGCGGATTCCTTGCGTAATACCTTGGATTCGATGTGCGCGGTGATTCAGGACGGAATCACCTGGGAACTCGTGATCGTTGATAACGGAAGCGAGGACGGTACGCTCGATCTGCTGCGTGAGTACGAGTCCCGTCTTCCGTTGCGCTGGTCGCAGGTATTGGAGCCTGGACAGAACCGCGCGCGCAATACAGTGATTCCCGGCTTGCGCGGGCGCATCACGGTATTATCCGATGATGACGTGGTCGTTCAAGCCGACTGGTTGCAGGAGTGGTATCAAGGTACGCAGCGCTGGTCCGAGGACTCGATCTTCGCCGGGTGCATCGTGCCGGGTTTTCCTCCGGCTACGGAAAGTTGGATTACGCACCCGGACTTTCCATTCCGTGGACAGTGCTTCGCGGCGTTCGAGCCACGCACGGGTGAGGGCGAGTTCTCGGGAACGCCGTTCGGGCCGAACTTTGCGCTACGAACCTCTGTGCTCAAGCGCGATCGTTTCCGCGAAGACTTAGGTCCCACGTCCGGCTCCTACGCCATGGGGGGGGAGACCGAGTTGGTGTCCCGACTGAAGACACGTGGTCTGCGTGTGATCTATTTGCCAAAGGCGAGACTCAGACACGTTTTGTTGCACGAGAACCTCACGATGGAAAAGTTGTTGCTTCGTGGGTACAACGCCGGCCGCGGCGATGAATATCGGCGGACAATGCGCAAGCGGCTGACGGTCAAGCAAATGCGCAGGCGGCTGCGGTTGAACCTGCCGCTCAAGATCGCGTTCTACTCGTTACGTTGTCGTGTGACGGCCTGGGGAACCTCTCGGGCCACGCGCTTCCGTTACCTTTACAAGCTGCAGTCCGCGGTTGGACGTCGCGAACAATTGCAGATGATGATTGCTCAGTAAGCGCAGTCGCGCCCATAGGAACTGGACCGACATACCGAGTCCTCTAGAATAAGGAAAACAAGTTTGGTCGCCACACTGCAAGTTATTGGCAGTAGACAGATGGGGGGAGCTGAGACATTTTTCTTGCGTTTGTGCGCGGCCTTCGTCGCAAGCGGACACCGTACCGAAGCGATCGTTCGCCCCGGTTCGGAACTTGCCTCAAAGTTGCCCCCGAATGTGGGCGCACACACCTTGGGTCTGTCCAACTATTTCGACATAAGGTCCGCGTTGAAGATGCGTGCCCTGGCGCGAGAATGCCATGTCGACGTGGTTCAGAGCTGGATGTCGCGTGCGACCTGGTTGACGCGTGTGCCACGGGGAATGGTCCACGTCGCCCGGATTGGAGGCTACTATCGGCCACGATACTTCCGTCATGCGCATGGTTGGGTAGTTAATACTTCCGCACTTCGCGATTGGATGATTCAGGCCGGCTTTCCGTCGGATCGCGTGATATGCATACATAATTTTCTACCCACTTCGACGATGGGCGCAGTCCCCCCCGTCATGCGTGCGGAGTTGGACATTCCTGAAGGTGCTTTTGTGATAGGCGCGATGGGGCGCTGCATACCCAAAAAGGGATTCGACGACCTCATTGATGCATTCGGGCAGCTTGAGGAAAGCATCGGGGGGCGCCCGACACATCTGCTTCTGATGGGGGATGGCCCCATGCTTGAAGCGCTACGAAAACAGGCGAAGCCGTTTGGCGATCGCGCGCACCTGACAGGCTGGGTGGACCAACCCGTTGCGGCACTGCCACTGATGGATGTTTTCGTATGTCCGTCTCATGAGGAGGCGTTTGGTAACGTCATGATGGAGGCTTGGAGTTGCGGGTTGCCCGTGGTTTCAACGCGCACCGATGGCGGGCTGGAGCTTATCCAGGACGGCAATAATGGCTTGCTCTGCGATATCGGCGACCGGGAAGGCTTGCGCCAATGCATTTCCCGCATCCTCGGCAATAAACTGCTCCGAGAGCATCTGGCGGGTTGCGGGCGGGAATTGTTTCTCAAGCGCCATCATCCGGACGCGTCGATAAAGCAATACCTTGAATTCTACGCCTTGCTGAAGCGGCGATTTGCCTGATTGGCCGGCGTCCTCGGGTTCATAGCCATTCGAGAGGGGATTCGGTGCTGCCGGGAACTCTGCCGGGTGCCTCGATGAACAAGTGGTGCCAAATTGCGAACTGCAGCAGGGTGAAGGTTTCGAAGCCATAGCGACGGTCATGACGGTGTTGCCGAACCAGCGCTTGTACGGCATCGGGGTTGCACCACTGTCGAATCGCCTGACTTTTCGGCAAAAGCTCTTCCAGATTTAGGAGAAACTTGTCATTCATCAGTTTTTTCAAGGAAACATGAAATCCCGACTTGGGTTGCCAGGCGTGAGCATGCGGCACGAATTTCTCGGCCCATCGTCTTAGAAAGATCTTTCCTGTTCGCTGTTCTATCTTGAGCGCATCGGGAAGCCCAAGCCCGAATTCGATGACGCGATGGTCCAGAAAGGGCACCCGGCCTTCAATGCTGCTGGCCATGAGCGACCGATCCACTTTGACCAGAAGGTTGTCCGTCAGGCTGGTGGCGATGTCGACATGTTGACGCTTTTGCAGCGGGCTCCATTCGTCTGCACAGTCATTCCAGGCAGAAATGACCGGTTCACGAAAAGCCCTGATATGGGATTGAAGCTCTGGTTTGAAGATATGCGGCAGCAGTTTCGAATTGAACTGTCCGCTGGTTCGATAGCCGCCGCCTCGCGGATGGGCAATCAATTTGAGTGCCTGCTTCAAGGCATGAGGCCGGAATCGCCCGTAGCCCCCGAATACTTCGTCGCCACCTTCGCCCGTAAATATGACCTTCAGCGCCTGACCGGCGGTTTCGGCCAAGGCCATGGTCGGCAGGCATGCGTAGTCTGCGATCAGGTCGTCGGAGCACCAGACCGCACGGACCAGCTTCTCAAGTAGTTGGTCAGTGCGCAGCATGACCGTTTGATGGATCGTCCCGAACCGTGTTGCCATGCGCTGCGCTGCGTCGACCTCGTTGCGCTCCATGGCATCACTGAAGCCGATGCTATAAGAGTTGATTGGCTGTCTGTGCTCGCGCATGAGCATCGCGGTGACGATTGCCGAGTCGAGACCTCCGGACAAAAATGTTCCGAAGGGAACATCAGAATGACAGTGTTCGCGAACGACCTGATTGAACAGTGGCTCCCAAGCCGCCTCGGCATCTTCCTGGGTGCGAATCCCCAGCTCCATTGGCGCAAGTGCCCAGTATCGAACGGGGCGGCAATCGAGGTTGACGTCAATACATAGCGCTACGCCAGGAGGCACCCGGGCGACGTCTTTCAACAAGGTTTGTCGCCCGCTTGAGTACTGATTCTGAAAGAAGAGCCCTAGGGCGGCACCGTCCACGCTGGCGGTTCGCGACAGTGTTGTGACGATGGCCTTCATCTCGGAACCGAACAGAATCCGGCCTGATTCCCGCAGGTAATACAGGGGTTTGATACCGACGCGATCGCGAACGAGCCAGAGTTCACGCTTTTCGCGGTCGTACAGGGCAAACGCGAACATGCCGTGGAGCCGAGCGAATGCTTGGGTCCCCCAACACGAAAAGGCATGCACGATGACTTCGGAGTCACTTTCGGTCGTGAATGGACAGCCCAGGCTTTCGAGTTCCTTCCGCAATTCCAGAAAATTGTAGATCTCACCATTGCAGACCACGACGTAGCGTTGATTGGCCGTGATGATCGGCTGGTGCCCTGAGTCGATTCCAACGATTGCGAGGCGCGTATGAGCGATGCCAACACCTTCATGGCGATAATGGCCCACATCTTCGGGGCCGCGATGTCGAAGGCTGGCGGCCATCGCATCGAGCACCGATAGATCATCGTCGTGCCGGTGTTGCAAGGCGTAACCAGCAATTCCACACATGTTGTATTCTTTCTGTATTGGTTTAGTTCAGGCTCCCAGGATCGCGTTCGAGATGCCCCCGATCATGAGCTGCGCATGTATTGCGCCAACGCCGTATTGTGTACGAGCAAAGTGCCAAGTAAAGCATTCTCAATGCGTGGTGACACGAGCTTGCGTGCAGTGAAATCAACCCGCCGTATGACCAAATCATTGTCGTCACGATCGAACAATGCTGGGGCCTTGGACGTCGGCCCGTAGGGGAACTTGAGGAGCCCACAGCGGGTTTGGTCGACAGATTCATCCGCATTATCGCAGAGTGACTTTCCTCAAGATCTCAGGTTATATTGAAGAGCTAAATTCCGATTATCTCCGTTCTATGGGCAATGCTCATGCATTTTACTTGGTGACGACGCCTTATCATATTCTTCTGGCGCTCGCCCATATTGAGGCCGCATCGCAAGCCGCCACCATTTTTCTCTTCGGGCGGTTCGAGAATTCGAATGAATATTTGGAGGCGCTGACTGAGGCGCAGTCCTTGCTACCCCAGTTGCGTGTGTGCGGCCGGGCTGGTTGGGGAGATCGCGGGCCGACTCGCCGCATGGTTCGTGCGGAAGTGGCACGCATGCTGGACGAAGAGCGGCCGGAAGCGCTGATTGTTTTTAACGACCGTAATGAGGTGGCGCAGATCGCATTGGCTGTTGTCGCCAGATACGGCGGCGAGCGAACCTGCATCGAAGATGGATCGGCTTTTTATACGGATTGGGTTGGGCCACCGGCAAGTCGCTGGGTTTCGTGGCGCAAGCGAATGCTCATGTCGCGCAGTTGGCAACCGATACAGGTGCTCGGCACGCATACGCTGACGCAGCGTGTCCTGGCCCTGCGTCCCGAATCCGTTAGGCCAGAACTGGAAGGACGAGTGGAAGCGCTGGATGTCGATTTGTTGAGAAGCCCGGTTCTCCGGCATTTCTCGCATGAGGTCGTACGGCGCCGCGTGGGGGGAGAGGAATCGTCGATACCGAGCTGCCCGAATCTATTGATTCTGCCACCGCTTGATGTGGATGCCCGGTGGGCAAGCAGTCTTCTTCAGTTCCTAAGCCTCATGCCCGCCGTGCGCACTGCGGTGAAGTACCATCCGCGAGAGCCGAGCCGTGATCCGGTCGGATTATTGGACCATGGGGTCGAGATTCCGCGCTACCTGGCTGTGGAGCTGTTGTATCTGCTGTGGGGGCGCACACCTGAGGTCGTGATCGGCGATGGCCGTTCAACGCCGCTATTGACGGCATCGATGTTCAACCCCGATTGCGATGTCATCGGCCTGTATTCGGGCGATCGGCCTTATCACGCTGATGCGTTCGAAGCGCTTGGCATCCGTTTCCAATCGACGGCTTAGCCACGGCTCACGCGCCCTGGAGAAAAACATGTCTGACGACAAACTGATCAGCGAGGACTATCGCAAGCAATACGAAGCGGTTCATCACTCTAATGCCCGTTATGGCAAGGGGGCACACCGCTGGGCCGGTATTGTGCGTCACCTAGTGCGTGAACATGGCCTTCGCGATGTTCTTGACTATGGTTGCGGAAAGCAGGCGCTCAAGGCCTCGCTGCCGGAGCTGGATGTGCGTGGTTATGACCCGGCATTTTCGGAACTCGCGCACCGTCCGGAGCCGGCGGACCTGCTTTTTTGCTGTGACGTCCTTGAACACATTGAACCGGAGTTCCTCGGCTCTGTGCTCGATGAACTGGTTCGGCTGACGAGGAGCCATGGCTTCATTCTGGTGTCGACACGCTTGGCGAACCAAATACTGCCGGACGGCCGCAATGCACATGTGAATGTCATGTCTGGGCCCGCCTGGACTCGCCTGATCGCAGAGCGCTTCGATCTTGTCTATATGATTGACTATCAGGACGAAATGCGGCGCAAGCGAGACCTGAAATCCAGGCTGGTGCGATGGGCGATCGGTGATATTCGCGGTGCCGTACCTAAGCCGCATGAAGTCATTTTTCTCGTGCGACCCAAGGGAACGGTTCGCACAGGCCCGCCACGCGGGGAGTAGAGACGCTCAAGCGCGTGCCTGGAATCTGTGTTCATGTCCCCTGGCCCGATACGCCATCAGCGCAGAAGGCCTGATCGATTTTCGAGTGTAATTGCTCGATGCGTTTGATTTTGCTCCGACGGTTGATCGAGTCGGAGAATGTTCGTAAGGGAAGCGCCACGGATTCGCCGAAGCCATCGATGAGCACGAACCTTTGAGTGTGGTTGTCGCTTACGGCGTAGAGCAGGTTGCCCCAGGTCAGGTCCGTTACCACGATGGGGCTTTGCAAAAGCCACGCATGGAATTGATCCAGTGCCGCCCGGGCGCTTGCATCGAAATCACCGGACCGAACCACCTCAGATAAGGGAGGGGCATAGCCGCCGTTACGGCCGCGCAGCGCTTCGACGATAAGTCCGAATCCGAGGTCGGTGTCCGTCATGCCGACGATATTTTCCAGATGCGGCGATATTCCGCCCTCGGCTGCATAGACGGCCAGATGCTCGCGAATCTCTTGTAGAAAGCCACTGCAACCACGGTAGCGTCGTCGTCGCTGGTACCAGCGGAAGTGCTTTTCATCGTACCACTGCGCCCGTTCTGGGCGCAGTACCTTGATGAGTTTGCCCGGATCATGGGGATGCGCGTAGACGCACCGGTTAAGTCCCTGAGCAATCGGCTTCTGGTGTGCCAGGACGAACTTCATGAACTAGACCTATATAAACATTTGAGCGGGAATTTTATCGACCGGCGTTGCGTAGGGCATTTCATTCGGGGCATCGATGCTCCTTGTGTTGACGAACTATATGGTGATCGGTGATTCACAAGCTTCAGCGGCATACCGAGAACCCGCCGCGCCGGTCCAGGTGAAAGTGATCGGCATGTGCCGCGTTGTAGCCCGGACCCAGCACGGTCGAGAAATAGCGGCAGGCGCGGTCATGAATTTCGTGCAGGAAGCGCGCTTCCTCGGTGTCGGCATTCCAGTCCGCGGCCACGCTGATGCGGCGCCCGTCGGCCAGGCGCACGCCGGCGAAGTCGAAGGCATTGGCGGTGGCGTGTTCGCTGCGGCGGCCGCTGTCACGGCCGTACAGGTTGCGGCAGGCGTAGGAGCCGTAATGGTCGATGCGCGTCACGGTGGAGCCGAGCATGGATCGTGCCGCGTCCTGCAGCTCATGGCGCTGAAACACGGCCAGCGATGCCGCCATCGGGCAGCTCAGGCTGAAGGCGCCCGAATAGTCCAGCGCACCCGATTCGATGCGCACGGCATCCCGAAATCCGCAGCCCGCGCCGGTGGTCCGGTCCTCAAGCGGGCTGAAGTTCAGGTGACTGTCTTCGAGAAACCGCAGACAGGCCGGTGTGTCGTCCTCGAAGCGCGCGAGCTTGTAGCCGGTCAGCCAGTTCGGTGCCTGCTCCGCTTGCAGCGGCGTCCACGGCAGATTGCGATCGTCCACGTGCAGCGCACCACGCTGCCAGGCGAGCGCGCACAGCGCGATGAGCAGTATCGACAACAGCAGGAAACGCCTCATTCTTCGCAGTGTGCAGCGGCCACTCTGTCGCCGCGCTGAGTGCTGCGAGTGGCGCCGTTCGAGGCCGGGTTCTACTGTGTCGCCCATGACCCTCATGGACCCCTGGATGTATGAGCCCGATACCGGTCGCCCGGCCGCATGGCTGCATCCCAGCGATGTCGCGGCGTTGGCTCAGCTGGCGACCAGCGCGACCTTGCAACTGACCGATATCGTCGAGGCGGTGCACGATTCGGTGTTGCGTCCGCCGTTTCTGCCGACCCGGGGGCCGCGCGGGCGGACCCGCGGCATCACCGGTTTCGTCTACGGCTGCGTGCGCGGGGTCACCGCGGTGGTCGGGCAGGGCTTGAATCTGGCGCTGCCGCCCTTGTTGCAACGCCTGCCGTATCCGTCGTCGACACCGCAGCGTGACGCGGCGGTGTCGGCGCTCAACGGTGTGCTCGGCGATCATCTGGCCGCGACGGCCAATCCGCTGGCCACGCCCATGAGCTTTTGCCTTGAGGGCCGGCCTTTGCCGCTGCGCCGCGAGGAACTGCGCGCGCGCTTGCCGCAAGCACGTGAACGCCTCGTGGTGATGGTCCACGGCCTGTGCATGAACGATCGCCAGTGGAACTGGAACGGCCACGATCATGGTGTCGCGATCGCCGAGGCGCTGGATTGCAGCGTGCTGTACCTGCGCTACAACAGCGGCCGCCATATCTCGGAGAACGGTCGAGAACTGGCCCAGCTCCTGGAAGCCCTGGTCGCGCAATGGCCGTGTCCGCTGCGTGAGATCGATCTGGTCGGTCACAGCATGGGCGGCCTGCTGTCGCGCAGCGCCTGTCACTACGCGCAGGGCCGGTCCATGGTCTGGCGCGGTCTGCTGCGTCGCCTGATCTGTCTCGGTACGCCGCATCTGGGAGCGCCGCTGGAGCGTGGCGGTCACGGTCTGCACAGCGTGCTCGCCGCAGTGCCGTATGCCGCGCCGTTCGCGCGCCTGGGCCGCCTGCGCAGTGCCGGCATCACCGACCTGCGCGAAGGCAATGTGCGTGACGAGGACTGGCAGGGCTTCGACCGCTTTTCCAATGGTCTGGGTCCACCCGAGCTGACGCCCTTGCCGGACGACGTGGCCTGCTACGCGTTGGCGGCGACGACCGCGCGGCAGATCAGTGGCGAATCCTCGGTTCGGCTCGGTGACTGCGTGATCGGAGACGGACTGGTGCCGGTCAACAGCGCATTGGGCCGGCACCCTGAACGACGCCGTGCCTTGCGCTTTGCACGGAGTCATCGCGTGGTGATCGACCGGACCAATCACATGGATCTGCTCGGCTCCGCCCGGGTCTGCGAGCAGCTGCTGCGCTGGTTGCGCAGCGAATCCGCGATAGGCGGGGTTCGAGAGATGCCGTAGCCCGGATGAAGCGCAGCGGAATCCGGGAGCAAGGTTTCACGACGTCGCCCGGCCCCCGGATTCCGCTGCGCTTCATCCGGGCTACTTGCGCAGCGAGCCTACGGCGACTCCGGCTCCACCACCTGAATCTCGCCGATGAAGACCTCGCCCGGCGTGTGGTCACGTGCGTAGTCGATGGCGCCGACGACTTCGTCGATCGTGGGATTGGTGCGGATGCGCAGCAGCTTGCCGGCTCCCAGGTCGTCCGGGGACTTCATGGTTTCCCGGTTGGCATCGAAGATCAATGGCCAAAGCTGGGAGTTGCCGTAAATCTCCTTGCGCCCCGAGATTTGCCACAGCGTTTCGCCGCTGCGCACACGGTAGGCGCGCGCCGCGATCTCGAGTTCTTCCTTGAGTCCGCCGGCCAGTTCGTAGGCGGTGCGGCCGTCGCCGCGCACGATCGCGTTCTCGATGTATTGCACGCGGCTCAACTGCAGATTGTCGAGCCCGGTGTGCGTGTAGATCTGGTCCAGTTCGGCGCGCGCCAGCGCGGTGTAGTAATCGTTCACGGCGAGGTCCGCGCGGCGCATGGTCTGGCGCGCGTAGTGCAGCGTGAGTGCGTCGTCGCCGCGCGCGGCGGCGTCTTCGGTCAGGCGCAGCAGTCCGTCCGCTTCGTTCCAGCCGGGGTGGCGCGTCTGCGCCTCGGCCACGCGTAGGCGCGCCTCGATCAATGCTGCCTGCGGGCGCGCGCCCAGCGTCGGCGGAATCGCCGTGGCGGCGGGGCGTGGTGGCGTACGGTTTGGCACGGCGGCCGGCGGCAGGGATGGCAGCGGTGCGGGCGCTTCGCGGCGCGGTGGCGGTTCCCGGCGCGCGGGGCCCGGTGTGCTGCAGGCCGCGCACAGCAGCGCCAGGGCCAGTGGCGCGAGAATTCGCGGCGTGGTCATCGGGTCGTGCAAATCGCGGAGCGCATGCCGGAAGTGTAGCCGAACACCGTTTGTGATCAGTGATTCGCAACTTGGTCCAAGCGTCAGACGGGGCCGCTGGTTAAACTTCGCCGATGACAGAAATCCTGGTGCTCTATTACTCCCGGCATGGCGCGGTGGCGGCCATGGCGCGTCACATCGCGCGCGGCGTCGATTCGGTGAGCGGCTGTGCCGCGCGCCTGCGCACGGTGCCGCCGGTATCCGCGCAAAGCGAGGCGACGCTGCCGGAGATTCCCGATGAGGGACCGCCCTACGCCACGCCGCAGGACCTGGAACAGTGCGCCGGTCTGCTGCTGGGCAGCCCGACGCGCTTCGGCAACATGGCGGCGCCGATGAAGCACTTCATCGATTCGACCTCCGGCCTGTGGATGTCCGGCAGTCTGATCGACAAGCCGGCGGCAGTGTTCACGTCCACCGGCACGATGCACGGCGGGCAGGAGAGCACGCTGCTGAGCATGATGCTGCCGCTGATGCACCACGGCATGGTCTTGCTGGGGCAGCCCTATAACGAGCCGAGACTGTCGTCGACGCGTACCGGCGGCACGCCGTACGGAGCCAGCCATGTCGCTGGCGTGGCCGCGCCGCGCCCGCTTGACGAGGACGAGGCGCTGCTGTGCGAGGCCCTGGGTCGGCGCGTGGCGACCACCGCGCTGAGGCTGGCGCGATGAGTGCGCCGAAGCGCCTGAGCCTGTACGCATGGTGGTTGGCGATGCTGGCGCAGCTGGGCTTGATGTTCGGTGCCGCCATCGGCCTGCCCGGCGGCTGGCTGATGGCGCTGGTGCTGGCCCTGCCGATGCCGTGGATGCTGCGCCGCTCGCGCTACGCGCATGCCGCCAACAGCCTGCTGATCGTGGTGCTGCTCGGCGCGCTGATGGTGTTTCTGGATCAGCCGGTGGCGCGCGCGCTGGCCTACGTCGGCGCGCTGGCGTTCACCGGCAGCGTGCTGTTCGTCAAGTGGAATGCGGTCGAACGTCGCGCAGAGCTTGGCGTACGAAAGGGATCGTGAGGCGGCGCTGTGCCTGCAGCGAAGCCAGGTCCAGTTCGTCCAGCACCTGGATCAGGCTGCCGCTGTCGCGCGGCAACTGCGTCAGCAGCCAGTGCGCGACCTCGGGCGGCAAAGACAAGCCTCGGCCCTGCGCGCGCTGGATCAGCAGCTGCTGACGAGCCGCATCGTCCAGTGGTGCCAGCGGATAGACCTCGGCCTGTGTCAGCCGGGTCTTGAGGTCGGGCGGAATTGCGTCGAGATTCGCGGGTCGATCGCGGCTGGCGATGACGGTGATGCGTGCCGCCGCGCGGCGCGCATCCAGCACCCGCAGCAGCGCGAGACTGTGTTCGGGGCGTAGCCGTTCGAGTTCGTCGACCGCCAGCAGGTCCGCATCGACATAGGCGGCCAGCAATGCGCCGTCGACGTCGTCCAGCGGTGCGTAGGCCACGTCGCGGTCGCGCGCCTGCCATTGACGCAGCGCGGCCTGCAGCAGATGCGATTTGCCGGAGCCGGGGCCGCCGATCAGCAGCACATCGCCGCGCGCTTCGGAGACGGCGGCCACCGCGGCCCGATTGGGACCGGGCACGAAGTTCTCGAAGCTGGCGTTGTCCGGCAGTCGCATCGACAGCGGCAGCTGCATACTGCCGATCACGGTGCGGCGCTGTCCGTGTCGCGACGCGGCGCGTCGTCGTCAGGCGCCTCGGGCATGGGGTCGCCATCGGTGCCGCCGTGATACCAGGACGAGGCCAGCCAGCGCTGTTTGGTATGCCGCAGCACCACGGCCACCGCTGCCGCCACCGGTAGTGCCAGCAGAATGCCGATGAAGCCGAACAGTTGGCCACCGGCCATCACCGCGAAGATCACGGCGACCGGGTGCAGGCCGATGCGATCGCCGACCAGCAGCGGCGTGTAGACCATGCTTTCGAGCATCTGACCGACGCCGAACACCAGCGCGACCCACAGCAGCGGCAGCGGCGCCTGGGTCTGAACGAACATCATCGCCAGTCCCAGCAGAATGCCGGTGGCGGCGCCGAGGTAGGGCACGAAACTGACGAGGCCGGCGATCGTGCCGACCAGCAATGCCAGATCGAGTCCAACCGCCCACAGGCCGAGGGTGTAGGTCACCGACAGTGCCAGCATCACCAGCAGCTGTCCGCGCAGGAAGGCGCCGAGCACGTTGTCGGTATCGCGCGCGAGTTGCGTCGCGGTGGGCAGCCAGCGGCGCGGGATGATGTCGGCGATCCAGGCCACGAGATCATCCCAGTCGCGCAGCAGATAGAAGGTGACGATCGGCACCATCAACAGATTCACCGCGAACGCGATCAGCGCGCCGGAGGACTGGGAAATGCGACCCCATAACTGCTGGACGAGGTCGCCGGCCTCGCGCCAATGTTCGCGCACGATGTCCCGCAGCCCGTTGGCATCGAGCTGCAGGTCCGGCGGCAGGGTGATGCCGAGGTGCGGCAGCGCGGTGTCCTGAATCCAGCGCAGTGTTTCCGGCAGGTTCTGCAGCATCTGCACCAGCTGCCTTTGCAGCATCGGCACGAACAGCAGCAGCCCGATCAGCGACAGACCGGCGATCACCACGAAGACGACGCACACGCCCAGCGTGCGCGAAAGGCCAATCTTCTGCAGGCGGTCGACCAGCGGGTCGCCGATGTACGACAGACCGGCGCCGATCACGAACGGCATCATGATCGGAGACAGCAGATACAGCAGCACGCCGAACAGCAGCAGTCCCGCCAGCCAGGGCCAGCCGTTGGGCAGCAATGCACTTTGGCGGGGTGGGGAATTCATCGAGTGACTGTCGGGGTGTCGGGCTCAGCGCGCCAGCACGTACTGGGCCGGCGTGTGGGCGTCGCCATAGCGTTGCTGCCGCAGCAGGCCGCCGGTGGACAGCGCCAGTTCCAGCGCGCTCGGGCCGCCCTCGACCTGCAGCTTGAAGCGCACCACGTCACCATTGCCGGCGGTCGGGGCCGCAGACCTCACACTGCCGAGTCTGCGCAGGTGTGTGGCGACGCGCTGATAGTCCGCAAGGTCGTCGATACCGCTGACTTCGATTTCGATGGCCTCGGTTTGGCGCTGCGTGATCATGCCGGCCCGGGCCAGGGCGCTGCGCACGGCGTTGCCGTCGAAACGCGCACGCAGCAGGGTCTGCGGCGGCGTGCTCGCGGCATCGACCTCGAACGAGTAACTGAGTACGTACTGGCGGGCCTGCGACATCAGCTGCTCGCCCTCGTAGGTGCCGGCGGCGCCATAGCCGGCCTGTCGTTCGATCACCGATTGCATGGCGCTGCGCAGCGCCGAGGCCAATGCGGCGTCGCTCTGGTCCGGTGCCGGAATCAGCGCCTCATAGGGTCCGAGCTGCGGATCGATCTGTGCACCGGCCCCCAGGCTGGAGTCCGGATCGGCGGAAGAATCGAACTGTGCCAGCAGCGGAGCTGGGGCCGTGGCGAGAGCCACGACGAGCAAAAGAGGGCGCATCGGCATCCAAAGGGCCATAGGGCAGGCGTTTGAACCTACAATATTACACCGCATCGAATTGACCTCCTCATGAATTCCAAGCCCCCGCTGAGCTATCGCGACGCCGGTGTCGACATCGACGCAGGCGACGCGCTGGTCGATGACATCAAGTCCATCGTCAAACCGACGATGCGCCCCGAGGTCATGGGCGGCATCGGCGGCTTCGGCGCGCTGATGCGCATTCCGGGCAAGTACCGCAAGCCGGTGCTGGTGTCCGGCACCGATGGCGTCGGCACCAAGCTGCGCCTCGGCATCGACAGCGGTCGGGTCGAGGGTCTGGGCGTCGACCTGGTTGCGATGTGCGTCAACGATGTGCTGGTCTCCGGCGCCGAACCGCTGTTCTTTCTCGACTACTACGCCACCGGCAAGCTCGACCGCGCCGTCGCCACCAGCGTGGTGCGCGGCATCGCGGAAGGCTGCCGCCAGGCCGGTGCGGCGCTGGTCGGCGGCGAGACGGCGGAAATGCCGGGCATGTACTCGGACGGCGATTTCGACCTGGCGGGGTTCTGCGTCGCCGTGGTCGAGGAAGACGCGATCATCGACGGCTCCAAGGTTGCGCCGGGCGACGTGCTGATCGCCCTGCCGTCCTCCGGGCCACATTCCAACGGCTATTCGCTGATCCGCAAGATTCTGGAGCGCGGTGGCCACGGGCTGGATGCACCGCTGGGCGCGGCGAGCCTCGGCGACGCGCTGTTGGCGCCCACCCGGATCTACGTCCAGCCGGTGCTGGAACTGCTGGAGACGCAGACGGTGCACGCGATGGCGCACATCACCGGCGGCGGTCTCAGCGAGAATCTGCCGCGCGTGTTTCCGGACGGTTGCGGCGCGGCGATCGATACCGCGAGCTGGCAGTGGCCGGAGCTGTTCTCCTGGCTGCAGCAGGAAGGCAATGTCGCGGTCGAGGAGATGTACCGCACCTTCAATTGCGGTGTCGGCTTCGTGCTGGTGGTGCCGCCGCAGGGGCTTGAGGCCACGCTGGAGCACTTCACGCGGCGCGGTCTGGCGCCCTGGGTCATCGGGCAGATCATCGCGCGCCCGCAGCAGGATGTGGTCTACAGCGAATCCGGCGCACAGTGAAGCGGGTCGTTGTTCTGGTGTCCGGCGGCGGCCGCAATCTTCAGGCCCTGCTGGACCACGCCGCGGCCGGCACGCTGGAGGCGTCCATCGTCGGCGTGCTGTCCAACCGGGCGGATGCCTACGCCCTGGAGCGGGCCCGCCTGGCGAATGTTCCGGCGATGTGCCTGCCGCACCAGAACTATCCCGAGCGCGCCGATTTCGACCGCGCATTGGCCGATGCGGTGTCCGCGCTGGCACCGGACATCGTGGTCATGGCCGGGTTCATGCGCGTGCTCGGCGATGCCTTCCTCGAGCGTTTCGCGGGCCGCATGCTGAACATTCATCCGTCCCTGTTGCCGCGTCACCCCGGCCTGCGCACCCATGACCGGGTTCTGGAAGCGGGCGATTTGGAACATGGCGCGACCGTGCATTTCGTGACGCCGGAGCTGGACGGCGGACCCCGCATAATTCAGGGGAAGTTCAGGGTTCCGGCCCAACATACCGCCGCGATGCTGGCCGAAAAGCTCATGACCGAAATCGAGCTGCGCATCTATCCGCAAGCCGTGGCGTGGTTCGCGCGCGGTGAACTTGGACTCGAGGCGGGGCGAGTGAAGTTTCGTGGGGTTCCGCTCGACACGCCGCTGAGTCTTCAGGATCTTGAGGATCCCTTTCGATGAAGCGTCTACTTCTTCCCCTTCTGCCGATCCTGCTCGCGCTGGGATTGCCTTTGAGCGCGTCGGCTACCAGTCTGCCGGAGTTCAAGGCGGTGTACGCCGCCGAATGGAAAGGCATCAAGCTCGGCGAGATCGTGATCCGTCTCACGCGCGAGCAGGGTGAGTGCTATCGCTACGAATCCGAAGCCAAGCCGGTGGCCCTGGTCCGCATGTTCTACGGCAAGCCGCAGGAAATCAGTCGTTTCTGTCTGGTCGACGGTGCGGTCGAGCCGCGCCAGTTCGTCTACGAAGCCGGTAAGGACAGCTTTCAGCTCGACTTCAACTGGAACGTCCACAAGGTGTTCGGGGGCGAGGGCGAACGCGATCTGCCGGACGACGCGCAGGATCGGCTCGGCATGCATCAGGCCGTGCGTCTGTGGGTGATCCAGCATGTCGACGACCCGCCGGAGGAGCCTTACGCCTTCACCGTGGTCCAGGACGACAAGATGGACAAGTACCAGCTTGCGCTACGTGAAAAGGAAACCGTCGAGGTGCCGAACGGCACCTTCGATGCGGTGCGTCTGGAGCGTGTCGATCGCAAGGATCGCATCGCGCGGTTCTGGCTGGCCGAATCGCGCGAGTACATGCCGGTGAAAGTCGAAACCGGCAAGGATGGCGACGTGGAGCTGAAGATGTCACTGCGCGAGTTCAAGATGATCGAACGCGAGCCTTCGGACACAGCCGCAGACGACGCCGGCTAGGAGTGTCGGCGGTAGGAACCGTGCAGGCGAGGCAAGGGTCTTTCGAGCCAGGTTGGATGGCGCTATTAGCGGTGACCATTGGCCCAGAATCGGCGCCGAAGAGGGGTGAAGCCGCAGCCGCGCGTGTTTCTGCCGCCCACACCGGGACGCCAGGACAGGTTCCGATCAGGCTGAAGGAGCGCGCGCGAACGTCACCGCTTCGAGCAGCGCCGCCAGGCCGGCCTGCTTCACCGCGCTGATCCACTCGTACCGGGCGACGAAGATCGAGCCCGTGAAGCTCAGCGCGTTCAGCGAAATCCGGATGTCGGCGTGGCGCCAGCACTCGGCGGTGCGCGGCACCACGAGCAGCCAGTCCCGTGTCGCCAGCAGATTGTAGGGCGGCATGCGTGCCTGATCCGGAAACAGGCTGCAGCGGGCGCAGGCCGCCGTGTAAGCCTCCCGCAGTTGCGCGCAGGCGGATTCGACGCTGCCGAAGGCAGCACGATCCAGTGCGACGAAGGCGTGCACAAAATCGAAGGCCTCCAGTGTCCGCACGCCCGCTTGTCCGCGGGCGGAGGCGAACAGGCCCGCCAGTGGAATCGGCGCATCCGCCACCAGTTGCAGGTGCTTGTGCGTTTGGCTGGCGCCGGCCGTGGTGCCGCCGTTGTAGAAGGCCAGTCCATCGAGCTGCACCATGGCCGTCGCCAGTGCGCAAAAGTCGGCCTCGTCCAGTGCCGCGGTCTGCTCGGCAAACTGACGGGTCACGATCAGGGTATGACGCGGCACCACCGGAAACTTGTTGAGCAGCATCACATGGGTGTCGGCCAGATCGGCCACGTGGAGTTCGGATTCGTACGGCAGGAACGGATTGCGCGGCGTCTCGCCTTGTTGCGCTTGCTGATCGGCTTGCTTGTGCCGCAGGGTCGAGGCCCAGTGCACCACGTAGGGCAGCGTGCCACCCACGGCTTCGCTGCGCGTTTCCAATGCTTGCAGAGCGCCGCTGGCCGAGGCTTGCGCCACGGTGCGGTCGATCGCGCCGAGCAGATCCGGAGCGTGCTCAGGCGACGGCACGCGATGCCCCTTCACGTTCGACGCGTTGCCGTTGCAGAAATTCGGCGAAATGCCGCTCCAGCCACATCCGCGGTCGTCCCTGCGGCCCCGCTTCGACGAAGCCGACATGGCCGCCGTGCGTGCTGAGCTGCAGCGTCACGAATGGCGACAGCGCTTCGGCGCGCGGGATGATCTCGCGGACCATCATCGGATCGTCCTGCGCGTGGACGATCAGGGTAGGGCGGCGGATAGCCTGCAGATAGGGGCCGCAGGCTGCACGTGCGTAGTAGTCGTGAGCATTGGCAAAACCGTTGAGCGGCGCGGTGAAGCCATCGTCGAAGGTGAAGAAGTCCGGCGCGCTCAGCACCGCATCGAGGTCGATGGCCGACAGATCGACCCGACTCGCCTTGTGCCGGATCATCCGCCGCAGCGCGCCCAGCAGATGCGATTGATAGATTCTGGCAACGCCGTGCCGCAGACGTTCCGCGCATTCGTAAAGGCTGAACGGCACGCTGGCCGCCGCCGCGAAGTCGACCGGTGCCTGATCGCCTTCCTCACCGAGCGCCTTGAGCACCACGTTGCCGCCCAGCGACCAGCCGACCGTGGCGACGATGGCTACAGGTTCGCGGTGCCGCAGCAGATGCCAGAGATGGCGTAGATCGGCGCTGTCGCCGTGGTGGTAGCAGCGCGCCAGGCGGTTCGGTGATTCGCCGCCGCCGCGCAGCTGGAGTGCGCAGATGCGCCAGCCCAGGTCGATCAGTTGCAGCGCCAGGCCGCGCAGGTATTTGGATTCGAAGCCACCGGTCAGGCCATGCACCAGCACCGCGGTCGGCGCACCGGTTTGCTCGGTTCCGGCCCAACCCAGATCCACGAAATCGCCGTCATCGAGTTCCAGACGCTCGCGCCGCCAGTCCAGCGGCGGCGTTGGCCGCAGCAAGGCCGGCAGCATGGTCTGCAAATGGGGATTGCGCAGCAGCGGATGCGCCCGGAAGCCGGAATCCTGGATGCGGCCATGCGTGGCGTCGGCGGGCTGGCGTAGCGGTGTGGCGGGCGGCATGCGGCCATTAGAGCAGAGCCGGCGGTCCGTTCGCGAGTGTGAAATGGCGCAAGATCGGGACCGCGCACCGCGCCGAATCCTTGTGGAATTGGGCTGCAATCATTACCCGGAACCCGCATGAAAGCTCAGACCTTTGATCGCTATGCCCAGCGTATCGACGCTTCGATCACACTCCTGGCGCGCACCCTCGCCGAAACGGGCCAGCTTCCGAAACTGGATGATCTGGCGGCCGCGGCGCATTTTTCGCCGTTTCACTTCCATCGGGTCTACCGGGCTTTGACCGGGGAGACCGTGATGCAGACCGCCAACCGCCTGCGTTCCGCCAAGGCGGTACTGGCGCTGGCGCAGAACCGGTCGATCACGGTGCTGGCGATGGAGCAGGGCTTTGCGACGCCGCAGGCCTTCGCCCGCTGCTTCCGGCAGGCCACCGGCGTGTCGCCGACCCAGGCCCGGTCCGAAGAGGCGCGGCTGGAACTGTTGGCCGGACTGCTGCGTGGCCCGGCCTCGGCACGGCTGGAAATCCATCTGGCCTCCACCGATCCGTTCGAGGTGGTGACGCAGCGTCATGTCGGCGATCACAGCGGCCTCAACCAGACCTTCACCGAGCTGTTCAACTGGGCGGCGGGCAGCGAACTGCTGGACCGGCTCACGGGATTGTTCGGAATCGCCTGGGACGATCCGCGTGATACGCCAGCGCAGACCACCCGCTTCGACGCGGCGCTCGGTTTCGCCGGGCCGGTGGTGCCGCCGCCGGAGCATTCGATGCGGACGCTGCCCGGCCGCTGCCTGCGTGCCCGCCATATCGGCGCGTACGACGGCCTCTACGAACGGCTCGATGCCTTGTACCTGTTCGAGTTGCCGGCGCGCGGTCTGGAGCCGGGAGACGAGCCGGTCTATTTCGAATATCTGGACGATCCCGAGGAAGTTGCGGAAGACATCCTGCGCAGCGACATCTGCATTCCGGTGCGCAGCATTGAGCCCTGACGGCGGTTGCGGCGTGTGATGCTTCTCGGAATCCTCATCTGCGGTTTGTAGACTCCGCAGGATGCAGCGACATGGTTGCGTGCATGCTTATTGCGTTCAATCCAGAACAATGGAGATTGTCTTGCCGACACTTCGGCCGAATATTTCGATATTCCAATCAAGAGGATATGCAGGATGAGCGACGGCAACGGGCCTCTGTCGGGACTGGCACGCAAGCTTCCCGGGCTGTCGTCATTGCTCGACGCCGACGCGCCGGGACCGCTGCCGATCCGCATGCTCAATGCTGCGGGCCACCGTCTCGGTAACAGCTGGATCGGCCTGGACCCGGACGACATGGTCACGCGTGCGGAGCGCGCGACGCGCCTGTCCGATTGGGGAGACGACAAGTTCCGGGACGCATTGGATCGCCTGCTGGAATCGGCGCGCAGCGAGGCCAACCTCAACGCCATGGGCCGGCTGATGATCCGCAACTACGTGGGCCGCATCCTCGAAAACCGGCTCAAGGTGGAGCGTGATCTCAAGGCGCATCCCTCGATTCTGTCCGAAGAAATCCGCCGGCCGGTGTTCATCGTCGGTCTGCCGCGTACCGGCTCCACGCTGTTGCAGCGCCTGCTGGCGCGCGATCCGGCGGTGCGCTCGCTGCAGACCTGGGAGACGATGTATCCGTCGCCGCCGCCCGAGCCCAGCACCTACGACTGCGACCCGCGCATTCCCTTGACCGACAAGCGACTCAAGATGCTGGACTGGCTGGCGCCGGGATTCGCGGCCGCGCACGAACTCGTCGCAGGCGAGCCCGAAGAATGTGTCGGACTCTTGCAGACCTCGCTCAAGTCCTATTGCTTCGATCTGTTTGGTGATTTTGCAAGCTACCGGAGCTGGCTCGACGAGGACGACCAGCGCGCCACCTACGCCTATTACCGCAAGCTCCTGCAACTGTTGCAGTGGGGCTACCCCAAGGACCATTGGGTGCTGAAGTCGCCGTTCCACCTGTGGGGTCTGGACGCCTTGCTCGAAACCTTTCCGGACGCGATCATCGTCCAGACCCATCGCGAGCCCGTGCAGGTCGCGCCATCGCTGTGCAGCCTGCTCAGCGTCACGCACCGTCTGTGCAGCGATTCGGCGCAGCCCGAAGCGATGGGACCGATCTGGCTGGAGCGTCTGGCGGCGGCGATGGACACCGTGATGAACGCGCGTGAACGCGTCGGCGAGGATCGCTTCGTCGACATTTCGTATCGCCGTCTTGCCGCCAATCCGGTCAAGGTGGCCAGCGAATTGAACGACCGTTGCGGATTCGCCCTGTCGTCCACCGCCGTGACCGCGATGCGTGCCTGGCTGGGTTCGAACCAGCAGCACAAGCGCGGCGTGCATCACTACACGCTGGAGAGCTTCGGTCTGGATGCCAGGCGCGTCAACCAGGCCTTTGCACGCTACCGGAAACGCTTCGCCGACTATCTGTAGCCGCAGCGTGTTCGATTCCGGCGCTACCATGGGCCGACAGTGCACTTCAGGAAGCGGCATCGGATGACTCAACGGCACACATTTCGGCAGGCGCTGGCCGTCGCGCTGCTGGCGCTGCTCGCGGCGTGCAGCAAGCTCACGGCGGCCAACTACGATCGGGTCGAAACCGGCATGTCGCCGCAGCAGGTCCACGAAATTCTCGGCGCGCCCGATGAAGTCGGCGGCGGCACCTTGGCCAATTTCGAGGTGCGCAACGAGGTCTGGCGCGGGCGCGGCCAGGAAATCCAGATCTCGTTTCTCAACGGCAAGGTGATGCGAAAGTGGATCGGCAAGCCGGATTCCGCCGCCTCGCCCTGACGGCTCGGCAGCGCCTGGCACGACGCGCGACAATGCGGGAATGAACGAGATGATTCGAGATTCCGTGATCGCGGTGCCGACTTGTGGCGGCGACCTCTACGTCTGCCGCCGCCAGCCCGGCCTGCTCGCATTTCCCGGCTACCACAGCTTTCCCGGCGGCAAGGTCGATGCCGATGAATCCGAGGCCCCGTTCGGGCATCCCTTGCTCGACGCGCACCCGCCACGCCTGATGCGTGCCCTGGTCCGCGAGTTCGAGGAGGAAGTCGGCTACGACATCGAGGCCGCCGCGCACGCCGGCAATCTGCGTTCGCTGGACCTCATCGGCGATTCGGTGACGCCGCCGCAGGGCAATCGCCAGCGCTTTCATGCGCATTTCTTTCGCGTGGACTTCGTGGAACGGCCAAGGCTGACGGCCGACGCTTCCGAACTTGCCGAAGGCATGTGGAATCGGTTCGAGCACTGGTATCGGCAGGACCTTCGCGGGGGAATCATCTGTGTGGCGCCAACGCGCTACATCCTGCAACGGCTGGCCGAACCACCAGCCGACGGCAAGGCGCTGACATTCAGTCTGCGGGCGAGGGACGGCGATGATCTGCACCTGTTCGAGATGGTGCGTGGCCTGCGTCTGATCGCCGTGCCTTCGCACACGCTGCCGCCCGCCGACGAGACCAACGCCTTCCTGCTGGGGGACGACGACGCGCACCGCGTGCTGGTCGACCCGTCACCGCGCGACGAGGATGCGGCCGAGCGTCTGCGCCGGACCGTCGATCGCGCGGGCGCTCTGCACGAAATCTTCATCACGCATCACCATCCGGACCATCGGGAACGCGCGAACCGCCTCGCCCGTGAATGGAATGTGCCGCTGAGCATGAGCGCGCGCACCCGTGAGCTGATCGAAAAGCGCAGTGGCGCACAGTGGTTCGACGGTGTGCCGGAGGTTCGCATCCGCGAAGACGGTGAGGTGCTGACGCATTCGCTGGGCGAGCCGGTACGCATGATCGCCGTGCCCGGACACGACGCCGGCCAGATGGCGTTGATGCCGGATTCGCGCGCGTGGTGCATCGTCGGCGATCTGATTCAGGGCGTCGGCACCGTGGTGGTCGGCGGTGAGGAAGGCGACATGCAGCTGTACTTCGAATCGCTGCAGCGCATCATCGACCTCGACCCGGCGGCCATCGCGCCGTCGCACGGCACCGTCATGGGCACGACCTTCCGTTTGCAGGAAACGCTAAAGCATCGGCGCTTGCGTGAGGAGCAGGTTCTCGGGCTGCACCGTCAGGGCCTGGGGCTGGACGACATGCTCGAACGCATGTACCAAGGCACGCCAGCAGCCTTGCTGCCGCTGGCGCGGATCAACATCGAAAGCCATCTTGGCAAGCTGGATCGGGAAGGGCGCCTGTCGGTTTGAAGCCGGAGGTGGCTGCGTCTCAGTGTGCGCTCGTATCCATGCCGTCGGAGTCGTCGTCTTCGCTGGCTTCCGGGTTCCCACTGTCCTTGATGGCCTTGGAGACCAGCGTATCTCCCGCGAAGTGCGCGGTGATCACGCGGTCGCCCGATGTCCAGGTTTCACTGCTGGTTCCCAGATTGCCGATGCTGGTCCCTTCCACGGATTCCGGCTTGCCGAGCACGGCGTGGACTTCCTCGCGGGTCATGCCGGCTTCGATCCGCTCGTAGTTGTCCGGTGTTGCCTTGCTGCAGGCGGCAACGAGACTGGCGGCGAACAGGCCTGCCAGAAGCGTTCTATTCATGGATGTCACTCCGGGTACTGGTGCGGGCGCGATGACGGCGATTTTCTTGTTGTTTCGACACAGTGCTTGCGCTGCCTTGAACGATGCGCGTGCTCCGCCAATCTAGGTCTGGCCGATGAATTCCTACTGAACGTTCGGTGTGGTTTCACCGAGCCATCCCCGGCCCGCTCCGGAGGCGCTCTGCACCCCTCGTCATTCCGGACAAGGCAGCCCGGCATCCACGGCGCCATCGCGTGCGCTCAGAAGGCGCCGTAGGCGATACCGGCCGCGAGTGTCTGCCCCAGTTCACGGCAGCGCCCGAGCATGGCTTCATCGGGATCGCCCACGCAGATCAGGGGTTCCGCCACCGCCTTCCATTTGTAGCCGACGGCGATGCGTTCGATCGCGCTGACGGCGCCACGGCCATCATTGCCGGCGCTCACGAAAATCGCGTAGGGCAGGGCATCCACCTTGTCCTGTGCCGGGTAGTAGGTGCGATCCATGAAGTCCTTGACCGCGCCGCTCATGTAGCCGAACTTCTCGGGCGTGCCGATCAGCAGGCCGTCGGCCCATAGCAGATCGTCGATATCCGCCAGCAGTGCCGGCTTCTCGCGCAGCTCGACCTCGTCGGCGAACTCGCTGATGCCGTCGCGCACGGCTTCGAGCATGCGGAAGTTGCGGCCGCCCGGCTGGCCTCCGTAAATCAACAACAAGTGTTTCATCAGTCCGATGATAACGCCGGCCCGATGATCCTCCGACTCTGTCGTTGGCTACTTGCTGCCGCCGAACGCCACGAACAGATCGTTGAGCAGTTGCGAAAGCTCGCCCGTCATGACGGCGAAGTCGGCTTCGAACTGCTGATCCGCGTCGAGTTCATTGTCGGCTTCCGCCGTCTCATCGACTTCCAGAAAGGCCACGCGCTTGAGCTGCAGCTTCTCGTCCACCACCAGGCTCAGCCGGTCCCGCCACTGCAGGCCGAGCTTGGAAACGCTCATTCCTTCCTTGAGGTGGCGCTGAATCTGTTCGCTGTCCAGCGAATGGCGCAGGTACCGCACTACGGACTTTTCGTTGTCGGTGGTCGTCAGTTCACATTCGTCACCGAGTGCGAACGGCTGCGGTGCGCGGCCTGCCTCCAGCCACTGTGTCAGCGTGGAGCGCGGGGAAGGATCGACGTAGGGCGGCACCACGGCCAGGTGGCCCAGCGCGTCGCGCAGCTGCTCGATCACGATCTCGGCGCGCGCCAGTGACGAGGCGTCGACCACGATGCGTTTGTTGGCCGTATCCAGCCAGGCGTGCACGTTGCGTCGCCGGGCGAAGGCACGCGGCAGCAGTTCCACCGTGGCGCGTTCCTTGAAGTCGCGCATCTGTTTGCGGCCCGGCTTGAAGCCGCGCGCAGCCTCGAATTCCTCGGCCTTTTCCTTGGCGACGTCGTTGATCACCGAACTCGGCAGCAGCTTCTGTTCGTGACCGAGCGTGATCAGAAAATGCTTCTCCTGATGTTCCACCAATGCGCCGTTGTCGCGCGGGCTGAGCCAGCCCAGGCTTTCCAGCGCCATCGCCGCGCAGGGCTGCAGCGGGTGCTTGGCGAGCCGTTCCTCCAGCTGTGCGGGCGGCAGCGTCCATTCGTCTTCAAGGTCGAACAGGGTGAGATTCTTGAACCACATCGGCAGGGCATCCAGGCGGGGGCGGCAAAGCGCAAAGGGCCGCGATCTTAGCGAAAGATCGCCGGGCCGGCATCCCGCCATCCCGCCATCCCGATCATGGCTTGCACACATGCGCTTACATCTTGATGCGGCCTGAACGGTGGTGATTCAGGCGCGATTTGGTGCCGTTGTTCCAGGATTCCTGCGATGTCGTGGCGGGATCGGGTGGCCCCAGCGATCGATTTGCAGCTTCCAGGAGAGATCGAGATGTTCAGCCATCGCCGTATTGCGTCCGCCGCGTTCGCGCTTGTCGTCCTGTTCGCCGTGGCGCCGGTATCGGCCGCCACGGTCGCCAAGCCCAATGTGCTGACGATCATGGTCGACGACCTCGACGAGGACATGTTCGACCTCCTGCTCGAAAACGGCTGGCTGCCGAACATCGAGCACTACCTGCTTGAGCAGGGCACGCGCTTCGACAATAGTTTCGTCTCCGACCCGGTGTGCTGTCCTTCGCGCACGACTTACATCACCGGTCAGTACGTCAAGAATCACGGTGTACTCGGTGTCACCAAGGGCGTGGCCTATTGGTACTGGGACGAGGAAGCGGACAACCCCGAAAACCGGGCGATGGCCGTGCAGATGCAGCGCGCCGGTTATTTCACCGGCCATGTCGGAAAATATCTCAATGGCTACGGCATGTATTCGCCGGCCGAGTACACGCCCAAGGGTTACGACCAGTGGTACGGCCTGCTCGACCCGACGACCTACGACATGTACGACTACCGCATGAACGTCACACGTGACGGCAATACAGAGGTTGTGCAGTACCAGGGTTATGACGCCGCCCATTACCAGACCGACGTGCTGCGCGACCGCGCACTCGATTTTCTGGCCGCGGCCGATCAGCAGTTGCGGCCGTTCTTTCTCACGGTGACGCCGGTTGCGCCGCATATCGAGACAATCAGCTTTTCCTCGGACGAGGCGCTGGGCTACAAGGCACTGTTTCGCGAATACATTCGCCCGGCGCCACGCCACGAATGCCTGGTCTCGGACTACGTCGACCATGAAGTCGATGCGTCCAACGAGGTCTGCTTGCGCGAACTGCCTGATTCACTTGCATTTCTGGAAGCCAAGCCGGCGTTCAACGTGTTGGGTTACGACAAGCATCCACGTCTGACCGAACTGCCGCAGACGCTGACCGAGGCGGATGGCGACTTCATCGCGCTGGAGCGTCAGCACCAGATGCGTATGGCTTCGATGCTGGCGGTCGATGATCTGGTCGGCAGTCTGCTGTCGCAGCTCGAAGCGGACGGTCGGCTCGACAACACCGTGGTGTTGTTCACCTCCGACAACGGCTACTTCCACGGTGAGCACGCGCTCGATTCCAAGCTGTTGGCCTACGAGGAATCGATCCGCGTGCCGCTGTTGGTGCGCGGCCCCGGCATTGCCGGCGGCGCGCGGCTGCCGGACGTGGTCATCAACAACGACCTGGCGCCGACCATCGCCGACTACGGCGATGCGCATCCGATTCGCCC
>Ga0207893_1000077_pt1 | contig 78123 bp, 72 predicted proteins | sample MalvirmetaMSP121_FD_184233 | JGI IMG/M metagenome (GOLD analysis project Ga0207893, IMG submission 184233) | Marine viral communities from the Deep Pacific Ocean - MSP-121 (SPAdes) | ecosystem: Environmental > Aquatic > Marine > Oceanic | place: Pacific Ocean | collected 2001-06-02 | reverse complement strand
AGGAAGCGAAGGATTCGTTGAACGCCGTGTCGTCCGCGACATACAGCTGCTGATGCGCCAGCTCGTGGAAGATCAACCCGGCCAGGCGATCATCGTCCCAGCGCAGCATCGAGCTGAGCAGCGGATCGTCGAACCAGCCCAGGGTCGAATAGGCCGGTACGCCGGACACCAGCGTGTCGTAGCCCTCGGCTTGCATCAGCGCCGCGGCGCCGCATGCGCGACGCTGCTGGTAGTAGCCGCGATAGGCCACACAACCGGCTATCGGAAAGCACTGGGTCCGCTGCTCCACCGAAAACTCCTCGGCGACGAACAGATTCCACATCACATACGGCCGCTGGATCTCGGCGTAAACCCGATAACTCTGGTTGTCCGGGAGTGCCAGCGCATCGCTGGCGAAGCCTCTGGCCTGCAGGGCGAGGGCCAGTCGCTGGCGCAACTGCGGCGCGCGTTGCGAATCGTCGACGATTGCCACAATGGGCTCGCGCTGGCGCAGCAGCTCGAGCTGACCGACCGCCAGTTGCCCGTAATAGCTGCTGCAACCAGTCAGACCTACCGCCAGCAGCAGGGGAACCCAGCGCAATATTCGGTTGTCGACTGCGGCGATTTTCGGCTTCGACCTGAACACACGCTGACCTGTCTGCTGGCCCCACGGGGCGATGCGCTGAGCCTACAACGAGTTCGAAGCCCACCCAAACACCGAAGATGCCGGTGCCAAATCGCCAGGCCGCTACCGATCGGAGATCCAGTTACATGCGAATCCTGATGCTTGTTGTTGCGCTATCCAGCCTTGGCGGCTGCGCCTTGTGGATGCCCCAGCCCGATCCGAACCAGGCCTGGATCTATCTTGATCCCCACGGAGAAACCGAATTGATGGCCGTGGCGGTCGATGAACGACCGCTGAAGGATGATCGCTACTTTCAGGTCGCCCCCGGCAGTCATCAGCTGGGTATGCGCTATCGCTTCGAAGTCGGCCCGGCTGATGTCGGTCGTGACAGCGAAGCGCTGGCACGCGACTGCCGCCTGACCCTGAGTTATGACAGCTTCAACGCCGGGGCGCGCTATCGACTGGTGGCCGGCGGCTACGGTTTCCGCCCCTGGGCCAAGCTGTACGACCAGCATGACCGCATGCTGGCCAAGGCCACCGAGCGCGGCTGCGGCGGGGTCGCGACCCGCTAGCGTTTCGGTGTGAAGCGTTCTGTCGCGGTGCAGTCGTTGAAAAAGAGCCGCAGGTGGCTCAGGCTCATTGGCTGACCGCGACAGCAGAGGCTGATCCTGCGGTTATCCGGAGGATTCATCATGCGTCTGTTCATCGCTCCAATGCTGGCGCTCGGCCTGATCGGCTGTGCCGGCCCCCTGCCTGCACCTGATCCGGACATGGCCTGGGTCGAGCTGAGCGCCCAACCCAGCGACATCTTCATGTCCGACCAACTGGACGGCGAGCGCACGCCAGACGGTCGCTATTTCCAGGTCAGCCCCGGTGCGCATGAACTCGAGGCACGCTACGAATTCGAAATCAGTAGCGGTGGCTTCGGCGATTTCGGCGATACCCAGTACCTGCGCTGCACCCTGGTGATCAACTACGACGATTTCCAGCCCGGGCGGCGCTATCTGTTCCAGGCCCGCTCGCTGGGCTTCACCCCACAAGGCTGGCTGCGCGACGAAGACCGTAATGTCCTGGCGCGCGCCGAGGCCGAGCACTGCTACTGAGCAGCCGTCAGCAAAAGAGGTAGACGATGTCCCGTATCGAACACACCCGTTTCTCCACCCTCGACCTGGCGCCGATCCGCGATGACGGCGATGCCGGTCTGGCCCTGCGCAACTCGCTGGCGCTGGCCCAGCACGTGGAGAAGCTCGGCTTCGAGCGCTTCTGGGTCGCCGAGCACCACAACATGGACGGCATCGCCAGCGCCGCCACGTCCGTGCTGATCGGCTATCTGGCGTCCGGCACGTCGCGGATTCGCCTGGGCGCTGGCGGCGTCATGCTGCCCAACCATGCGCCGCTGGTGGTCGCCGAGCAGTTCGGCACGCTGGAAGCACTCTATCCCGGGCGAATCGAGCTGGGTCTGGGTCGCGCGCCGGGCGCCGATCAGTTCACCGCGCACGCGTTACGCCGCGACCGCATGGGCAATGCCGATGACTTTCCGGCGGACGTGGAAGAACTGCAGATGCTGCTCGGTCCGCGCCAGCCCAACCAGCGGGTCATTGCCATGCCGGGCATGGGCAGCAACGTGCCGATCTGGCTGCTCGGCTCGAGCCTGTTCAGCGCTCAGCTGGCAGCGGCCAAAGGCTTGCCCTACGCCTTCGCCTCGCATTTCGCGCCGCGCTACATGCACGAGGCGATTCGTCTGTACCGCGAGAACTTCCGCCCCTCCGAGGTGCTGGACAAGCCCTACGTGATGCTTGGTGTGCCGCTGATGGCCGCCGATACCGACGAGCAGGCCGAATACCTGGCCACCACCGCCTACCAGCGCATTCTTGCCCTGATCCGTGGCCAGAGCCTGGTGCTGGTGCCACCGGTGACGAGCATGCAGGGCAAGTGGCTGCCCCATGAGCAGGACGCCGTCGGTAGCTTCCTCGGTATGGCCCTGATCGGCGGGCCGGAAAAGATCCGCGCGCGGCTGGAGATCCTTCTGGAGCAGACAGCGGCCGATGAACTGATCTTTACCTGCGACCTCTACGAAACCGCCGACCGCCACCGCGCCTTCGACATCCTCGCCGGGTTGCGTTGACCTGAAGAGCGCATCGAGGCGATACCGATCGCTCCGAACACTCTGCGACAACGTTCCACAGCAAAGGCTTGTAAGCGCGACGCAAGCGCACAGCTCTGCGCCGGCCTCTCAACGAGGCCGGCAGCCTGTGCCCCTTGCGCGCCTGGGCCAGCGGCCGCCCCGCTCGACGAACGCAGCTGAACCCCGTCCAGCCGCGTCGATCAAACCAACAGCTTATGCGTACTTCGGCGCGTCACGCTTGTTTGCGGAAGACTGAATGAATTTTCTTGAATGGATGGCCGTGCTCGGCATCCTGCTGTTGATCCTCGCCCTGGCATCGGCCTACCTGCGCTGGCTGCCGGTCACTACCTCATTGATCTATCTGGGCTTCGGTCTGCTCATCGGCCAGCTCGGCGTCGGCTTGTGGGAGATGGAGTTCATTCACATCGCCAGCTGGATGGAGCACCTCACCGAAATCGCGGTGCTGGTGTCCCTGTTCGTCAGCGGGCTCAAACTGCGCATGCCGCTGGGTCATGCGGCCTGGAAAGGCGCCTACATTCTCGCCGGCCCGGTGATGCTCGCCTGCATCGCGGGTGTTGCCGCCCTCTGCCATTACCTGCTCGGGCTCAGCTGGGGCATCTCAGTGTTGATCGGTGCCATCCTTGCCCCCACCGACCCCGTGCTCGCCAGCCTGGTCCAGGTCAGCAACTCACGCGACAGTGATCACGTGCGCTATGGCCTGTCCGGCGAAGCCGGATTCAACGATGGCACGGCCTTTCCATTCGTGGTGTTCGGTTTGCTGCTGATCGAACAGGAAACCATGACCACCGGCTGGGTCAGCGAATGGGCGTTGCATCGACTGGTCTGGGCCGTGCCGGCCGGGTTGGGCTTTGGCTATCTGCTCGGGCGGTTGATCGGCAGGCTGGCGATCTTCCTGCGCGCTCGGCACGCTGATACGTCCATGTCGCCGAACGATTCGCTGGCGCTGGCGCTGATCGCGCTGGCCTATGTTGGCGCCGAGCTGATCGGGGCTTGGGGCTTTCTTGCGGTATTCGCGGCTGGGCTGGGGCTGCGCCACGCGGAAAAAGACGCCGCGGACGAATCGGAAACGCCGTCCGAGGAGCTGATCGCCCACGCCGTGCCGCATATGGCAGAGGGCGGCATGATGCCACGCGAACTGCCGCTCGAAAGCGACAAGATCGCCGAGCCCAAGGTCGCGGCCGGGGTCATGGTGGGCGACATTCTGACCTTCGGCGGCCAGTTGGAACGCAGCCTGGAAGTGCTGCTGGTGACCATTCTCGGCGTGTTGGTCTCGGTGCACTGGGACTGGCGCGCTGTGCCTCTGGCGCTGGCGCTGTTCATGGTGATCCGGCCGCTCAGTGTGTGGCTGTTGATACCGCACCGCTACCTGGACCGGACCCAGCGCCTGACCGTCGGCTGGTTCGGCATTCGGGGGATCGGCAGCCTGTACTACCTGAGCTACGCGGTCACCCACGGCCTGTTGCCGGAAGAGGCCGAAGCGATCATTCCGCTGGTGATTTCAGTGGTGGTGTTGAGCATCGTCGCGCACGGGCTGAGTACTCAACCATTGCTGCGACGTTACGAACGCAGCCGCGGCCAGTCGCCAACGGATCATGCCTGACACGACGCGGCAGGCAGGCTCCCAGGCAGCTGGCTGAACAGCCGCTGCCGGGCCGCCCGGACGGCAGATCAGCTGTTCGCGAGGCGGAAGCCGACCTTCATGGTGACCTGGAAATGGCCGACCTTGCCGTTTTCGACGTGGCCGCGAATCTCGCCCACTTCGAACCACTCGACGTTCTGCAGCTTGCTGCTGGCTTCGGCGATACCGTTCTGAATCGCTTCATCGACGCTGTTGCGCGAAGAACCGACGATTTCAATCTTCTTGTACGTGTGATGGTCTGACATGCGTTGTCCCCTTGTGGTCTGTGGAGCCTCCGCTCGGTAATGAAGCGTCCTGTCCAATTGAGGCCCGTGCAGCAGGCCGGAAGTTCAGCGCAACGGCTCAATGGAGCCATCGATAAGTCAATTGGATAGCGTTTCATCGGCATACCCATTCGATGAGCGCTTGCGGTCTGAAACCAGCGCCGGTTAGAGCGGCGGCTGGCCATAGGGTGGGCTTCAGCCACCCGACAAGCTCAACGACCCGGCAGCCTGAAGCCACGGTTAAAACTGCGCCCGCACTCTCGCGCTTAATCAATGCGCCGATACGGATACTGCTGCGCCTTGAACACTTGGTTGAAATAGCGCCCGAGGGAATCGGCCTCCAGCAGCGCCTGCACCACTTCGGCCGGCACCTGCTCGTAGCGGTACTGCGAGCCGTTGTGAAACTCCACCTCCAGCGCTTTCGCATCCGGGTCATAACCCAGCGCGCGCAGGCTGCTCGAATTCACCGCGACCCGTTTCATAGCGCCGGATCGGGCTCATGCTTGAAGCCCTCGGCCTGCATCTTCCACAAGGCGTCGAAAGCACCGCCGCGGCTGCGCAGCTCCATCGGTGCGCCGTCTTCGATGATCAGTCCGTTGCGCAGCACGATGATCCGGTCGAAGCCTGCCAGCGTCGACAACCGGTGCGCGACCGCCACCACGGTGCGGTTGTGCACCAGGCTGTTCAGGGCCGCCTGGATCTCCCCTTCCGACTGGGTATCCAGCGCCGAAGTCGCCTCGTCGAGGATGAGAATGGGCGCGTCCTTGAGAAAGGCGCGGGCGATACCCAGCCGCTGACGCTGGCCACCGGAGAGCATCACGCCGCGCTCGCCGACCAGCGTCTCGTAGCCCTGCGGCAGCTCGCGGATGAAGGCATCGCAGAAGGCGTGACGGGCCGCTTCCACCACATCCTCATCGCTGGCCTCAGGGCGTCCATAGCGAATGTTCTCGCGGATCGACCGGTTGAACAGCGCCGTTTCCTGCGGCACCACGGCGATCCGTTCGCGCAGGCTGTTCTGGCTAACGGAGCGGAGATCCTGACCATCGATGAGGATGCGCCCGGCATGCACATCGTCCAGGCGTTGCAGCAGCTGGATCAGTGTCGACTTGCCCGCACCGGACGGACCGACCACGCCGACCTTCTGCCCAGCCGGGATGTGCAGGTTGAGGTGCTCGAAGATCATGCCGCGCTTGGGGTAGCCAAAACTGATGTCGTCGAAGGTGATGTCACCCTCAGCCAGCATCAACTGAGTTTCCGGGTCATCCAGGCCGTGGGGCTGGACGATGATGCGCAGGGTGTCGTCGATGGCGCCGATCTGCTGGGTGGTGTCCACCAGCGCCAGCGCCAGATCGCGCGAGCCGTGCAAGATGCGGAAGGTCAACGCGCTGACCAGCACCACATCGCCGGCGGTCACCGAACCGTTCACCCACAGGCTGATCGCCCAGACCAGCATGCCCCCGGCCATCAGCGACAGGCAGATGTCGTGGATAACGCGGGCCTTTTCCAGGTACATCCAGCTGCGCCGCTGGGCCTTGGCCTCGTAGCCGATCTCGTTGGCCAGGCGTTCCGCTTCACGGTCACGTGCGGAAAACGCCTTGATAGTCCAGACGTTGGAGACCGCATCGACCAGCTCGCCGCCGACCCGTGCCGATTGCGCGGCGAAACGCTGATGCTTGGCGCGGCCACGAATACCGAAGCCGGTGATCAGTGCCGCGACGATGGCGACGAACAGGACCAACGCAACGGCCATGCGCCAATCGACGGTCAGCAGCACCACCACCGCGCCGATGAAGTCGACGATGGGCGGCACGATCTTCCAGGCCAGACCGCCGTAGATCGCCCCTGCCGCGGCTCCCAGGGCTGAGATACGGTTGCCCAGCGAACCGGCGAAGTGCTCGGTGAAGTAGCGCATCGGGTGGCCGGTCAGGTGCTTGAACAGATCGACCCGGATGTCCACCACGCTCGCCACCACCGTGCGGCAACCGAGCCAGCCGCCGAGGCGCCAGAAAATGTTTTCAACCACGATCAGGCCGATGAACAGCCCCAGCGGAAACCATACGTCCGCCGCGCCCCGGTTGGCGCTGCCTTGCGCCATGGCGTCGACCAGCAGCTTCATGCCGTACTGCACCGCCACTGCGCAGCTTGCCGCACCGACGATCAGCAGCAACAGCCCGCCGAAATGCCAGGGCCGTACGCAGACGTAGTGCCACAGGAAGGCGACCGGGCGACCCGGCAGGAGCGTCACCCGCGGCGGCGTGCGCAGTGCCGGCGCGTTCATGACAAGGCGTTGGCGAGGTTTGAAACCGGATTCGAGTGACTGAAGCGCGCCTGCTGCAGCCGCAGCTCATCGGCCAACCCCTCATGCACACGGCGGTTTCCGGCTTCATCCGGGAAGCCCAGCAGCCCCACCGGGCAGTGGCGGTCGTCGGTCCAGCCTGGGTAATCCAGCACCGGATACAGGCAGATGCCTTCCACCGGCACGCCGCGCTGCATCGCCAGGCCGGCCTGCTCGCTGACATAGCGCAACCAGTCACCGCGCACATCGCCTTCGGCGCCGGTTTCGGCGATCAGAATCGGCCGTTTATAGCGCTGCGAGATCTCACTGAGAATGCCTTTGAAAGGCCGATAGTCGGGGCTGTCCCGGCCGATGGTGTTGCCTTCGCCGTGATACCACTGGTTGTCGGGGTAATAGTTCACGCCAAGCACGTCCAGGTACTCCGGCGCTCCGCCGAGGCCCGGCCAGAGTTCGCCGCAAAGCATGTCCCAGGCTTCAAACTGCGATTGGCGGTAGCGCTCGGCCTCACGCTGCGGACCGGGCCGATCATTTGGCGCGACGACGTGAATGGCCGGCTCGACCTGGATAAAGCGCGCCCGCGGCTCGACCTCTCGGATCGCCTGCATCGCGGCGATGGTGGCGCGGACCAGCTGGTGCTTCAACTCGAAACCACGGCCGCGCGCCATCGGGTTGAAGTAGGCCTCGTCGCCGCCAGCCCAGGACCAGAACGAGATCTCATTCAGTGGCGCATAGATCGGCACCGTATCGGTCTCATCCTTGATCAGCTGCGCTGCCGCGCCCGCATAGCGGGCAAAGCGTTCGACGAACTGCGGCCGCCAGATGTCGATGTCATCCGGCCAGCCGTAATGACACAGGTCCCAGATCACCTGGAGGCGCTGACGCTGGGCCGCCTGCAGCATCGGCAGAAAGCTCGACCAGTCGTAGCGGCCCGCTGACGTTTCGATCAGATGCCAGCGCAGGCCGTCCCGCACCGTTTTCAGACCGTGCCGCTGCAATACGGCGTAATCATGGGCGGCCCAGCGGTCATGTCCCGTGGCCGCGAGCAGGTCGAGGCGTCGCCCATCACTGCGGCGGTGGCTCGAACATTCGAAACCGCCGAGAAAAAAGCTCTGAAAAAGGCTTGGCTGATGCATCCGTGTCTTTCTCTCAGAGAGCCTGTTCGGCCTGGGACTGGCTGTGCGCCGACTTGTCGTTGGCTGCAGGGCGAGGCTCGGCTTCCTCGATGCGCTTGTACAGCGCCAGCGCCTGCCCCACCACCTGATCCATGTTGTAGTACTTGTAGGTGCCAAGCCGGCCGACGAAGGTCACGCCGGGCGTCTGGTCCGCCAGCTGCTGGTAACGCCTGTACAGCTCGGCATTTTCCGGCCGCGGGATCGGGTAGTAGGGATCACCCTCAGCCGAAGGGTATTCGTAGGTGATGCTGGTCTTTGGATGGACCTGACCGGTGAGATGCTTGTACTCGCTGATGCGCGTGTAAGGCACGTCTTCGCTGGGGTAGTTGACCGTGCCGACCGCCTGGAACTGTTCCTGCTCCAACTGCTTGTGCTCGAACTTCAGCGAGCGGTACGGCAGCTTGCCGAAGCGGTAGTCGAAGTACTCATCAATCGGGCCGCAGAAGATCAGGTGGTCATGCTGAATCTCGTCACGGATTTCGCGGTAATCCGTATTGATCATCACCTTGATGTTCCGGTGCGCCAGCATCTTCTCGAACATCCTGGTGTAGCCATGCTTGGGCATCTGCTGAAAGCTGTCGGTGAAGTAGCGGTCATCGGTGTTGGTGCGCGTCGGAATGCGCGAGGTCACCGACTTGTCCAGCTGCGAGGGGTCCAGCCCCCACTGTTTGCGGGTGTAGCCACGGAAAAACTTCTGGTACAGCTCTCGGCCGATGCCGTTGATCACCACGTCTTCGCTGGTCTGGATGTCCTGCACCGGCTCGGCGCGGCTGGCGAGGAAATCCGCCGCTTCCTGCTCGGTGGTCATGTTCAGGCCGTAGAGCCTGTTCAGCGTGGTCAGGTTGATCGGGATCGGCACCTGCTGCCCGTCCACCTGCGCCAGCACGAGGTGTTCGTAGGGGCGCCACTCGGTGAACTGCGAAAGGTAATCGACGATGCGCTGAGCATTGGTGTGAAAGATGTGCGGCCCGTAGCGGTGGATCAGCACGCCGGCTTCGTCGTAATGATCGTATGCATTGCCGCCGATGTGCGGGCGCCGGTCGACCACCAGCACACGCTTGTTAAGCCCGGCCGCCAGCCGTTCGGCCAGCACGCTGCCGGCGAAACCGGCGCCGACGATCAGGTAGTCGAAGCCGCGCCGACCATTGGATGAGCCTTCGCTGGCCCCGCCGCCTGCCATCTCTGGGTTGCTGTCTCGCAGGCTTACATCGCGCATTGCATCTTTTCCTTCATCAACGCCCAGGTATGGTCCCAGGACATGTCGCCGAGAATCTCGTCAGCGGTTTTCAGCAGACGGTCGCGGTCCTCACCATCGGCCAGGGCCTTGACCACCGCATCGATGAACGAATCAGGCGTGTCGGCGATATGGACAATCTCGGTATCGCCGTAGGTGCGCACCACGTCCTTGATCGGCGTAGACACCACCGGACAGCCGCCGGCCAGGTATTCGGGCGTCTTGGTCGGGCTGATGAAACGGGTCGACTCGTTCATCGCAAACGGCATGATCGCCACGTCCCAGCCGGACAGATATTTGGGCAACTCGTCGTACGTCTTGCCGCCCAGATAATGGATGTTGTCGCGCTGCGGCAGGTCGGCCGAGTCGATCTTCGCCACCGGGCCGACCAGCACGAACTGCCAGTCCGGCCGCTGCTCGGCGACACGGGCGACCAGCTCGATATCGAAGCGCTCATCGATCACGCCGTAGAAGCCTAGCCGCGGATGCGGAATCTCGGCCTGGTCCTCGGGGTCGGCCTGAGTCCGCCGCGCCTCGGCAAAATGTGCAACGTCGACGCTGCTGGGAAAGGCGAAGGCGTTGTCGTGCAACGTGCGCTTGGCTTCCCAAAGACTGTAGCCCCCGGTAAATACCAAATCGGCGCGCTTGAGCAGCTCGCGCTCGCGCTGCACCAGCTCGGGCGGCGCGCCGCGGAAGGCCGAGAGTTCGTCCATGCAGTCATAAACGGTGAGCTTGGGCTTCAGGTGGCCGGCATAACCCAGCGCCATCGGCGTGTAGTACCAAAGCATCAGCTCATTGACGACGAGCTTTTCCAGATAACCGTCGAGCAGGTCGCGCTGCACGCGCAGCGCCGTCTCGCCCTCGCAACCCTTGGGTAAACGTGGAATCAGCACCTGAACATCATTCTCCTCGGGCCGCACCTCCAGCCAGGGCTGGGCGTCCTCGGTGGGCATCGGCTCTTCGGCATACAGCACGTTGAAGTCCCGCGCGAACCGCGACATCAGATGCTGGGGTCGCTGATAGACGAAGCGCCAGCGCAGGTGCGAGAGACAGAGCAAGGTCGGCACCTGCTCGTCGAAGACGACTTCCGGTGGCGTCGCTTGTTTCTCGGGGGATTTGCCAATTTCGTATTGGTAGGGGCCGGCCCAGCTCATGGAAACCTCGTCAAGGGTGGCAATGCCCTCCAGAGTCCTTTCTGCCGCATCGCATAAGCCTGCGCAGCCCGCGCAAAGCAAAACCTGAAGCGCTCAATCGTCGACCATCCTGCAAGCGCTGCCCGCCGGCTATGGACGGCAACCGATGAGCCAAGGTTCCCGATGCCCGACCGGAGAGGTCGGTCATCGGGTGACTGCCGCTTCGTTGGAACTTGCTCGCAGCTTCACCCGTCCCTATCCCAGGACGCCTGATTCACCCCGGCATCGGTGCTGCGTGCTTCCTGCAGTCAGTACCGCCCGATCCGCCGACCCAACCCTGGAGATGCTTGCAGCGGCCGCGCTCATACGGTCAGCCGTACGTTCCCGTGCGCGTCAGATAATTTGGTTCGAGGTAGAGAGATGATTCTAGTCACGGGTGGTGCGGGTTATATCGGATCCCATGCAGTGCTGGAGCTCCTGCAGGCTGGCCATGAAGTGCTGGTCCTGGACGACCTCTGCAACGGCTCGAAGGTGGCGCTCGACCGCGTCGAACAGTTGGCCGGGCGCAGCCTGCAATTCGTCAAGGGCGACGTGCGTAACCGCTCGCTGCTCAAGGCACTGTTCGCCTCGTATCCCATCACGTCAGTACTGCACCTGGCCGGTCTCAAGGCCGTCGGCGAAAGCGTGCGCGAGCCGCTGCGCTATTACGAAACCAACGTCAGCGGCAGCATCGCGCTGTGTCAGGCCATGGCCGAAGCCGGCGTCTTCAAGCTGGTGTTCAGCTCATCGGCGACCGTCTACGGTGATTCACCGAGGATGCCGATCACCGAAAACTGCCCGACCGGCCTGCCCGCCAGCCCTTATGGCCAGTCCAAACTGATGGCGGAAAATGTGCTCATGGGTCTGGCCGAGTCGGACCCGCGTTGGTCGATTGCCCTGTTGCGCTATTTCAACCCGATCGGCGCACACGAATCCGGCCTGATCGGCGAGGATCCCAACGGTATTCCCAATAACCTGCTGCCCTACATGCTGCAGGTTGCCGTGGGTCGTCGAAAGCAATTGAACATCTACGGAGCGGATTACCCAACGCCAGACGGTACGGGTGTGCGCGACTACATCCACGTCGTGGACCTAGCCAAAGGGCATCTCAAGGCCCTGGAGCGCCTGCAACAGGTGCATGGTGTTTCCACGTGGAACCTCGGCACCGGACGAGGCTATTCGGTACGTCAGATGATCACCGCGTTGGAAGAGGTGATCGGCCGCCCCCTGCCCCACGTGTTCAAGGCGCGACGCCCAGGCGACATCGCGCAGTGCTGGTCCGACCCGAGCAAAGCCCGGGATGATCTGGGTTGGGAAGCGGAGCGAGACCTGCTGGCCATGCTGACAGATGCCTGGCGCTGGCAGAGCCGCCACCCGCAGGGCTACGCCGAAGACGCAGCGGCCTCAGCGAAACCTGCGGCTAACACCGAAACGGCCCTGGCCAGCTGAGCACCCACAGCGCGGATGCCCGTCCGGGTCTCGCTTAGGGTGCGCTGCAGTTCAGCTCGGCGCGGATTTTCGACACATCGAGCCGACGGTTCTGCTGCACTGCGCCCGTGAGCTGAGGGTCGATCACCGCCGTGCGCAGCAATGCCTTTCGAATCTGTGCGGCGGTGGCACAAGGATTCAGCGAGGCATACAGCGCCGCCGCGCCCGTCACATGTGGCGTCGCCATGGAGGTGCCGCTCATGTAGGCATAGCCGGCAGCACCGGTGGAGGTCGGTACCGTCGAGACGATATCGACGCCCGGCGCCGCGATGTGCACGTTGTTCACGCCGTAGTTCGAGAAGCCCGCGCGACGGCCATTCTGGTCGATGGCACCGACAGAAATCACGTTAGGAAGCAGGTAGCTCGCCGGGTAGCTCGGCGTGCTGTCGATGTTGAGTCCGCTGTTGCCCGCCGCGGCGATGAACAGGATGTTGGCATTACCGGCCGCCTGGATGGCGTCATACAGCGCCTGCGAGTAACCGCCGCCGCCCCAGGAGTTGTTGGTCGCCACCAGATTGATCTTCTTCGCCAGCTTCAGCTGTGTCAGGTAGTTGATGGCCTTAACCGCACCCGCGGTAGTACCGCCATTGGCGCCGAGGAACTTGGCCGAGATCAGCTTGGCACTCGGGCAGACGCCGAAGACGCCAGCGCCATTGTTCGCCACCGCGCCAACCGTACCGGCGACATGCGTACCGTGATCATCTGCCGGGCCGTCGTAGACGCTGGCGTTATTGGCGGCGAAGTCCCAGCCGTGTATGTCGTCGGCGAAACCGTTGCGGTCGTTGTCCTTGCGGTCGGCGCGGCTGCCCTCGCCCGGGTTGATCCAGATATTGGCGCGCAGATCGCCATGGGTGGTCATCACGCCTTCATCGATGATGCCCACGTGGACCTTGTTCGAGCACAGCGCCCCGGCGTTCCAGTTCGCCAGCGCACCGCTGCCGTAAGGAGAAGCAGGCGAGGTGGTTGCGCCTTGCATGCCCCAGAGGATGCCGAGCCCCGGGTCGTTGGGGTTGGCCAATTGGGTCTTGTAGATCCAGTTGGGCTCGACGTACTCGACCGCAGGGTCCGCCGCCAGCGATGCGATCAATGCGGCGTCGATCTTCTTGCCCTTGCCCAGTTGCGCCTGAATCAGATCACCTTTGGCATCCTTGCGCGCCGCCTTGTCGAGCAGCTTCTGCGCCGCCTTTGCGCCCCGCTTGCTCAACGCGGCGGTTTTGGCAGCCTCGGAGGCACCCGCCTTGAACTGCACCAGCAGCTCACCTTCAACGAAAGGCCGACCGGCCTTGAGCGACGCATCCACGGCAGGGTTGGGCTTGGCTGCTACCTGTTCTGCTCCAGTCGCCAGCAGTGCAAAGAGGAAAAAACCGACACGCTTTTTATTGACCATCACTGTTCTCCCGAACGACTACAGAGAGCCCCACGAACAGGCAAGACGGCTCCTCGGTGGGTGTCTGAACTGTATCGGCAAAGGTGATGTCGATTTAGTGGCGCCGGACGAATGGCGCAGCCTTTCGTCGGCAAGCGAGACGCCATCCATAGGCAGCCCCATTTCCGCTCAGCGTTTCAAGCCGCCGCCGTAATCCTGTCAAGGGGCGGCTTTCGAATGACCCGTCAGGCCAGCTGCTGGCGCAACCAGTCTGCCAATCGCTCTGCCCTTCGATCCGCGCGCCGTGAGGGCACCCACAGCGACAGCCGCGCCCGGGTTTCAACAAACCCCCAGGGCGCCAGCAAACGGCCCTGGCGCAGGTCATCGGCCACCAGCTGTTGCGGAGCGATGGCCACGCCAAGCCCGGCCAGCGCGGCTTCCAACAGGAAGTAGAGATGTTCGAAGCCCTGCCCCATGCGCAACGCGGCGGGATCAAGACCAGTAGCCCTTGCCCAGGCCGGCCATGCCTGTGGCCGAGAGGCGGTAAACAGCAGCGCTTCGTTGAACAGCACCGAGGGTGGGGCCTGGCGCAGCGCGGCGCAGTTGGGATGGTGCGGGCTGAGCACTGGACCGATGCATTCGGTGGCCAGCTCAAACACTTGCATATCGGCCGGCCAGGGCGGCTCGGCATACACCAGCGTGGCGTCGAGGCCGGGCCTGCGCGGGTCCAATTCGCCCTCGCTGGCGGACAATTGCAGATGCAAATCGGGCAGCTCGCGGTTGAGCCGGTCGAGCCGCGGAATGAACCAGCGCGCCAGCAGGCTGCCCGGACAGCCGAGCACGAACGGCGCATCGACCGTCTGCTGGCGGAGCTCGGCACAGGTACTGCGCAAACGCTCGAACGCCTCACCCGCCGCGTCACGCAGGCGCACGCCTGCATCGGTGAGTTTTACGCCGCGACCTTCCTTGCTGAAGAGCGCCACGCCCAGGTCATCCTCAAGCAGACGAATCTGTCGACTGACTGCACCGTGGGTCACGCTGAGTTCCGCCGCCGCTTGGCTTATGCTCTGCAGGCGCGCAGCCGCTCCAAAGGCGCGCAACGCGTTGAGGGGAGGAAGGGCTTGGCTCATTGGTGAGATTTCCTGACAGGTCCAGGCGATCTTATCGCTTTTTATCCTGGCTCGACTCGGGTAATTTCCTGCCCATCGCGCATGCCTTGGCTGAGCCAGGGCGGCTGCCACTCATTCCCGCAGGAGATGACCATGACTTCATTCCGCAGCGGCCCTGACGCCAGGGGCCTGTTCGGCCGCTTCGGCGGCCAGTTCGTCGCCGAAACCCTGATGCCGCTGATCAACCAGCTGGCCGCCGAATACGAAAAGGCCAAGAGTGATCCAGCATTTCTCGAAGAGCTGGCCTACTTCCAGCGCGACTACATCGGCCGCGCCAGCCCGCTGTATTACGCCGAGCGCCTGACCGAGCAGTTCGGCGGCGCCAAGATCTACCTCAAGCGCGAAGACCTGAACCACACCGGCGCGCACAAGATCAACAACTGCATCGGCCAGATCCTGCTGGCCAAGCGGATGGGCAAACAACGCATCATCGCCGAGACAGGCGCCGGCATGCACGGCGTGGCCACCGCCACCGTGGCTGCGCGTTTCGGCATGCAATGCGTGGTCTACATGGGCACCACCGACATCGAGCGCCAGCAGGCCAACGTCTTCCGCATGAAGCTCCTTGGCGCCGAGGTGATCCCGGTCACCGCCGGCACCGGCACGCTGAAGGACGCGATGAACGAAGCCCTGCGCGACTGGGTGACCAACGTCCACAATACCTTCTACCTGATCGGCACAGCCGCCGGCCCGCACCCCTACCCGACCATGGTCCGCGACTTCCAGTCGGTGATCGGCAATGAAGTGCGCGAGCAGATCATGGAGAAGGAAGGCCGCCTGCCCGACTCGCTGGTCGCCTGCATCGGTGGCGGTTCCAATGCCATCGGCCTGTTCCACCCCTTCCTCGATGACGAAGCGGTACAGATCGTCGGCGTCGAAGCGGCCGGTCACGGTATCGAAACCGGCAAGCACGCCGCGAGCATGGCCGGTGGCGCACCGGGCGTGCTGCACGGCAACCGCACCTTCCTGCTGCAGGATGCCGACGGCCAGATCACTGACGCACATTCCATCTCCGCCGGCCTCGACTACCCCGGCGTCGGACCCGAGCACGCCTGGTTGCACGAGATCAAGCGCGTCGAGTACGTGCCCTGCACTGACGACGAAGCGTTAAAGGCTTTCCACCAGTGCTGCCGCCTGGAAGGCATCATCCCGGCGCTGGAATCCGCCCACGCCCTGGCCGAAGCCTTCAAGCGCGCAGCGACGCTGCCCAAGGATCACCTGATGGTGGTCAACCTCTCCGGGCGCGGCGACAAGGACATGCAAACCGTCATGCACCACTACGACGAACAGGAAGAACACATATGAGCTCGGTAAACGCCCGTTTGCAGACGCGCTTCGACCAGCTGAAGAAGGAAAACCGCGCCGCACTGGTCACCTTCGTGACCGCCGGTGACCCGGACTACGCCACCTCGCTCGCCATCCTCAAGGGGTTGCCGGAGGCCGGCGCCGACGTCATCGAGCTGGGCATGCCGTTCACCGACCCGATGGCTGATGGCCCGGCGATCCAGCTGGCCAACATCCGCGCCTTGGCGGCCAAGCAGAACCTGCCGAAAACGCTGCAGATGGTCCGCGAATTCCGCGAAACCAACAGCAGCACTCCGCTGGTGCTGATGGGTTACTACAACCCGATCTTCGCCTACGGTGTCGAGCGTTTCGTCAGCGATGCCAAGGAAGCCGGTGTCGACGGCCTGATCGTCGTCGACCTGCCGCCGGAGCATAACGACGAATTGTGCGACCCGGCCCAGAGCGCCGGCATAGACTTTATTCGCCTGACCACCCCGACCACCGACGACCAGCGCCTGCCCACCGTGCTCAACGGCAGCTCAGGCTTCGTCTACTACGTCTCGGTGGCCGGTGTTACTGGTTCCGGTTCGGCCACCTTGGAACACGTCGAAGAAGCCGTGGCGCGCCTGAAGCGCCACACCGACCTGCCCGTATGCGTCGGCTTCGGCATCCGCACGCCGGACCAGGCCGCCGCCATCGCCCGGCTGACCGACGGCGTGGTGGTGGGCTCGGCGCTGATCGACCAGATCGCCGGGGCCGAAACGTCCGAGCAAGCCGTCGAGGGTGTGCTGGGACTGTGCCGCGAGATTAGTGCAGGGGTGCGCGGCGCACGCGGCTGACGTTCAACTCGCCAGACCAGAGCCGCTGCCCTTCATTAAGGCAGCGGCTTTTTTGTGTCTGCCCTAGTGCCAGTCGGCTATGCAGCCTTTCGAGTAGGCAATGACGGCTGCCTTGTTCATATCGAATAACCGCCCAAGGATGGTTTTTGCATGCCAATGACGCACCGCCCTGCAACTGAGCAGGATATCCAAACCGTTTGCGGATTCGCTCAGGATGCGCAGGAGCTGTTCTTCTTTTTCCCCAAGGCGCAGTTCCCCCTCACGCCACGGCAGTTAAGCCAAGCGGTAGCGGAACGCGCCGACGCGACCGTAGTTGAGCTGGACGGTGAGGTTGTGGCCTTCGCCAACTTCTACCGCTGGGAAACGGAAGGGCTCTGTTCGATAGGTAATGTCGTCGTCGCTCCGGCTGCGCGCGGGCTTGGCACCGCTCGGTATCTGATGAGGCAGATGATCGACCTTGCGCTCACCAAATACCGAGCCCGCGAGATAACGGTTTCCTGTTTCAATCAGAACCTAGCCGGCCTGCTGCTTTATCCCAAGCTGGGATTCAAGCCTTTCGCTGTGGAAGAGCGTGTCGGCCCAGCAGGCAACCGGGCGGCGCTCATTCATATGCGTTTCACCGCAAGCGCCTAGGGGAGCGCGGCACCAAACCTGCAACTCCGGAGGCGCAAGCGAGGGAGCCGCATGCCGATCACACGCTTCTAGAACATGGTGTTGTCGTTCGCCGACTCGACGGGCACGTCCTGAATCACGTCCCAATGTTCGACGATAACGCCACCATCGACCCGGAAGATGTCGACCACCGCCTGACCGCGGTCCTCGGGGCCATTGGTTGAATGCACCTGCAGGTAGACCAGATCGCCGTCCGTCGCGCTACGCACGATACGGGCGCGTGATTGCGGGTTTTCTTTGAAGAAGCCGCTGAAGTAGCCCACGAAGGGTGCCTTGCCGTCCGGCACGTCCGGGTTGTGCTGCGTGTAGTCATCGGCCACGACACGTGCGGCCTCTTCCACCTGATGCTTGTTGAAGAACTGGTCGTAAAACTCGACGACCAGGGTGCGATTGGCTTCCTCGGCCGCGAGATCCCGTGTGGATGGGTTGGCGGCGAAGGTGGTGGTCGACAAAGCGGACAGCAGTGCGGCTGTCATCATAAGCGTGCGAAGCATGAGCAAATCTCCTTAGTAACCGACGGTAAAACGCTGGCGCACATGCGCCGGGTGCTCGATCTCGTCGACCAGCGCTACGGCGTAGTCTTCGAATGAAATACGGCTGCCTTGCGCGTCTGAGCAGCGCATCTTTGCCAAGGCGAAACTGGCCTGTCCGCTCTCCTGGGACGAACTCGGCCGAAGGCGACAGAAAGGTCCATTCAAGCTCGCTTTCCTGCCTGAGCTGCTCGAGGAAGGCCGCGCCGCCAGAGGCTTCAGCTTTGTAGGCTTCAGGAAAATCAGGCAGGTCGATGACGCGCTGACCTGGCGCGATCTCCAGGCTGCCGGCTCCGCCCACCACCAGATAGCGCTTCACGCCAGAGGCGCGTACCGCCTCGATCAGGGTGTGCGGCTCGGACGAGGTGAAGTTGACCGCGCTGACCACGGCATCGTGACCGCGCAGCGCCGACGTCAGGCCCTGCAGGTCTTGCGCGTCGCCCTTGACGGCGGTGACGCCGGGCAGCTCGGCGATTCGCTCGGGATGGCGAGCAATCGCGGTCACGCGATGCCCGCGGTCGGTGAGCTCTCTAAGAATGCGCGAGCCGGCTGAGCCAGAGGCGCCAATCAATGCGATATGAGACACGACGTTATCCTTTGTCTAGTTTATGGACCAGGTATGTTTTGTAGACCTTAGGTGCGAGCAATGCTACGTTTCGCCACCTCGTCCCACAAGAAGTTAGGTTCGTGGTACCTGGTCACACTGCGCTGACCTGCCCTCGCCGACGGAGAACCCTATGCTGCGCGATGAAGTCATTAACGCTGCCTTTGACCACCCCTGCCCGATCCGCGATGTGCTCGATCGCATTGGTGACCAATGGAGTTTTCTGGTGCTTGAAGCGCTGGCCGAACGCACGCTGCGCTTCAATGAGCTCAGCCGTGAGATCGGTGATATCTCCAAACAGATGCTTTCGCGAACCCTCAAGCGGCTGGAGATGGATGGATTCGTACACCGCACCCTGTACGCCGAGGTTCCTCCGCGGGTGGAGTACCAGCTGACGGACCTGGGCCGAGGGTTTCTGGTGCCCATGCAGGCGTTGGTGCAATGGGCCGATACCCACCACGCTCAGGTTTGCCAGTCACGTCGCGCGTATCGCTCAGCCGAATGGGCTGTCGATTGATGCCGCATCAGTGCCAAGCCAAGGCAGGTATCCCGAACAAACCATTCCCCATCGATGACCAATATCAACCGGCTCGATTTCGACCGCGCCGTCTGAGCGCGTAGGATGCCCTGCACATCCCCAGTACCCACGCGAGGAGATTGTTCATGCCCGATAGCACTTACGTACCGCCGAAAGTATGGACCCACGACGCGCCCTCGGGCGGCAAGTTCGCCAGCATCAACGCACCTACTGCCGGGGCGCGCGAGGACAATGCGTTGCCGGTGGGCAAGCATCCGCTGCAGCTCTACTCCCTGGCCACGCCCAACGGCGTGAAAGTCAGCATCATGCTTGAGGAGCTGCTTGCCCTTGGTCACAGCGGTGCGGAATACGACGCCTGGCTGATCAAGATCGGTGACGGCGACCAGTTCGGCAGCGGCTTTGTCGAGATCAACCCGAACTCCAAGATTCCCGCGCTGGCCGACCACAGCGTCGACGGCGAGCCATTGCGGGTGTTCGAGTCGGGTTCGATCCTGGTGTACCTGGCTGAGAAGTTCGGCGCCTTTCTGCCGACCGAAACCCGCGCACGCACCGAAACCCTGAACTGGTTGTTCTGGCAGATGGGCTCGGCGCCCTTCCTTGGCGGCGGTTTCGGCCACTTCTATGCCTACGCGCCGGAGAAGTACGAGTACCCGATCAACCGCTATGCGATGGAGGTCAAGCGCCAGCTCGACGTACTTGATCGCCAGCTGGCCGAGAACCGCTACATTGCCGGCGACGACTACACCATTGCCGACATGGCCATCTGGCCTTGGTACGGCGGGCTGGTGCGCGGCGAGCTGTACAGTGCTGCCGAATTCCTCTCGGTGCAGGACTACAAACATGTGCAGCGCTGGGCCGCCGAACTGGCCGAGCGACCGGGCGTGATTCGCGGGCGCAAGGTCAACCGCACCTGGGGCGACGAGTCCGAACAGGCACCCGAACGTCACAGCGCAGCGGATCTCGACTGATTCACCGGGCGCCAGACCCAGGACCTCTACGCGCGGCAAGCCCACCGCGCGCATGCGGCCAGGGCGGATGCAACCTGATTGTTGGCAGGGTGTCTTGGCCTTCACCGCATGACCTCCTACAACGCACCATCAGCGCAGGTCGAAACGTTCTGGCGCCGCCCCCCCATAACACGGATGCTCCATTCTCCCAGCAGACCGATCACTCCAGACCCGGCCATCTGAACAAGGTGACGCCCCGCGGGCGCATCACGGCGAAGCCCCTCCCTGAAGATCCCACGCCCGTTACGGCTTTGCGCCGCGCTGCCCCTCGACTTTTCTGAACTATGCCGCCCAGGCCAGACCAAATACTCATGAGCGCTGCTCCGAGGAGCGGATGAGCCGCCATCACTATGGCAGCTGTACTCATCAGTCCCGGGATAAGCGCAGTGCTCGGATAACCCAGTTGTTCAACACAACGCGAGGTGAACCATGAAACACACACTAGTAGCGGCGTTTGCAACGTCGACCGATGCCAACCGTACCGTGGGCGACCTGATGTCGCGGGGCATCGCCCGGGAACAGATTCACTCAGTAGGTGCTGACAGCGCGAACATTCATGCCTACGACGCGCCCTACTCCACCGAAGGCGGCACTGTCGACCGCGAGCATCACGAAGGCAAGGTCGCGCATTTCTTCAAATCGTTGTTCGGCCATGAGCCGCACGAAGAACACCGTCGCCATGCCACCGCCTACCCGGAAGCCGTACGCCGAGGATCGCTGGTGATCGCCGTCGACGTACATGACGATGATCAACTGGTCCGTGCACGCGATGCGCTGGAGTACAACGGCGCGCTCAATATCGACGACAACGGCAACGGTGCGGGCGTAACCCCAGGCTATTCCGGCGCAACCAGCCCCTATGCCGGCGCCACCGGCGGCGACAGCCACCTGGACAAGCATTTCGCTGGGTCCGCCAGCCATGCAGGCCATTCAGCCGATACCCATCGCGATACAGGCGCCCCGGGTGCGGGAACAACCGATACAGCGGCAACAGGCCGTACGGCTGATACCCATGCAGGCTCCGGCGATACCGGCCGCTACGATGTGGGCACGGCGGCCAAACGGGCCGGCACGGACTACCCGGAGAACGCCGGCACCGCGTCCCCGACTGGCGGCGGCCTGGCCGGCGAGACGGTCGGCACTCGCGACGCGACGGAAAGCCTGGACGCCACCCACGCGGGCACCTGCACAGACCGGATCTGCGTGATCAAGCGGTAAAACGGTTGACCGACCGGTGAGCGATCAAGGGCCGCAAGACGCGGCCCTTTTTTTGACCGGCTTCAGCGAGGCGCGTCCAGACCCTCAGCGCCCGTCCAGTGCGCGCCGCAAACCGGCATTGCCGATCGTAAGGGCCATGCAGTCTTCTGCAAGGCCGAGGGCGGCATTGGCCATCGGATTAGGCTGATAGGGCTTACGCAGGCTCAACCCCACCTTGGAAGCGACCAGTGCGGCGGATGCCCCGATCAATATCGGGAGTCCTATCGGCTGTCGACGCACACTGGCCAACGCTGCTGCGGTCACCCCGCCCGACAAGGCCCGAAACATCATCGATGGCAGGATGGTCCTGTCCGGCGCAAAGGGCATCTTGTCACCCAGCAGTTCGCCCACCGCCATGGGTACGAGAAATTGCTGCATACGATGCGAGGCCAGGGTGCGCGCCGGCTCGTTCGCCTCGTCGATGTCGTCCCGCGCGGCCAGTGCCCGGCTGGTCATGGTGGGGGCCAGGGTGCTGCGCATTCCGGTTACCAGGCCTAGCGCCAGCGCGCCCCACAAAACATTGCTCAGAGTGGTCATGCGTGTGTCTCCCGGTGACTTTTAGATGCGACCGGGTTAGCGCATCAGCCGTTCATGTTCATCTCCGAGCGGTCAGCTAGTCCCGCTCTGTGATGTCGCTAGCCCTTGGCCGCTGCAAACTTCTCTACCCGCTTTGTTTCACCCGCCACGATCAGGATGTCGCCCGGGTGGATCAGGGTTTCAGGCTTGGCATAGATGAAGTCTTCGTGCGCCCGTTTCACCCCGACGATGGTGACGCCGTAGCGCTTGTGCACGCCGGCGTCCGCCAGGGTCTTGTCATGAATGTTGCGCGGCGCGTGCGTCGAGGCGATGGCAAACCCGTCGTCGAACTCGATGAACTCGAGCATCTTGCCGGTCACCAGATGCGCCACGCGCTCGCCCATGGAGGTTTCCGGATAGACGACGTGATGGGCTCCGGTGCGCTCGAGGATCAGCCCGTGGCGCTTGCTCAAGGCCTTGGCCCAGATGTCCGGTACGCCGAGTTCCTGCAGCGCGAGGACGGTCAGCACGCTGGCTTCCAGGTCGGTGCCGATACTCACCACCACATGGCGGAACTGATCCACCCCGAGCTGGCGCAGCGCGCGGATGTCGGTCGCGTCAGCCTGCGCCACATGGGTCAGCTGGTCGACCCACTGCTGCACGTTGGCGCTGTTGCTGTCGATGCCCAGCACTTCGTGGCCCATGGAAGTGAGCGAATCGGCAACCGCCGAGCCGAATCGCCCCAGGCCGATGACGGCGACACTGTCGTTCTCGAATGTCTTGCCGAACAGGTTATCCAACAATGGGGCGTTCCTCCGGATAGCGGTAATGTTTGGTCACGCTGCGCAGCGCAAGGGCCGTCGCCAGCGTAATGGTGCCGACCCGCCCGATGAACATCAGGGCGATGATCACCAGCTGGCCGGACGCGGGCAGATCGTCGGTGATCCCGGTCGACAAACCGACCGTGGCGAAAGCGGACACCGCCTCGAACAGCACCACGCCGAGCTCGTAGTCCGTCATGCTGAGCAGCAACATGGTGCCGATACCCACAATGAGCGAGCTGAGAAACAGCACCGTCAGCGCCTGGCGTTGCGTGGCGTAAGAGATGCGCCGACGGAAGGCGACTGTGTCCTCATTGCCACGGATCTCGGCCCAGATGAAGAAGAACAGCAGGAAGAAGGTCGTCACCTTGATCCCGCCCGCCGTACTGGCGCTGCCGCCGCCGACAAACATCAGAAAGTAGTGAACGGCCAGCGTCTGCGCTTCGAACTGGCTGACGTCCAGGCTGTTGAACCCCGCCGTGCGCGCCACCGCCGAGCTGAACAGGGCTGACAACAGCTTGTCACCCAGCGACATGCCGCCCAGCGTGCCGGGGTTGCCCCACTCGTAGAACAGAATCGCCAATGTGCCGCCGAACAGGAGCACGGCCGAGCCCCAGAGCGTGATACGGGTGTGGATTGTCCATGGCTTGCCGCGCTGGTCGCGGCGAAACTCGTACAGCACCGGAAAGCCCAGGCCGCCGATGATCAGCGCAAGCATGATCGGCACCAGCACCACCGGGTCCGTTGCGAAGCGCATCAGGCTGTCGGAATAGGTCGAGAAACCGGCGTTGTTGAAGGCCGATACCGCGTGGAAAAGACCGTCCCAGAGCGCCTTCGGCCAAGGCACGTCATAGCTGAAATGCAGATGGACGGTGAGAATGGCGGTCACGACCAGCTCAACACCGACCGTGACCAGCAGAATCAACCGCAGCACGCCGGTCACATCGCCGAGACCTAGCGAGCGCGTCTCCTGCTGCGCGACAAGGCGGCTGCTGAGCTGTAAGCGGCGCTTAACCAACAGCCCGAGCAGGGTCGCGCCACTCATGATGCCGAAGCCACCCACCTGAAACAGCAGCAGGATCACGCACTGGCCGAAGAACGACCAATAGGTCGCCGTGTCCTGCACGATCAAACCTGTCACGCAGACGGCCGAAACTGCCGTGAACAGCGCCGTCAGCAATGACGCGCTGTCAGGCCCGGCGGTCGACACAGGCAACAGCAAGAGCACCGTACCCAACAGGGTCGCAGCAAGAAAAGCGAGCGGAATGAGGCGAGCCGGTCGGCGAACTGCGTTGCTGAGCAAAGTCGATTCCTTAGGTGTTCCCTTGGCTGCTGACGTTCGCGCAAAGCCTTGGCACGAGCCTCTACCTTGTGCGGCCACCCTCGGTCAGTGGGCCGCGACAATAGCAAAAAGCATCGTGGCTGCGCTGCACAGCGCGGTTAGGCTGGCACGACGGATCCAGCGCCTTGATGCTCTATCGACAGGCCTTGTCCGCAGCTGTTCACCTGCAGCGCGGGGCACTACCCGAGCCAACCGCACCTTGTTTCTTGCGAACCTCATCGGTTTCTTCAACCCAAGGGCGATCCATCATCGCCGCCGATTCAACCGGCACATGCAATCGACGTTGCAGCTCCGGTTCTCGTCCGATCAAAAAAGGCGACCCGAAGGTCGCCTTTTTCACACGGTACGGGCCGTTACTGGCCGAGCAGGCCGGCGCCCAGTACCGAACCGAAGGCAAAGCCGATGAATTCCTGAACGGTCATATCTTGGCCATTCAAGGTCACCTTGTCGTCGGCGTAATGCAGTGAGCTGGCCAGGCGATCGCCTTGCAGCTGGAACCAGCCCGCACCGAGTGCCATACCGCTGAACAACTCGGTCGTCAGGTCTGCCTGCTGCTGCAACGCAGCTGGGTCGGCGCTGTACTGCGGTTCGCGCTGAGCAATCAGGCTGGCAACATCGCGCACCAGGCCTTTATCGATACCTGCTTCGGCTTTGAGCGACGCCAGCATGCTGGTGATCATCGCATCAGGAGTAAAGGCTTCTGCACTCGGGGCCTGCAGGTCGGCCACAACAGACAGGCGGGCCGCACCGTTAGCGGTCTCGAAGCCGAACTCGTCGAGCGCCAAGGTGGGCTTGTGCTCCAGCAGTTGCAGGGCAAGCGCCTGCAGCTCCTGCTGTTGAGCGTCGGTGATGCTGTCGAGTGCCTCCTGCGGGGTGGCACCGCTGTCGAGGATCTGCTTGTAACTTTCCAGCAGTGCCTTGAGGCTGCTTTCGTCCAGATTGCGCAGGCTGAGGGCGAGCGCCAGGTTGCGGATGGACTGACCATTGGCCCCCACCTCGCCGACGCGGTAGGCGATCGACTGGTTGAAGCCGCCGCTGCTTCGACTCGACACTTCATCAATGGAGGCTTTCTTGATGATTACGGCGGGATTGTTGTCGGTCTGGATTTCCATGCGTTTTAGCGTGATGGCAGACGGGCCTTGGCCGAACCCGTCGACATAGTCGTGCTTGTCCACGGTCATGCCGATACCGCTTAGCTTCACCCGCACCGGTTTGCCATCATCACGGCGTTGCAGGTTCATGTCGATTTCCGGCAGCTGACCTTTTAGGCGCACGGTAGTGCTTTCGTCGGCCACTTCGAAGTTCACGCTGCCAGCCGCAACGAGAACCGTGCCGTCTTCGTTCTCAAGACTGAGGGGGGCCGAGCGCAGCGCGCTTTGGTGGCTGCCGTCATAGCCGAACGCGACGTCACCGACCAGGGGGTTTTCACCTGAAGCGGCCTCGAACAGCGCTTCGGTCTGCGCTGATCGCTCAAGACGGAAATGGCTCTGGGCCGCAACCGGCATCAGCTGCCCATTGGTCAGGCGTGAAACCGGAAACGGGCCATGCTCGATGCGGTCTTCCAACAGCACGGCGTATTGCCGGGGCTCGCCGTCGCTGTCCTGAACCTCGATGTCGACCTGATAGCGGGCGCTGCTGGAAAGCAGACCGCCTTCGAAACTGAGCATTTTGACGGCGACGTCGGCACCGGCTCCAACGCTCATCTCGCGCAACTGGATATTGGCCTGCTCGACGGCATCACGGGCAGTCGATTCAACCTGAGTGCTGGTGTAAACAGTGGCGCCGCCGACGAGGGCCAGTGGAATGGCAACGGCAAGTGCGATTTTTTTCATGGAAACATCCTGTGCTGCGGCTGGGCAGACGTCCTGTCAGCCGGTGGTTGGCAAGCGGCCGCACTCTATCAGCGAGCCTGTGCAGTCTCCAGCGCGCCTTGCAGCGGGATCGGAAGGCTGAGAACGCGGCGACAAATCAGGACGCTCTCACCGCTGATAAACCAAACCAAGCTAAGGATTCCAACTCACCGTCCGCGCCAGCGGTGGATGTGCAAAGCGACATCCATCCTACAACCGTAGGAGTGGATTACGCCTCACCGGTCCACCCAACGCCCCACGTCAGCGGTCATTTACCCGCGCTTCCGCGTGTATCGATCTATTGCGCCAACAGCGCCTGGGCCTGAGCGATCGCCTGCTGCTCGCGGCTGGCCCAATCCCCGCCGATCTCCACGTAGGGTTGCTCGTTCCGCTGGAGCCATTGGCGGCAGGCGTCGTGGAAGCGCAGGCGCTCAACGGTCTCCGGTTGGCAGCGCTGGCCGTCTGCGTGCCATACGGCCCCTTCGGGCGAAAGCAGCAGGTGCTGGTCGTAACGGCGGGCGAGCAGTTCATCTTCCAGCCACGCCGGGCAATCATCGAACAGCGTCCGGCTCCAGAGCATGTTGCTCAGCAGGTGGGTATCGAGGATCAGCAGTTCCGGGCGCTGGCCGCGCGCGGCGTCTTCCCAGGCCAATTGCCCGCGGGCGATGGCCGGGACATCTGTGAGGCAGGTGTCGCGCTGTTCGCGGTCGATGAAATGCCGAACATACTCGCCCACCACCCTGCCGCCTAAGCGCTGCTGCAGGCGCGCGGCGAGCCAGCTCTTGCCGGTCGATTCGGCGCCGGTGAGCACCAGCACCTTCATTGGTCTGCGCCTCTAACCTGTCTGGTGTTCCCGTTCATCTGCCCCTACCGTCCCGTTCAATCCACACCCACAAAGCCGCCGGTCTGATGCTGCCACAGCCGCGCGTAGAGGCCGCCGCGCGCGATCAGCTCGGCGTGGGTGCCGGTCTCGATCACCTGGCCCCTATCAATCACTACCAGCCGGTCCATGCGCGCGATGGTCGAGAGCCGGTGCGCGATGGCGATCACCGTCTTGCCCTCCATCAGCGTATCCAGGCTCTCCTGAATCGCCGCCTCGACTTCCGAATCCAGCGCCGAGGTGGCTTCGTCCAACACCAGAATCGGCGCATCCTTGAGCAGCACGCGGGCGATGGCGATGCGTTGACGCTGGCCGCCGGAGAGCTTCACGCCGCGCTCGCCGACCATGGCCTCAAAACCCAGGCCGCCCTGGCTGTCGTCCAGCGTTTTGATGAACTCGTCCGCGCGGGCCTTGTGCGCGGCGCCCCAGAGGTCTTCTTCGGTGGCGTCGGGCTTGCCGTAACGCAGGTTGTCCCGGATGGAGCGGTGCAGCAGCGAGGTGTCCTGAGTGACCACGCCGATATTCGCGCGCAGGCTTTCCTGGCTGACCTCGGCGACGTTCTGCCCGTCGATGAGGATGCGGCCGCTCTCCAGGTCATAGAGGCGCAGCAGCAGATTGACCAGCGTGGACTTGCCGGCGCCCGAAGGCCCGACCAAGCCGATCTTCTCGCCTGGGCGAATGTCGATGCTGAGCCCGCCGATCACGCCGCCCTGCTTGCCGTAGTGGAAATGCACGTCCTCGAAGCGCACACCGCCCTGCTCTACCTGCAGCGGCTTGGCGTCCTCGCGGTCGAGCACGTGGCGCGGCTGGACGATGGTCTGCATGCCGTCCTGCACGGTGCCGACGTTCTCGAAAATGCCATTGACCACCCACATGATCCATTCGGCCATGTTGTTGATTCGGATCACCAGGCCCAGCGCCAGGGCGATGGCACCGGTGCTGATCAGCGCCTCGCTCCATAACCACAGCGCCAGGGCGCCAGTACCGACGATCAGCAGACCGTTCATGCAGGTGATCAGAAAATCCAGGCTGGTGATGGTGCGCGACTGCAGGCGGAACTTGCCGAGCAGCTCCTGCATGGCCTCGCGGGCGTAGCTTTCTTCTTCCTTGGAGTGGGCGAACAGTTTGAGCGTGGCGACGTTGCTGTAGCCGTCCACCACGCGCCCCATCACCTTCGAGCGCGCCGCCGAAGCAGCCGCCGAGCGCGCACGGATACGCGGTACGAAGTACCAGAGCGCCGCGCTGTACCCGATGATCCACAGCGCCAACGGCACGATCAGCCGCAGGTCGGCGGCGGCAAACAGGTACAGCGCGCTACCGGCGTAGACCACCACGTGCCAGAGCGCGTCGATCACCTGCATGGCCGAATCACGCAGCGACGGGCCGGTCTGCATGATGCGTTGGGCGATGCGCCCGGCGAAATCGTTCTGGAAGAAGTTCAGGCTCTGCTTGAGCACATAGCGGTGGTTCTGCCAGCGGATCAGATTGGTCAGCCCCGGGTTGATGGCCTGGTGGGTGAGCAGGTTGTGCAGGCCGAACACCAAGGGCCGGATGATCATAGCCACCACGGCCATCCACAGCAGCTCATTGCGGTGTTCGGCGAAAAAACTCCGCGCATCGCCCGTGGTCTGCGCCATGTCGATCAACTGGCCAAGAAAGCTGAACAGCGCCACTTCGATCAACGCCGCAAAGAAGCCCACCACCAGCACAGCAGTCATCAACGGCCAGACCTGCTTCAGATAATGCGCGTAGAAGCGCAGCATGCCCGCAGGCGGCTCGACGTCCGGGCTGGGCTTGAAGACATCGATCAGGTTTTCGAAACGGCTGAACAACATGGGGCACGGTCTGCTGTGGCGAGTGGGCGGGGTTGTTGCTGACAGGGGCATGTCGATCTTTTAGAGCGGCAACTGGGGTCTAGCTGAGCGTGGGTCGAGGCGCTCTGAAACGCGGGTTTTGCTTATGCAGCGTAGCAGTATCCGAAGTGCCTGGCGGCACCTTGGTCGGAACGAGCCTCCTGCCGAACGTGGACAGGCCTGCCAATTTAGACGTGCAAGAAGAGCTTAAAGTGCGCCGGCCAGCCTGGGACTAGTTGGGCCTATTCATCAGATCTACGACACCGGGGCCGCTGGCCCTTATCCGTAGGGTGGGCTTCAGCCCACCACCCTCGTCCCGCCGTTCCGGTGGGCTAAAAGCCCACCCTACATCGTTAACTGTCTGCGGGCGCCGCGTGTTCATGAACCGCCGCCCTCGCCTGCCGCCACTCGCGCAGGCCCATTACCGCCAGCAGCGTGAACAAGCCGTACAGCCCGGCGGTGAGCCAGTATTCCTGAAAAACGAAGAACCCCACGTAGAGCGTGTCCACCACGATCCACAACACCCAGCATTGCCAGCGCTTGAGCGCCATCCACAGTTGCGCCAGCAGGCTGAAGGCCGTCAGCGTTGCATCCGGCCAGGGGTACGCCGCTTCGGTAACCGTCGCCATCAGCAGACCCAGCCCGACACTGCCCAGCGCCGCCACAGCGAGCCCAGCGCCGACCTCCCTCGCTGTCGCCCCCACCACCGGCCGCCCTCCCTCACCGTTACTGCCGCGCGTCCACTGCCACCAGCCATACAGCTGCATGGCGGCGAACACCCCATTGAGCAGCACCTGCGAATACAACCGCACCTCGAAAAAGAACCAGGCATACAGCGACACCATCACCAACCCAATGGGCCAGCACAGCGGGTTCTGGCGGACGGTAAGCCAAACGGCGAGAACGCCCAGTGCAGAGGCGATGATTTCAAGGGTGGTCATGGGGATGGTTCAGAAGCAGAGACGGGTGGGCATGATACGGCAGGAGTGGGGATTGGCTGGACGTGAGATGGGGGGCTCGGAATCTGCCACATGGCGTGGACAAGCGGAGCGTTGTCCCCCCTACGCCACCCCACCCGCCTACTCCGCCCGCCTACTCCGCCCGGCTTCGGCAACACGTAGGGTGGAAAACGGCGGAGCTTTTTCCACGCGTTACGTCCAGGCTATATCGCTTCCGTTCGAGCCATAGCAGGCGAACGAAATAAAAGCTGACCCTATAATGGCACTTTGATACGCTCCGCGAGCTAACCCACACGGATGTACTCATGAAAACTGTTCTTATTGCTGCTGCAACTTTAGCTTTGACTGGATGCGCAAGCATCGTGAGCGAGTCGACCTACCCCGTTTCAATCCAGTCTAGCCCAGCGGGCGCTACCTATGAAGTAACAAACCAAGCCGGGATGATAGTTAGTTCTGGCGTAACGCCCGGACAAGTCACTTTGCAAGCCGGTGCGGGTTATTTTGATGGTGAGCTTTATCGAGTCTCTTATAAAAGAGATGGCTATAGCGATCAGGTCGCAACGCTTGATACTAATGTTGATGGCTGGTATTGGGGAAATTTCATCTTTGGCGGACTGCTCGGTATGCTTATTGTGGATCCAGCAACGGGTGCGATGTACAAATTGCCGAACTCCGTTCATGGCAACTTGATACAGGTCCCGACGCCACTAGCCTCAGCGGTAAAGGCTGAAGAAACGCCATAGCTTGGGCTGCGTATTAGCCGAACGCATCAACTGATAGACGCTGGAGTTGGTGTTATTTTCAGCGCTATGTGACAAATCCGATTGATTGGTGGTAAATGGCGGAGGCGTCCGTGGCTATTCCACCCTGTTAACGGAACGGTAACCGAGCTACAGCCCGAAGCTAGCCGCCTCGAACTTAAATCGATAAAGGGCAGATCTAATTTGAATGCAACTCAAAAATAGATCCGCCCCCTTTTTGATACATCCGGCGAATGCATCCTACAAAAACAATCTGTCCTACCTACCGCGCTACTCGCAGTTTTCCGCCTACCTGGAGCTATCCCTCGGTTCCAGGATTAGCTATAGGTAGAGCCCGGGTCAAGGCCGACCCAGCACTAATGTGAGCGTTGGACAATTAGGGAAGCCAGCACTAGGCTCAGTTCTACACCCCAAACAGCAAACGGATAGTGATATGGCAGACATAACCTATGTTGAAAGGCGCCATCTCGGGAGTCGGATTTTCAACGCTCATACCGTTGGTATTGTGAAGACGATGTTGATTCGAACGTTTCAGTCATGAGCGTCCATCACAGCACGGTGATAGACGAGCTTTCACCGCTACATGCTGGGGACCATAACCGACATTCTGGCGTCTGTCGCCTACAAGGATTACGAACAGCGGAGCAAACAACTAGCATCGCTTAGCACTTAGTGCTTCTGCTGGGGGATTGGTGAAGCAAGCAGGCTGTCATGGATAGCCTTTGCCCTTCGACTTATGAGGATGTTTGATATGTATAAGCTCAAGTTCTCATCGATGATCTCGACCATTTTTTTCCTCACTGCATTAGGAATGCCTCTGGACGTCCGCGCTGCTCAGGAGCAGCAACTTACCGATAAAGGTCAAGCAACTCCTGAATTACTTAAAGAGTCAAAAAAAGTATTTGATGATTGCCAAAGAAATCGTATGCGCTCATCCCATTATGATTGCACCTGTGTTAGCAAGCGATTCATGGAGGAGCGGGCCAGGGCTGGTGCGAACGTTTCGCAGTACAATATCTTGGTAGATATCTCAAACGAATGTTTCGATATTCCTAAAGCCGCTGAGTATGCTCTCGAAAGCTGCATGGGCTCTGGCAGAGCTGCTTTCGCACTTAGTTATAAAGACGGTACGACCTTCGAGGAATTCTGCCAATGCGCCTCTAGAAATTACGCACTCGAATTCCAAGCGGTGGACACATACGTAACACGCAATATTATGAGTGGCATAAAAACAAAGTCTTTATTACGTTGTCAAACTCCTTTGCCAGGAAATAAAAATGTGTATAAGCGGCTGGATCAATAAGCTGGTTAATATTCTCTAAACAAGGGGGTCAGATTTATTTAATTGAATTACTTTACTAGTCGGAAAAATAGACCTTTCCCCGCTTCAAAAATTTATAAGGGCGAAGCACAATTAGAGTGCCGAAAAACCGAATACGTTAAGCTCATACTTCGGCAATTAATTGGCCCCCTTCTTGCCGGAGTATTCAGAGGTCTAACTTACAGCACAGCGGCGTAGCTCTACTGCATTCAGGCCCGTAGGGCCGATGTTGCTGCGTATTGTTAGGGTGAAGCTTCACTTCCCTGCTTTCATAGTTTTTACATTGGATTTTGATTTTAAAGACTCGAGAACAGGTTGCAGCTGCGCCAGTATTTTTACCGCTTTATCAAGATCTGCTTTTTCAGCCTTGTTTGATGAGAGCCTAAAGATTTCTTTCTCCAGCGTTTCTATGCCGTCGATTACTTCCTCTAATTGAGCGGCAATATCAGGCGAACCATCTGGTGGGTATAGAATCTTTTCTATATTTTCCACTCTTTCTTGTAAGTCCTTGACATCGATATCTATATTGCTCATTGCCGCCCCCCAAAGGTTAATACCACTTACTATTGCGACCATAACGAATACAGCCGTCGTTGATTTAGATTCCCTCGCTCTTTTTTTTTGCGCTGCTTCAATGGTTATTTTACGATCTAATTCCCTCTTAAATAGATAGGGGGAAATAAAGAGGTCAAATATGCTCTTTATAAACGTAATTACAAATAGAAGTACGCTTGTTAATAGAGTCACAATCTACATGCCAACATAACGTTTGGTTAAGGGGCTGGCTTTAGCCCGTCCCCGTGAGCGAAGCGAACGGTTTGAACCAGCGGTTAGGCAAAACACATCACATGAAGCCTCTTATGCCTGCAGCCGTATAAGAATGCCTGACTGGAATCGTAGGACCAAGTGATGATTACTAGGAAAGTCATCGATAAAGTAAAATTCCTTGGTCAATGCTTCAGGCTCTGCGACCCTAATAGATTCTATCCAGTCATCTTCTGTGTAAGGCATTTTAGGATCGCGCTCTTGAACTGAGAAGTGACTAATGCTTAGAAAATTCAAACAGATTTTATTGCGCTCTCGGGCGTCACCCAAGACTCAGATTTTTAGAAAATTCAAAATGACGCGCCGATCATTCATTTAGTACTTAAAGAAGTTCAGGCTTTAAAAGTTATGTAAATTATAAGCGCGCTTATCTATCTCAACCTCAATGTGCCCGGAAATGAAGCCTCTGCAATGCATGATGTGTTGGTCTCGGAAACAAAGGGTCCTGAAACAAAAGGAACAGATTTATTTAACTGACCTACCCACCAGTCGAAAAAATAAATCTGCCCTCCTTTTTTTGCACGTCATAGCCACGTACGGCAACCGCGTATCATCCGCTTCGGCTTCGCCCGGCCTCGGCATTTCGCTGAGGTCTAGAATCAGATTAGTCCAAATCCAGCGCTTTGCTCGAATGCGTGCTGACGATCTTCACGCTCTCTTCACTGCCGTAGAGATTGCTGCGGGCTCATGAATGGGAGCCGGAGGCGAATGCTGTTCCGGCCTGCGTCAGAACATGCTCTGCGGCCTGAGCTTGGTAGCTGCTGCGGTGATGATGGCCATGGCGCTGAGCAAACGGCCGTTAGCCTGCTTGTCGGAAGCAGGTGACGAGGCAGTTCCATCCCTGCCAATGACCTTCGCAGTGGATGAGAACGAAAAGCGGCAAACCATGATTAGCTCTAACTGATCTGCGCTCGTCTTGTTCTTTGGCTGGAGCCTGAGCGAAGCACTGAGCGCGCCGCCGTCGGTTTCGCAGGTCAGCTCGCAAAGGGGCCATATCATCGAGAGCTCGCGGTACAAGGCCTCTCGCCCTGGCGGTGGCCTGTCCTATCTGCGCCTCGTCGACCGTGCGGATCAGTCGACGGTATTTCGCAGCTCGCTCTTTACCATGCGCTCAATGGACATGGGGGCAAGAGCGGACAGCAAAAGCACGGGCGTGATCTGGGTCGCCGTCGACATCGCAGCATCCCTCAATGGCACCACGTCTTCTTCAGCAATACACCCTATGAGTTCGTGCCGAACGGTTGAGCCCTATCGGCTAGAGCAGTTGAAGTAACCGCAACGTGGCTGGACATACGATGCAGCAGTGGAGCCAGACACTTCAGAAGCGCCGGGATATCTAGGGCGGGAGAAACAAAACTGTCTTTCCCCGTTTCAACACACGGTTTACGTCCGGGCAACTTGCTAGCCCTTCGGAATGGTTTCCGGCCGCACATTAGGCAGCAAGTGCGCCACGTAGTCCGCCTTGCCGAGATTGATGCCTTCTTTGCGCAATATCGAATAGGCGGTCATGACGTGGAAATAGAACTGACCCAGCGTCCAGTCACGAGCGTATTGGTCTGCGGTCAGATCCAGAACCATGCCGTTCGGGAGTTCATGGGCAATGGGCTTATCCCCATCTACATCGAGCGCATCGGCTGCGAGGCCGTCGAGCAACGCGACCGTCTCATTGATCCGGGCATAAGCTTCAGCAAGCGATCCGGGGCTTTTGACAGCGTGACGTCCCTCGTTCAGCAGCTCGTTGATAGCAGGCGGGAACCCCTCTCCCCTCAGCCGGCACATGGCTTCTCGCGCCTGCACACAGGCAAAGCGAACCTGCGTCGACAGCGGATACACGTCGAGCGCCAAACGTGCGGATAACAGTGCTTGTGCCTCTGCTTCCGGTAGCTGGGCCTGAGCCTTCTTTAGCCAGCCTGCGAGGGTTTTGAGCATTTGCGTGTAGGTTGGGACGAGCAGTGTCGTTAGCTGCATGGCTTCGCACCTTGGGGAATTGGGAGGCAACGTCGAAGAAAGTGACAGGGTGTTATGAAGCTAACCGACTGAAAGGTAAATCACGGTTCGCCTTTCGCAAGCGCGGGTGATCAGCCCAAGAGGCGGTGACCCGCTGCTTTCAGGACCTGCACGGCATTTTCGAGATTCATCGACTTGACCAAGATGTAGTCGGTATCGAACGTACTCACCGCGAAAATGCCGATAGCGGCAGCCGCGAGCGGATCAAGGAAGGCGGCCAGGACACCCGTCTGATCAAAGGCGAACGGCCCCTGCACCTTGATCGCGCGCCAATCGCTGTCCACTCGGGCTAAACCGGTTGCGACACCCTCAGCGCAGACAATCGAAAGCTCATCATCCGTCCGGGTGATCGACATAAAGCCTGGAGACGCCAAAACCTCGTTCGGCAGGTCAGCATCCCGCTCCAACTGGGCAATCACGAAGCTTTGGGGGAGGACAGAAAAGGCGTGGTTCATGTCAGGTCACCTTGTGATTAAGCGAGCGGGCCGTGAAGGCAGGACATAGGCGTCTCGGCAAATAACGGCGAAAGATAAATCTGGCCCTTTTCTCAGGCGTTGCCATCAGACAGTAGCGCGTGGACAAACGAAGCGCTGTCCACCCTACGCCTGCGCCACGACCCTCGCCTGCTCCGCCACGCCTCGGCATCACGTAGGGTGGAAAACGGCGGAGCCTTTTCCACGCGTTGCGTCCGGGCTACCTCGCTTAATAGCATAGTGTTTAGTTCTTTACCGATTGGTTGCAATATGGGTGGGTGAGCTGGCAGTTATCGAAACTTGCAGTGCCTGCCTCGCGAAGCCTAATTACATGGTCATACGAAACAGACTTATCCGGATCAAGGTAGCCATGGCATATTGGACACTTCATCGCAGATGCTAGCGCCGAATATATGAAGGCCTGACTTTTGATATCTTCGCTGAAGCTTTTACCTTGTACCTCAGCAGTACCAGTAATCAGCTTACCGTTTAATCCAGATGCTTTAACGATGAATTCATCATCAACCGACTCGCCTACATCTAAACTAGCTATGGTCTGTTCCAAGATAGCCGCATAGACGTCAACTCGCTTGCTACTCAATGTCTTCTGCAGCACCGTTGCAATCAAATCCTTGTTTAGGATAAGCGCTTTTTCTAGCTCACTCCGTACTTTTGTAAACTTTCTAAAAAATGAAGGATCATTATTAGCTAGCTTTTCTCCGAGCACCTTCATTGTGCCCATAAACATGGGACTAGAATGGCGTCCAGAAGGGCCATAAAAATATACAGCAGGATGCAAGCCTAAGCTTCCTCCGTCATTACCTGTAACCCGATTAGCGAGCCTAACGCCTTTTTGAAGCGCCTGCACAGTTGCTTCGCCGCTATCATCTTCCGGTACGCCATATACGTCTTTTGGCATACCTTGTTGGTTTCGGTTAGCAATCAGCATGAAGTCAATTAGAACTTGAAGAGATACTCTCACGCCTTTTGAACCGCCAAGGGGAAGGTCTAACGTCTTGATAGGCCGTTTGATTTCAGGCTCGAAAAGCGTTTTGTGCAGATCTTTTGCAACACTCTCAATCCTAACAGCCATATTTTCAGGAAAAGCAGACCAGTACTTGTGTCCCTTCCCCGACCTAATAACTGCCCTTGCGGCAATAGATATAGGCCTTTTTCTACTTTTCAATAAGAGTTCTTCAACCGAATCCAGCGGTGTGCCTTTGGTATTTATCTTGAAAAATGAGCTTTCAGCCTTATCAGCATCACCTTTTACCCACTGAATAGGAAGCCCTCGCGAAATTATCGCGTTAACTCTTTTCCTTTCAGCAACATCCAAACCGTCGTTTTCTACCTTTGCCTGGAAATGTTGCCAGCTACCGACCTTTTCAGCAATCAATCGTCTAGTGCGCTCAGCAAGCAGTCTTTGCTCTTTAGATATTTCATTTCCGAAGTATGAATGTGACAGTGGGCCATCGCCATAGTCATCCTCAATCCATGCTCGGAGCACACTGAGCCTATGCCCACCATCAATTACAAATAGATATGTTGGAGACTGCCACAAGATTACCGAAGGGATCAAATCACCGTTTGTAAAGCACTCGAGAAGAGAAACTACCTGTTGCGGCGTCCAGTGATTTGTCTCACGTTGGAAATCAGGCTTTCTTAGACTAGGGCCGATTAGGCCACCTTTCGTGAAGTCCCGTACTGAAATTGTTGAGACGTTTTCGAAAAGAGATTCATCAGATGCTTCTGACGCAAAGTCAGCTCGTTTTATCATTGCATCCAGATTTACCAGGTTAGCCCTACTCGCCATGCCGCCTCCTCAAAGTTCAATTAACATGTCTTTCAGACACTGTACGAAACGAAAATTATGTCACAGTCAAAACACTCCCAGTCATGCCTATTGCCATTCCTCATCGTCACGTAGAAACTGGACTTTCTTGGTAGTCGTCACCAACCGTTCAATCGTGCTCGCCCATAACAGCCGCATATCACAACGCTTATCATCCGGGGCCTTGTCCTGCTTACGATTCGCCTAGGCCAGAAATCAGCGCCACCCGAACAGGTGTTTGCTGAACTAGATACTGACGATCTTAGCGCTATCCTCGATGCAATTATCATCAGCGCATGGGCGCTGACCGCTGAGGTTGCATAGATTGCCAGCCAAGTGAGAGAGCACTGAGCAGCTTCGGCCCGGTACTCACTACGAAAATTCTGCCATGTCGCTGACTTAGGCTGTTCGGTTTTGCGCTTCGGGGGTAGACGAGAAAGCCAGCTTCCTGCCAGACCGATTTAAAGCGGAACGGCCTGCTGGCGCCCCGAGGCGGCCGCCCTTTTTTAATCACTACATCTCATGAGTTTGGCTTGTGAGCCAACCGATAGGCGCTCGACCTTAGCGGTGCGAGCGCTGAGCTGGCGTGAACGAGGGTTTAACGCCCAACCTCCAACATAATCTTCCCAATGTGCTTGCTGCTTTCCATCAGCCGGTGCGCTTCGGCAGCTTCGGCAAGGGGGAAGGTGGCGTGGATCACCGGGTGACAGAGGCCCTGGTCGAGCAGGGGCCAGACCTTGTCGTGCAGGGCCTTGGCGATGTCGGCTTTTTCATCGCGGCTTCGTGGGCGTAGGGTGGAGCCGGTGAAGGTCAGGCGCTTGCGCATGATGGGCATGGTGTCGAGTTCGACGCGGCTGCCTTTGAGGAAGGCGATCTGTACCAGTCGGCCTTCAACGGCGAGGGATTTGACGTTGCGGGGGATGTAGTCGCCGCCGACCATGTCGAGGATGACGTCGACGCCGTTGCCGTCGGTGGCCTGCTTGAGCACCTCGACGAAGTCTTCTTCGTGGTAGTTGATTACCCGGTCCGCACCGGCACGCCGGCAGGCATCGGCTTTTTCGCTGCTGCCGACCGTCGTGTAGACAGTGGCGCCGAATTGCTTGGCGAGCTGGATGGCGGTCAGGCCGATGCCGCTGGAGCCGCCGTGCACCAGGAAGGCTTCGCCGGGTTGCAGGGCACCGCGCTCGAACACGTTGCTCCACACGGTGAAGTAGGTTTCCGGCAGGGCGGCCGCTTCCAGCAGTGACAGCCCGGCGGGCACCGGCAGGCAGTGTTCAGCCGGGGCTACGCAGTATTCGGCGTAGCCACCGCCAGGGGTGAGGGCGCAGACCTGATCGCCGACCTTCCAGCCGCTGACTTCGGCGCCGAGGGCAACGATTTCACCGGAGATTTCCAGGCCGAGCAGCGGCGAGGCGTCAGGCGGAGGCGGGTAGCTGCCGGAGCGCTGGAACACGTCCGGGCGGTTGATGCCGGCGTAGGCCACACGCACCAGCACATCCTGCGGGCCGGGTTCAGGTACGGGCCCTTCGGCCATCCGCAGGCACTCGGCGCCGCCGCCGGGACGGTGATCGATATGACGCATGGTTTCAGCACTCATCAGCTGTTTCTCCTTTCGAGGGGCCGGACCCTGTGAACCTGCTGCGCTCAGCCATGCTGCTTTCAGAGCAGCCTGACGTTCGCTCGCTAGCGGTTCACTGGGTCTGTGTGGCCGCGTTGATTGAAATGGTCTGGTCGGTACACGGTAGTGCCCGCGTGTCGCGGCGCCAACCTTGATTGTTCAGCGCAAGCGTTACGCTTCGCTGAAACGTAGCGCAACGGCTAGGCGCAGCTGGCGCGATTCAGCAAACCTGTGCCCGAACCGCGCTGCAGCGGGGCGCAGCTCAACGGCCATGCGGACTCAGCATTTCCCCGACCTTGAGGGCAAAGGCATCGATGGCGAACGGCTTGGTCATCACAGCCATGTCCGGCCCGAGGATATCGTTAGCCGCGAAGCTCTCGGCGTAACCGGTGGCAAACAGCACTTTCAAGCCGGGGCGTTGCTGGCGAACGATTTCGGCCAACTGCCGGCCGTTCATGCCGGGCAGGCCGACGTCGGAGACCATCAGGTCGATTCGCTGTGGGCTTTCGGTGATCAGCAGCGCCTCGGAGGCTTCGCCGGCTTCCAGCGTCTCGTAGCCCAGGTCATTGAGCACTTCGACCACCAGCGAGCGGACCACGGGTTCGTCTTCGACCACCAGAATCGTCTCGCCGGTACCTTGTGGCGTTCGCTCGGGCGCCACTTCCACAGTGCTCATCTCGCCATGGTGAACGGGCAGATAGAGGTGCACCTCCGTGCCGCCGTAAGGCTGGGACTCGATGTGGATGTAGCCCTTGGCCTGTTTGATGTAGCCATAGATCATCGAGAGCCCGAGGCCGGTGCCCTTGCCGATGGGTTTGGTGGTGAAGAAGGGCTCGAACGCGCGCTCGATCACGTCCGGCGTCATGCCAACGCCGGTGTCGCTGACGGTCAGCAGCACGTAGTCGCCCTCGGTCAGGCCGCGACGGCTGGGGTCCGGCTCGCTGCCCAGGTGGAAGCTAGCCGTAGAGAGGGTGATGCGGCCGCCGTGCGGCATGGCATCGCGCGCGTTGATGACAAGGTTGATCACGGCGTTTTCGAGCTGATTCACGTCCATGCAGGCGGGCGGCAGCCCCGCGCTGAGCTGGGTGACGACCGCGACGTTCTCGCCAGTAGTGCGGTGGAGCAGGTCTTCCAGCGAGGCGACCAGCTGGTTGACGTCGACCGGCTTGAGGTCCAGCGCCTGCTGACGAGAGAACGCCAGCAGCCGTTGCGTCAGGGCCGCTGCCCGCTGCGCTGAAGTCACAGCAGCATCGATGTAACGCTCAACGTCCGCCACTTCGCCACGCCGATAACGTCGCTGCATGAGGTCGAGGCTGCCGATGATGCCGGTCAGCAGGTTGTTGAAGTCATGGGCGATGCCGCCTGTGAGCTGGCCGACGACCTCCATCTTCTGGGCCTGACGCAACGCCTGTTCGGTGCGGCTGCGCTCGCTGACTTCCGCGGCGACGCGGGCTTCAAGGGTTTCGTTGAGCTGGCGCAGGCGGTGCTCGCTGACCCGCTGGGCCTGTTCGGCTCGCTTGCGTGCGCTGATGTCGGTGCAGGCACCGGCAATGTAGGCAAGCTTGCCGGTGGCGTCGCGAAAGGCTTTGGCCTTGCAGGCCAACCAGGTCTCCGGGGTGGTATTGGCCAGGCGGAACTCGACCACCCCATCGAGCGCCTGCGCGTAGCGAGCAAAGGCCTGCTGCACCCGCTCGCGGTCATCACCGTGCACGTGCAAGGCTGTCGAGCCTTTGGCCCAAGGCGAGCCCGAACATCTGTTGCAGTGAGCTATCGAACTGCAGGCTGCCATCATTCAGATACCAATTGAACGTACCCGTGCCAGAGGCCTGCAGCGCGGCGCGGAAGCGTTCGTTGGTATGGCTGAGGGTGGTGCGCTCCTCGCTGAGCACCTGCTCGGTCACGTCTTCGACCTGATGAATGATGCAGTGCAGATCGCCCAGCTCGTCCAGCACCGGTACGTTGAGCGGGCGCCAATAGCGCAACTCGAAACCGCCACCATTGCTCTCAGGCCGAGGAATGTCGTAGCGGGTGATGGCCATGCGATCCGGTATACCGGTCTGCAGTACCCGCTCGAGAGAGGCGCGCAGTACGCTGGTGCCGAACTCGTGAGGTTCTTCAGGATTCTTGCGGAACACCTCAAAAACCGGCCGCCCAACAATGTCTTCCCGGCGCGTATTGGTCGCACGTAACTGCGCATCGCTCGCCGCCAGAATGATAAATGACGGCTCAGGCGAAAGAATGAGGTGCAGATTGGGCACGGCCTGGAAAATGGCCTTGAAGTCGAGATTTACCATCGGAACGAATGACCAAGAGGAGGAAGGCGCGGTCTGCCGTAGCAGCTGCGAAACGGTGGTGCCTGGCGTCGGAGCCGGCGCTGACGCACCGCGCCCCGACGACTCAGCCGATCAGCGTTCGCCTTCCGGCTGCTTGGGCATGGGAATCGCGACACTGCTTTCAACGCTGCCAGCGGTGGCATCGCCTTCCTTGTAGAAAGGCTCCATCTCGTCGCGGGCCTGCGTCCAGTGCTCGTGCTCCTGGCCGTCGGGACGGCCCTTGGCTTCCCAGATTTCATGGGCGCGTTCGCGGATACGTTGTTCGTCAGCCATGTCTTTACCCTCATTGTGCTGAGCGAGACGCCTATTGCGGCATCTCGGCTTGGTTCGGTGTTTTCTCACCGGGTATTCAGCAGAGGCAACGAGCGGGCAGATGGTTCCAGTGCAAACCAGGTTACCCGACGAAAGTCCTAGCGAAAGGGTAGGAATTCAGCCACGCAGCGCGGCTGACTGTCCGATGAGCTCGTGCATCCGCTCGGCCAGGTCGTTGACCGAGAACGGCTTGGTAAGCACCGCCATGCCGGGCTCCAGCTGGCGCTGTGGAACAGCGCATTCTCGGCATACCCGGTGATGAACAACACCCGCAGATCAGGACGACTGAGACGACCGGCGTTGGCGAGCTGCAGGCCGTTCATGCCGCCCGGCAGGCCAACGTCGGTTAGCAGCAGGTCGATGCGCACGCTGGACTGCAGCACTTCGAGCCCCGCCACCGCGTCGGCAACGACAATGGCGCGATAGCCGAGATCTGCCAGCAGGTCGGTGATCAGCAGCCGCATCGTCGGTTCATCATCGACGACCAGCACGGTCTCGCCTCGCTGGGCGGGCAGCACGGGCGGCAAACCGCGCGGGCCCGTATCGCGGTCCGCCGTGCCGAGGTAGCGTGGCAGGTAGAGGCTGACAGTGGTACCAGCGCCCAGTTGGGAACGGATACGTACCTGGCCCCCGGACTGCTGCGCGAATCCGTAGATCATCGACAGGCCGAGGCCCGTGCCTTCGCCCATCGGCTTGGTGGTGAAGAAGGGCTCGAACGCCTTGTCCAGTACTTCGGGCGGCATGCCTGTGCCGGTGTCAGTGACCCGGATCGCCAGGTATTCGCCCTCGGGAACCTCCTGCTGTCGGGCGCTCTGGGTATCGAATACTCGGTTGCCGGTTTCGACCGTGATGCGTCCGCCTTCGGGCATCGCGTCGCGGGCATTGAGGCAGAGGTTGAGCAAGGCGTTTTCCAACTGTGACGGATCGACCAGCGCCGTCCACAAATCGCCGGCGCAGTAGCTCTCGACGACGACATTCGGGCCCACCGTGCGCTGCACCATGTCGAGCATGCCGCTGACCAGCCGACCGGCATTGATGGCTTTGGGTGCCAGGGTTTGGCGGCGGGAAAACGCCAGCAGGCGATGGGTCAGCGCCGCGGCCCTCTTGGTTGCAGCCTGGGCGATCAGCAGGTATTTCGAGATCTCGTCGGTGCGGTTTTGCCGAATTCGGGTCTCGATCATTTCCAGGCTGACCGAGATGCCCGCCAGCAGGTTGTTGAAGTCATGCGCCAGGCCGCCGGTGAGCTGGCCGACCGCTTCCATTTTCTGTGCCTGACGCAGCTGATCATGGGTCGATTCGAGCTGCGCCTGTCGCGCCCTTTCCTCGGTGATGTCTCGGCCGGTGGCGTACGTCTTGCTACCTGCCGGTGCGGCAACCCAGGAGATCCAGTGCTGCGCCCCGTTCTTGTGGCGGTAGCGGTTGACGATCCGAACCTGCTGGCCACCGGCCGCGGCCGGGTAAGCGTCAACCGTACACGGATGGTCTTCTTCAACAATGAATTCGTTGATGTGATGCCCGATCAGTTCTTCGGGTTGATAGCCGAGCAAGGCTGTCCACGCCGGGTTCATCCGCTGGAAGATACCCTCGAAGTTGATCACCACCATCAGGTCGGGCGAGGTGTCCCACATCAAGTTGCGCTCTTCCGTACGGATGGCAACCTCGTGCGCCAACTGCTCGTTCATGTCCCGCAACTGCTGCTTGGCGGCCAGGCGCTGCTGTTCGGCGATCACCTGACCGGTGATCTCGATGCCCTGGTTCAGCAGGCCGACAATGCGGCCGTCTTCACCGAAAATCGGCGTCGCGCTGATGTTCCAGTAGGTGATCTCCGGCAGGCCGTTGCGCACCATGGGCAGCTCGACCCGGTCCTGTGCGAAGCCTTCGCCGGTGCGCATCGCGTGATAAAACGGTGGCGCCACCATCTCCCAGGCTTCGCCCCAGACCTCCGCCACCGGTTGGCCGAGGCCGCCGGGGTGTCGGTCGGCCATCGACGCCACATACGCATCGTTATAGAGCATCCGCAGCTCCGGCCCCCAGAGCACGGTTCCCAGCAGCGGCGAATTCAAACAAGCGCCGACCATGGCGCGCAGGGACTGCGGCCAACTCTCGATCGGGCCGAACGGCGTGGCCGACCAGTCATGGCTTCGCATCAACGCCCCCATCTCACCGCCACCGGAGAGAAAAGCAGGCACCTCATTTATCGCGTCAGGCATGTCCGGGCATCGTCCTTTGGAGCCTCCACCGAGCGTGTGGGCGGTTCCTGCTGCTGGTTGTCGGCTGTTGAACCCCACCGGGTCCGAATTCACCTGTAAGGGATGAAGTTTGGAAAACGATGCGGCCAAGGCGTTCCTGAGCGACACCGAAGAGCGAATCGTACACATATGCAGGGGTAGATCCGAGACGAGGACGCCCATGCCGACACTCCCGCACCTCTTGTCGACACCTCGTCAAGGAACAAACGCACCGGCCGATATGTTGGCAAGAGGTTCTGTTGTGCTGATTCCTTGGGCCTGCCCCTGATGTCCGCACACCGTATCCCGGACGTCGCGCTGACGGTTCGGGCCCATTTTAAATTTCCAGGCAGTGATCGTATGGCTGGTGCTCCAATCCCGATAAATGAAGCGCAGCGCCAGTTGCAGGTGACGCAGTTGTGCCGGCTGGACACAACGCCCGACGAGGTGTTCGAGCACATCGTGAGCATGGTGGCGGAGTATTTTCAGGCGCCGATTGCGTTGATCTCGATCGTCGACGAACAGCGCCAATGGTTTACCGCGCGGGTCGGGCTGTTGGCGCAGGAAACGCCGCGACAGGATTCCTTCTGCGCCTACGCCATTCTCGCCAACGCGCCGTTCCAGGTGCTCGATGCCACCAAGGATGTGCGCTTCCAGAACAACCCGCTGGTCACCGGTGAGCCGGGCATTCGTTTCTATGCGGGCATGCCCCTGATCACGCCGGAAGGGCTCGGCCTGGGCAGTCTGTGCATCATCGACACCCAGCCGCGGCGGGCGATGACCCCGCAGGAACTGTCGATGCTCGAGCATTTCGCCAAGCTGACGATGGCGCGCATCCTGACCCTGCGTCGCACCAACTTCATCGACGCATCCACCGGATTGCTCAACCGCTCGCGGCTCGAGGATGACGTGGCGCGCGCGGCCTCGACCTCCCAGAGCAATGTATTGGTCGTGGCCGATGTGATCGGGCCGACGCTGCTGAACGACATCATCAAGGTGCTGGGTCACAGCTTTGCCCAAGCGCTGATGCTGCGCATGAAGCAAACGCTGCAAGCGCAGCTTCCCGACCCGTGCGGGCTGTATTGCATCAGCCCGAGCCGTTTTGCCTTTCTGATCCCGGACGGGCCGTCGGGTGAACTGACCCAACTCTACGAGCGAATCATCGCGGCGTTCGACGCGCCAGTGCAGTGCAATTCGATTCCGATCAAGACCCAGATCGGCCTCGGCGTGCTGCCGCTGCACAGCGGCGTGCTGGAGCAGGACTGGCTGCGCCTGGCGATCACCTCGGCTGACGTCGCACGCGACCGTGGCATCGGCTGGTCGCCTTATGAATCCCGGCTCGATGCGGTGCAGCAGCGTGCCTTCACCTTGCTCAGCGGCCTCGCCGAGGCGCTGCACGGTGACGGCCAGCTGCGGTTGGTCTACCAGCCGCGCATCAGCCTGAACGATGGCCGCTGTACTTCGGTCGAGGCGCTGCTGCGTTGGGATCACCCGACGCTCGGCGCCATCGGCCCGGCCGAATTCATTCCACTGGCCGAAAAGACCGCGCTGATCCGCGAGCTGAGCCTGTGGGTGGCCGAGCAGGCCGTGATGCAGGCGGCGACCTGGCAGCGCCAGGGGGCAAGGTTCAAGGTCGCCATCAACGTGTCGGCGTCGGATCTGGACAGTCCGGCCTTTGTCGACCGCATTATTGAGTTGCTGAGCGATCAGCGTGTCGACCCGAGAAGTCTGGAGGTGGAATTTACCGAAAGCGCCCTGATGCGTAACCCGGGCGAAGTCAGTCGCCAGCTGCTGCGCCTGCGCTCACTGGGCGTGGAGGTGGCCATCGATGACTTCGGCACCGGCTACAGCAATTGGACCTATCTGCGCGACCTGCCCGCATCGACGGTCAAGCTCGATCAATCCTTCATCCGCAACCTGGGCGACGACGAAAAAGACTGTCGGCTGGTGCGAACCATCATCGATTTGGCCAAGCGCCTCGAACTGCGCGTCGTGGCCGAAGGGATCGAAACCCAGGCGGTCTACGATCTGGTGGCCCAGTGGGGCTGTGAAGAGGGACAGGGTTATTACATTGCCCGCCCCATGGCGCCTGAGCTGCTGCTGGGTTGGGCGGACGAAAACACCCAGGCGACTCAAGGCAGCGTCGGTTGAGTCGCCGCGGCAAGAGGGCATCGGTCAGCCGAAAACAAGCTGTCGGATTGTCAGGCCCTACGCTGCTTTTAAGCTGTCGCAGCGGTCACCCTTTTGCGGCCTGACGTTCATCGCTGGCCCGCACGGCGCTCTGTGCGGCTTCGACATCGTCCAACAGGTATTTCACCTTGCCCTCATGGTCGGTGACGCGGAATACCACCTCGACCTCGGGCCCACGCATCTCCTCGGGGATATCGTTGCCCTGGAGCTTGGTCACGGTAACAGGCATGGCAGTCTCCTTATGGCGATAAGGTTGTGACCGGAGCTGCCCTTGGCCGATCCCTCGATCTACGTCATTCGGCCGAATGGCGCGACGCTGTGCTTCCGCCGGTTTCGCGCAAGGCCGCTTCGCGCTCGAGCTGCAGCTCCATGGCATAACCCGGCCGTTCGACGCTGCTGTAATCGCGGGTATAGCGCCGCGCAAATTCGCCTACGCCCCATTCCAGGTATTGCTCGACGTGCTTGAGCTCGTGCGCCCAGAGGGCAACGTTGTCCAGGGCATCGGCCTCGTTGCGGAAGACGATGATGTCGATCAGCGTCACCGCGACGATGTCCGGGTTGCGCAGCAGGGTGTTGGCGGCGGTGAGCACGCTGTCATCACCAACGCGGTAGCGCGCGGTCTCCAACACTGCCAGGTCAAAATAGGGCTCGAGCTGCGAGCGGATGTGCAGCGGAATAGGCTGGCTCTCCTGCAACGCCAGCCGATCGCGCGACTGGCGAATCCAGGTCTCCAGCCCCGCGGCAGCTAACCACTGCACCTGCTCGTACAGCGTTTCGGAATGCTGCGCAGAGACCGGCATGCATACGCAGGCGCCCAGGCAGAGGGGCTGTTGGCCGGGCGGGCAGGCGGTCTGCGCCTGGCTCGAAAAGATCGACGAACCGAGCACGCAGGCGAACACCGTGCGCAGGAAACGGAAGCGGGATGTGGCGGACAAGTGGATTCTCTTCGGCAGGACAAGACGACCAAAGGGCCGACCGGCGCGCACTATAGCTGCGCCGGCGGCCCAGGCGAAGAGGGCGCTGATGCCCGGTCAGAGCACCGGTGAGGCGGCGCTGACCACGCGCAGGGCAAGGCCTTCGTAGGGGTCGAGATTGAAGGTCATCTCCCCGTTTTCGGTCAGGTCGCCTTCAATGCTTTCGTGGATGATGTCGACCACCGGGCCGGGGGCGATGCCGGGCATGGTGACCGTTTCGCTGATGGTGTCGGCACTGAAGTTCAGCGCGGTGATCTGAACGCCCTTGCCGGCCGGCAGTTCATGGACCATGACCAGCAACCCGGGCGCCTGCACATCCGGAATCAGAATCTGCTTGCTCGCCGCAATGTCGTAGGCGCGGCGCACGCTGAGGATGCGCTTGAGCTGGCAGGCAAAAGAGCCGCCATTCTGCAGCTGCTCGACCAGGCTGCCATACAGCGAGCGCGCCTTGGGCAGGCCTTCGCTGGAAGTGTCCACCTCGGGTGCGATATCGGCCAGGTCATAGCCGCCGCGGTGCAGCCAGCGGGTATCGCCTTCAGTCATCAGGTGCTCGACCTGCTCGGCTTCCAGCGGCAGTGCACCGACCAGATCCCAGCCGGAAAGCGCGAACACGCCGGGCTGCATGGCGTTGAACATCACCAGCAGAATATGCAGGCGCTGGATCTGTTCGATATCGGCCGCGCTGATGGTGTTGAGGTCACGGATGCCCAGCGCCGCGGTGATGACGCTGACCGTTGTGCAGGACACGCCGTTGGTGACGAACTTGAGGTTGTAGGGCGCGTGCTCGCCTGTCAGGCGTTCGTACATCTCCTCGCGGATGTGCTCGCGCAGGACGCCGCCGGGCAGGGTCTGCCCGTGGTAGTGGTAATGGTCGTAGGCGTGCAATGTCCAGAAATGCACCAGTTCCAGGGTCAGCTCGTCGTGGTTCTGCATCGCGTGGATCAGCGAAGCCGGATCGATGCCGAACGCGTGGACTTCACGCAGCATCAACCGCAGGAACTCGGTATCCCCAGTCACGAGGGCGTGGTGATAAGCCGGGCGGGTGATGAAGTCGTAGGACAGATCGGCGCCGCCATAGGACATCGAGGCGATGTCGTCGATGGTCAGGTTCAGTTCCTGGAAGCTGAAACCACCGGCCTTGCGGATTGCGCCAGCAATCAGCTGGTTGCCGGTCACTGACAGCGGATGGCCTTCGGACCAGGCGGTGCCTTCAGCGCGACGCTCGACGCCGAGGAAGCCGTTGGCATCCAGGCGCAAGACGCGCGCGCCCGAGACGTCGATGGCATGCAGCGCATCGCCAATGATCAGTTGCTGGGCGGCGAAGGTGGGGTCCAGCCAGTTCAGCGACGGCTGGCCCTCCTTGAAGTAGTGCAGATAGACCCAGCGCCGGCGTTTTCCGTCGACCCCAGTGACCACATTGGTCACGCTCCAGTCGGTGTCCTTGATGCCGGGCTCGAAGAAGATTACCCGCTGCAGCTGGCCGACGATGTAGTGCTTTTCCTTGAGCTGATCAACCACCGGCGGCGGGAGGTTTACCGCATCCCGGCCCTTGGGCACGGCCGGCAACAACGGCCAGTCTTCCTCGTTGATCTCGACCATGTGGTAGAGGCCGGGATAGTCGCCGTAGGCCATCTCGGCGAGGCGGAAATCCGCGCCCTTGCCGGTGTGCGCCGGGACCACGTCGTCGATGACGATGGCGTTGTGCGCGGCGGCCATGCGGCTGAGCTGCTGCATCTCCTGCTCGGTCCCGAGGTTGGGGTCGATGTCGAAGCTGATGCGGTCGAAGTTGCCGTCGATGGTCGGCGTGTACTCGCGGCCGCGCAGACCGCCGGAGCGCTTCATCGGGCCGTTGTGAATACCTTGCACGCCCAGCTCGGACAGCGCGCTCCAGAGCCGATCGTCCCCCAGCGCCTGCAACACCGAGCCGCCTTCAGGGGTGATGATGGCCGCCGGGTAGGCGGTGAACCACACCGAGGAGATCGCACTGGCGTCGCGCGGGCGTGCCTGGGCGTAAGGCCGCTGCCAGAGCCGCGCCTGGCCGGCATAGAGTCGGGCCCGCTCGCGGGCGGCGTGAAGCATGGACTGGCTTTCCAGCCACTCGATGTAGGTATTGTCTGGCGTGCTCATAACGACCTTCGATTCCCGTTGCGCTGAGGGCGAATGTAGTCGTTTGAGTCGACTGCACCCGCATCGTTGCATCGAAAAGTCACGCCGTCGCCGGTTGCTCAGTGCAGCGCCGTGAGCGCGGCGGGTCTGGAGGCGCCCAGCCGGCATGGGCAGGGAGCCCGCTCGACGTAACGTCGGAAAGCACAGCAACCCGCCGCGTCACCTCTGCCGCCAGGCACGACCCCCCGGCGGTGAAGCGCTTGCTTGTCGCCTCGGTCAGCGGGTGCCGATCACCGTAGCGGCGTCACCCGGCTGCCCGGCCAGCTGACGCTGCGCCATCTTCTGCTGCTTATAGGCCAGGGCCGCAGGCGCGACCGGCGTGACCTTGCCGGTTTCCATCCACTTCTTCAGGCGGTTGGCATCAGCCATGTGGGTGTACTTGCCAAAGGCGTCGAGCACCACAAAGGCCACCGGGCGCTTGTCCATCACCGTGCGCATCACCAGGCAATGGCCGGCGGCGTTGGTGAAACCGGTCTTGGTCAGCTGGATACTCCAGTCAGGTTTGCGCACCAGGGCGTTGGTATTGCGGAACCCCAGGGTGTAGTTGGGCTTGTGGAAAGCCACGGTTTTCTCGCTGGTGGTGCTGAACTGCTCGATCAACGGGTAGGCCTGACTGGCCTTGAGCAGCTTGACCAGGTCATTGGCGCTGGAGACGTTCTGCTCGGACAGACCGGTCGGCTCAACATAGCGCGTGTGGGTCATGCCCAGCGCCTTGGCCTTGGCGTTCATTGCCTGGATGAAGGCACCGTAGCCGCCGGGATAATGATGAGCCAGGCTCGCGGCGGCGCGGTTCTCGGATGACATCAGGGTCAGCAGCAGCATTTCCCGGCGGCTGATTTCGCTGCCGATGCGCACGCGCGAGTAGACGCCCTGCATCTCACGCGCATCGCGGATGGTGACGGACAGGCGCTGGTCGAGCGGCAGTTTGGCGTCCAGCGCCACCATTGCAGTCATCAGCTTGGTCACCGAGGCAATCGGCACCACCACGTCTGGATTGCTGGAATAGAGGATTTCGTTGGTTTTCAGATCGACCAGCAGCGCGCTGCCAGAAGCCAGTTCCTGCTGAGCAGGGGCCTTGGCTGCAGCGGTGGAGACGGGGGACAACATGACGCTGCTGCAGGCGAGCAGCAGACCGAGAAGGGTATGACGAAGCTTCAAGATAAACACCGATGAATTGGCAGTGAAAAAAGGCGCGCCGAAGCGGACGGACGCGGCGCGCATTATACGGAAAAGGCGAGCATAAGCATGGCCGCCAGCCCTTATATTTCGGCGCTTCCAGCGGATCGACCGTGCGTTGGGCTCGGGCCGTTTCGCTCGTTTCGCCGTCCGGGCCGCTCAGCGAAACGGCCCGAGCTCAAAGCGTAGATCATCCTGCGCAGCGCTGCCGCAGGCGTACGAACTCGCCGTCAAACAGGCTATCGGCCACGTGACTTTTCGCCACAACCGAGCCGACCAGCGGAACCCGGCCGCCGTTGATAGGTCCGCTCATAGCAGTCTGGGTGTTTTGGTTGAGCACGGCCGAAGGCACCTTCACCGCTTCGCAGAGTCCAACCCATACATTCAAAGGGGAGAACGCTATGTCCCGCTTCAGCCGCACACCGACTACCCGCGACGAAATCGAGCGCGAAATCCAGAACCTGATGGCTGCACTCGATGACCTCAAGGACGACGCCTCGCGCGAATCGCGTAACCGTTTCAATGCGCTGCGCTCGCGCGCTGAAACGCTGTGGAACGACAACCGTTTGGACGAGCACTGCCACGACCTTTCCCGCCGCGGCCGCGATGCCGGGCGCATGGCCAAAGACTGCGCACGCGAGCATCCGCTGAGCACCGTCGCATTGGCGGCTGGCGCAGTCGCGCTGATTGGCTACCTCGCTACTCGTCGCTGATACGGCCCTGCCGTCATGCTCAATGCTGAAACGCCGCGGCTCAAATTCGCTCTGTACGGCGCGCATTCGAGCCTCGGCAACGCGCTGCTCTGCGAGCTGCTGACCCGGCAACACGAAGCCGTGACGTTGGTCGACGATCTCAATTCGATGACCGTCCGGCCAGGATTACGCGCCAAGACCGGCGACCTGTTCGATGCCATCAGTGTCTCGCAGAGTGTGGCCGGGATGGATGCGGTGATCTGTCTATTCGACAGCCCTGCATTGGCGACAGCCTCCGGCTCAGCAGCCAACCACCAGCTGCATGATCTGTCTCAGGCGGTCGACGCTCTGCTGTCGGGCTTGCCGAAAGTCGGTGTCGATCGGTTGGTGCTGGTTGCCGACCTGTCCGACAAGGGTGACGATCCGAGCGTTGCCGCCGCGCTGCAACGCATCGCTGTACATCCATTGCAATGGACGCTGGTGGACGCCAAGGCTGATGGCAACGATCTGTCGATCGAGGATTTCAGCGTGATTGACGACCTCGACCCCGGCGATCGACGCGTGCAGCTAAGGCGTATCGCGGCCGGGATCGTCGACGAGCTGGAGACACCGCAGCACCTGCACGAGCAGATTCACTTCCGCCTCTGATTGCGCTGGCTTTCAGCCAGCGAGCTGAAGACGCAGTGCCGCCAGCACAGTGGCCGATTCCGGCCGCAGACCTCGCCAGAGTTCGAACGCCGCAGCCGCCTGCTCGACCAGCATGCCGAGCCCGTCGCGACTGGACGCCTTACGCGCGGCCGTCCACTGGCAGAAGGGCGTCGCCTGAGCGGCGTACATCATGTCGTAGCAGAAGGTGACGCCCGGCTCGATCAGGCCATCGCCCAGCGGTGGCAGCTCGCCGCCGAGGCTCGCCGACGTGCCGTTGATGATCACATCGAACGGGCCTTGCAGCTGCTCAAAGGCGCTGGCACTCACCGGCCCCAGCTCGGCAAATTCACCCACCAGCTGTTCGGCCTTGGACAGAGTGCGGTTGGCGATGAAGAGCGCGGCCGGGCGCTGCGCCAGTAGCGGCTCGAGTACACCGCGCACCGCCCCCCCGGCGCCCAGCAGCAGGATCCGCTTGCCTTGCAAGGCGACGCCAGCGTTATCCAGCAGATCGCGAACCAGACCGATACCGTCGGTGTTGTCACCCAGCAAGCTGCCGTCTTCGAGCTTCTTCAAGGTGTTCACCGCACCGGCACGCTGGGCGCGTTCGCTCAGCTGGTCAGCAAGGCGAAACGCCTGTTCCTTAAACGGCACGGTGACGTTGGCGCCCAGGCCCGTCTCGAAAAAGGCTTTGGCAAAGCCAGGAAAGTCATCCAGCGGCGCCAGCAAGGGTTCGTAGCTGAGAACCTGCCCGGTCTGTTCGGCAAACAACCGGTGGATCTGGGGCGACTTGCTGTGCCCGATGGGGTTACCAAAAACGCCGTAGCGGTCCATCAACAATTACTCCGCTTCCAAATGTTCTGAACCCGTCACGCGTGGTCTGGCCGACGCAACGCCTGAGAAAGTCGTGTCAGCGCTGCTCGCCCAGCCAGTCTCGATCCTGCAGGAAGTACTCGGTCAGGCGCGCCTCCGGCGAGCCGGGCTCGGGATGCTTGTCGTAGCCCCAGCGCACCAGCGGCGGCAGCGACATCAGGATCGACTCGGTACGTCCGCCTGATTGCAGACCGAACAGGGTGCCGCGGTCGTACACCAGGTTGTATTCCACATAGCGACCGCGGCGCAGCTCCTGGAAGGCCCGCTCGCGTTCTCCGAACGGCATCGCCTTGCGACGCTGGAAGATGGGCAGGTAAGCCTCGATGTAGGCATCGCCCACCGCCCGCATGAAGGCAAAGCTGGTATCGAAATCCCATTCGTTCAGATCATCGAAGAACAGCCCACCGACTCCGCGCGGCTCGTTGCGATGCTTGATGTGGAAATAGTGGTCGCACCATTCCTTGTAGCGCGGGTAGACATCGGCACCGAACGGCGCGCAGGCATCCCTGGCCACCCGGTGCCAGTGCACGCAATCCTCTTCGTTGCCGTAGTAGGGCGTCAGGTCGAAGCCGCCACCAAACCACCAGACCGGCTCCTCACCTTCCTTTTCGGCGATGAAGAAGCGCACGTTGGCGTGGGAGGTCGGTACGTAGGGGTTTTCCGGGTGGATCACCAGGGACACGCCGACCGCTTCGAAACCACGGCCGGCCAGTTCCGGACGATGGGCACTGGCCGAAGGGGGCAGACCGCTGCCGTGAACGTGGGAGAAGTTGACGCCGCCCTTTTCGATCAGCGCACCGTTTTCGATGACCCGGGTCCGGCCACCACCGCCTGCAGGGCGCGTCCAGGCATCCTCGACGAAGCGCGCGCCGCCGTCCTCAGCTTCAAGGGTGGCGCAGATACGGTCCTGCAGATCGAGCAGGTAGGCTTTGACGGCTTCGGTACGCTCGTTCACGAATTCACCTTGGCAAGTGGGCTGCGCTGCCGCCGGCCATGGGCCAGAGCGGCAGCGCTAGAACATAAGGCCGGCAAGCATATCACCGGGCCAATTGACGGACGCGCCCGGGAAGCGTTGGATAGGCTCCTTTACTTTTGCCAGGAGTCGATATGTCGCAGCGCATCCAGTTCAGTGAGCACGGTGGTCCTGAAGTCCTCGAACAAGTCGACGTCCCGGTCGCCGCACCAGGCGCCGGTGAGGTCCGCGTGCGCAACCATGCGATCGGCCTGAACTTCATCGACACTTACTTTCGCAGCGGGCTCTACGCGCCGCCGAGCCTGCCGTCGGGCCTGGGCACTGAAGGTGCCGGTGTTGTCGAGGCGCTGGGCGAGGGTGTCGATGATTTCGCGGTGGGTGATCGTGTCGCTTACGCGACCGGGCCGCTGGGTGCTTACGGTGAACACCACACCCTGCCAGCGCGGCATCTGGTCAAGCTGCCCGAAAGCGTGAGTTTCGAACAAGCCGCCTCGGTGATGCTCAAGGGCCTGACTACCCAATATCTGCTGCGCCAGACCTATGCGCTTAAAGCCGGTGAAACCATCCTGTTCCATGCGGCGGCGGGCGGTGTCGGATCGATCGCTTGCCAGTGGGCCAAGGCCATCGGCGCCAAACTGATCGGCGTGGTGGGCTCAGCGGAAAAGGCTGAGCGCGCCAAGTCGCTGGGTGCCTGGGCAACCATCGACCGCACGCAGGAAGACGTCGTGCAGCGCGTACTGGAGCTGACCGATGGCCAGAAATGTCCGGTGGTCTACGACTCGGTGGGCAAGAGCAGCTGGGACGTTTCACTCGATTGCGTTGCACCGCGTGGCCTGCTGGTCAGCTTCGGCAATGCCTCCGGCGCGGTGACGGGGGTCAACCTCGGTGTACTGGCGCAGAAGGGCTCGCTGTATGTCACCCGGCCAACCCTGGCCGGCTACGCCACCTCAGCCGAACGCCTGCGAGACATGGCGGCCGAGCTGTTCGAGATGATCGCCAGCGGAAAGATAAACGTGGAGATCGGCCAACGCTACCCACTCGCCGACGCAGCCGAGGCACAGCGCCAGCTCGCTGCAGGCAAGACAACCGGCTCAACCATCCTCCTGCCCTGAGCCGACAGACGTGTACGCCCTGACGCCAGCGGCGTCAGGAGGCGCGAATCACCTCGCCGTTGCGTATGTCGCGGATGGTGGAGGGGTTTTTACGACCGCCCAGGCTGCCGCCCAGCACGCCGTCCAGATCGCCAGGGAAGTATTGCTCGACGCGCAGACGCGACCGCGCCGAAGGTCGGCCGGCCGGGTTGGCCGATGTGGATACCAATGGGCCGGTCAACGCGCAAAGCCTGGCCACCAGCGGGTGATCGGTCACACGAAGCGCCACGCTGTCATGCTCGCCGGTGATCCATTCAGGCAGACGGTCGCGGTGCGGGACCAGCCAGGTGTTCGGCCCCGGCCAGCTGCCAACCAGCCGGTCCAGCCAGCGCTCAGGAAGATCGTCCAGCAGGAATTCGAACTGCTCAATGCAATCGGCGACCAGGATCAGGCCTTTCTCCACTGGCCGTTCCTTGAGAGCGAGCAGCCGATGCACCGCGTCGCTGTCCCAGGGATCGCAGCCCAGCCCCCACACCGCCTCGGTCGGATAAGCGATGACTCCACCACGCCTGACGACTCGCGCCGCCTGCTGAACACGCCAATTGCCGACCATTGCCAACTCCCCTGAGACTGATCGGCGAAGTGTACCCAAGCGCTGATGGCAGCACAGCAGGCCTCAACCCGTACAGGCGATCCAACGCCCGTTCTCGCAAACAACCACGCCCTCGATTTCAAGCTCGGTGAGCGCTGCGAGGGTTTCCGACAAAGGCTGGTTCACGGCACCGGCCAGCGCCTCGCTGCTCATGGGGGCGGCATGCAGCTGGGCGACTAGAGGATGCATCGGCTCGGATCGTTGCGCTTCGGGAGCGGCCGGGCCTTGCTGCCAGCCGCGCAAGGCTTGCAGCACATCTTCGACACTTTCCACCAGCGCCGCACCCTGGCGAATCAGCTGGTGACAGCCTCGGGCGCCCGGATGGTGGATCGAACCAGGAATCGCATAGACCTCACGGCCCTGCTCGGCAGCCAGACGGGCGGTGATCAGCGAGCCGCTCGAAGGGCTTGCCTCGACCACCAGCACACCCAACGACAAGCCGCTGATGATGCGATTGCGACGTGGAAAGTTGGCGGCCTGCGGCGGGCAATCGAGCGGTAATTCGGATACCAGCGCACCACCGCTTTCAATGATGCGTGCAGCCAGCCCCAGATGGCGGCGCGGATACAGTTGTTCGAGCCCGGTACCCAGTACGGCAATGGTCTTGCCGCCGACGTCCAGTGCGCCCTGATGAGCCGCACCATCAATACCCAGCGCCAGCCCGCTGGTGATCACAAAACCACCGCGAGCCAAGCTGCGCGCAAAGGCGGTGGCGTTATCCAGCCCCGGCCGGGAGGCGCGTCGGCTGCCAACCATCGCCAGCTGCGGGCGCTCCAACAGGCCAGGGTCACCTTCGATGAACAGCAGCGGCGGAGCGTCCGGCAGCTCTTCCAGCAAACCGGGATAAGCCGGGTCATCCCACATCAGCAGGTGTCGCGCCGGCGCTTCCAGCCACTTGAGGCTGGCAGCGGCTCGCTCACGGATGGCCGGACTGCGCCTGGCTTCGGCGCAACCAGCCGGTAAACCCAGCGAGCGCCAGGCGGACCCTGGCGCACTGAGCGCAGAAGACGCATCGGGAAACGCACTGAGCAGCTTACGCAGACGACGCGGGCCCAGCTCCGGCAACACGTGCATGCGCAGGCGCGCTTCCAGTTCGGCAGGGGATATCGAAGGCATGAGAACAGTCCTTGTCTCTTGGCACCGCATCCGTGCGGTGCTTGTTCAGCAGAAATGACAAGCCCCGCGATGCGGGGCTTGGGGGTATCAGGGGTTGCGGACCTTGTCCATCACCGCCAGTGAGCGAGTCGCCTGCAGGACCAGGCCATAGCTGAGCTTGTCGTAGGTGCGGAACACCATCAGCAGGCCCGAGCGCTCATCCGGGATCTTCACGTTTTCACCGGTGACCCTGTCGCGGACGGTTTCGCCGGTCTTGTACACCGCCAGCACATTGCCGACGCTCAGTCCGTCACGCGCGCCCCGGTTCAGGGTGACCACATCGAACTGGCCGATCTGGGTCACGCCGCGCGGCACATCGAGGATCACGCCGTTGATTTCTTCTTTCGGCTCGCTCGGCATGAAGGTCGAATTAATCGCACGCTCTTCACTGGGGAACAGACGGTCGCCAATGCGCGCTTCCTGGGTAACCCGGGTGAGCATCAGGGTTGCAATGTCGCCTTCCATGTCGAGAAGCTCGGCGGTGCCGACATCGTCGGCGTTAATACCGAGGAATTCCCCGCTCTCCGGGTCCACGTAGGTCTTGCCCTGACGGAAGATACCGTAGACGCCGATGTCATCCTGGAACTCGCCGCGGCCGTAGACGCGGTCACCGGAGCCACTGATCACGCGCTCGGCATTGCCGGCAACAATGTAGGGCGCGGCCTCGAATTCAGCAGCGCTGTCGACAATACGGTTACTCAGCAGAAAGCTGTTGATGGCTTCCAGCGGGATGGTACTGATGGCCTCAGCCATGGGTGTTGTGCGAACAGTCGGCGAGAGTTTGATCGTCCCGCGCGAGGCGCCACGGTTGAGCATGAGGCGCGGTTGGCCTTCGATGTAGACCAGGCTGAGGCTGTCGCCGGGATAGATCAGGTGCGGATTTTCGACCTGCGGATTGGCGTGCCAGAGTTCGGGCCACTTCCAGGGCTCGCTGAGAAAGCGACCGGAAATGTCCCAGAGTGTGTCGCCTTTCACTACGGTGTACTGCTCCGGATGGTCATCCTTGAGCTGTACAGCGGCGTGTGCCATGCCGCCAACCGCCACCAACAGCAGGGCGAGTAGTGATTTCCTCATGTGGTGAATCCCTTTATGATGTGCCTTCACGTAAAGCGCCCTAGCGCCGCAGTAACCCTTGTGGAAAGCGGCGTTAAGCCGTTTACAAGCTGCTCGGCATCTTAGCAGCGGCTTTTGACTTTATTCCATAAGTGCATCACAAACGCATATGGCAATCCTGAACATCCTAGAATTTCCCGATCCACGCCTGCGCACCATCGCCAAACCGGTGGACGTGGTCGATGACGGCATTCGTCAGTTGATCGACGACATGTTCGAGACCATGTACGACGCACCCGGTATCGGCCTGGCCGCGACGCAGGTCAACGTGCACAAGCGGGTCGTGGTGATGGACCTGTCCGAGGACAAGACCGATCCACGGGTCTTCATCAATCCCGAGTTCGAGTTTCTCACCGACGAAATGGAGCAGTATCAGGAAGGATGCCTGTCGGTGCCCGGCTTCTACGAAAACGTCGACCGGCCACAGAAGGTGAAGATCAAGGCGCTGGACCGCGACGGCCAGCCCTATGAGCTGATCGCCGAAGGCCTGCTCGCGGTATGCATCCAGCACGAATGCGATCACCTCAACGGCAAGCTGTTCGTCGACTACCTGTCCAATCTCAAGCGCGACCGGATCAAGAAGAAGCTGGAAAAGCTTCACCGTCAGCAGGCTTGATCTCCCACCCCAAAGGCTTGCAGCGGCAAGCCTTTTTTATTGATGAGTCCTTTTATGCGCATCGTTTTCGCCGGCACGCCGGAATTCGCCGCTCAGCATCTACAAGCCTTGCTCGACGCCAAGCGTCAGGTCGTGGCGGTGTATACGCAGCCGGATCGCCCGGCGGGCCGTGGCCAGAAACTGATGCCCAGCCCCGTCAAGCAGCTCGCGCTGCAGCATGAGATTCCGGTGTATCAACCCCAGAGCCTGCGTGACCCAGCTGCGCAGGCGGAGCTGGCGGGCTTGCAGGCGGACTTGATGGTCGTGGTCGCCTACGGCTTGATCCTGCCGCAGGCCGTGCTGGATATGCCGCGCCTGGGCTGTATCAACAGCCATGCCTCGCTGCTGCCACGCTGGCGAGGCGCGGCGCCGATTCAGCGGGCTATCGAAGCAGGCGATACCGAATCTGGCGTGACTGTCATGCAGATGGAAGCGGGGCTGGACACCGGGCCGATGCTGCTCAAGGTCCGCACACCTATCACAGCGGAGGATACCGGTGGCTCGCTACATGATCGGCTGGCCGACCTCGGCTCGCGTGCCGTGATCGAAGCCGTCACTGCGCTGGAAGCCGGCACGCTCGTTGGTGAGGTTCAGAACGACAGTCTGGCCACCTATGCCCACAAGCTGAACAAGGACGATGCACGGCTCGACTGGATGCGACCGTCGGTCGAGCTTGAGCGGCTCGTGCGGGCATTCAATCCCTGGCCGACCTGCCACAGCAGCCTCGACGGCGCTGCGGTGAAAATTCATGCTGCGCGCGCATCCGCAGGGCAGGGCACGCCTGGGCAAATCATCGAGTCAAGCAAGGACGGCCTGGAGGTCGCCTGTGGCGAGGGTTCGCTGATCATCACTCGCCTACAACTTCCGGGCGGCAAGGCTCTGGCCGTCAGCGACTTGTTCAACAGCCGCCGCGAGCAGTTCGCTGTCGGCAAGGTGTTCGAATAATGTCGATGAACCCGCGTCTCGCCGCTGCCCGCGCATTGGCCGTGGTGCTGTCCGGCAAAGCCTCGCTGAACAGCAGCCTGCCCGACGTGCTGGCCAAGGTGGACGCGCGTGATCGTGGCCTGACCCAGGAGCTGGCGTTCGGCACCGCCCGCTGGCAGCCGCGTCTATCCGGTCTTGCCGAGCGATTGCTGCAAAAGCCATTCAAGGCAGCGGATCGCGATGTCGAGGCCTTGCTGCTGGTCGGCCTGTACCAGCTGTTCTACACCCGGATTCCGCCGCATGCCGCCATTGGTGAAACCGTGGGCTGCGCGGAGAAGCTGAAGAAGCCCTGGGCAAAAGGGCTGCTCAACGCCGTGTTGCGCAACGCCCAGCGTGACGGCGAAGCGCTGTTCGCCGAGCTCGAACGTGACCCGGTGATTCGCTTTGCCCACCCGCGCTGGCTGCAGAAGTCGCTCAAGGCTCATTGGCCGGAACATTGGGAGGCGATCTGTACCGCAAACAACCTGCATCCACCGATGATATTGCGGGTCAACCATCGCCGGGTCGGGCGCGACACCTATCTCGCCGAACTGCAGGACGCCGGCATCGAAGCGTTCCCCTGCAGCCACAGCGAAGACGGCATTCGACTCGCCGCGGCCTGCGATGTCACGCAGCTGCCGGGCTTTGCCGCGGGGCGCATCAGCGTACAGGACGAAGCCGCGCAGCTGGCCGCCAGCCTGCTCGATCTGGCTCCCGGCCAGCGGGTGCTGGATGCCTGCTGTGCCCCGGGCGGCAAGACCTGCCACATCCTCGAACGCGAACCTGCGCTGGCTGAAGTCATCGCCCTGGACCTTGAGCCGAAGCGCTTGCAGCGTGTGCAGGAAAACCTCGATCGCCTGCAGCTCGACGCCAAACTGGTGGCTGCCGACGCACGAGCCACCGACGCTTGGTGGGATGGACAACTCTTTCAGCGGATCCTGCTCGACGCACCGTGCTCGGCGACCGGCGTTATCCGTCGGCATCCCGATATCAAGCTGGCGCGCCAGGCCGACGACATCGCTCCCCTGGCGGCGCTGCAGGGCGAGCTGCTCGACGCGCTATGGCCGACCCTGGCTGTCGGCGGGGTTCTGCTGTACGCCACCTGTTCGGTACTGCCGACCGAAAACCGCGAGGTGATCGAAGCCTTTCTCACGCGCACACCCGGCGCCCGCGAACTGGACCTGCCCAAGGGGTTCGGCGTCGAACAGCCGCATGGACGTCAGCTTTTGCCTCAGGACAATGGCCACGACGGCTTCTACTACGCCAAATTGATTAAAGTCGCGGCCCAACCCAATGGCCGACAATCCTAAGGTGAGCCAGACGCCAACGTCTCGGCTACCTCATGCTGTGGCGGTTACAAGCCGCCTTTCAGGAGCGATCGCGTGAAGATCATCATTCTCGGCGCAGGGCAGGTGGGCGGTACGCTTGCCGAAAACCTCGCCAGCGAAGCCAACGACATCACCGTGGTCGACACTGACGTCGATCGCCTGCGCGACCTCGGCGACCGCCTGGACATCCGCACGGTAGTCGGTCGTGGCTCATTCCCCACGGTGCTGCGCCAGGCGGGTGCGGACGATGCCGACATGCTGGTGGCCGTCACCAACAGCGACGAGACCAACATGGTCGCCTGCCAGGTCGCTTACACCCTGTTCCACACCCCGACCAAGATTGCGCGGGTGCGCGAGTCGGTGTACCTCACCCGTTCAGGTCTCTTCAGCAACGAGGCGATCCCGGTCGACGTACTGATCAGCCCCGAGCAGGTGGTAACCAACTACATCAAGCGGCTGATCGAACACCCCGGCTCGCTGCAGGTGATCGACTTTGCCGAGGGCAAGGCGCAGCTGGTCGCCGTACGCGCCTACTATGGCGGACCGCTGGTGGGCCAGGAGCTGCGCCAGATCCGCAAACACATGCCCAACGTCGACACCCGCGTGGCCGCGATCTTCCGCCGCAATCAGGCCATCCTGCCGCAGGGCGACACGGTCATCGAAGCGGACGATGAGGTGTTCTTCATCGCCGCGAGCGGGCATATCCGTGCAGTGATGAGCGAGATGCGCCGGCTGGATGACAACTACAAACGCATCGTCATTGCCGGCGGCGGCCACATCGGCGAGCGCCTCGCCGAGGCCATCGAAAGCCGCTATCAGGTCAAGATCATCGAGATGAACCCGGCGCGCTGCCGCTACCTCTCCGACACCCTGGACAGCACCATCATCCTTCAGGGCAGCGCTTCTGATCGCGACCTTTTGGTGGAAGAGAACATCAACGATGCCGACGTCTTCCTCGCGCTGACCAATGACGACGAGGCCAACATCATGTCCTCGCTGCTGGCCAAGCGCCTGGGCGCACGCAAAGTGATGTGCATCATCAACAACCCGGCCTATGTGGACCTGGTTCAGGGCGGTGAAATCGACATTGCCATCAGCCCGCAACTGGCCACTATCGGCACGCTGCTGACCCACGTGCGCCGCGGCGATATCGTCAGCGCTCACTCCTTGCGCCGTGGCGCCGCCGAGGCCATCGAGGTGATCGCCCACGGTGACTCCCGTTCGAGCAAGGTGGTCGGCCGGGCCATCGGCAAGATCGCCCTGCCGCCCGGCACTACCATCGGTGCGGTGATCCGTGACGAAGAAGTGCTGATCGCCCATGACAACACGGTCATCGAGTCAGGCGATCACGTGATCCTGTTCCTGGTCGACAAGAAGCATATCCGCGACGTGGAACGCCTGTTCCAGGCCGGGCTTACCTTCTTCTGACAGGCAGCGCTAACGCACCCCGCTCGATCTTTGCCCCGATCGAGCGGTGACGCGTCGCCCTTCGCTTATGCCGTCACCGTGCGCTGGCCGGGCAGCAGACGCACGATGGCGTTAAGCAGCATGCCATAGAGCGGAACGAACAGCGCCAGGCTGATGATCAGCTTGATGACGTAGTCGACGCTGGCAATCTCCACCCAGTTCGCCGCCATGAAGGGGTCGTCGCTGTGCCAGAAGGCGATGGAGAAGAACAGAAAGGTGTCCAGCAGGTTGCCAAAGATGGTTGAAGCGCTTGGCGCGATCCACCACTGGCGCAAGCGCCGCAGCCGGTCGAACACCTGAATGTCTAGAATCTGGCCGAACGCATAGGCAAGGAAGCTGGCGACCGCAATGCGGAACACGAACAGGTTGAATTCACCCAGCGCTGCGAACCCGCCAAACGCGCCCTGGTGAAACAGCACCGAGACCACATAGGAAGCGACAAGCGCCGGAACCATCACCTGCGCGATGACTCGACGCGCCGGGCCTTTGCCGAGTAGGCGCACGGTCAGGTCGGTGGCGAGAAAGATGAACGGAAAACTGAATGCGCCCCAGGTGGTGTGCCAGCCGAACAGGGTAATCGGCAGCTGCACCAGATAGTTGCTGGCGATGATGATGATGATGTGAAACGCGATCAGACCGGCCAACGTGGCGCGGCGGACCGATGGTGGGAGCTGCAACATGGCATTTCCTTTTTGAGGTGATGGGGTTAGGGAACCCATTGCCGCGCCGACATGGCCCGAGCGGCGCGCATTCTAGTGTCATTTCGACCTGGCGGATAGCGCGCTGGTCGGAACGCCCGGATGCATTTGTCTCCGTCTATTCCAAGGGGCAACAGCATTCGTGGCTCAAAGTGCTCCGCGGCAGGCCCGCCGAACGGCTAACGAGCGCCGCGAAATTCATGGATTTCCGGGTACTGCTCAAAAACGTCTCGGATGTTTGCCAGGCCTGTACGCAAGCGCTGATCGCTGCACTCCGCGCCGATGCATAGGCGCATTGCTCTGGGCCTTTGGCTGCCGGGCGGAAGGAACGGATCAGGCAGCGTCAGCGCTATACCGCGCGCGCGCAACTCGTGCTGCAGGGCATCGAGATCCCAGTGCTCGGGAACATCCAGCCAGGCACTGAGCGAAGCCGGATGGCTGCCGCGCAGGTAATCGCCCAGTTCGGCGCTCACCGCAGCCTGCCGAGCCGCGATCAGCTCCCGCTGCAGGCTCACCAGCTCCTCGGCGCGGCCACGCTCGATCCAGCGCGTCGCGATCTCGCCAAGCAGGGGTGCTGCCATCCAGCTGTTCACCCTGAAAATGCTCTCGGTGCGCAACGCCAACCGCCGAGGCATCGCCAGGTAGCCGAGGCGCAAGCCTGTCAGTACGGACTTGGTCAGACTGGTGCAATAGAAGGCCAGCTCCGGCAGATAATGGCTCAGCGGCGGCGCCGGCCGGTCGTTACCGAGCAAGGGGCCGTATACGTCGTCTTCAATCACGTAGACGCCGTAGCGGCGTGCGATCTCGGCAATTTCTCGCCGACGGCTGTCTGGCATCAGGCTGCTGGTGGGGTTGTTCAGGTTCGGCGTGCAGACCAACGCGGTGACCCGTTCGTTGGCGCAGATGTCTTCGAAATGCTCCGGATCGAGGCCGTCGCGGTCAGCCTCGACTCCCTGGAGCTTGAAGCCCAACACCTGCGCGGTACCGATCACGCCGTGATCCGTACAATTTTCACAGAGCACCAGGTCATCGGGGCCGGCCAACGAGGCAAGGGCAAGAAAGATCGCCTGGGAAGCGCCATTGGTCAGCAGCAGATCCTGTGGTTCAACACACAGGCCCAGCCCGGCGAGCCACTGCACCCCGGCTTCACGGTGATGTTCAAAGCCGGCAATCGGCCGGCAGGCATGGATCCACGGCTGTTCGTGCTCGGCAGCCAGTTCTGCGCAAGCCTGCCGCCAGTAGCGGTCATGGCGCTCGTTGCGGACGATGCGCGCCGTGGAGAAGTCGAGCAGCGAATGTTCGCCGCGGTCGAGCATGGAGGTGGCGACCCGTTCACTGATACGCCGACTGACAAAGCTGCCCCGTCCGACCTCGCAGCGCACCCAGCCCTGGCGCTCCAGTTCCTTGTAGGCGTTGGTCACCGTCTGCACGCTGATATCCAGCTGCTCGGCCAGCAGCCGTTGCGTTGGGAGTCGTTGGCCATCCTCCAGCTCACCCCGCTCGATATCGGTCGCGATGGCCGTGACCAGCAGCTTGTACTTCGATCCGCCGCCATGCGCGGCGAGCAAGGCGTCTTTCCAGTTGTGCATGACGTTCCACCTCCGTCGAGCCAACAGGATCGGCCGAAGTGCAATGTCATGCAATTGTCCTAGTGCAATCCTTTGGGGAAAACCGCTTTTGTATGCTCAGGCAGCGAAACGCGGCGCACCCTCCGGCAGAAGAAGGGACCGAAAGCCGCGTTGAGGCAGGGAATGCCCTGTCCTGATGCTCTTGAAGCTGCCCTCTGAACTGCAGGTCTCGGCCCGCGAACGATAAAAAAGCACAGGAGAATTCACGATGAATCGCGCACGTCCTTTCCGTTTCGGCAAACTTTTGCTGGCCTCCGCCGTAATGACCGGCCTATCCATCGGTGGCCTGGCCCAGGCGGATACCTTCGACGACATCAAGGCGAAGAGCAGCGTTCGTATCGGCTACGCCAACGAGACCCCCTTTGCCTACACCGATACTGACGGCAGCGTCACCGGCGAATCCCCTGAGATCGTCGACAAGATTTTTCAGGCAATGGGCGTCGAAACCATCAAACCCGTGCTTACGGAATGGGGCTCGCTGATCCCTGGGCTGCGCGCAAGCCGTTTCGACCTGATCGCGGCCGGCATGTACATCACACCCGAGCGCTGCAAGCAGGTGCTGTTTACCGATCCGCACTACCAGTTGCAGGACACCCTGTTGGTCAAGGCCGGTAACCCCAAGCAGTTGCAGAGCTACGAAGACATCGCCAAGGATGAGTCGATCAAGCTGGCCATCATGTCCGGCACCGTCAATCTCAACTACGCCCGCAAGGCCGGCATCAAGGATTCTCAGATCGTTCAGGTGCCTGACACCACCTCACAACTGCAGGCCGTACGCACCGGCCGCGCCGATGCAGCCGTGGGTACTCAGCTGACAATGCGTGGCCTGGCCGAGAAGGCCGGGGATCAGGTCGAAGCCACCGACAACTTCAAGGACGATCCGGCCAACACCGGTTATGGCGCCCTGGCGTTCCGCCCGGAAGACAAGGCGCTGCGTGACGCAGTCAACGCCGAACTGAAGAAATGGCTCGGCAGCGAAGAGCATCTGAAGACCGTCAAACCCTTCGGCTTCGACCGCTCGAACATCACCGACAAGACCGCCGAAGAGTTGTGTAGCGCCTAATCAATGGAGCCGGTACGGCAGCCTGGCTGCCGCACCGGACTTTCCTCTGTGAATAGCCTTTTCATTGCTCCGCCACCTGCTCTCGGCTCTATCGCACCCATGCGATATGGCCCGCTCCCGGCTGGCTGCTGCCCGCTCCTCGACGCTGGCAGGCAAGTCTGTCACCGCGCTCACGCAGCCAAGCTTCGCGAGCCGCTTGTCTTCTCAGCGGCTACCGTCGCGCCGGCCACTGGAAATCCAAGATGACCGAACTCCTCCCCCTCCTGCTGCAAGGGGCCTGGGTGACCGTACAGATCACCTTTTTCGGCTCCCTGCTGGCAATTGTCGCCGCGCTGATCGGCGCTCTGGGCCGACTGTCGCCAATCAAGCCGCTGCGCTGGCTGGCCATCGTCTACATCGAAGTCTTCCGCGGCAGTTCGCTGCTGGTGCAGCTGTTCTGGCTGTACTTTGTCCTGCCGATGCCGCCGTTCAATATCGCCATGAGCGCGTTCAATGTTGCCGTGATCGGACTCGGCTTGAACATCGGCTCCTATGGTGCCGAGGTACTGCGTGGCGCCATTCGCTCGGTGCACGAAGGTCAGTACGAGGCCTGCCAGGCGCTGAACATGACCGCCGGCCAGCGCTTGCGCCGGGTCATCCTGCCGCAGGCATTGCTGGCCGCGATCCCGCCCGGTACCAACCTGCTGATCGAACTGCTGAAAAACACCTCGCTGGTGTCCCTGATCACCCTGTCCGATCTGGCCTTCCGGGCTCGCCAGCTTGATCAGGCCACCCTGATGACATTAGAAATCTTCGGCCTGGCACTGGTGATGTACTTCGTGCTCGCACAGATCATCAACTTTTCCATGCGCACCCTTGAGCGGCGACTGGCGCGCGGCCGCATGCGGGGAGGCATGTCATGAATTTCTTCGATTGGGAATTTGCCTGGGAGATTCTTCCCAGGCTGCTTGATGCCTCACTGAAAACCATCGGCATCACCATCGCCGGGTTTTCCATCGCCATTGTGCTGGGGCTGTTCCTGGCAGTAGGGCGTCGCAGCCGGCATCGCTGGTTGTCCTGGCCAATGACCGGTCTGATCGAGTTCGTCCGCAGCACACCGCTGCTGATTCAGGTGTATTTCCTGTTTTTCGTCCTGCCCAACTACGGTTTCAACCTGTCCGCGCTGCAGGCGGGCATCTTTGGTATCGCACTGCACTACGCCTGCTACACCGCCGAGGTCTACCGCGCCGGGCTCGATGCGGTGCCGCGTGCGCAATGGGAGGCGGTCACCGCGCTGAACATGAAGCCGCTCAACGCCTACCGCAAGGTAATCCTGCCGCAAGCGTTGCGACCGATTCTCCCGGCGCTGGGTAACTACATGATTTCGATGCTCAAGGACACGCCCGTGCTTTCCGCCATCACGGTGGTGGAGATTATGCAGCGGGCCAAGAACATCGGCTCGGAACACTTCCGTTACCTTGAACCGATCACCATGGTCGGCCTGTTCTTCCTCATTCTCAGTCTCGGCCTTGCCTGGTTCGTACGCCGACTGGAAAACCGTATGGAGCTTGCCCGATGAACGCACCGATGCCTGCCGGCGACACACAGAACTCAGCCAGCACCGCCAACGAGCCGGAGCTGATGGTGCAGTTTCGCGATGTGAGCAAACACTTCGGCGATCTGACCGTGCTCAATCATCTCGACCTTGATGTACGAACCGGAGAGAAGGTCGCCATCATCGGCCCCAGTGGATCCGGTAAGTCCACGCTTTTACGGGCGCTGATGACCCTGGAAGATATCGACGAAGGCGTGATCATGGTCGATGACGAACCGCTGACCCACATGCCGGATGCCCACGGCAATCTGGTGCGCGCCAACGCACGGCACCTGCGGCGCGTCCGCGGCAAGGTGGGCATGGTGTTCCAGAGCTTCAATCTGTTCCCCCACATGAGCACTCGGCAGAACGTGATGGAAGCACCGGTGCAAGTGCTAGGGCTGTCGAAAAAGGAAGCCCGCGAGCGTGCCGAAGAGCTGCTGGCCATGGTCGGTCTGGAAGACAAACTCGACCATTACCCCTCGCAACTGTCCGGTGGTCAGCAACAGCGCGTAGCCATTGCCCGAGCCTTGGCGATGCGGCCCAAGGTCATGCTGTTCGACGAAGTGACCTCTGCGCTGGATCCGGAACTCTGCGGCGAAGTCCTCAACGTCATCCGCCGTCTGGGTGATGCGCACAGCCTGACCATGCTGATGGTCACTCACCAGATGGGCTTCGCGCGGGAATTCGCCGACCGTGTATGCTTCTTCAACGAGGGCCGAATCCACGAGCAGGGCACCCCGGACGAGCTGTTCGGCAATCCCCAGGAGACGCGCACACAGGAATTTCTCAGCGCAGTCACCCAGGCGAGCTAGGCTGATGGAGCGAGTACGCCACTGCTTCGGCGGCTACCGCAGGTTTGAATTTCCAGGGGAGCGCGATGATCGAATCACTGCAGAAGATGCTGGCCAAGGGCATGGACAACCCCATGCTGCGCTTCGGGCTGGGCAAGGGTTATCTGGACGCTGGTGACGCTGCAGAAGCCGCGATTCACCTGCAACGCAGCGTCGAACAGGATCCGAACTACTCTGCCGCCTGGAAACTGCTCGGCAAGGCACGACAGGCCAGTGGAGATCTCGACGGCGCGAGGCGCGCCTGGGAACAAGGCCTGCTCGCGGCGCAAGCGCATGGCGACAAGCAGGCCGAGAAAGAAATGGACGTATTTCTTCGCAAACTCAAAAAACCGGCCGGCAGCTAGCGCCAGCCGCTCAAGCCTGGGCGGGCTGCTGAATCAGTCTTCTTGCTGGACGAAGCGCAGCCCAACACCTTCGGCATCGACCCGCATCACTTCCATTTGCAGCACCGGCGCGGGAATCGGGAGATCCTGAACCTGCCCGCTGACCGTCATGCCCGGCTGCAGCTCGGTCAGCTGCGGGTGTTTGACGTACACGCCGCCGTCGGAGAGATCGCGGGTGTGCGCGAACACTTCGCCAAATGTTTCGTGAGTGATGCGGATGCGGCACTTCATCGGTGCGCGTGGATGCTGTCGCTGATTCGGGTTGCTCATTGAAGTCCCTTTGCTGGATGAGCTGTCGTTAATACCAGCGTTTTTCGCCGGCGGGTCGCTTTTTGAAGCGCTTCATGGTCCACATGTACTGGCTCGGCCAGTTACGCACATAGCGCTCGATGACGCCGCTCATGGCCGCCACCGCGACCTCGACATCCTCGTCGTACATGGCAGGCGGCGCCGCCTCGAGGATCACCTTGTAGCCCGAACCGTCATCCAAGCGCAACGCATGAAGAAACACGCCCACAGCCTTGCCGCCCGTGAGCATGCCGGGCACGAACTTGCTCGTCAGCGCTTTCGTGCCGAGGAACGGCACGAACACGCCAGCGCCTTCGCTGGGTTCCGGATCCGCCGGTATGCCCACGGCGCCGCCCTTACGGACTTCCTTGATGACGCTGATGATGCCTTCTCGAGTCGAGGGTGCGACCTTGTTGCCCAGCTGGACACGCTGGCGTTGCAGAAGGTCATCGACCGCCTTGAGCTTTGGTGGGCGATAAAAAATGATCGGTTTGCACTGTGCGCAGTAGAAGTGATTGAGCACTTCCCAGTTGCCGAGATGACTGGTGATGCCCACCACACCCTTGCCTGAAGCCAGCGCCTGCTCCAGTACCTCAAGGCCCTGGACTTCCTTGACCAGACGCAGCGTCTTGTCTGCTGGCCAGATCCAGGCGCAGGCACTCTCAGTAAAAGCCATGCCGATCTGCTGCAGGCTCTGTCCGAGCAAGCGCTCCCGTTCGGCAGCCTCGAGTTCTGGAAAGCATCTGGAAAGATTGATCCGAGCGACTTCGCGTGAGCGGTTGGGTAGCTTCCACATCAACCAGCCAATGAAGCGACCCGACCCCTGAACCGCGCGCCAGGAGAGTAGGGCGAACAGGCGCAGAAAGCCAACCACCAGCGCACCTTTGAGCTTGTCCAAGGATCTCTCCCGAAAAATCAAAGACGCTAGTGTAACTGCTTCGTGCAGTTGGCAACTCCTGAAGCCGTCACGTCAGGCGTTGCTCGCGGTTGTTGCCAGTGCCGGGTATTGATCGCAGTCCGTGGTGTGGTCCATGACCATGCCGCACGCCTGCATAAAGGCGTAACAGATGGTCGGCCCGACAAAGCTGAACCCGGCCTTCTTCAACGCACGGCTCATTGCCTCCGCTTCGGCGGTCACTGCCGGAACCTGGCTGATCGAGTCGAAATGGTTGATCTTCGGTTCGCCACCCACAAAGGACCACAACCAACCGGCCGGATCGTCCAGCTCGAGCCAGCGCTGCGCATTGCACCGTGCGGCTTCCAGTTTTCGACGGTTGCGGATGATGCCGGCGTCGAGCATGCGTTCGTCGATTTCGGCATCGGTCATCTGTGCCAGACACTTCGGATCGAAGCCGAACAGCACCTGGCGATAACGCTCTCGCTTGCGCAATACCGTGATCCAGGACAGCCCCGCCTGTGCACCTTCGAGAATGAGAAACTCGAAGAGGACCTGGGGATCACGGGTAGGCACGCCCCACTCGCGGTCGTGGTATTCGATGTACAACGGGTCGTCATTGCACCAGGCGCAACGCGGCATGTTTTCAAGTCCTTGAACGAGGCGAACGGCAGATCGGAAAATGGGAGTGGCGATACGCCGTAGAGCACCCGTCGCCACGGGTTCGAGCCGTTATCGGGTATACTCCGAGGCTTTCTGTCGAAGCCAGCACAGGTGAAATTTTGACTCAGCCTACGCCTGCCGTGCGCACCTTCCAAGACCTGATCCTTGCCCTGCAAAACTACTGGGCAGAGCAGGGGTGTGTCGTTCTGCAACCCTATGACATGGAAGTCGGCGCCGGTACCTTTCATACCGCCACCTTCCTGCGCGCGATCGGTCCCGAGACCTGGAACGCAGCCTATGTGCAGCCTTCGCGCCGGCCCACCGACGGCCGCTATGGCGAAAACCCGAACCGCCTGCAGCATTACTACCAGTTCCAGGTGGTCCTCAAGCCCAACCCGGAGAACTTCCAGGAGTTGTACCTCGGTTCGCTCAAGGCCATCGGGGTCGACCCGCTGGTCCACGATATCCGCTTCGTCGAAGACAACTGGGAATCCCCGACATTGGGCGCCTGGGGTCTGGGCTGGGAGATATGGCTCAACGGCATGGAAGTCACTCAGTTCACCTACTTCCAGCAAGTGGGCGGCATCGAGTGCTATCCGGTGACCGGCGAAATTACCTATGGCCTCGAGCGACTGGCCATGTACCTGCAAGGCGTTGACTCGGTCTACGACCTGATCTGGACGGATGGCCCGTTTGGCACCGTCACCTACGGTGATGTGTTCCACCAGAACGAGGTGGAGCAGTCTACCTACAACTTCGAACACGCCAATGTGGAAAAGCTTTTCGAACTCTTCGACTTCTACGAATCGGAAGCCAACCGGTTGATCGAACTGGAGCTGCCGTTGCCCACCTATGAAATGGTGCTCAAGGCCTCGCACACCTTCAACCTGCTGGATGCGCGCCGGGCTATCTCGGTCACCGCACGGCAGCAGTACATCCTGCGTGTGCGGGCGCTGGCTCGCTCGGTCGCGCAGAGCTATTTGCAGGCGCGCGCCAAACTCGGCTTTCCCATGGCCACCCCGGACCTGCGTGACGAAGTACTGGCCAAGTTGGAGGCAGCAGAATGAGTGCACTGGATTTCCTGGTCGAGCTCGGCACCGAAGAGCTGCCGCCCAAGGCCCTGGGCAAACTGTCCGACGCGTTTCGCGCAGGCATCGAAAAGGGCTTGAAGGACGCCGGCCTCAAGCATGGTCGGGTGCAGGCCTTCGCCGCCCCTCGGCGTCTGGCGGTATTGATCGAGCAGCTTGACACCGAACAGCCTGACCGCAGCACCAACCTCGATGGGCCGCCTTTGCAGGCGGCCTTCGACGCCGAAGGCGAGCCGACCCAGGCAGCCTTGGGCTTTGCTCGCAAATGCGGCGTTGATCTGGCAGAAATCGACCGCAGCGGCCCGAAACTCAGATACAGCCGTTCGATACCAGGCCAGGCAACCTCCGAGCTGCTTCCGGCTATCGTGGAAACATCGCTCAATGAGTTGCCGATCCCCAAGCGCATGCGCTGGGCCTCGCTTAGGGAAGAGTTCGTCCGCCCGACGCAGTGGCTGGTCATGCTGTTCGGTGATCAGGTCATTGATTGCACTATCCTTACGCAACGCGCCGGTCGCGAATCGCGCGGGCATCGCTTTCACAGCCCGAACCCGGTCCGCATTTCCAAGCCAGCGAGCTATCTGGAAGACCTGCGCGGCGCTTACGTCATCGCCGATTTTGCTGAGCGTCGCGAGCTGATCGCCAAGCGGGTCGAGCAGCTGGCCAGCGAGCAGAGCGGCCGCGCCATCGTGCCACCAGCGCTGCTGGACGAGGTGACGGCACTGGTCGAGTGGCCTGTGCCGCTGGTGTGTTCCTTTGAAGAACGCTTCCTGGAAGTGCCGCAGGAAGCCTTGATCACCACCATGCAGGACAACCAGAAGTATTTCTGTCTGCTGGACGCCAACGGCAAGCTGCTTCCGCGCTTCATCACGGTTGCGAACGTTGAATCCAAGGATCCGACTCAGATCGTTGCAGGTAACGAGAAAGTGGTGCGCCCGCGCCTCACCGACGCCGAGTTCTTCTTCAAGCAGGACAAGAAACAAGCGCTCGACAGCTTCAATGAACGGCTGAAAAACGTGGTCTTCCAAGCTCAACTCGGGACTGTCTACGACAAAGCAGTGCGCGTCTCCAAGCTGTCCGCATTTATCGCCGAACGCACCGAAGGCAATGCGCAGTGGGCAGCACGCGCGGGCCTGTTGAGCAAATGCGACCTGGCTACCGAAATGGTGGCCGAGTTTCCCGAAATGCAGGGCATTGCGGGTTACTACTACGCTGTCAACGATGGTGAACCCACCGACGTCGCCTTGGCACTAAATGAGCAGTACATGCCCCGCGGTGCCGGTGCAGAGCTACCCAGCACCCATACAGGCGCCATCCTGGCTGTGGCCGACAAGCTCGACACCCTAGTAGGCATCTTTGGCATCGGCATGCTTCCCACAGGCAGCAAGGATCCCTACGCACTTCGCCGCGCGGCCTTGGGCATCCTACGCATCCTGATCGAGAAGCGCCTGGATCTTGACCTGGTCGCCGCGGTGCGCTTCTCCATCAGTCAGTTCGCTGGCCAAGTGAAAACCGAGGGCCTGGCCGATCAGGTTCTCGAATTCATCTTTGATCGCCTGCGTGCACGGTATGAGGATGAAGGCGTCGAGGTGGCATCCTATCTGGCGGTTCGTGCCGTTCAGCCGGGCTCGGCCCTCGACTTCGATCAGCGCGTGCAAGCCGTACAGGCGTTCCGCAATCTGCCGGAGGCCGAGGCTTTGGCAGCAGCGAACAAGCGCGTCTCGAATCTGTTGAGCAAGTTCGAGGCGAAGCTGCCAGCCACCGTCGAGCCCCGTTACTTCGACAGCGCTACCGAGTTCTCTTTGTATTCTGCGCTGCAGCAGGCCGAGCAAGCCGTGCAGCCTCTGGCTGCGGACCGTCAGTATCGCGAGGCGCTTGAGCGTCTGGCGCACCTGCGCGGTCCGGTGGATGCCTTCTTCGAGGCGGTACTGGTCAACGCCGAAGACGCTTCGGTCCGCGCCAACCGCTATGCCTTGCTTGCCCGGTTGAGAGGATTGTTCCTTGGCGTTGCCGATATTTCCGCACTTGGCTAAGCCGGTGAAGCTGATCGTGCTGGATCGCGACGGCGTGATCAACGAGGACTCTGACGCCTATGTAAAGAGTCTGGATGAATGGATTCCGATTCCAGGCTCGATCCAGGCGATCGCGCGGCTGTGCAAGGCCGGCTGGACAGTGGCAGTCGCCACCAATCAGTCGGGCCTTGCCCGAGGTCTGTTTGACGCTACTACGCTCGGCGACATGCATTTCAAGATGCAGCAGCTAGCAATGGAAGAGGGTGGTCGCGTCGACTTGATCGTGCACTGTCCGCATGGTCCCGACGATGGTTGTGATTGCCGCAAACCGCTGCCCGGCTTGTTCCAGCAGATCGCAGAACACTTCCATCTGGACGATCTCAAGGGCGTTCCGGTGGTAGGTGACAGTCAACGCGATCTGGTTGCTGGCATGCGTCTTGGCGGCCTGCCTTATCTGGTTCGCACCGGAAAAGGCTTGAAAGCTTCAGACGGTACGCTGCCACCTGGCACCCAAGTGTTCGATGACCTGGCTGCCGTGGTCGATCATCTGTTGGGAGCGAAACGATGAGCGCCTTGCTGCCGATTCGCATCGTCCTGTTCTACCTGTTGCTGTCATTCACGGCGTTTGCCTGGTGTTTGCTCAGCCTGGTGTTCGCACCCTTCATGTCATTCCGCACACGCTACCGGTTCGTGGTCCAGACCTGGTGCCGCAGCGCCGTCTGGTTAGCCAAGACCGTTATCGGTCTGCGTTATGAGGTGAGCGGTGCGGAAAACGTGCCGGAGAAGCCCTGCGTGATTCTGTCCAAGCACCAGAGCACCTGGGAAACGTTTTTCCTTTCGGCTTACTTCGAACCATTGAGTCAGGTGCTCAAGCGCGAACTGCTCAACGTGCCGTTCTTTGGATGGGCAATCCGGCTGCTCAAACCCATTGCGATTGACCGTGAGAATCCCAAGGAGGCGTTACGTCAGGTCGCCAAGCAGGGACTGGAACGGCTCGAGCAGGGTGCCTGGGTGTTGATCTTTCCAGAAGGTACTCGCGTTCCAGTTGGCCAAGTCGGCAAGTTCTCGCGCAGCGGCGCGGCGCTGGCAGTCAACGCCAAGCTTCCGATTTTGCCTGTCGCGCACAATGCCGGTACGTTCTGGCCCAAGTCCGGCTGGGGCAAGCGGCCTGGGGTCATTCAGGTGGTCATAGGTCCTGTTATGCATGCCGAGAGCGAAGGTCCCCGGGCTGCAGCTGAGCTCAACCAGCGCGCCGAAGACTGGATCAATTCGACCGTGGCGGAGTTGGAACGCAACGTTTGACCTAAAAAAAATAGAGCAATACAAAAGGGGAGCAGACTGATGTCTGCTCCCCTTTCTTTTCTACCCGGACGCTAAGTTTTCGACTGAACTGCGAATCAGATGATCGAAGGCACTCAGCGAGGCTTTCGCGCCTTCACCAACAGCGATGACGATCTGCTTATACGGCACCGTAGTGACGTCACCCGCAGCGAAGATGCCCGGCAGCGAGGTCTCGCCACGCGCATCGACGATGATCTCGCCGCGTGAGGTCAGCTCTACCGTACCTTTCAGCCAATCGGAGTTGGGCAGCAGTCCTATCTGCACGAAGATGCCTTCCAGTTCCAGCTCATGGAATTCACTGGAGTTGCGATCCTTGTAGGTCAGGCCGATAACCTTCTTGCCGTCGCCGATGACTTCACTGGTCAGCGCACTGGTGATCACGGTGACGTTCGGCAGGCTGTGCAGCTTCTTCTGCAGCACTGCATCGGCACGCAGCTGGCTGTCGAACTCGAGCAAGGTGACCTGAGCGACGATACCCGCCAGGTCGATCGCCGCTTCCACGCCCGAGTTACCGCCGCCAATCACCGCGACGCGTTTGCCCTTGAACAGCGGGCCGTCGCAGTGCGGACAGTAGGCCACGCCACGGCCACGGTATTCCTGCTCGCCCGGCACGTTCATTTCGCGCCAGCGCGCACCGGTGGCCAGGATCAACGTCTTGGCTTTCAGCGATCCACCGTTCTCCAGCTTGATCTCGTGCAGGCCGCCTTCGCTTGAAGCGGGGATCAACTGCGCCGCACGCTGCAGGTTCATGATGTCGACGTCGTATTCGCGTACGTGGTTTTCCAGTGCACGGGCCAGTTTCGGTCCTTCGGTTTCGTTGACCGAGATGAAGTTCTCGATGGCCATGGTGTCCAGCACCTGACCGCCGAAACGCTCGGCGGCAACACCGGTACGGATACCCTTACGCGCCGCGTAGATGGCCGCTGCAGCGCCGGCCGGGCCACCGCCTACCACGAGCACGTCGAAGGCGTCCTTAGCGCTGAGTTTCTCGGCATCACGCGCCGAGGCGCCGGTGTCGAGCTTGGCGAGGATTTCCTCTTCACCCATGCGGCCCTGACCGAACAGCTCGCCGTTGAGGTAGATGCTCGGCACCGACATCACCTGGCGGATCGTGACTTCTTCCTGGAACAACGCACCGTCGATGGCGACGTGACGGATATTCGGGTTGAGCACAGCCATCAGGTTCAGCGCCTGAACCACATCGGGGCAATTCTGGCAGGACAGCGAGAAATAGGTCTCGAAGTTGTATTCGCCTTCGAAGTTCTTGATCTGTTCAATGACCTCAGGCGCGGTCTTGGACGGGTGACCGCCCACCTGGAGCAGGGCCAGTACCAAGGATGTGAATTCGTGGCCCATCGGAATGCCGGCGAAACGCAGGCTGATGTCGCCACCGATTCGGTTGAGCGCAAATGATGGCCGGCGAACGTCGTCACCGTCGGTACGCAGGGTGATCTTGTCGCTCAAGCTGGTGATGTCTTCCAACAGGCTGAGCATTTCCTGGGACTTGGCGCCGTCACCGAGGGACGCGACGATCTCGAACGGCTGGGTGACCTTTTCCAGATAGGTTTTGAGTTGCGATTTCAGGTTGCTGTCGAGCATGTCGATTACCCCTTACTCAGAGCTTATTAAAGGAAGCCGTTGAATTTAGATGGACGTAGCTTAAAAGCCGGAGAGGAGTTCGAAAAATTGATTAAACGCAGCATGACGATTAAATAAAGCTATATGACCCTAAATGGCGATGTTCCACGTGAAACAAAAAACCCGGCCTAGGCCGGGTTTCTTGCTATCTCTTACTGACGATTATCTCTTCTTCGTGTCGGCGGGCACATTTAGTGTCGCTACCCCCCTCAGCAAAATCAGGGGTTACAAGCAGATTGTGGACGCTTCAAATGTCGCTTTTTGACCGGTATTAATGTCCATTCCCGGCATTTTGACTCTAATTAATGTCGTTTTCCGAAGCCTACCCAGCGGCGGGATGAATTTGGCTGAAATGCTCGCTAGCAAGTCGCCTCGCTTCTGCATCGTCTTCGATGCTCAGTGGCTCTAACCTCACACCCTCATCACCATCAACGTACAGCGGGCCACCCTGACCATCATCGTACTCCTGACCTGCATACATACCTCCATCGTGGTAGGCACGCATCGTACTTACACGAAGATCCTTACCTAGGCGCTCAGATAGATAAACCCATACCCAGTTCTGGAGCAGGTTCTGCTGGTCATAGTCGTCAATCAGCGCACGCATGGCATCGGTGTCCCCAAGCAAAGCGGCCTGATGGCTCCAATGCTTTGCAGACACCAAATCGTCGGTGTCCTCGGCCATCCAGACTAATGTACGCATAGCCTCGATATGACCCAAGAGCGCAGCTTCCCTATACCAATGCTGGGCTTGCTCAAGATCATCTTTCTTCTCAGCACGCTCAGCGCACTCAAGAGCGATGTCCAATCTGGCATCCGGCCACCCCAGACGAGCAGCCTCCTTCAAGTGCAAAGCCTCCCGCTCAGCGTTGAGCATTCCGTTCTGGTAGGCCATGGCCCATTCAAGCTGCACCCCCTCCAGCTCACGACCTTGCTCCATCAGCGAATGCCAGTGAGCCGAACCTACCTCTTCGTCGAGGTCATCCCCTCTATATATAAGTGCAAGCGCGTAGTGGGCAGCCGCACTCCCTTTGGCAGCCGCCCCGCTCAGGCTATCAACCAGCAGTCCGACATCGCCGAGATCAATGGTCGGACATGCGCTGCTAAAGACCCCGTAATCCAAAGGGTCATCCTCATCGTCGTCATTCTCCCTCCATTCATCTGGGTACTCCCAGTGGTCGCTCCGCAACGCATCAATCACTGACTCAACCGTAACTGCCCCCAGGCGGCGTTCGGCAATTACTTTCAGCAATTCGGCTCCAGCGAGGTCAGCAATCTCTTGGTAGCCCAGCTCAATCAATCGTTTATGGAGTATTCCAAGGGAAGCCGGTGGCGGTTGATACGCAGGCCTCACAACTGCATGGACGTGGGCCGCGCCCAAAGCTGCGCTGGAGTTAAACCCAAAGGTCGCGGCAAGCAGCTCATAAATGTGGGTATGACGAAACGACTGCTGAGTAGCAGCCTCAAGCTTGTGCTTGGTGGTGTAGACGAATGCTTTGATAGCCATGAAACCATCCTCATCGCCTGACGTACTCGGAGCAGTCGGCACACGTTTAAGCCCCGGACGCGCAGGCTTTGGAGGTTTCTCAGCTAAAGAGAATGTTAGCGAAGGAGCAGAATGCCTGTTTTAACTCGTGTGCAAGTTGGGCGGGCGCCTATTCAGGATTCTAGCGGGAGGTTCAGCCCGCGTCGAGCAGGCCGGAGGGATCGCGTCACCTCTGTACCGCCAACCGCTTGGTCACTGCCAACCTAATCGGGTTACTTTTTACCTTCATCATCTGCCGGACAGGTACGGCAGACTCGACAGCATGCATAGAGTTAGCCTGTGCAGTAGCCTTTTGCCGCTAACGACTCCCTATACAAGAATTCCTTGCGATGAACAGTACGCACCAAGCACTAACCAGCACTTACCGTGAGACTCTTTCCAAGCTTCCGCTGCACTGGTTTGACCGTAGTCGGGCCCACGAGCCTGAATTCGCAAAGCTTTCAGGTTTGTTTCTTCCAGGGACGTCGCCGGCTTACGAGCAGGCTCCCAAACGCATCATGGTAGTGGGCCGTGAAACACGAAAATGGAACCTAGTCACCAACAAGGATCCATTCCTGAATTTAGACGAATACATACAGCGGGCCATGGCCAAACAGCAGGCGCATTTGGCCAGGTACCTGCCAGAGCCACCCGACAAAGGAGCCAGCTATTTCAACCTACTTCGCTCCCTAGCATCCGAGCACGGCTACGGTGGTATCGCCTGGGCCAATTTGTTTTGCTTTGCCTGGAATGGGAAATCGCCTATGCGTTGGCCGAGCTTCCCTACGCTTCTGGATATCTCCGAGCGGTTGTTAAAAGCTCAGATCGAAATTCTCAAGCCAGACATAATCATCTTCGCTAATGGTGTCAGTAGCGCCAAATTCCGGCGAAAGTACTTCCCACATACAGGCGAGCAAAGCGTATGCACCGACCTTGCTGACTACCGTGAGCACGGCATTGCAAACGATCAGCTATGGCGGTTTCAGTTGTACGGGAAAATTCAGTGTTATCGCATCCAGCATCCAAGGGATGGTCTGAAGTAGACATGCATTTCTGGCTGACTTCAGCCTCCGCCGATTTTGAAAGCGGCAAACCGATTAAAAACGATCAGATAACCCGCTTATTTCGGTGTTTCTAGCCGCCTAGAACACCTC
>Ga0207893_1000076_pt1 | contig 78660 bp, 74 predicted proteins | sample MalvirmetaMSP121_FD_184233 | JGI IMG/M metagenome (GOLD analysis project Ga0207893, IMG submission 184233) | Marine viral communities from the Deep Pacific Ocean - MSP-121 (SPAdes) | ecosystem: Environmental > Aquatic > Marine > Oceanic | place: Pacific Ocean | collected 2001-06-02 | reverse complement strand
GTCGGGCATCCCGGTCCATCACCTCCAGCGAGGCGCCGACCAGCGGCGCCAGATCGATTTTGTTGATCACCAACAGGTCGGAACGGGTAATGCCGGGGCCGCCCTTGCGCGGGATCTTGTCGCCGGCCGAGACATCGATCACGTAGATCGTGATGTCCGCCAGTTCCGGGCTGAAGGTCGCCGCCAGATTGTCACCGCCACTTTCGATGAAGATCAGTTCCAGCGCCGGAAAGCGCGCGTGCATTTCGGCCACGGCCGACAGGTTGATGCTGGCGTCCTCACGGATCGCGGTATGCGGGCAGCCGCCGGTTTCCACCCCCATGATGCGTTCCGGTACCAGCGCACCAGCGCGCGTGAGGAACTCCGAATCCTCATGCGTGTAGATGTCATTGGTGATCGCGGCCACGTCGTAGGCATCTCGTAGCAGCTTGCACAGGCGCTCGGTCAGCGCCGTCTTGCCGGAGCCAACCGGGCCGCCGATACCGACGCGCAAGGGACCATTGGCGGGCACGGCGTCGCGCGCCGCAGTTTCGTTGATAGGCAGATTCATGAACGGAACAACCTCGTGTACTGGGTTTCGTGACGCAGGGAACACAATTCGAGCAGCGGTGCACAAGTGCCAAGTTCATCGACCGGCGTCGCCAGCGCCCGAACCACCACCGCGTCCACGCGCGGCTCGAGCCGGGCGATGGCGATCTGGCCATCGGTCTGCCCCAGCGGCACCACACGCACACCGGCCGACACCAGATTGGCGGCGGCGCCATGGATGAAAGCGCTCAGCGCCGGTTGCACGGCGATGTCATGCGCCGCGCAGGCCACGGCCATGACCGCGCAGTGCGCCAACGGCCGACCGTGGAAGCGCTCGACCAGAGAATCCAAGGCCGGATGCGGCCAGGCCGCGCGCGTGGCCTTGAGGAAGGCATCGCCTTGCTGGCGTGCTTCCAGCGCGGTTTCGGCGCTGCCGCGAAACGCACCGGCGAGTTCGATCAGTTCGTCTTGCAGGTCCGACTGATCCGCCGCTTCATGAATCCGCGCGAACAGCACGGCATCGATCCAGCCACCGCCGTGTTCGATCACCGTGCCGACATAGCCGATCAGTTGTTCGACGTTTCTGACCGAGCCTTCCTCGACCGCCCATTCGAGGCCGTGGCTGTAGCTGAAGGCACCGGTGGGGTAGCTGGGGCTGGTCCAGGCGAGGAGACGGTAGAGGGCGGCGGGTGAGGTGCCGGGGTTCATGGGGCCTCCCCGGTTTGGGTGCGTCCCGGCACCGCGTGGGCACGCTGCGCTTTGCCTACCCTACGGGTCGGGAATGCGGTTACTACGAATCCCTTCGATGTTGCGGCTGCGGGTCTGTTGCCTTTAGGGGTCGCCGAGGCCGGTTCCGGCGCCCGCCGGCGCCGGGTTCCTTTTCTTTGCTTGTCCAAAGAAAAGGAACCAAAAGAAAAGACACCCCGCCGTCCGCGCCGCTCGCTTCGCGAGCGGTCCCCGGCCGGGGCGCCGTGCTCGGGGGACGCGTCGACAGGACATCCCTGTCCTGACGACGCTTGCTCGACGTCCTGTCTCGCACCCCGCTGCGCGCGGCACCCCACCCGGCGCTTCCGAAGGGGCCCGAACAGCAAAAAGCCACAGCAAAAACTCCCCTCTCCCGCGTGCGGGAGAGGGGTCGGGGGTGAGGGCCGCGCGCAGCGCGGAGTGCGGCTCCGTCCCGCTACGTCCGCACCGAGTCGCGCAGGCTCCCCGACTCGCGCAGCGAGGCGGGGGGCGGATGTTTCGGGTGCCCTTCTTTTGGTTACCTTTTTTGGGCCGAGCACAGCTCGGGACCCGAAGGGGGCGGCACGGAAAGTCACCCGCCGCCGGGGGGCGGCGGAACCGGTCGCAAACATCTCCAAATGACGAAAGACCCTCGGCCAAGTCATCGAAGATAAATCACGCATCTCAATGCTCATGCGGCTGCCCAAACGCCAGCACATTGCCATGCGCATGCTCATGCGCTGCCACAAACCCGCCATGTCCCGAATACGCCCCACCCTCCGGTGAGAACGGCGCCCGCACCGGCTCCACGGTGGCACCAAGACCCCGCAACATCGACACGATCACATGGTCCTCGCGAATCAGAATGCGATCCGCAACCAGCTGCGCCGGCAGGTGGCGATTGCCGATATGCCAGGCCAGACGCATCAGCGCTTCGGTATCGGCGGCAGTCACTTGCGATAGCGCCTCGGACGCGGCGATCACGGTGATGACATCGCCGCCCTCCAGCGCCAAGCCATCACCGTGCTGCAGCACGGTCGCGCGCGGCAGGTCCAGCAGGAATTCGGTGCCGCCTTCGGCGACGAAGCGAAAGCGTCGGCGATGACGCTCGTCGTAGTCCAGCGCGATGCGGTCGATCGCACGGTCGCGATCCCAGTGCCCGGCGGGCAGAACCTCAGTGGCCTTGAGCATGATCAGAACAGGCCCGTCAAAACAGAAAGTAACGCTGCGCCATCGGCAGCACGTCGGCCGGCTCGCAGCGCAGCAGTTCGCCGTCGGCGCGCACATCGTAGGTTTCGGAATCGACCTCGATCTGCGGCATCGCATCGTTCAGCACCATGCTGCGCTTGCCGATGCCGCCGCGCGTGTTGTTCACGGCCACCAGCGGCCGGCTCAGGCCCAGTGCCGGATTGCCGCCGTTGTCGAGATAGGCCTGACTGACGAACAGCAAGGAACTGTCGATACCGGCCCGGCCCAGCGCACCGAACATCGGGCGATAGTGCATCGGCTGCGGCGTGGGAATGCTGGCGTTGGGATCACCCATCGCAGCCACGGCGATCGAACCGCCCTTGACCACCAGATCCGGTTTGATGCCGAAAAACGCCGGATTCCACAGCACCAGATCGGCCAGCTTGCCGACTTCCACCGAACCCACATGCGCGGAAATCCCATGCGCGATCGCCGGGTTGATCGTGTACTTGGCGATGTAGCGGCGCGCGCGGAAATTGTCAGCGCTTCCATCGTCCGGGGACAGCGCGCCACGCTGGCGTTTCATCTTGTCCGCGGTCTGCCAGCAGCGAATGATGGTCTCGCCGACGCGGCCCATGGCCTGGCTGTCGGAACTCATCATCGAGAAGGCACCGAGATCGTGGAGGATGTCTTCGGCGGCGATGGTTTCCTTGCGGATGCGCGACTCGGCGAAGGCCACGTCCTCGGCGATGCGCGGATCCAGATGATGACAGACCATCAGCATGTCGAGGTGTTCGTCGAGCGTATTGACGGTGTACGGCCGCGTCGGATTGGTGCTGGACGGCAAGACGTTCGGCAAACCGGCCACGCGAATGATGTCCGGCGCGTGGCCGCCGCCGGCGCCTTCGGTGTGGAAGGCGTGAATCGTGCGGCCGGCGAAGGCAGCAATCGTGGATTCGACGAAGCCGGATTCGTTGAGCGTGTCGGTGTGCAGCGTCACCTGCACGTCCAGCGCATCGGCCACGCTCAGGCAGTTGTCAATCGCCGCCGGCGTGGTGCCCCAGTCCTCGTGCAGCTTGAGACCGCAGGCACCGGCCAGCACCATTTCCTGCAGCGCCGCCGGGCGGCTGGCATTGCCCTTGCCGAAGAAACCCAGGTTCACCGGCAGCGCTTCGGCGGCCTGCAGCATGCGGCCGAGATGCCAGGCGCCCGGCGTGCAGGTGGTGGCCAGCGTGCCGTGCGCCGGGCCGGTGCCGCCGCCGAGCATGGTGGTGATGCCGGCGCAGATGGCTTCCTCGACCTGCTGCGGGCAGATGAAATGAATGTGCGCGTCGATGCCGCCGGCGGTGATGATCTTGCCTTCGGCGGCGATGACTTCGGTGCCGGGGCCGATGACGATGTCCACGCCGGGCTGTACGTCCGGATTGCCGGCCTTGCCGATGCTCACGATGCGACCGTCACGCAGGCCGATGTCGGCCTTGATCACGCCCCAGTGGTCGAGAATCACGGCATTGGTGATGACCGTGTCCACGGTGCCTTCGGCGCGGCTGGCCTGGCTCTGGCCCATGCCGTCGCGGATCACCTTGCCGCCGCCGAACTTGACCTCCTCGCCGTAGATCGTGCGGTCCTGTTCGATGCGGATATACAGGCTGGTGTCGGCCAAGCGGATACGGTCGCCCACCGTGGGGCCGAACATGCCGGCATAGGCGCGGCGGCTGATCGTGGTGGCCATCAGAGGTCTCCCATGACTTCGGCACGAAAGCCGTAGACCTTGCGGGCGCCGGCATACGGAATCAGCCGCACCTCGCGCTGCTGCCCCGGCTCGAAGCGGATCGCCGACCCCGAGGGAATGTCCAGACGCATGCCGCGCGCCTGGGCGCGGTCGAAGAGCAGACCCGGGTTGACCTCGAAGAAATGATAGTGACTGCCGACCTGCACCGGCCGGTCTCCGCTGTTGGCCACGCTCAGCGTAATCGCCTCGCGGTCGGCGTTGAGCGTGATGTCGCCGTCCTCGGTCAGCACCTCGCCGGCGACGAGCTCGCCTTCGGCATCGCCGCGAATCGGCGCGTGCACGGTGACCAGCTTGGTGCCGTCGGGAAACGTCGCTTCTACCTGCACGTCGTGAATCATCTCTCCGACGCCGTCCATGACCTGATCGCGCCTCAGCACCTGCGCACCGGCCTGCATCAGCTCGGCGACGCTGCGACCATCGCGGGCGCCTTCGACCACGGTGTCGGTGATCAGCGCGATGGCTTCCGGATAGTTGAGCTTGACGCCGCGCTCCAGGCGCCGGCGCGCCACCATCGCCGCCATGGCCACCAGCAGCTTGTCTTTTTCTCTAGGGCTCAGGTTCAAGGCTATCGATCTCCTAACAGGTCCATACGCGCGGCATGCGCGCCGGCAACCCACCCGCGCAATGCCGCAGGTACGCTGCAAGATTCATGACGGCGGCGCGCACTTTCGCAGCATCCGAAGACAGCAGGCGCACGATCAGCACACCATCGAGCACACCGGCGGCGCCGATGCCGGGCTGCGCCGACAGCTGTTCGCGAACCGTGGACAATTGCGCCGCAGCATCGTCCGCGGCGTACAGCAAGGTGGCGCAGGCGCGCGCGCTGCCGAAGCCGAACGCGGGGCCGAAGGGCGAGCTGCGCTCGTCCCAGTGCAGGGCATCGGCCCAGACCAGACGGCCATTGCGGCGTACCCGCCAGGACTCGTGCAGATAGCCCTGCGCATAGGTCTCGCCCATCGCTTCGCGCCCCAGCACCAGACTTTCGACCGCCAGCAGGCGCGCGCCCGGCGCCAGATCCACCTCGATGCAACGACGCAAGCGGCTGCGATCGAACAGGATCGTTTCCTGCGCCAGCCATTCGGCCCAGGCGGATTCGCCGACACGCACCGAGACCGCGATTTCGGCTAGCGACTCGCCGGGAATGGCGCGATAGATTTTCTCTGCGGCCTGCGTGCTCAGGCAGGCCCGGGCAGCGGCGTCCACTTCGAAACCGATGCGCAGACGGTCGCCGCCGGTGAGCCCGCCGCTGGTGGTCAGCAGCACGGCCTGAGCGATGTCGTCGCCCTCCACATCCGGAAACAGGAGCCGGCACGGCGCGCGCTGATACAGGTCGGCCAGTTCGGTGCGCGCGTTGCGGGCGCGGCGAAAACGCAACTGTGTCGCGCCGTCCACACGCTGTGCACGCACCGCCGGCGCCACACTCGGCGCTGCCGGGCGTGCCGTCACCAGGCTCGCCGTTCCTTGGTACATCGGGTCCCCAAAGTCTTTCACCCGTGGTCTCGTCGGGATTTCATGCTGCGGGCGGTCTCGTGTTTTGACTCTACGTCAAATGCCCCATACCCGCCGCCGCCGCGCCCGCCTAGTGTGGCTGGCATCGGTCCGAACAGAGACCGAACCGCGACGGCGTCATCGATGCGCCGCGCTACGGCTTGAGAAAACCCGCACGCGGGTTGGCAGCAAACCAAACGGGGCCCGGGCAGCCTCAATGCACTTGAGCACATGGGGATTGGGAAAATGGATCAATTGGGAAGTCGCACCGGCCATCTGGCCGCCGGTGTCCGCTTGGCCGCGCTCGCGGCGATGATGATGGCGCCGCTGCCAGCGGCGTATGCAGCGACCGTGGAGCTTCCGCCGATTTCGGTCGGCGCGGGCCTGCGCAGCAGCTTCACCAGCACCGACGTGGATGGCGCTGACGAGGACGTCAACGATTTCGCGCTCAACAGCGCCCGACTGTATATCGGCGGTTCGGTCACCGAGACCATCAAGTTCACGCTGAACACCGAAATCGATGGCGACAACGACGTGCAGGTGATCGACGCCATCGGCCGCTTCGAGTTCTCGCCGAAGTTCAACATCTGGGCCGGCCGCTTCCTGCCACCGAGTGATCGCGCCAATCTGCATGGTCCGTACTACGGCAACGCCTGGGGCTTCGCCGTGGACGGCATCCAGGACGGTTTTCCGTTCGTGGCCGCCGGCCGCGACAACGGCGTGGCCTACTGGGGTGACTTCGACCGCGTGAAGGTCTCGGTCGGTGCCTTCGACGTGCCTTCGACCATGGCCGGCAGCGCCGAGCCCGACAAGGTCGTGACGGCGGCCCGCGTGCACCTGAGCCTGTGGGACGTGGAATCCGGCTACTACCTCAACGGCACCTACTACGGCGACAAGGACATTCTGTCCTTCGGCGTGTCCGCGCAGAGCGCCAGCGGCGATACCGCGGTCACCGTCGATGCCCTGATGGAGAAGAAGATCGCCGGCGGCGGCGTGCTCTCGCTGGAAGGCGAATACGCCAGCTATGACGGCTTCGGTGGCTACGGCTCGCCGGTGGCCTTCGACTCCAGCGACGGCTACTTCGTGCTGGCCGCCTTCCTGTTCCCGCAGCAGGTCGGCATCGGCCAGTTCCAGATCCTCGGCAAGACTGCGACTACGACTTATGACACGGCCGGAGGCGATCTCGATCTCGACACCCTGGAGTTCGACCTCAACTACGTGATCAAGGCCTTCAACGCGCGCGTCTCGCTGTTCTACATCGACCAGAGCGCGGATGCGCCCGGCACCGACAGCACCCAGATCGGCCTTGGTCTGCAGTTGCAGATCTGAGCGCCTTCGAATCGACAGGAGCAAATCAACATGAAACGCAGAAACTTCGTACGGTCGCTGGCGGCCGCCGCGCTGGCACCGGCCCTCGGCTTCGGCTTCAACGCCCAGGCCGCGGACGACACCATCAAGGTCGGCGTGCTGCATTCGCTGTCCGGCACCATGGCGATCTCCGAGACCACGCTCAAGGACACCGTCCTGATGCTGGTCGAGGAGCAGAACAAGAAGGGCGGCCTGCTCGGCAAGAAGCTCGAAGCCGTGGTCGTGGACCCGGCCTCGAACTGGCCGCTGTTTGCGGAAAAGGCGCGCGAGCTGATCACCAAGGACAAGGTCGACGTGGTCTTCGGCTGCTGGACCTCGGTATCGCGCAAGTCGGTGCTGCCGGTGTTCGAGGAACTCGACAGCCTGCTGTTCTATCCGGTGCAGTACGAGGGTGAGGAATCCTCGAAGAACGTGATCTACACCGGCGCCGCGCCGAACCAGCAGGCGATCCCGGCGGTGGACTATCTGATGGACGAGTTCGGCATCGAGCGCTGGGTGCTGGCCGGCACGGACTACGTCTATCCGCGCACCACCAACAAGATCCTCGAGGCCTACCTCAAGTCCAAGGGCGTGAAGTCCGAAGACATCATGATCAACTACACGCCGTTCGGACATTCCGACTGGCAGAGCATCGTCTCGGAGATCAAGGCCTTCGGTTCCACCGGCAAGGCCACCGCGGTGGTGTCCACGATCAACGGCGACGCCAATGTGCCGTTCTACAAGGAGCTCGCCAACCAGCAGATTTCGGCCGAGGACATCCCGGTGGTCGCGTTCTCGGTGGGTGAGGAAGAGCTGTCCGGCATCGACACCGGCCCGCTGGTCGGCCATCTCGCCGCCTGGAACTACTTCGAAAGCGTCGACACTCCTGAGAACGAGGCGTTCATCAAGCAGTGGCACGCCTACACCGGCAACGACAAGCGCGTCACCAACGACCCGATGGAAGCCAGCTATATCGGCTTCAACCTGTGGGTGAAGGCGGTCGAGAAGGCCGGCACCACCGATGTGGAGAAGGTTATCGCCACGCTGCCGGGACTGGAAGTGCCGAACCTGACCGGCGGCACCGCCAAGCTGCTGCCGAACCACCACATCACCAAGCCGGTGCTGATCGGCGAAATCCAGGACGACGGCCAGTTCGACGTGGTGTCCGAAACCGAAGAGGTGCCGGGCGATGCCTGGTCCGACTTCCTGCCGGGTTCCAAGGATATCGAAGCCGACTGGGTCGCGCTCAAGTGCGGCAACTACAACAGCAAGACCAAGAAGTGCTCCGGACAGAACTTCTGAGCCTCACCGACTAGCGAGCCGTATTGGACCTGCGGCGTCCGTGCCCACGGGCGTCCGCAGGCCCCTTCTTCACTCTCAAGGACAGTCCGAGCGGAGCTCAGCGCATGACACGCATACGATTCCAAATCGGTCGATTCGCCCTGTGTCTGCTGATGCTGCTGGGCAGCACAGCCGCGCACGCGGATCCGGCGGCCGATGACGCCTTCATGCAGACGCTGTTCGCGATTCCTGAAGCCAACTACCGCGAAAAGGCCGCACTGGTCGACATCCTCGTCGCCGCGCGCCACGAACACACCCGCGAGGTCCTCCTCGCGTTGCTGGACAACCGCCTGTATGCGCGTGAAGACGCCGAAGGCAACATCACCGATCTCTACATCGTCGAAGAACAAGCCGATTCCCAGCTGGCCCTCACCGACGCGCTGAGCCTCGACGACGCCGGCATGGCGCCCGAGGATGATCTCGAAAGAATCCGCACCAACATCACCCTGCGCAAGGCGCTGAAACAGGCGATCGCCCGCTTCGACCTGGCCGACGAGGACGCCGATGTGCGCGCCTCCGGTGTCGACGAAATGAGCGGCGATCTCGACGACGACGGTGCCGCACTGCTGCGCGAACAGCTCGCGATCGACGACAGCAAGCGGGTGCGACGCCGCATCGAAGTGGCGCTGGCGCTGTATGCCCTGCCCGCCGGCGACGAGGCCACACGTCTGGCGGCGATCGAAACCCTGGACGGAGAAACCAGCAATGTCGTCTACAACCGCATCAAGCCGCTCACCGAAACGGACGCCGAAGTCAGCCCCGAACTGCGCGCCGCCGCGCTCAAGGTGACGCAGTCGATCGACAGCTGGCGCGTGTTCTACGGCGCGATCGAAACCCTGTTCTTCGGCCTGAGCCTGGGCTCGGTGCTGGTGCTGGCGGCGATCGGCCTGGCCATCACCTTCGGCGTGATGGGCGTCATCAACATGGCGCACGGCGAACTGATCATGCTCGGCGCCTACACCGCCTACGTGATGCAGCTGATCCTGCCGAACCACATCGGCCTGGCGCTGATCCTGGCGATCCCGGCGGCCTTCTGCGTCGCCGGGCTGGCCGGCGTGGCGATCGAACGCAGCATCGTGCGCTTCCTCTACGGCCGCCCGCTGGAAACCCTGTTGGCGACCTTCGGCCTGTCGCTGGTGCTGCAGCAACTGGTGCGCTCGGTGTTCTCGCCGCTGAACCGTTCGGTGTCCTCGCCGGAATGGATGCAGGGCCTGTGGCAGATCAACGACCTGTTCGCGGTCACCTGGAATCGCCTGCTGATCATCGTGTTCATGGCCCTGGTGTTCGCCCTGCTGTGGCTCACGCTCAACAAGACCTCGCTGGGTCTCAAGGTGCGCGCGGTCTCGCAGAACCGAGCCATGGCCAAGGCCATGGGCGTGCGCACCGAACGCGTGGACGCGATGACCTTCGGCCTCGGTGCCGGCGTCGCCGGCGTGGCCGGTGTCGCGCTGTCGCAGCTCACCAACGTGGGGCCGAATCTCGGCCAGAGCTACATCGTCGATTCGTTCATGGTCGTGGTCTTCGGCGGCGTCGGCAATCTCTGGGGCACGCTGATCAGTGGCATGAGCCTGGGCGTGATCAACAAGATCCTCGAGCCCTGGGCCGGCGCCGTGATGGCCAAGATCCTGGTCCTGGTCTTCCTGATTCTGTTCATACAGCGCAAGCCGCGCGGATTGTTTCCGCAGAAAGGCCGCGCGGCGGAGGGTCACTGATGCGTCGTGCCTGGTTATTCGGCGAGATCGGCGGGCGCGCGATGCTGGGCGTGCTGCTGCTGCTCGCCATCATCGTGCCGCTGCTGAACCTGGCGGTGCCGGCCGACTCGGCCCTGCACCTTTCGACCTACTGGGTGACCTTGCTCGGCAAGTACCTGTGCTACGCCCTGCTGGCGATCGCCATCGACCTGATCTGGGGCTACTGCGGCATCCTCAGCCTCGGCCACACCGCCTTCTTTGCACTCGGCGGCTACGCCATGGGCATGTACCTGATGCGCCAGATCGGCGATCGCGGCGTCTACGGCAACGCTGAGCTTCCGGACTTCATGGTGTTCCTGAACTGGACTGAACTGCCGTGGTACTGGTACGGCTTCGAGCACTTCTGGTTCGCGATGCTGATGGTGCTGGTCGCGCCCGGCATCCTCGCCTTCGCCTTCGGCTGGCTGGCGTTCCGCTCGCGCGTCACCGGCGTGTACCTGTCGATCATCACCCAGGCACTGACCTACGCCCTGATGCTGGCCTTCTTCCGTAACGAGATGGGCTTCGGCGGCAACAACGGCCTCACCGACTTCAAGGAGCTGCTGGGATTCGACCTGCAGAAGGACAGCACCCGCATCGGCCTGTTCCTGGCCTCGGTGCTGGCGCTGGCGCTGGGCTACCTGGCCTGCCGCTATATCGTCACCTCACGGTACGGTCGCGTGGTCGCCGCGATCCGTGACGCCGAATCGCGCGCGCGCTTCATCGGTTATCGGGTGGAACGCTTCAAGCTCGCGCTGTTCACGTTCTCGGCCGTGCTCTCGGGCATTGCCGGGGCGCTGTACGTGCCGCAGGTCGGCATCATCAACCCCGGCGAGTTCTCGCCGATCAACTCGATCGAAGCCGTGGTCTGGGTCGCGGTCGGCGGACGCGGCACGCTCTACGGCGCCGCGCTCGGGGCCGGCATCGTCAACTACTCCAAGACCTGGTTCACTGCGGCGATGCCGGAAGTGTGGCTGTACGCACTGGGCGCACTGTTCGTCGTGGTCACGCTGTTCCTGCCCAAGGGCGTGGTCGGCCTGATTGCGCGCCTGCGGAGAAAATCATGAACCTCGCCTCCTCCCTGCGCACACTGACCGACCGTGAACGGGTCTTCGAATTCGTCAACCGCCCGCCGCAAGCCACACGCGCCGACCTCAGCCACGGCACCATCCTGTATCTCGAAGACATCACCGTGAGCTTCGACGGCTTCCGCGCGCTCAACGCGCTCACGCTGTACGTGGATACTGGCGAACTACGCTGCATCATCGGTCCCAATGGCGCCGGCAAGACCACGATGATGGACGTGATCACCGGCAAGACACGGCCCGATACCGGCAGCGCCTGGTTCGGCCAGAACGTGGACCTGCTGCGGCTGTCGGAACCGGAAATCGCCGAGGCCGGCATCGGCCGCAAGTTCCAGAAACCGACCGTGTTCGGCGAGCACTCCGTGTTCGAGAACCTGGAACTGGCGATGGCCGGCGACAAATCGGTGTGGAGCACGCTGGTGGCGCGCCTGTCGTCCGAACAGCGCGACCGCATCGCCGAAACCCTGGCCCTGGTCGGCCTGTCCACCGAGCAGGACCGCGATGCCGGCAGCCTCTCGCACGGCCAGAAGCAATGGCTGGAGATCGGCATGCTGCTGATGCAGGACCCGCAGTTGCTGCTGGTCGACGAACCGGTGGCCGGCATGACCCCGCAGGAGGTCGAGCGTACCGCCGAGCTGCTGGTGTCACTGGCCGGCAAACGCTCCGTCGTCGTGGTCGAACACGACATGGAATTCGTGCGCTCGATCGCCCGCAAGGTCACCGTGCTGCACGAGGGACGCGTGCTCGCCGAAGGCAGCATCGACGAGTGTCAGAACAACCGCGAAGTCGTCGAAGTCTACCTGGGAGCCTGAGCATGCTGACACTCAAAGGCATCAACCAATTCTACGGCGGCAGCCATACCCTCTGGGATGTGGACTTCGAAGTGGCGAGCGGCTCCATCACCTGTCTGATGGGCCGCAACGGCATGGGCAAGACCACGCTGCTCAAATGCGTGATGGGTTTGCTGCCGGTCAGCACCGGCAGCATCCACCTGGGCGAGAAGGACATCACAGCGGTGGCGGCCGATCGTCGCGCCTCACTGGGTGTGGGCTATGTGCCGCAGGGCCGCGAGATCTTCGGTCAGCTCTCGGTCGAGGAAAACCTGCGGCTCGGACAATACGTGCGCAAGGACAATGGTGCCGAGGCGCTGGAGCGCGTCTACCAGACCTTCCCGGTGCTGAAGAAGATGGCCCGCCGCCGTGGCGGCGATCTGTCCGGTGGGCAGCAACAGCAACTCGCGATCGGCCGTGCGCTGATCTTCGACCCCAAGCTGCTGATCCTCGACGAACCCTGCGAAGGCATCCAACCCAACATCGTCGCCGAAATCGGTGATCTGTTGATACGCCTCAATCAGGACACCGGGCTGACGGTCCTGCTGGTCGAACAGAAGCTGCCGTTCGCACGCCGCGTCGCCAGCGAATTCCGCATCCTCGACAAGGGCCGGCTGGTGGCGGGCGGCGATATCAGCGAACTCAGCGACACACTGGTGGAACGACACCTATCGGTGTGAGCGGCGCGTCCTCATCGACTCATCGAAGCGTCGGCGACTCGCTGCCTGAACCGTGCGTGCTCGAATAGTGGGCAAGCGCTTACGAGTCATGCCGGCACCAAGCTGACTATTCTTAGCGTGAATCACGCGCGGCGTGCTGCCGACCTACCCTCGCCCGCTTGCGGGAGAGGGGAGGACTGTCGTGGTCAAGTTTTTTCGGACACGCTGAAGGGCAATTGGAAGGTTTGCAGCTTGAGCAAGTCGCTCGAAGTCAGTGGGCGACCTTTGCCGGGGCCTCCCGCCGTCTCGGCATCGTACTGCTCGATCCAGCGCCGTACCGCGCTGTCCACTAGATCCAGGTCTTTGCACACCTGCGATACGCTCAGGCCCTGGTCCCGAATCATCCTCACCACTGCAACTTGGAGCTCCCATCGAAGCTTCGTCGCGCTCTACTCTGGGTCATCTGTTCTCGTTCCTCGCCGTGGGGGGTTCTCCCCTATCAACGTGTCCGAAATCATTGGACCACAACACAATATCATCGATTCGACTCACACCTCATATCCGTAGCCTTCTCATGGAAGGACTACAAGGAAGGTAGCGAAACCGAAAACATCCGGCAAGGAACAAGACCTGACCCCGATATGTGTTCAAGGCCAAAGTGGCACTGGCCGCGATCAAGGGCGACGCCACGCTGGCAGAACTTGCGAAGCGCGTTGACGTTCTCCCGAATCAGATCGCGACGCATTCGGTGGTGACGCCAAGGCCGAGCCGGCAGTCGATCTGAAGACGCTGCATGCCAAGATCGGCGAGCTGACGCTGGAGAACGATTTTTAGAAGGCGCGCTCTACTCTGGGTCATCTGTTCTCGTTCCTCGTCGTGGGGTGTTCTCCCCATCAACGTGTCCGAAATCATTGGACCACAACAGGCACTGTTGTAGCGTAGGGCCACCAATCCGGGCATGTAGAGCGCCTTGCGGGCATTGGCATGTCCCGCTCTTGAAAGGGGCGTTCGACCCGCAACCGTTCCCGATTGCCGTTGACGGGGCGTCACCCCGATGTAGGCCGCCAGCGCCTTGGCGCTGGAGAAGCGACGAACGTCGCCCAAATAGTGCAGCATCTTCGCGATCGTCGTCTCACCGAGCCCCGGAATGCTTTTGAGCAGGTCGGCATCCCGCTTCAGATCAGGATGGCGATCCATGTGGTTGCCGATGTCCCGTTCGACGCGGGCAATCTGCTCGTCGAGCCAGGTGATGTGCTCCTGCATCATCGGCAGGACCGCCTGCTGATCCATCGCCGAGGCGGCTTCCACGCGATTGAGTTCCTGCTGACGCATGTCCTTGAGCGCATGCAGCCGATCCACCAGCGCCCGCGGCTGCCGTAGCTCCAGGCTCGGCGGCTGCCACAAGGCAGGACGCATGACCGCACAGAACCGCGCCAGCAACGCCGCATCGGCGCGATCGGTCTTGTTGCACGCAAGCTCGCTCTGTGCAAATCCCTTGACCCGCGCGGGATTGATGACGCTGACCCGCCAGCCCGTATCGACCAGGGCCATCGCCACCGATTCGCTGTAGGGGCCTGTCGCTTCCAGGCACAAATGACAGGACGGGGGCTCCGCGCCCTTGTCCTTCAGCCAGCCCGACAACTGGGCATAACCCCCGGGCCGATTCGGGATCGATTTGGGCTTATCTTCTCGCCCACTTTCAAGGCCACATCCAGCTTGTGTTTCGAGACGTCGATCCCCACGAACATCGTCACGAGCGCTTCGTCCATCGTTCGATCCTTCCTCGTATGCGGGCTCCAGCCTGACGCCGCCTCGCCCTCGTTACCGTTCGAAATCAATGAACGAAAATCGGACCAGAGCGCTTATCTGACCCACAGGCTCAATCGCCTAAAGTCTTGCCAGCGCCTTCCGGCCCGGCCCGCTCAACGTCCAACTCCCGCTGCGCGCGGACAGGGGCACGATACGAGGCCTTGTTCCTTGACGCAGGGCAGATGGCGTCAGATGAGGAAGGTCGACAGGCGGACATTGCGCGCCGTCACGCAGACTTGAATCCCGGGAATCCGCAAGCTGTCACCGTGACTCTGTACCGAACACGCACCAACGGAGACTAGCCGCGTTCAAAGCGGTCGCGCGTCGAAATTCAGCAAAGCCTCGCGCAGGGGCGCCGTGAACCACTCTGGCGCCTGCGCGTCTTCGAGTTCTGCAAGCGCTGAGCGCACCCGTTCGCGGCCGCGGCCGTCCTGCTTCTGGCTCAGTTCAATTCGGCCCAGCAAGCCGCTCAGCCGTGGTTCCCAGTACTCGCCGGGACTGCCGGCATCGAGAATCCTGGCATCGAGGCTGGCGGCGATAGCGGCTGCCATTTCGGTATTTCCCTGCGCCAGCATCAGGTCGGCGCGATAAAAATCCATTGCCTGCACACCAGGCGAACCCTCGCCCATGACGAGTGCGAATCCGGCTCGAGTCTGCTCCATCCCCTCGATCGCACGCGCCGTGTCCCCAAGCCGCATGCGAATCACCGACTCATTGCCGAGCCCCACCAGGCAGCTCAAATGTTCGGTACCGAAGCGCGCGCAGGCCTGCCCCCGGGTCTGCTCGAGAAGCGGCAGCGCTTCGTGCCAACGCCCGGTGGCGGCATACAGGTTCGCGAGTGTGCCGCGAGCCTCGAGCACATTGAACGAGTCCGCCCCATAAGCACGCTCGAGCGCTGAGATCGCCTGCAACAGCAGCGGTTCGGCATCTTCGTGATGGCCGGCGTACAGATGAGCGGCACCGAGAAACAGCGTGGCGATGGCGCGGCGCGATTGGCTGACGCCGGCCTGGAGATAGCGCGGGGCGCGCAGTGCCTCAAGCAGCACAATCGCCTCCTCATGACGCTGCAGGCGGCTGTAGCACTGCGCCAGATCGAGGTCGATGGCGAACACTGCGAGCAGATCGTCCGATGCCGCTGTCTGCTGGGCGCGGCGCGCCGCCTCGTACAGCGGCAGCGCCTCTTCGACCCTGGCTTGCAGCAGCAACCAGCGCGCACGGGACCAGGCCGCTTCCAGTGCCAGTATCGGATCGGATGTCAATCGACGGCCGGCGAGACGATCGGCTTCGTCGATCAGGGTTCCGGCTTGGACGTAGTCGGAGCGATTGCTTAGAACCTGGGCGAGACGGTAGATGGCGCGTAGCCGCTGTGCATCGCCGGGCGCGTGCAGCTCGCCATAGATTTCCGCGGCGCGGCGCCAATGCGCCTCGGACGCTTCGAACTCGCCTCGGCCGCCATAGATATCGGCAGCCACAATGTGAAGCTGGGCCGCGGTTTCGGGAGCGTCCGAAAAGCGTCCGTCCAGACCATCGCTCAGCGCATGGTCGAGCGCCTCACCGATCGTCGTCTGACGCCCGGAGCCGCCGGCGCGGGGATCTGCCTGGATCATCACGGTCCGCAGGAATTGATTGATCGCTTCCGCACGAGCCGTTTCCGTCACCGCCCGCTTCCGGGCACGTTCGGCATAGCCGTACAGACCGAGGCTCACGCTCAAGGCCAGCAGCAACACGACGATCGTTGCAACGATCCAGGGTCGCCGCGCCCGGGCCTTCGCCAGTACTTCGCGTGAGATTCGGGCGCGCCGCTCGATTTCGGCGAGGCGCACCCCTTCGGCACGCCTCGCCTCAAGGCTGCGCAAGCCTTGAGTCAGCTCGGACACGCTCGCAAACCGCCGTCCGGGTTCACCGTCGGTCGCACGTGCCAGATCCTGGCTGAGCAACTCGTCGTCGATGTCGTGCGCCCAACCCGAAGCCATCGGTCTTTTGAGATCGCCGACCAGCAATTGATAAAGCGTGATACCGAGTGCGTATACGTCGCTCTTCACCGTCGGTGCCTGACCCGCGATCAGCTCGGGTGCGAGATACAGCGGCGTGCCACTGCTGGAATCCGTGGCGGCGCCCTGGGTCATCGTCAGACCCAGTTCGGTGATACCGAGCGCCGCCAGGCGTCCGGGCTCCAGCAGGCGACTGCTGCCGAAATCGGTCAAACGCAAATGCCAGCCGTGCTCATGGGCTTCGATGAGCACGTTCGTGGGCTTGATGTCCTTGTGCAACACGCCAACGCCGTGCGCAGCCGCCACGGCATCGCAAATCCGCAGAAATAGTTCGATCCGCTCGCCACGAGGCATCGCGGCGAGCCGCCCCTCGCCGGCCGCCCATTCGTCGAGGTTGAGGCCGCCATATTCGGATTCGAGGAAGAACGGCGCCTGCTCGAAATTCCAGTCGATCACGCGGACGAAGTCCTGGCGTGGACCCAGGCTTTCGCGCAGCACGCGGGACAAGGTTGCCTCGCGTTTGAGCGCAGACAGTCGCTCGCCATCCGGGCTGAATTTGTAGACACGCGGCTCGTGTGTCTTGGTATGACGCGCCAGCCAGACCTCGCTGCCACGCGCGGGACCCAGCTGACGCTCCAACACGAAATGGTCTCGCCACGGCACGGCATCGCCGGGCTTCAGATACAGCGCACTGACATGCCGCCGCCCGACGGCGATACGCTCGACCGCACCGCTCAGGCGATAGCCGATGCGCGGCACCGTCACGATCAACCGTTCGCCGTCCTCGCCGAGCGCCTTGCGTAGTTTGCCGACGGCCGTTGCCAGCACGTGGTCAACGGTGATGCGATCAGCCCAAACGCTCTCGAACAGCTCGCGCTTGGTGACGACTTCACCTGCGTGTCGCAGCAGCACCGCGAGTACCTGCAGCGGCTTTTGCTCGACATCGACCGACAATCCGCCGACGCGCAGCTCCAGCCGCGCTTCATCGAATTCCGTGGTTCCGAAGCGCCAGCGATAGAGGTTTGGCCCCGACGACATCCCCGACATGTCCTGATGCCCCTTTGACCCGATTCCGGTTTGCAGCGAGCAGCCTGCGCGTTCGGATTCCGACGCACCGCGGCAACGGTCACGTTAGCGCCGTTGGCGCGCCCCGTCCCGCGCGATTTGAAGAATTCTTGAACTGGGCGTGAAACGTCAAGCGCGCACCGGCCAGAATGAAGCGATGTTCGCAGAATTCCGCCACGCATGAGCGAACTCGACAGGGCGCTGAACCGCCAGGTCGCCGCGCTGCGCCGCTGGTGCAAGGAAGCCGAGACCGAGCTGCAGGCGCTCGACGACCCGGCGCGGCGCGCGCCGTTCATCGACCATCTGGAGGCCGAGCAGCTGAGTGGATTCGAACCCGCGGTTCCCGGCCGCTTGGGTGACTTCGACTTCCCCTGGAACGCCGGCGATGATTCCACCCCGCCGCCGTGCGACTGGCCGCCACCGCGTGCGGCCGGCGCGGCACAACGGCCTGGCAAGAAAAGTCCGAAGCGCCAGAAGAAAGCTACGCTGACCGCGCATCAGGCATGCCGCAGCAGGCTAGCGTCATGCCATGGACTCGGCGAGACGAGAAGGTTCCGGATGCCCTGCAGCAGCGGTTGGCGGCGCGCCCAGTAGCCCGGACGGATCGGAGTGGAATCCGGGAACAAGCTTGCGCAATACCGCCGAGCCCGAGGATTGCCTTGCACTTTGTCCGGGCCACAGGGGCTTTAATATTCGAGTTCATTGCCGAACTTGCGCGTCGAACCTACTGCAGCGCTCAAAGCCGCCGGCTTGATATCCATAGCGCTGAAGCCATTCCCCATGAATGCCTGCGGCTCAGCATAGGTTTTGCCAAGGCTTTAAACATTAGCCGATTTTTCCCGCTTGAACGTTTCTTGAAACCGGCTTGAGGACGCCGCGCCCGGCCTGCGCGCAGGCTTTTCGTCATGTCCCATCGGCCTTAGGCAACAACATGGCGCCTCATATTGTCTCGACCTGGCAGGCAGCGCGAATGCTCGCAGCTGCCGCTCTCGGCCTGGCGCTGCTGGGCGCCTGCAGCGGCGACACCCACCCGCCGGACGATGATCCACCGGGCGATGGCGGCAGTCCGCCGGACAGCGCGTCCGCTGCCGACTGTCTCAATCAGGACGTCTACCGCAGCGGCACGCGGGTGGTGATGGAAACCCGTACGGTGGGAACGAACGTGGACGGCACGCCCACGGCACCCGTCGAATCCACCTCGCAGACCGATACGCTGGGCGCCGCGATCTTCGAGGGCCGTGAAACCACCGAGTTCGCGGTCAGCGGCGGCGGCGCTTCAGTTTCGATCTACCGCTCGCTGGATGGTGACCGCGACCTTCAGCATGGCACGATGACGCCAACGGGCAGGACGGTCTTCGATCCACCCCGGCTGTATCGTTTCGATCTGTCGTCTGGCGAGGCCTACGAGCAGGACTCTGTGGAGACGGTCGAGGACCTGCAGGGAGCCGTCGTCCAGACCGCCGATGTCCACGAGCGCCACAGCTATCTCGGGCGCGAGACGGTCGCCGTACCCGCCGGCAACTTCGCGAACGCCTGCAAGTTTCGCTACGAGAGCCGCTACGTCTACAGCACCGGTGTACAGCTCGATCAGTACTGCCTGAGCTGGTCGGCCGCCGGTTCCGGCGTGAGCCTGAAGCAGGAATGCGGCCCCAATCCCGACAGCGTGACCACCTCCTACGAACTGCTCGGCGCCAGCATCGACGGCGTGCCGGTGACGCCATGAATACGCAGACGCTCGTCCGCATGCGGTTTCTGTGCGTCTGCGCCGCGGCCGTGCTGGTCCTGGCCCTGTCGGCCTGCGGCAACGCGTCCGAAGACGACGCCGCGTCCGCGCCGCTCAAAGGCAGCGCAGTCTCCAACGTCAAGAAACTGCACGGCCGCTGGATGGCGATCTCCGATGCCGGACCCGACGGCCTCGAGTTTCTCGCAGACCAGCAGATGCTGGCGACGGAAGCGGGCCGTACACATGCGCTCGCTTACCAGCTGCTCGAAGGCGGGCGCCTGAGCCTCGACGCCGGGCAGAGACGCATCACCCTGTTCCGGACCACGCTCGCCGGCAGCGTCTTGGAGCTGGGGCCGGAGAACGGCGACACACCGCAGCGCTTCCGGCGTCTGGACAAGGGTGAAACGCTGGCCGAGGCGATGCAGGAACACGAGCGGCAGCGCCAGGCCGACATGGAACAACGCGCGCGCACCCTGCAGCGGCTCATCGAGAAAGGCGAAGTGACGCTCGTCTCCGACGTGGACCCTGGCCTGGGCGTGTGGCGCATGGCCCTGCGCCCGGACCATCCCGAGCATCTCACAGCCTTCCTGGAGAGCGGCCAGATCGTGTTCGACGCCATGTCGCAGAAGAACGCGTACGACCCGCTGACGCCGGTGCGGGTACTGCCGTTTCACGGCCGGGCCGCGCCCGCAGGTCGGCGCAGCAATGAGATCGAACTGACGCTCAGGCTCGACAATCCGATCGAACCGGCGAACCAGAACAAGGGGGCTGGAATCATCACGCTGCACCTGTCCGGTCCACTCGACAGGCAGACGGTGAAGGGCATAGCGCGGCTGCCGGGCATGTCCGCCCTGAACGAAGTGCCGCTCACGCTCGCGCGCAACCCCAAGGTCCACGCGGTTGTCAGCGGCAAGCTCGAGCAACAGCGGGAACACATCACCGCCGAAGTGCAGCGCATGCGCGAGGTCCTCGGCGGTCGTTCCAGCTACAGCGGGCAGCGCACGGAGTCGCGGACCGGACAGACGCAGGACGTGTCCTTGGTGCTCGAGTACGACACCGACGCGAAGCGCTACGACGCCGAGCTGAGCATCGGCAAGCGCGTTGACCCGTCGGCCAGAGCCGGCATCGACATGCTGCTGGGCGAAGCCGCGCTCTACGTCATCACGTCCTGGGGCGAGCAGTGGCGCCTGAGCACCGGCACGGCGGACGGCCAGCTTTCCGGGCATTGGCGCCCCAACACGCGCACCGACTTCATCAGCCACGGCCAGGTCGGCTTGCAACAGACACAGCGCATCAGCGAAGCGCAGCTTGCCGATGAGCGCGCCGCCATCGAGCGCTTCGTCACGCAGACGCTGCGCGCGCCGAAGGCGTTTTCCGGATTCATGGAACGCGATCGTGGCGACCGTTCCGAGCACTGGCCCCTGTGGCTCGAACTCAGCACCGCGGAAAACGGCAGGGTCAGCGGCCGCGCCTGGCTCCTGTCGGAGCGACAGGGCATGGCGCTGGAAGGCGAGGTCAGCGGCAAGCGCTTCACCCTGCGATCCACGACACCGATGGAAGGCAGCGTTGGCCAGCTCCTGCGCCAGAACTGGCAGTTCGAGATCGCCGGCATCGAACCCGAGCCGCTCCTGCTGGGCCAGCTCTCGGCCTCGACCGGCATCCGCGGCGGCAACGGCAGGATCGAACTGCGGCCCGTCGTAGCCGAAGACACACTCCGCCGCGAACAACTGGCGGCGCTGCGCGATGCACGCTTTCGCGTCGTCGACGAACGCATGGAACAAGCCGCCTGGTTTCGCATGCAAGCCGATCCGGCCAGCGGCAGGATCGGCGGTGATGTCGTCGGCGCTGATCTGACCCGGCGCAGGCCTTCCGCCCTGCCGCCCGGTCTGATCAACGGACAATGGCGCTACGAACACGGTCACGGCCTGCTCCAGCTGAGCGTGGACGGCAGCCCCCTGCCCGCAAACGGCGGCGGACGCGAGAGCCAGCGCTTCGAATACAGCTTGGCGATCACCGGCCGCAACGAACACGGTCCGCTGCTTCGCGGCTGGGAGACGCCACAGGCCGGCAGCATCAACTGGATCTCGCTGGACCCGGTGCCGGCGACGGAGGCGATCGAAGTCAGCGAGGAACAGCGTGTACGCCTGGCGGCGCAGAAGCTCGGCGCCGTCGTCAAACCACCGGCCAGGCCGCAGCCCGGCGAGGAGGTGCTGCTGCTGGTGCAGGCGACGGAACGCGACGCGCGCGTCGGCCAGATATACCACGCGGACGGGCGCTATTCCCACGGCAACTCGCTGGCGCGCGCGGCCCTGCACGCGGGCGCGATGCAGGTGGGCGAGACGGCGGTCTTGCGCCTGCGCTACGGCCCGCCGTTCACCGCCCCCACCGCTGCCGACGAGCGCAACGGCATCTCCTCGCAGAGAAGCCACTTCAAGCCGAACAACAGCGCTCCGACGTTCACGATCGAACGCGTCAATCTGGAGTAAGCCGATGAGCCTTCACAAATACTGGATCCTGCTGACACTGTCGCTATCGATCGCCGCCTGCGGCGGCGGCCTCTCCGGCGAGTACGGAGAAGGCAAGGGAGCCGACTGGGAGCCTGTAATGAGCTTCAAAGGCGGCGAGGTCGAGATCAGCTATCTGGGGCAGACCAAGCTGGGCACCTACGAGATCAAGGACGACAAGGTCCATATCACGGTCGCTGGCGACACGCGGGTCTTCGCCATCGACGATGACGGCTGCATCATCGAGGGCGTCGTTTTCGACAAGCTCTGCAAGAAGCCCTGAGAACGGGAGCAACGCGACATGAAGCGAACCCCGCCACCTGGGCACAAGGCCGAGGCCGCCGCAGCATTCGCCGCGTTCGCACGGCCGGGAATGCTCAAGGCGGCCCGACCGCTCGGGTGAACGAAAACTGACTCAGCGCCGTGTCGGGGCGAGGGTCGACAGTCAGTATTTTCTGATTTCAGCCTAATCAGGCCGAGTCGCCCTCCCCCTCACCCTGGCCTGGGTGATCGGGGCGTTCGCGGCCTCGGGGGTATTTCGATGATCTGCAACGACATGACTGTCCTGTTGAAATCCCGCGCTTTGGCCTTGGGCGTGGTGGCATTGCTTGCGTGTTCGCCATCGGCGAACCATGCCGAGGGCGAGGCCATCACAACAGATGACTCAAACACCGGAACGAGCGCGCCCGCCGGTGCGGAAGACGAAATCCGCGCATGGGCGTTTGAGCGGCACGGTGGCGATACGCAGATTTTCCAGATTTTCTTCGGCGATTTCACCGGAGACGGCGCACCCGATGCACTGGCGTGGGTGCTGTATCCCACCGGTGGCAATAGCTCCGCGCTGGATGCGGAGCTGTTCCGCAACGAGAACGGACGCATGGTTTACTTGCGCAGCGCCGCCGAGGTCTTCGGCAGCAGGCCGCGCGATGTCGCTTTTGCGCCGGGGCGCATCACGCTGACCACCACCATGCCGCGGCCGGGTGAACCGCGCTGCTGTCCGAGCGGATCGCAGAACTGGACGATCGAGACGAAGTAAGCGAGCTTCCGGCAAATGGAGGTCTCCATGGAACCGATCCGTGCGGCAAGCAGTGGTGGCGCACGGACCGGTGAAACGGGCACAAACCGCTATCGCCCGGCCGGCCGATAGGCAGCCCAGCTTGCGCCCATGGCAAATGCGCGCGGGCTCACCGTCAGCACCATGCGCAGCTGTTGCCCAGGCAGTCATTCAGCGAACATTCGCGTCAGGATTCATAACCTGCCCGAACTCAATCAAAAATAAGTACAGGGCGTGGATACTCGAACACTTCGCAGCATCAGCCGAGCCGGTTCGGCCCTGCTTTTGCTTGGCGCCTGCCAGCACGCGACGGCAGCCATGGACGGCGACAGTCCCATTGACTTCCAGACCGGGTGGATCCCATCCGAGCAGATCTTCGAGCCGATCGCCGCCGGCAACGCGGAGGCGCTGAACTATGTGTCCTTCGTCCATCTAGACCCGGATGGCGAAGGCCAGGAACCGTTCACGGCAGCACTGGTGTCGCTCGGCGAGTCTTTCCCGATCTATCGCTGGAAGACTTCCGGCGGCAGCTACTGGCAGTTCGACCTGTTCGGCAACGTGCAATCGCAGTTCGACATGGATGCCGAGTCCGACGCCCTGCTCAACACCGATTTTTTCATCGGCTTCCCGCTGGCCTGGCGCAAGGACGACTGGTCTGCGCGCCTGCGCCTGTTCCATCAGAGCTCGCACCTCGGCGACGAACTGGTGCTCAGCGACGATGCGCCCGAACGCATCAACCTGACCTACGAGGCGGCCGATGTCCTGCTGGCCTATCAGTTCAATGGCTGGCGCCTGTACGGCGGCGGCACCTACCTGTTCAGCAAGGACAGTGAGTTTCTGGGCGACTACTCCGTTCGCGGCGGCGCCGAATACCTGAGTCCGGAACGCAAGCTGCTGGGCGGTCGCTTCATTGCCGGCCTCGATCTACTGGGGGCCGACTTCTTCAACAACGACATTCAGACCAAGGCCATCGCCGGCGTGCGCTGGGGTCGGGACGATCCGGATGCCGGCACCATCACGCTGGCGCTGCAGGCCTTTACCGGGCCGACGCCGTTCGGGCAGTTCTTCGACTACACCTCGACCTTCTACGGGCTGATCGCCTACTTCACCCTGGACTGAGCCCAGCTCATTTCAGAATGCGTGCGAGCGCGCGACGGTAGTCGGCGGCGACGGCTTCGGCTTGCACATGGCGCCCCTCGCGGACCCATTGCACGCCCGCGCGCCAGACATGGCGTAGCGGCATCGGGCTGCCGGCGAAAATCCAGGCGTCGAGCCAGGCGTCCAGACGACGTGAGGCAAATTCCGGGCGCTCGGTGTCGAGACTGAACAGGTCGGCGCTGGCCCCGACCCGCAAGCCGGCGCCGACGCCGAGCGCCCGCGCGCCGCCCGTGACTGCGGCATCGAACAGCCGGCGCCCGGTCGATCCACCGGTCGCGGGCGCCAGCACATTGCGCGCGCGCGCCTGCAGGCGCTGACCGTATTCGAACAGGCGCAGTTCCTCGGCCGCGTCGATCCGCACATTGGAATCCGTACCCAGGCCCCAGGGCCCGCCGGCCCCGGCGTAGTCCACGGCCGGAAACAGTCCGTCTCCCAAATTGGCCTCGGTGATCGGACACAGGCCGGCGACGGCGCCGCTGGCGGCCATCGCCGAGGCCTCCGCCACGCTCATGTGCGTGGCATGCACCAGACACCAGCGCGCATCTACCGCTTGCGCACGCAGCAGCCAGTCCACCGGCCTCTGGCCTGACCAAGCCAGGCACTGTTCGACTTCAGCGGTCTGTTCGGCGATGTGGATGTGCACCGGCCCCTGCGGCAGCAGCTGCTGCACCGCGTCCAGTTGTTCCGGCGTGACCGCGCGCAGGCTGTGTGGCGCGACACCGAGTACCGCGTCGGGCAGAACGGCGAGAGCACGGCCGCTGGCTTCGAGCAATCGCGCATAGCCATTCAGATCATTGACGAAGCGCGCCTGCGCCGCCGAAACCGGAGCGCCGCCGAAGCCGCCGTGGGCGTAGAAGACCGGCAATAGTGTCAGGCCGATACCGGTCTTCTGTGCGGCGGCGACCAGGCGTATAGCCATCTCCGCGGGATCGGCGTAGCCGCGGCCGGCGACGTCGTGATGCAGGTAGTGAAACTCGCCGACGCGCGTAAAGCCGTGCTCCAGCATTTCCACGTAGGCCTGCGCGGCGATGGCTTCGAGATCGTCCGGAGACATGCGATCGACGAAGCGGTACATCAGCTCGCGCCAGGTCCAGAAACTGTCGGCGCTGGCGCCACGGACCTCGGCGAGACCGGCCATGCCGCGCTGGAAGGCGTGGCTGTGCAGGTTCGGCAGGCCCGGCAAGGCAAGCGCATCGCGCGCCTCAGCGGCGCGCGCCGGCTGCCCGGTCTGAATGTCGGCAATCCGTCCGGATTCGATCCGCAGGCGCACACCGCTGGCCCAGCCCTCGGGCAGCAGGGCCTGCTCGAACCACAGGGTTTGTTGCGGATGCTTGATCGCTGCAGCCTGCGTCACGGTAGCTCCTGCCCGTGACGAACCGTCGCCACGGGCCAGTATTGTCACCGGATCAGGCGGGCGCCGACAGCGCGGCGCGAAGCCGGGTCTGAAACTTCAGATAATCGCTGGCGGCGAGGCGGGGACGTTCGGCCATCGGCAGATGTCCGACGCCATGCAGCAGCTTCAGCTCGCTGTTTGGCAGCAGACCGTGCAGGATCGCGGCGCCCGACACATCCAGCACGCGGTCCTGCTCGCCCCAGACGATCCGCGCCGGCGTGGCCAGTCCAGCCACCCGATCCTCCAGCCTGGCGCTGCCATGAATGGCCTTGAACGCCGCCTGATGCAGTTCGTGGTCGACTGCGGCACGTTCGCCAAGCATCTGTCGCAGCATCTTGGGCAGATAGGGCCGTCGCGCAAACACGATATCGAGTATCTGCCCATAGTCCTCGGCACGGTCCACGAACAGCACGGAACGCCCGGTCTGTTCGTAAAGCTCCAGCATTTCGCTGTTCGCGGCACCGCCGACGCCGCCCGGCGCCAGCAGCCACAAACTGGCGACTTCCTCGGGATGGCAGGCCGCGTATTCCAGCGAAATCCAGCCGCCCATGGAACTGCCACCCAGATGCACCGGCAGATCGGTGAAGCTGCGCACGAAGCCGCGCAGGCGTTGCATCTGCTGCTGCGGCGTGTAACCGGCGGATTCCGGCAATCGCGTGCTTTCGCCGAAGCCCGGCAGGTCCGGAATGATCACGTGGAAGTGCGCCGTCAGCCAGCGCGCGGTGCGCGTGAAGTTGTCCTTGTCGGCTCCGATACCGTGAATCAGCACCAGGGTTTCGCCCTTGCCGCCTTCGAGGTAGGCGTAGTCGACACCGTCGATCGTGCGCTGCTGCGTCGACAAGCCGCTGCGCGAGCGTTCCAGTCGCAGCGCCAGGCGCGCCAGCTGCGATGAGATCGACAAGCGTGCGCGGCTCATGCGCGCGGCTCCGAGAACAATGACATTGAACGTGGACGCATGAGGCCTCCCGGTTGCAGGAACGATCGAATCGATGTTGCGACGAGCAGGCGCAGGCTCATTGCTGAAATTCCTGGAGCACCGAGGCATAGATCGCGAACGCCGCTTCGACTACTTCGTCCAGCGGCTGCGCGTAGCCTCTGAGTATCCAGCGCGTCGCGATGTGTTGGGTCGCGCCGACCAGTCCGGTGGCCACCAGTTCCTCGTGCCTGAATTGCAGTTCACCGCGCTCGGCAATCGGCGCCGCCAGCAGCAGCAGGAACTGCGAGAACTCGTCCAGGCCTTCGTAGTAGCGCCGGTTGATGTCCTCGCTCACACCCAGGGTCTCGAACAGCAGCAGGCGCGCCAGTTCGCACTCATCCTTGAGCAGACGGTAGTAGGCCTTGAGCGCGGTCCGCGCGACCTGCTGCGCGTCGGCGTCCGTCGGCAAGGCGGCCACGGCGGAGAGGATGTGCTGCTGCATCGCCTTGGAGCCACGCTCCACCACGGCCAGAAACATCGCCTCGCGTGATTCGAAGGATTCGTAGAAATATCGCTCGGTCAGTCCGGCGGCGGCGCACAGCATCTTCACCGTGGCAGCGTGGAAACCCTGGCTGCCGAATACTTGTTGGCCGGCCTCCAGCAATCGCTGCCGCCGCTCGTCGCGACGCTGCGCGACCGAGACGCCGCGATAGCGGCGGCCTGCCGGCTTGGCGCTGGACTTGGAGACCGCTGTGGAAGCGATAGACGCACTCATGCCGCGATATTGACATGAGCTATTGTCAGATTCAAACTGACAACATCCAATGTCACTTATTCCGGTGCGGGAGAAACACAATGCTGGATCAGACCAAGAGCGCGACGACGGCGCCACTGGATGTACTCGTGATCGGCACCGGATTCTCCGGGCTGTGCATGGCGATCAAGCTCAAGGAAGACGGCGTCCGCAATTTCCTGGTTCTGGAAAAAGCCGACGAAGTGGGCGGCACCTGGCGTGACAACACGTATCCTGGCTGTGCCTGTGACGTACCGTCACACCTGTATTCATTTTCCTTCGAACCCAAGCCGGACTGGTCGCGCATGTTCGCGCAGCAGCCTGAGATCTTTGCCTACCTGCGTCACTGCGCCAACAGGTACGGCGTACGTCCGCACCTGCGCTTCGGCAAGCACGTGATCAAGGCCGCCTACGACGACGAGGGCGAACTGTGGAATGTGACAACGTCTGATGGCGAGGTTTTCAGCTCACGCACGGTCGTGTCCGGCATGGGAGCCCTGCATGTCCCGACCTATCCGGCCGCCCCGGGCCGCGAACGGTTCACCGGCACGAGCTTCCATTCGGCGCAGTGGGACCACGACTGCGATCTGAGCGGCAAGCGCGTGGCCGTGATCGGCACCGGTGCCAGCGCGATTCAGTTCGTGCCGCAGATCCAGCCCCGGGTCGCCTCGCTGAAACTGTTCCAGCGCACGCCGCCGTGGATCATGCCGAAGCCGGATCGCGCCATCACCGCGCGCGAGAAGTCGCTGTTCCGACGACTGCCGTTGTTGCAGCGCCTATACCGCTCGGCGCTGTATGTGGAGCTGGAATCGCGCGTGCTCGGATTTGCCGTATCGCCCCGGCTGATGAAGCTGGTCGAGAAAATCGCGCGGGCGCACATCGACCGCAAGGTGAAGGATCCGGAACTGCGCCGCAAGCTCACACCGGACTACACCATTGGCTGCAAGCGCATCCTGATCTCCAACGACTACTATCCCTCGCTCACCCGCGACAACGTGGCGGTGATCACCGGCGGCATTCGCGAGATCACGGAGCGCGGCGTGGTCGATGCCGCGGGCGTGGAGCACGAGGTCGACGTGATCATCTACGGCACCGGCTTCCGCGTGCAGGAACTGGTGCCGCGCGGATCGATCATCGGCCGCAACGGGCTCGACATCGTCGACGCTTGGCCGGAAGGTCCGGAAGCCTTCCTCGGTATCAATGTGGCCGGGTTCCCGAACTTCCACTTCCTGCTGGGCCCGAACACCGGGCTCGGCCACAATTCGATGGTGTACATGATCGAATCGCAGGTGCAGTACGTGCGCGACGCGCTCAGGAAGATGCGCCGCAGGAAGCTGCACAGCATCGAAGTCCGCCCCGAGGCACAGCGCCGGTTCAACGAGGACATTCACCAACAACTGGCCGCTGCGGTCTGGTCCAGCGGCTGCAAGAGCTGGTACATCAACGAACATGGCCGCAACACCACCTTGTGGCCGGGCTTCACGTTCCGCTACCGCAAACGCACGCGGCACATCGACTTGGGCAAGTACCGGCTCGAACCGATGCGACAGGACCAACGCGCCACCGGCGCCAGCAAGGCCACCGCGTGACGGTCTTGTCGATTCGGGGCCGCGGCCGCAACCGGCGCCGACATCACCGGAGCGCAGGCGCCGCGTCCTGATCGGAAGCGGTGCCGGAATCATGGCGTAAGGCTGGCACCCGACCTCGCACCGGGCCGCGCAAGGGTCTCGCAACCCTCGTAGAATCGCACTCATGAGCACTCCTGCCGCCCCTGCCGAGAGTCCGGGCCCTGTCGAAGCCATGCCGGACGATTCGATGACGAATCTCGATTTCGTCGCCTCGCTGCGCTCGGCCGCGCCCTACGTACACGCCCACGTCGGCAAGGTATTCGTGGTCTGCTTCGGTGGCGAGATCGCGGAAGATGCAGGCTTCGATTCGTTCCTCTATGACCTGGGCCTGCTGCACAGCCTCGGCGCCAAGCTCGTTCTGGTGCACGGCGCACGCCCGCAGATCGACGCCCGACTGCTGGCATTGCAGTTGAGCCCGCAGTACGTCGGCAATGTGCGCGTCACCGATCTGGCCGCGCTGGACTGCGTCAAGAGCGCCGTGGGCAGCCTGCGCATGGACATCGAAGCGCGGCTTTCAACCAGCCTCGCCAGCACGCCGCTGGGCGGCGCACGGCTCAAGACCGCCTCCGGCAATTGGGTCACCGCGCGCCCGGTCGGCGTGCGTCATGGCGTGGATCATCAGCACACTGGCGAGGTGCGCAAGGTCGACGTCGCCACGATCCGCGAGGTGCTGAAGCAGGAGCGCATCGCCCTGCTGTCGCCGATCGGCTATTCGCCCACCGGCGAGATTTTCAATTTGCGCGCCGAGGACGTGGCCACGGCGGTGGCGACCGCGCTGGCGGCCGACAAGCTGATCTTCATGTGCAATCGCGATCCCAATGAATGGCGGCTCGCCGATGAGTCCGGCGACGTCGGCCAGTTCTCGCTGGCCGAGGCGCGGCGCCTGCTGTCTGACGAAGCCTCGCCGCTGGCCGAAGAGGATCGTCCCTACGTCGAAGCGGCGATCGTGGCCGGACGCGGCGGCGTGCAGCGTGTGCACCTGGTGCATCAGGACATGGACGGCGCGCTACTGCGCGAGCTGTACACGCGCGACGGCGTGGGCCTGCTGTTCTATGCCGGAGACAGCTACGAAACGATCCGCGAAGCCAGCATCGACGACGTCGGCGGCATCCTGCAGCTGATTCAGCCGATGGAGAAAGCCGGCATCCTGGTGCCGCGTTCACGCGAACAACTGGAGCTGGAGATCGGCAATTTCGTGGTGATGGTGCGCGACGGGCTGGTGATCGCCTGCGCGGCGCTGTTCGCCTTCACCGAAGCGAAGATGGGGGAGCTGGCCTGCGTCGCCACACACCCGGCGTATCGTGGCGGCGGCCGCGCCGCGACCCTGCTGACGCGCATCGAACAGAATGCGCGCCGCAGCGGCCTGACGCGGCTGTTCAGCCTGACCACGCACACCCCGCACTGGTTCATCGAGCGCGGCTTCGCACGCACCACGATCGAGGAACTGCCGGTGCGCCGTCAGCAGATCTACAACTACCAGCGCAATTCGCTGGTGCTGGTGAAAGCGCTGTAGCGTTCAGTCGACCAAGGTCTTGCTGACCCGCTTCAGTCCTCGATCGATAGTCGTCTGCAGTATCCATTCGATCATCCCGCCGGTGCCCGGCACGCGGCTCTGGAATTCGATCCGGTAGTCCAGCGTAGTCCCCGTGACATCCGGCGAAAACAGCATGACGCCAAGGTGCTCACGAATCGGTGATCCACGGCTGATGCGGTACTCGATCCGTTGCGGCGGCACGAAGGCCGTGACCGTTTCCTCGAAAGACACGCCAGGCGCCAATTGCAGACGCCGCACCGAACCCAGGCCATTGGGATCCGTGCCTTCCGGCGCGTCCACGATGCGAGTGATCTTGCCGCCGAACACCGCCGACAGATTGTCGTGCGCCGCGAAGAACGAAAACACCGTCTCCGGCGATGCCTGGAATTGCTGATTGAAATACACCGACCGGATCGCCATCGCTCTCCCCCTGGTCCGCCACATTCGGACACCCGGCACAGCTGCGCATCGGGCACCTGCGATGCCGGCTGATACCATCGCCGACGCATCCCACCTTACGCGCTCGACGACCGACTGACGATGACTGACAACGCCACCCTCTCCGCCCGTTCCCGCGCGCATGTCTGGCATCCGTGCACACAGATGAAGGATCACGAGTGGCTGCCGCTGGTGCCGATCAGCAAGGCGCAGGGCGTGTGGCTCGAAGATTTCGAGGGCAGGCGCTACCTCGACGCCGTCAGCTCCTGGTGGACCAATATCTTCGGCCATCGTCATCCGCACATCGTCGAACGCATGAAGGCGCAGCTCGACACCCTGGACCACGTGATGCTGGCCGGCTTCACCCATGAGCCGGTGGTGGAACTGGCCGAACGCCTGTGCGCCATCGCGCCCGAAGGACTGGACCGCGCCTTCTTCGCCGACAACGGCAGCAGTGCCGTCGAGGCCGCGCTGAAGATGTCCTTCCACTACTGGCAGAACCAGGGCCAAACCCGGAAAACCAAGTTCGTGGCGCTGGACAACGCCTATCACGGCGAGACCCTGGGCGCGCTCGCCGTCAGCGGCACCGGCCTGTATCGGGACGCCTACAAGCCGCTGCTGCTGCAGCCGCTGCAAGTGCCGTCGCCGGACTGCTACGAACGCGCGCCCGGCGAATCCTGGGAGGACTATTCCTCACGCCAGTTCGTGCACATGGAGGCCACGCTGGAGCGCCACGCGGACGAGATCTGCGCCGTCATCGTCGAGCCGCTGCTGCAATGCGCCGGCAGCATGCGCATGTATCACCCGGTCTATCTCAAGCGTCTGCGCGAGGCCTGCACACGGTACGGCGTGCACTTCATCGCCGACGAGATCGCCACCGGCTTCGGCCGCACCGGCAAGCTGTTCGCCTGCGAATGGGCGAAGGTGTCACCGGATTTCATGTGCCTGTCCAAGGGCATCACCGGCGGCACCCTGGCGCTGGCCGTGGTCCTCACGCGCGAGGACGTCTACCAGGCGTTCTACGACGACTACAGCACTTACCGCGCCTTCCTGCACTCCCACAGCTACACCGGCAGCCCGCTGGCCTGCGCCGCCGCGCTGGCGACGCTGGACGTGTTCGAGCAACAGGACTGGATGGCGCGCAACCGCAACCTGGGCCACTTGATGTGGATGGCCGCCTCCGAACTGCTGGACCATCCGCACGTGGCCGAAGTGCGGCAACAAGGCATGGTGCTGGCGATCGAAATGGCGCAGAACGTCCGTGACAAGACGCCCTACCCCGCCGAACAGCGGCGCGGCCTGCGGGTGTATCAGCACGGACTGGACAAGGGCGTGTTGCTGCGCCCGCTCGGCAACGTGGTGTACTTCATGCCGCCCTACGTGATCGAAGCCGAGGAAATCGCGCTAATGGCGAAGACCGCGATCGAGGGCGTGAAGCTGGCAACGGCGGACTGAGCCCTTGAACGGCCCAAGGTCGGCGAATATCGTAAGTCCCGCAACCAAGCCACTCCCTGCAAACCGGCCGACGAATACCGTAATGACTTCGATTCGATTGCCAAAAGCGTGGCTCACGCGCATCAAGGAACGGGTTCGCCGGGTCGGCGGTGCCGGGGCGAGGCGGCCTGCTGCACGAATCGTATTCCCGACATTCCGCGGCACGGGCTTCGCGCCGGAATTCACCAATGCCGACTGGGAACAGATTCGCGATGAAATTTATCGCGACCGCATACCCAGCGCATGAGCCAGGCCGAATCCGCCCGCCTGTTCCGCCATGTCAGCGCCGAACGCGCCGACGCCTATCGCGCGATCATGGATTGCTTCGCCGCCGCGCGTCGGCAGTTCCGGCTGCATTTGCGCAGCGACGAAATCCTGCATGAAACGCGCTGGCGCGAACGCATGCCGGCAGCCGAGGAACTCGACGGTCTTCTCGCGCAGCTCGTGGACTGGGGCAACCTCGAAGCGCAGCCGGATACGGCGCGTGTCGCCACCATCGAGGATTTCTACCGCAAGCGCCTGCTGTACCGGCTGACGCGCGGCGGCGAGGCGGTGGAGGCCGGACTCGCCACCTTTGCCGAAACCCTGTCGCGCCATGGCGAGCTGCAATCGGTGGCACTGGACGACATCCTCGCGCGGCTCAACAGTCTTGCAGTATTGGCGCAGGCGGATGCGCCGGACGCCGCCAAAGTCCACGAAATCCTGCGCGACCTGGTGCATGTGTTCGGCAGCCTCGCCGACAATGCCGAAGCCTTCATGACCGGGCTGGCGCGCACCATCGAATTGCAGCGCGCCGAGCAGGACGCGGTGATGGCCTTCAAGAAACGGCTGATCGACTACCTCGAACGCTTCATCGGCGAACTGGTGACCAAGTCCGGACGCATCGCCCAGCGCCTGCGCGACCTGCAAGCCCAGGCCGAAGCCCTGCTGGCGCTCGCCGCCGAACGCGAGGCCGGCGACGCCGCGCCGGGTGACGCCCAGTCCGAATCCGATGCCTACGCGCAACGCCTCGCCATCTGGCGCGAACGCTGGCGTGGACTGAGCCGCTGGTTCGTCGCCGACGACCGCGACAAACCGCAGGCCGAGCTGCTGCGCGCCAGCGCGCGTGCCGCGATCCCGCGCCTGTTGCAGGCGGTGACCACGCTCAACGAACGCCGCGCCGGCCGCAGCGACCGCGCCGCCGATTTCCGGCGGCTGGCACTGTGGTTCGCCGCCTGCCCGGAGCCGGCACAGACGCACCGTTTGTGGCGTGCCGCCTTCGCGCTGTCGCCGGCACGGCATCTCGCCCTGAGCCCCGCCGAAACCGCCGCGGCGACGAGCCCCTGGGGCGAGGCGCCGCCGGTCAGAATCCACCCGCGCCTGCGCGAGACCGGCCAGCTCGCCACGCGCGGCGGCCCACCCAAGATTCGCGAACGCAGCGCCGAACGCGCGCAGCTCGCGCACCGTCTGGCCGAGGAATCGGCGCAGACCGAGGCCGCGCGGCAACGCCTCGCCACCGGCCGGGACACGCGCCTGTCCGAACTCGGCACGCTGGATCGCCACGCCTTCCGCCTGTTCCTGTCGCTGCTCGGCGACGCGCTGGCGGCACAGCGCCACCCCGACCAGGCGGTCGAACGCAGCACCGGCGACGGCTCGCTGACGATTCGCCTGGAGCCGCTGGACGCAGACAGCCGCGCCGAGATCGACACCGAACTCGGCCACTTCCGCGGCCGCGACCACCGCCTGCTGATCCGCCCGATCGTCTGATGCCCGAAGCGCGCTCCAGACTCTCCGACGTTCTCGACCGCCAACAGGACGAATCGCGCGAACGTGCCCTGCGCGCGCTGCTGATGCGCCCGCTGCTGCCGGCCGACGCGCCCGAATTCGTCGATGTGCGCGCGCACGCCGACTGGCTGCGCGAATGGTTCGGCCGCGAATGCGGCTGGCCGCTGCTGATCGAACGCGACTGTGCTCGGCTCTACAAGCGCCCGGCCGAGCTCGGCGACAGCACCCGCGGCGCGCAGGACCGCGACAAGCGCGAGTTCGATCGCGACCGCTACGTGCTGCTGTGCCTGGTCTGCGCCGTGCTCGAACGCGCCGAGCCGCAGATCACCCTGCGCGCACTGGGCGAGCGCCTGCTCGACGCCGCACGCGATCCCGAGCTTGCGGCGCTCGGCTACCAGTACACGCTGGAGAACCTGCGCGAGCGCCGCGATCTGGTGCTGGTCTGCCGTTTCCTGCTCGACCTCGGCGTACTCGCCCGCGTCGCCGGCGACGAGGAGGCCTACGTCAACCAGGCCGGCGACGTGCTCTACGACGTGCAGCGCCGCGCGCTCGCCGCGCTGCCGGGCAGTAGCCGCGGCGCCAGCCTGATCGAAGCCCTGCTGCCGCGGGCCGACTTCGAATCACGCCTTGCCGCCCTGGTCGAGGACTACGTGCCCGACAGCCCCGAAGGCCGCCGCACCGCCACGCGTCATCGCCTGTCCAGACGCCTGCTCGACGACCCGGTGGTCTATCACGACGAACTCGACGAAACCGAACGCGAATATCTAGCGACCCAGCGCGGCACGATGAGCGCGCGCCTCGCCGCCGCCAGCGGTCTCACGGCGGAATTGCGCGCCGAGGGCTTCGCCCTGGTGGACGAGGACGGCGAACTCTCCGACGAACGCCTGCCGGCGCAGGGCACCGAATCCCACGTCACCCTGCTGGTTGCCGAATTTCTCGGCGATGCCGCGCGCAAGCATCCGCAGCGCCTGTTCGGCGCACGCGAGGTCGCCGACTACGTGGCCGACGCCGCCGGCGAATTCGGCCGCTACTGGCGCAAGGCCGCGCGCGAACCCGGCGCCGAAAATGCGCTCGCGGATCAGGCTCTGCAGCGCCTCGCCCGCCTCAAACTGGTGGAATTCCGCAGCGGCGGCGTACGCGCGCGGCCGGCACTGCTGCGCTTCGCGCTGGGCGAGGCGGAGATTCGGGGGAAGCAACAAACGCTGCTGTGATCAAGCGATTCAGGCGATACCTGATAAAGTGACAAAACGTCATGGTGTCGAATGACCGAGAACCTTGAACGCGCCGGCGCTGCTGCCAAAACCCGCGCCACGATCTACCTCGATCCCGCATTGCACCGCGCACTACGCCTGAAAGCGGCCGAAACGCGACTCTCGATCTCCGAACTGGTGTCGGATGCCGTGCGCCAGTCCCTGAGTGAAGACCAGCAGGACCTCGCCACGTTCGACGAACGCGCCACGGAGCCCACCATCAGCTACGAAGAACTGCTGAACAAGCTCAAGGCCAGTGGCGATCTATGAACTGAGATTCAGGAAGGCCGTCCCCAAGGATTTGCACGGTCTGCCGAAGGCCGACCTGCACCGCATCCTGAACCGGATCGAATCCCTGCGCGATGATCCCCGCCCTGCCGGCAGCCAGAAGCTGTCGGGGGCCGAAAAATACCGTATCCGCCAGGGCGACTATCGAATTCTCTACTCCGTCAACGATGCAGCAATTGTCGTGGAGGCCGTCAAGGTCGGCCATCGTCGGGAGGTCTTTCGGTGAACGCTGATCACGAACAGACCCGCAGGCTGCGCCTTGCACATGTACCGTTTCAGAGCCGGGTCGGCCGACATCCTTTCGCTTTCAGGCTGCTAGAATGTACAGATCGATGTACATATCGAGAGATCCTCATGCTGGAAACCACATTCACCGAATTGCGCAGTCATGCAAAACGCTATTTCGATCTGGTGGAGGCCGGAGAAACCGTGCGCGTGCTGCGCAATGGCCGTGCGGTCGCGGAGATTCAGCCGATCGCCGAGCCGGCGGCGGAAATCCCGTCCTGGAAGCGTCGGCGCGCCGACCCTCTGTTGATCCCGGGCATCGAGGCCGGGCGACTGATCCTGCAAGACCGCGGTCCCTGATGCGCGTGTTTTTCGACAGTTCCGCCTTCGTCAAGCGTTACGTACGCGAGGACGGCAGCGATGCCGTCCTCGACTGGTGCGAGCGTGCCGACGTGCTGCTGCTTTGCGTGATCGCCTTGCCGGAGCTGATCTCGGCGTTCTGCCGGCTGCAGCGGGAAGGCCGCCTCGACACAGGGCAATATCGACGCTTGAAGCAGGATCTGCTGCTGGACATCGCCGACGCACAGATCTGCGAGCTGGCTCCGGAAGTTCTGGGGGACAGCATTCACACACTCGAAGCGCATCCGCTGCGCGCCATGGATGCCTTGCACGTGGCGGCGGCACTGCGCAGCCGGGCGGATACCTTCGTCTCTTCGGACCTGCGGCAATGCGTGGCCGCCAGAGGGCTGGGGCTTGCAGTCGTCCAGGTCTGAACCGATGAACGCCCCCGAACGTCCACCCCTGCCCGAACCGGCGCTGCGCCGCTGGCAGCCGCTGCGCCTGGGCCTGATCGAGCTCTACCACTACGATTCCGAGGAATTCCATTTCCGCGACGGCCACATCATGCTGCGCGGCAACAACGGCACCGGCAAATCCAAGGTGCTGTCGCTGACGCTGCCGTTCCTGTTCGACGCCAACCTGTCCGCTTCGCGCGTCGAGCCGGACGGCGACCGCGGCAAGCGCATGGATTGGAACCTGCTGATGGGCGGCCGTCACGAGCGCCGCATCGGCTATACCTGGATCGAGTTCGGCCGCGTCGGCGACGACGGCCAGCCACGCTTCCTGACCCTGGGCGCCGGCCTGCGCGCGGTTGGCGGCCGGGCTTCGGTCGACGCCTGGTATTTCACCTCCTCGCAGCGCGTCGGCGAGGACCTGTGGCTGACCACGCCCCATCGCACCGCCATCGCCAAGGACCGTCTGGCCGAGGCCATCGGCACGCACGGCCAGGTCTTCGACACCGCCATGCACTACCGGCGCGCGGTCGACGAGGCCTTGTTCCGCCTGGGCAGCGAACGCTACGACGCGCTGATCGACACCTTGATCCAGTTGCGCCAGCCGCAGCTGTCGAAGCAGCCCAACGAGCAGCGTTTGTCCGACGCGCTCAGCGACGCCCTGCCGCCGCTGGAGCGCGGCGCGCTCGAAGACGTGGCCGAGGCGATGAACCAGCTCGACGACTACCGCCGCGAACTCGACGAACTCGACGCCATGCGCAAAGCCGTCAGCGGCTTCGCCGAGCGTTACGGCCGCTACGCGCAGATCGCCGCGCGCCGCCGCGCCGCCGAACTGCGCGCCTCGCAAACGCGCTACGACCAGGCCAGCCGCGAACTCAACGCCGCCGACAGCGAACGCAGCGCCGCGCAACAGGCCGAGAGCGAGGCGCGCGAGGCGATCGCCCGGCACGAGCGCGTGCTCGACGAAGCGCGGGCGCGGCTCAAGGTCTTGCGCGCCGACCCGGTGATGCGCGACGCGCAGCGCCTGCAAAGCGCCGAAACCGAAGCCGCGCAGGCCCGGCAAAGCCTCGACCGGGCGCAGCAGCGCCTGCACACCGCGCAGCGCCGCCACCAGGAGGAACAGGCCACCAGCGCGCGTCGCCACGCGGCCGCCGAAGCGACGCGGCGCGTGCAGATCGAGACCCTGCACACCGCCACCGCCCTGGCCACCCCGCTGGCGCTCGAACCCGAACAAAAGGGCGCGCTCGAATCCGTCGAACTGCCCGATGGCGTCGCCGGCACCGACGAGCGCTTCGCCGACACGCTGCGCGGCCGCCTGCACGCCGCCGCGAAGGCCCGGCTCGAACAGATCGAGCTGGTCCGCAAGCGTTTGCGCGAGCACCAGGACGCCCTGCGCAAACGCGAGCTGGCGCACAGCGAACGCAATGCCCGCGCCGACGACTTCGCCGCCGCCGAAGCCCAGCACGAAGCGGCGGCGCGGCAGCTGCAGACCGATATCGACGCGCTGCTGGCAGCCTGGCGCCATTACCTCGGCGGTCTGCATACGCTGCGCCTGCCGGACAGCGAGGACGCGCTGGCCGCGCTCGAAACCTGGGCCGAAACCCTGGCCGGCGAGCAGCCGATGCGCGGCCTGCTCGACCAGGCCCGCGACGCACAGCAACGGCAGCTCGCCGCCAGCGAAGCCGCGCTCGAACAGCACCGGCAGGCGCTGGCCGAGGAGCGCGCGGCCCTGCATCAGGAACGCGAGGCGCTGGAAGCCGGTACCGACGCGCCGCCGCCCGCGCTGTACTACCGCGACGCCGCGACACGCGCCCGGCTCAGCGGCGCACCGCTGTGGCAGCTCGTGGACTTCGATCCCAGTCTGGAACCGGCACAGCGCGCTGGCCTGGAAGCCGCACTCGAAGCCGCCGGCCTGCTCGACGCCTGGATCACGCCGGACGGCGAGGTGCTGGACCCGACCAGCCTGGACGCGCGCCTGCTGCCGCGCGGCATGCAGGCGGATTCGCTGGCGAGCCGCCTGCGGCCGGCCGCGGACACCCCGATCGCGCCCGCGATCATCGAATCGATTCTGGCGGCCATCGCCTGCGATGCACAGGACCCGAGCAACGCCGAAGCCTGGGTCTCGACCGCCGGCCGCTACCGCCTCGGCCCGCTCGCCGGCCATTGGTCCAAACCGGCGGCGCGCTACATCGGCTACGCCGCGCGCGAAGCCGCACGCCGCCAGCGCCTGGACGAAATCGGCGCGCGCCTGGCCGAACTCGGCGCACAGGCGCAGACGCTCGACGCACAGAGCGCCGCGCTCGCCGACACGCGGCAGCGTCTGCGTCAGGAACTGGCCGCCGCACCGGGCGACGACGCCCTGCGCACGGCCCACGCCACGGCCTCACAGGCCGAGCGCCAGCGCCGTGACGCCCAGCGCCGCCTCGGCGAAGCCGACGGCCGTCTCGCCCAGGCCGAGCACGCCAGCCAGCGCAGCCTCGATGCGCTGCGCCTGGACGCCGAGGACCTGCGCCTGCCGGCCGACAGCGCCGCGCTGGAATCACTGGCGCAAACCCTGTCGGACTACCGCCTGGCCGTCACCGAATTCGCCGCGGCGCTGCGCGCCCACCGCGGCGCGCTGCTGGAATGGCAGGAACAGCAGACTCGCGAGGCCCGCAGCCATAGCGACCTCGCCACCGCCGAACGCGAATACGGCGAACAGACGCGGCGCCAGCTCGAAACCGCGACCGAACTGCAGACCCTGCGCGACAGCGTCGGCGTCAAGGTCCACGAACTACAGCAGCGCATCGCCGATGCCGAATCCGCCGAGACCCGCGAAAACGAGGGGCTCGGCGCCGCCCACAAGGCCCAGCTCACGGCCAACGCGCAGGCCGCCGCGGCCGAACAGAAACGCGGCGACGCGCAGCGCACGCTCGACGAGCGTGGCGGCGAGCGCCTCGCCGCCATCGACGGCCTGCGCCGGTTCGCCGCCACCGGCCTGCTGGCGATCGCCGTGCCCGAACTCGAACTGCCGGACACCGAACAAAGCTGGGGTGTCGAAGCCGGCCTGACGGTGGCGCGGCGCACCGAACAGGCGCTCGGCCAGGTCGCGGCCGAGGACGAACACTGGCACGCGATCTCGCGGCGCATCGGCGAGGACTTCACCGAACTGCAGCGCGCGCTGTCGGCACAAGGCCACAGCGCCACGCTGGAATCCAGCGACCACGGCCTGATCGTACGCATCGTCTACCAGTCGCGGCCGGAACGGCCGGACCTGCTCGGCGCGCGGCTGGAAGCCGAAATCGGCGAGCGCCGCATGCTGCTGTCGGCGCGTGAACGCGAAGTGCTCGAAAACCACCTGCAGCAGGACATCGCCGTCAACCTGCAACGCCTGATCCAGGACACCGAGCGCCGCGTCGCCAGCATCAATGCCGAACTGCATAAACGCCCGACCTCCACCGGCGTGCGCTACCGCCTGGACTGGCAGAACCTGCCGGACGACACCCCGGACGCACCCTCCGGCCTGGCCGAAGCGCGCAAGCGCCTGCTCAAGACCCACGCCGACGCCTGGTCGCCGGACGACTGCCGCACCGTCGGCGACTTCCTGCAGACCCGCATCCGCGAGGAACGCCAGCGCGACGAACGCGCCAGCCTGTTCGAATCACTGTCGCGCGCGCTGGACTATCGCCGCTGGCACCGCTTCCGCGTGCAGCGCCAGCAGGACGGCAGCTGGAAACCGCTGTCCGGGCCGGCTTCCAGCGGCGAGCGCGCGCTGGGTTTGACCGTGCCCTTGTTCGCGGCCGCCAGCAGCCACTACGAAAGCGCCGATCCGCTGGCGCCGCGCCTGGTGCTGCTCGACGAGGCCTTCGCCGGCATCGACGACGAGGCGCGCGCCAACTGCATGGCGCTGATCCGCGAATTCGACCTCGACTTCGTCATGACCAGCGAACGCGAATGGGGCTGCTACGCCGAACTGCCGGGCCTGTCGATCTGCCAGATCGTGCGCCGCGAAGGCATCGACGCGATCTTCGTCTCGCGCTGGAGCTGGGACGGCCGCGTACGCCGCGCGCAGGACGATCCGGGGCGGCGCTTTCCCGAGGCGACGCCGGCAGACGGCGCATCGAGCCTCAGCTGATGGACCATAATAGTGCGGTATTTTGCATTTATGCACCGATAAATGCAGAATCCCGCATCAATGAACAAACCCGCCCTACCCCACAGCGTTCAGCAGCGTCTGCGTGACATCGGCCGCACCTGCGCGCTCGCGCGCGCCGAACGCGGCTGGACGCAGGCACAACTGGCGCAGCGCGGCGGCGTATCGCAACGCACCGTCGCGGAGTTCGAACGCGGCGGCGGCGGCGTCGCCTGGGGAACGGCGGCGCATATCGCCTGGCTGCTCGAACTGCCCCTGCTGGATGCGGCGCCCGCTGCCGCCACACATCGAGGCCGTGTACGCCGTTCGGGGCCGCGACGCGACGAAGCGGATCTGGACTTCTGATGCCCGGCGAACGCCGCTACGTCTGGATCGTTCTCCCCGATGAAACCGCGGCCATTCCCTGCGGCCTGCTCGAAGCTTCGATGGGGCGGCGTTGGCATTTCGCCTACGGGCGCCGTTATGCCGCGCGCCGCGATGCCATCTCGCTGTCTCCGGACTTCCCGCTCGACACCGCGCTGCGCGGACAATGGCTGGAACCGCTGCCCGGCGATGCCCTGCCGGCCGCCATTGCCGACGTCGGCCCCGGCCGCTGGGGCGAATACCTGCTGGAGAAACGGCTCGGCCGACCGGCGAAACCGATCGAAGGTCTGCTCGCCACCGGCGCCGCGCGGATCGGCGCGCTCCTGTTCAGCGAGGGTCCGAACAGACCGCCGGACCTGGGCATTGGCGACACCCTGCCGCTGGAGCGACTGCCGGACATCGCCGATTCCGTGGCAAGTCTCGAAACCGCGGATGACATTCCGCAGCGCTATCGCTTCGCGCTTGAGCGCGGGCCCAGCGTCGGCGGCCAGCGTCCGAAGGCCGATTTCCACGACGCACAGGGACAACTCTGGATCGCCAAGTTCAGCAGCCACAAGGACCACATTCCCGACCACCCACGCCTGGAAGCCTTCGGGCTGGCGCTTGCCGCCGCCTGTGGCATCGTCGTACCGGAATTCAAGCTCGTGTCCGTCGCCGAACGCCCTGTGCTGCTGCTGAAGCGTTTCGACCGCCAGGCGGACGGCCGCCGTGAACACCTGCTGTCCGCAAGAACCCTGCTGTCCATCCCGGAAAACCGCATCGACCTGGACGGCAGCTATCCCGCGCTGGCCGAAACGCTGCGCCGACACTCGCAGGATGCCGCCGACAGCCACCGCTGGTTCGACCGCATGGTCTTCAATATCCTCATCGGCAATACCGACGATCATCCACTGAATCACCTGTTCGGCTGGGACGGTCAGCGCCTGAGACTGATGCCCGCATTCGATCTCGAAGCCTGCGGTGGGCGCGACGAGCTCCGCCACCAGATGCGCATCACCCCGGACAGTCTCATCGGCGATGTGCCGGCGGCACTGTCGGTCTGCGCCGAATTCGGGCTCGACCGCCGCCGCGCGAGCGCGCGCATCGGACAACTGCGCCAGACCATCGCCGGGCACTGGGCGCCACTCGCGCAGCGGCTGCAATGCAGCGCCGCCGCCACCGCCGTGATTCGCCGCAGCCTTCGCCATGCCGATTGAAATCGACAGCGATCGCCTGCAACGGCTGCTCGGCGGCAAAGCCCTCGCCGCCTTGCGGCAACGGCTGCGCGAACGCTATGCACGCGAAGCCGGCGGGGATACGTTCACGCTGCCGCGCCTGACACCCGCCGAACGCGCAGCGCTCGAAGGCCTGCTCGGCCGCCGTGCTGCGCGCGGCGATTCCATGCGCGTGTCGCAGACCGAACTCGACGCTGCACTGGCGCGCGCCGAGGTCGCACCCAACCTGGAAAGCGCACTCGAAGCGCTGGACGGGCCGATCCCGCGCCGCAAGCGGGAACGGCTGGCGCGTGGCCGCGAATGGAGCGCGTGTTTTGCGACGGCAACCGATGTCCGCCTGCAGACCTTGCTGACGAACGGCGCCGGCCAGGGACTGCTCAAACGGCTGTCGGGTTCGGATCCGCAACAGGCGGCACAACTGCTGTCGCAAGCGGCCTGCGTGCTGCAGCGGCTGCCGGGCGGCGGCATCCCGCTACCCCGGCTTGCGGCCGATACCTGTGGCGACGCCCACGGCCTGGACGCCGGGCGAGCGCTCGGCACCCTGGTGCTGGCGGCCTGCGCATCCGATAGTGCCGCGCCCGACGATTCCGAAGATACTCGACTGCGCAACCGCTGGGCACAGCTCGGTGTCAGCCTCGGCGAGCTGTCCGCGCCGGCCCTGGTGCTCAACCTGCCGGCGCATACGGACACTCCCGGTGGCCGCCTCGCAGCCCTGGCCGGCGAATCCGGCGAACCGCTGCACCTGACGCTGCGCACGCTGCTGCGTCAACCACCGAACTGGTGCGTCGACAATGTGTCCATCCACGTCTGTGAAAACCCGACCATCGTCGCGCTCGCCGCCGAACGCCTGGGCGAACGCTGTCCGCCCATGGTCTGCACCGACGGCATGCCGGCCGCCGCCCAGCGCACGCTGCTCGACCAGCTCGCCCGCGCCGGCGCGCGACTGCGCTACCACGGCGATTTCGACTGGGCCGGCCTGCGCATCGGCAACTTCGTGATGCGCCGCTTCGGCGCCGTGCCGTGGCGATTTGGCGCGCCGGACTACCGGCAATACGCACCGCGACAGGGCCGAACGCTGGAAGGACCCGCGGTCACCGCCGACTGGGATGTACGACTGAGTCTAGCGATGCTGGACTGCGGCTACGCGCTCGACGAGGAGACGGTGGTCGAGACGTTGATCGAAGATCTGGCCTTGGCTTGACGCTTCCGAGGGCTCTGCAAACACCGACAGCGTCGGGCTTGAGTTCACCCGAACTCGTATCCTTGCGCCAACCAGTAGTGCCAGTCCTCGACCGCTTGCAGGGTTTCATCCGAAACCGAGTTCGCCACTTCAAGCTGGGACAGTGGTACCGCCAAGCCTTTTCGGCCCTGAGCGATGGTCACAAACATCTCGTGTTCGCATTCGGCTTCCGGCGGCATTCCGATGACCTCGACCTCGTCACCGATTTCCAATGGTGAAATGGCGCGTACCGCTATGCATTTTGCGGCAAAGGGAAATTCCAGATTCTCTTCGAGGTAGCAGTACCAGCTCATCGCCTGCTCTTGCGCACCGTAGGCGTCGACGACAATCTCCATAGCGATTCGCTGCTCGCGCTGCGCGTCCCGCGTTTGCTGTTTCGCCATCCGGTCCTCCGCTTGCGTGGTGACTTCAAGTTGGCCGCAAGTGCCAGGCTGACGGCGCGACCGGCCAATCGGCACAATACGAGGATGACCCGTTTCTTCGCCGACATACCGCTCGCCTCCGGCGTGTGCGTGGACCTGCCCGACTCCGCCTTCCGCCACGCGGTGCAGGTACTGCGTCTGCGCGAAGCGGACCCGCTGACCCTGTTCAACGGAGACGGTCAAGACTATCTGGCGCGACTCAGCAACGTTACCAAACGCGCGGCGCAGGCCGAAATCCTGGAATCGATTCCGCGCAGCAACGAATCCAAGCTCGGTCTCACGCTGGTGCAGGGCGTGTCCAAGGGCGAACGCATGGACTGGGCGATCCAGAAAGCCGTCGAACTCGGTGTCGGGCGCATCGCGCCGGTGATCACGGAGCGCTGCAACGTCAAGCTCGACGCCGAGCGCTGGGACAAGAAGCTGGATCACTGGCGCGGGGTCATCATTTCGGCCTGCGAACAGTCCGGGCGGGCGCGGATACCCGGCCTGGACGGCGTCATGCCGCTGCGCGACTGGCTGAGCCGGCCACGACAGGCACTCGCCCTGGTGCTGGATCCCGGCGCCGAGCGAACGCTGCGTGACCGGAGCGGGCCCCCGACCTCCGCAGAGCTGCTGATCGGCCCCGAAGGCGGCCTGTCGGACAATGAAGTGATGCTCGCCGGACAGGCCGGCTTCGACCGGCTGCGCCTGGGCCCGCGCGTGCTGCGGACCGAAACGGCCGCGCTCGCCGCCATCGCCGTGCTGCAGGCCCGATACGGCGATTTCTGAAAGCGGCGGCCCGGTGCCGGCACGAGACAGCGGCCATGGTTCACCAAGTCCGTACTAAACTGCCCGTCCAGCCCGCCCCACCGAGCTCGAACCCATGTCCCAGATTCTGATCAGCAATGCCCTCGTCGTCAGCGACGGACGCGCCGAACATGGCGATGTCCTGATTTCCGGTGAACGCATCGAGAAGGTCGGCAGCGGCCTGTCGGCACCGGACGGCGCCAAGGTGGTGGACGCGCGCGGCAAATGGCTGCTGCCGGGGATGATCGATGACCAGGTCCATTTCCGCGAACCGGGACTGACCCACAAGGGCGACCTCGCCAGCGAGTCGAGCGCGGCGGTCGCCGGGGGTATCACCAGCTTCATGGAGATGCCGAACACCAAGCCGCCCGCGACCACGCGCGAAGCGCTCGCCGCCAAGTACGACCTGGCGGCCGGACGCGCGCATGCCAACTATGCGTTCTATTTCGGCGCTGCCAACGACAATCTCGAGGAAGTGCTGCGCCTGCAGCCAGACGAGGCCTGCGGCGTCAAGGTGTTCATGGGCGCCTCCACCGGCAACATGCTGGTCGACAACCCCAAGATCCTCGCCTCGATCTTCTCGCAGTGCCCCTATCTGATCGCCACCCATTGCGAGGACACGCCGATGATCCTGGCGCAGGAGCAGGCGTATCGCGAGCGCTATGGCGAAGACGTGCCGTTTTCCGCGCACCCCCTGATCCGCTCGGCCGAGGCCTGCTACAAGTCCACCGAACTCGCCGTGGGCCTGGCGCGCCAGTACGGCAGCAAGCTGCATGTGCTGCACATGACCACGGCGCGCGAACTGGAATTCTTCGAACCGGGCCCGGTCGCCGGCAAGCAGATCACCGGCGAGGCCTGTGTGCACCATCTGTGGTTTTCGGATGAGGACTACGATGCGCTCGGCGCGCAACTCAAGTGCAATCCGGCCGTCAAGACCGCAGCGGACCGCGCGGCGTTGCGTGAGGCGGTGGTCGACGGCCGGCTCAACATCATTGCCACCGATCACGCACCGCATACTGCCGACGAGAAGGCGCGCAAGTATTTCGCGGCGCCGGCCGGCTTGCCGCTGGTTCAGCATGCGGTGCTGATCGTGCTGGAACTCGTCAAGCAGGGGGTGCTCGATCTGCCCACAGCGGTCGAACGCATGAGCCATGCGCCGGCGGCACGTTACGGCGTGATCGATCGCGGTCATATCGCCGAAGGCCAGTACGCCGACCTGGTCTTGGTCGATCCTGACGTGCAGACGCACGTCGAGGTCGACAAGCTCTATTACAAGTGTGGCTGGTCGCCGCTGGAAGGCCAGGCGTTCTCGCATCGCGTCGTCACCACCTGGGTCAACGGCGAGGCCGCTTATCATCTGAATCAGCTCGCAACGCACGCTCGCGGACAACGTCTGCACTTCAGGCAGTGAACCCACTGGACATTCCTGCCGCACAAGATGTGCTCGACGCGGCGCGGCGCATCGAGAATCGCGTGCGACGCACACCGGTGCTCGACGATGCCCATCTCGACGAACTGAGCGGCGCGCGCCTGCACTTCAAGTGCGAGAACCTGCAGTACGGTGGCGCGTTCAAGTTGCGCGGCGCGATGAATGCGGTGTGGTCCCTGAGCGAGGCCGAGGCATCCGCCGGCGTGGCGACCCATTCTTCGGGCAATCATGGCGCCGCCCTGGCGCTGGCCGCGCGCTCCCGTGGCATCGCCTGTCATGCGGTGGTGCCGGACGGTGCGGTGCGCAGCAAGCTCGACAACATCGCCGCGAACGGCGCCATGATTCATCGCTGCGCGGCCAACCAGCAGGCACGCGAAGCGGGCCTGGCGCTGGTACTGGCGCAGACCGGCGCGGTGCCAATTCCACCGTTCGATGATGCGCGGGTCATCGCCGGCCAAGGCACGGCGGCACTTGAATTGATGCAGGACGTTCCAGGGCTCGAATGCCTGGTCGCGCCCGTCGGCGGCGGCGGCTTGGCGGCCGGAACCGTACTTGCCGCCGGCATCGGCTCACCGACACCGCTGGTCTACGCGGCCGAGCCCAGGGGCGCCGACGACACTTGGCGTTCGCTCAGCAGTGGTGTGCGCGTCACCGAGCAGGTGCCCGCCACGATCGCCGACGGGCTGCGTACCACGGTCGGCGCACGCAACTTCGAGATCCTGCGCGGCGGGCTCGCAGCCGTGCTGTGCGTGGACGAACACGAGATCATCGCGGCAATGAAGCTCGCCTGGTCACGCCTGAAGCTAGTGATCGAGCCTTCGTCCGCGGTCGCACTGGCGGCGATTCTGCGGCACCGCGAGCACTTCGCCGGCCGCCGCGTCGGTGTGATTCTCAGCGGCGGCAACGTCGATCTGGATCAACTGCCCTGGCTGACGCAACAACGGCCGAACTAGGCCGACATCGCGACCGGTTCGGCCTGACCGTCGCCCACATAGCGCGGCCATTGCCGCTCCGGTTGCGCGGTCTGCGGCTCGAAGACCGCAATCGGGACACCGTCCGTCACCACCTCATCGAACCCCAGGAACCGGGCGACGGTCGGCGCGAAGTCCTCGGCACGCACGTCCGGCTGCGGCCCCGTCGCAGACACGCCAGGTCCGCAGGCATAGAAAATTCCGTCCGGCGTATGGTCTCCGGTGCGGTTATCGACGGCTTCCTGTGCGATGGTTCCGATCCGCTCGGAGCGAACCAGGCGGATCGGCGCCCGCCGATTCCAGCGCACCAGGACATCCGGCAGCGCATGGACGTGATCGCCATGGTAGTGCTCGCGCGTCACGATCACGTCGTCGACCAGTGGCTCGCCGGTGTCCACGTTGACGACCTCGCGCAACTGCTCGCAGATCTGCTTTACCAACGCATCGTAGTCCTGCGGTTCGACCTGCCCGTGGCACTCTCGGCCTTTCAGATTGATGCGGATGCCGCCGCTGGCATTGTTCGCATAGACTTCAAAGAAGCGACGATTGGCGTGATCTCCCAGAAAACGCGGCGCGTGCAGCTTGCCGGAGAAGGGCTTGCGCACGTGGCGCAGCCGCGCCCGCCATTCCACCGGCATACGTCGCCAGAAGGTACGCAGCTTGGTCTTCAGGGAACGCGCACGCATCGCTGGACGGCCTCGATCCAGCGCCAGCAGAATTCGGTCGAGCAGGCCTGTTCCGGTGTATTGCGGACCCATGCCATGGCTGCCGAACACCAACACGGTAGTGTCGTCGTCCACCGCTTCCAGCATTCGCCCGAGGCTGCGGTCGAAGGCTCGATAGCAATCGCGCAGCGGTTCACCGAGCGCCGCCTCCAGCTCAGGCCGATAGTCGGGATGGGAGCGATCGTTGACGTGCCACAGATGATGGCCGGTGCAATGCAGGTCCATCGACGCGATCAGGGCGAACTGCCAGTCGCCCTCGCTCAGCAGACGACTGGCCAGCGCGCCGCGCTTTTCAATGCGCGTCAGATAGCGTCCCAGGAATTCACGATAGTCCTCGATGGACTCGGGTGACAGGTCATCGCACATCACCCCGCCGACAGGATCCGGCCCGACCTGCGCCAGTACCTCGTCGCGTAGCGACTCGGGCACCGTTCGAAGGTGGAACTGCTGCCCGTTCGCAGGCACATGGCCGCCCCAGTCAACGACCATGCGCCCGCGAATCGCCGGATCCGCGTGCATGTACGGAGGGTCCAGGAGAAGGCAGTCCAGCCCCTGGTCGGAGAGCTGACGCCAGAACGGCGGAGGCGTCTGCTCCGCATCGTACCAGCGGGTCTCGTAGTCGCCGGGGTCGAAATAGCGACGCCCGTCGTACTGTCTGAAATTTCCGGGTCGGAGCCCGGCATGGAATACCGGCCAGACGGCACCGGCCTCCAAAGCGTAGGGATTGACGACCCGAGCCCAGCAACCGCTCTGCTTCATCGCGGCGAGGTTGGGCATATCGCCTGTCGACATCCAGCGTTCGAACAGGTCCACACTGCCGGCATCTACGCCGACGATCAGCATCTTGGGCACGGTGCCCCCCTTTTTCATGTTTCGCCGCCAGGCGGCGCCGGACAACTCCCTGTCCGCGTTCTTCCACGATTCCGCTGCACCGAGGCAGCAGCTGCGAAAGCACGGCTCGTCGACCTGCTTCGATCCGGCCCCATAAGGCCGTCATGAATCGGTCAAGTGCCATCAATTCAGCCTAGAAGCGACTGAACATGCCATGAATCCATGGTTTTCATGGACTTGGAGGTGACAAAAAAGCACCCGCGTTAAAAATTCAGAGTTCCTGCAAGCCCCAGACCGCGGCGACGGCCAGTACCGCAACGAGCCAAGCCTTCCAAGCGCCCGCAAACTGCGGACGAGCCTCCGCACCCGCGAGCTGGTCTTCGGATTTTCGACCATGAACCATCGCCCCGATGAGGTTCTTGCCGCGAATCAGATAGTAGACGGACGCAAGCACGTGCAAGCCGATTGCGAAAAGCAAACCATTGAAATTCAGCTTGTGCAGACGCGTGAGTGTCTGCGACGTATCGCTATCGACGCGGTGGGCTAGCGGCCCCTCGAAAAAGAAGTCGTCGCTGGCGAACAGGCCGGTCCCGGTCTGCGTCGCCAACAGCAGCAACAGCAACAGAACCATCACGGCGCCCGCCGGATTGTGCCCGCGCGCCTCAGGAATTCGGCCAGACAGGAGCTCGCGCAGATAGCGGATGACGGACGCCGGTCCGCGCACGAAATCGGAGAATCGCGCGGTGGTCGAACCGAAGAATCCCCAAAGCACCCGAAACACCAGAACCCCCAATACCGCCTGGCCCAGCAGCGCGTGAACGTCCATGTTGCCGAGATAGATCGTATTGCCACCCGGCCAGGGCAGTTCAAGATCGAAGCCACCGACCTCGCCGGTGAGATAAAGACCCGCAACCAGGATCACCAGCAGCCAGTGGCAAAGACGCACTGGCAGATCCCAGATGCGGACACTAGACGACCGAGACATCGGTGCCCTCAGAACGCTAGCGTCGTGGCACAGAAGCTCGGCAACGCACCGGGAGCGTGGCGGCGCCCCGCTGAGGTGCGCCGTCGAGTGTGGCATAGCGGGCACTATGGCGAGTCAGGCCGAGTGCCTCAGCGGTGATGCAGTCGCGCTCGAATGCCGTAGAACGTCTGTGGCGCGACACTAGTCTTCCTTGTAGTCATCGTGGCAGCCCTTGCAGGCCTTGCCGACGGCGCCGACCTTGGCTCGGATCGCCGACATGTCGCCGGAACCGGCCGCGTCCGCGAACTCGGCTGCGGCAGATTCCAGATCGTCGGCCTTGGCGGCAAAGTCGTCCCAATTCTCCCAGATATCGGACTTGGCCTCGGAGTCGCCGTTCATCGCCTTGTCCTTGAATGCGCCCTTGACGAGCTTGGACTGTGCGGCGAGGCCTCGGGCGTGCGTTGCGAGGTCATCGGTAAAGGGCACTTTGCCCTTGACGATCGCGCCGATGGAGCCCATGTGCCCACCGAGCACATGCATGCCGTCTTCGCGATATTCAACGAGATCGTCATCGGAAGCCGCCGACGCGGAACAGGCGACGACGACCAGTCCGGCAAGCAACACAGGGGATACGAAGCGCATGGGTTTGCCTCCTCAGGTTAACGAATGGACGGCGGCTGGACCGCAGGTTCGAGGCTACCATAGCCACCCGCGCAATTCGGCAATCCCGCCGGGCGCCGATGCAGCACGGAGCGGCCATGAACGAGAACCCACGTTGCCCCTGGAGCCACGGCTCGGAGCTGTATCAGCAGTATCACGACAGCGAATGGGGCGTGCCCTTGCGCGAAGACCGAGGACAGTTCGAATTTCTGATTCTGGAAGGCGCGCAGGCCGGGCTATCTTGGATCACGATCCTGAAGAAGCGCGACAACTACCGACGCGCCTTCGATCAGTTCGATGCCGAACGCATCGCCGCCTACGATGACAAGGACCGCGCTCGCCTGCTGGCGGATGCCGGCATCGTGCGTAACCGACTCAAGATCGACGCCGCGATCAGCAATGCGCGCGCCTGTCTGCGGCTGCGCGATTCAGGCACCAGTCTTGACGAGTTTCTGTGGCGTTACGTGGACGGAAAGCCGATCGTGAACCGATTCCGCACGATGGGGGACGTTCCGGCAACGACGGAATTGTCCGACCGCATCAGCAGGGACCTGAAAAAGGCGGGGTTTCGCTTCGTCGGCAGCACGATCGTCTATTCCTTCATGCAGGCCACCGGCATGGTCAACGACCATTTGCTGAGCTGCCCGAGACATGCGGCGCTGAGCGTCTAACGGCCACGCCGCAAGCAGCATCCGACAGAATGAATCGCCTGCTGCATGGCCTTTCTTGGCGTCTTTGCGCCTTGGCGCGAAAATCCGCGTTTACGACGCTCGGAAAACCACTCAGGCGCGCCGCCAGCGTATCCCCTGCGCCGAGTCCTCAATAACGATACCGCGCGCGGTGAGTTCGTCACGGATACGGTCGGCGCTGGTGAAGTCCCGGGCCTTGCGTGCGGCGGCACGCTGCTCCAGCAGGGCTTCGATCTCCGCCGATTCCGGATCATCGTTACCGGCTCCGAACCAGTCCTGCGGCGTCTGACTCAGCAGGCCCATCAGCTTCGCGGCGGCCAGCAGCTGCCCCTTGATCCTGGCCTTGTCTTCGTTCGACTCTGCCTTGTTCAGCGCGCGCACCAGTTCGAACATTTCCGCCAATGCGGCCGGGGTGTTCAGATCGTCGTCGAGTGCGGCAAAGAATCCGTCGGGCGCCTCCACCCAGGCCGCCGGCTCGATATCTGCAACCTCACGCAGGGCGCCGTAAAGACGATCGAGCTGGCGCTTTGCCTGCACCAGAGTTTCATCTGTCCAGTCCAGTGGCTGACGATAGTGGCCGCCCAGCAGCGCCAGACGGATCGCCTCGCCCGGCGCCTGCTCCAGCAACTCACGTGCGCGCAGTACATTGCCGACCGACTTGGCCATCTTCTCGCGATTGACGGTGACGAATCCGTTGTGCACCCAGTAGTTCGCGAACGGCGCACCGCCGTGCGCGCAGCGTGACTGTGCTATCTCGTTTTCGTGATGCGGGAACACCAGATCGTGTCCGCCGCCATGAATATCGATGGTGTCTCCGAGCAGGGTTTCCGCCATCGCCGAGCATTCGATGTGCCAGCCGGGTCGGCCACGGCCCCAGGGCGAGTCCCAGCCGGGCTGCTCGTCGCCGGAGGGCTTCCACAGCACGAAATCGCCAGCGTCTTTCTTGTACGGCGCCACTTCCACACGCGCCCCCGCCAGCATCTCGCGCCGATCGCGCTTGGACAGCATTCCATAATCGTCATAGGCACCGACGTTGAACAGAACATGTCCTTCGGCTGCGTAGGCATGTCCGCTATCGATCAGGCGCTGGATCATCGCAATGATCTGCGGCAGATGCTCGGTGACTCGCGGCTCGTGGTCGGTCGGCGCCACGCCCAGGGCCTCAAGATCCTCGTGGTAAGCGGCGGCATAGCGGTCGCTGATCACAGCGATCGAGACACCTTCACGCTCGGCGGCGGCATTGATCTTGTCGTCGATGTCGGTGATGTTGCGGACGTAGACCACGCGCTCGTACCGATGCCGCAACAGGCGCGCCAGCACATCGAACACGACCGGCGGTCGCATGTTGCCGATGTGCGCATAGGAATAGACCGTGGGGCCACAGACATACATCGTGACCCGCGACGAATCCTGCGGGACGAACTCTTGCTTGCGGCCGGTCAGCGTATTGTGCAGTTGCATCGAATTCGGGCGGGATCAAAATCCCGCGCAGGATACCGACAGCGCGCCGCAAAGTCCCGAATTGTTCAGCCGAATGGACAGGCTTCAGCTGAACAGGGCGTGGATCGAAAAGCCGGCCAGCATTCCTGCAACCACACCATAGGTCGCCCAAAGATAGCGCCGCTTGACACGGGAACGCCCGGTCAACGGATCAATGTATGTCAACGCCATGCCCAAACCCCTTGCCACAAAAATGAGTGCCGGCGATCACTAGCAGGACCGCATCCTTTCTCCATACCCGCACCATCCAAGACCGGCCGGTCGCCCCGAGGAGTGCCATGGGAAGTCGCCGAAACCTGTACTGCGCCGCTGCCACTATGCGTGGCGCCGGGCCCGCGCGTGAATCGCTGAGACGTACTGATGAACATTCCACGACTGCGACTCCAGCCGGCACTGGGGAGTTTATGGGGGTGATGCTGAACGGCAGGCGTGCAAGCGAGGTGTTTATCGCTGATAGGGGTCGTCACACAGGCGATGCAGTTCGCCGAAGGCGTCGAACAGTTTCGGAAGGTCGTCCGGCTGCATCACCAACAACTCGCCCTGAGTGCGATCTCCGCGACGCAGCTTGCGGTCTCGCAGATCCTCGTAGCGAATGCAGGCATCGCCACGCAGGCAGCTGAAGCGCAGTGAGGAACGACCGTCCCACTGCACGTTGACGTCGGCCAGCGGCACGGTCTGGGTATAGACGGCTTCTTCATTGGTCGCGCTGCGCTCGACGGTTAGCGCGCAACCGTCCGGCGAGAACGCGAAGTGCCACAGAAAGAAACGGCCGCTGCGATCCCAGGACTCGCCCGCACGGACGTTGAGCTTTTCAAGGATGAAGCGCATCGCATCGCTGCGACTGTCCCCGGCACGATTCGCGGTCCACGCACAACACAGCAGGATCAGTGGCAGTAGCGCTACACGCGTTAGAGCAGAGCGCATCTCAATCGCCCTGCGCCTGTTCGAGCAAGGCATCGAGCATGCGCTTGCGCTCATCCGCGCTCCTTTCGCCGAGCCGTTCCACGGCGTCATAGAACTGTGGCCACTTGCCCCGCGCCTGCGCGAAGAGCTGTCCGAACGCCGGCGTCCAGGTGTTGTAGAGCCCGACCGGCAGCAAGGCGGCGTTGTCGAGATCCTGCTCGAACCATTGATCGTAGCCGGCATAGCCGCGCCACGGCCCGTCCCGCAGCGCTTGATAGGACTCGCGCATCTGCTCGAATACCTGTCGCTTGGCGGCGCGCATTGCGGTCGGCGTCTGGCTGGACTGGTAGAGCGCCTGCAAACGTTCGCGTGTCGCCTGTACCAGCGCCACGAAGTCCTGATTGCGACGACGCGGCTCGGTCACATCGAGCGGCGTCTCTCCGCGTGCTTTCAGCCAGCGCCGCAAACCCTCTTCCTGAACGAAGCTGGCGAAGGATTCGTTGAACGCGGTGTCGCTCTTGACGAAGACACGCTGGTGCGCGAGTTCGTGAAACAGGGTGCCGACCAGCTCCTGATCGTTCCAGCGCAACATCGTGTTGAGCACCGGGTCGTTGAACCAGCCCAAGGTCGAATAGGCCGGCACTCCGCCGATGTAGACGTCATGCCCGAGTTCACGCTGGCGCTGCGCTTCTGCCCGGGCGCCCTCCAGGTCGTAGTGCCCGCGATAGGAGAAGCATCCGGCCAGCGGATAGCACCATTCGATCGGCGCCAGATCGAACTCCGGTGTGGCGAAGACGTTCCACAGTACATAAGGCCGCCCGAGATCGGCGTACTGCTGATAGCTGCCGTGATTCGGCAAGGCCAGTGCCTCCTCGGCGAAGGAAACCGCGGCCTTCACGGTCTCCAGGCGCACGCGCAGGGCCGGATTGGTGTCGGCATCGGAAATCAGCGCATCGATCGGCGCGCGCGCGCGCAACACCGCCATCTGCCCGTCCAGCAGTTGGGCGTAGTAGCCGAGGCTACTACAGGCGCTCAGCGACAGCGTGAGCAGGCTCAATACGGCCAGTCTCATGCAGCCTGATCGAGCCAGACGCCCAGCCCCTGTGCATTGAGTTCGATATCGAACTCGAGCAGCTCGCGCGCCCGCGCGTCGCTGACCGGGGCGTCGAGACGATGCAGCGCGGACAAGGCATCGTCGAGCAGCGCTTCGCGCAATCTGGAATGCCGCTCCGGTGCGTCGGCCAGCGACCGCGCGATCTGCACGTAGCGTCCGATGCCGGCGCGCAGTTCTGCCGCGCGCGTCGCCACGTCTTCAATCGCGCTGTAGTGCGTGAGATACATGCGCTTCGGTCGGTAACTCAAATAGCGGTCGATGGTCTGTAGCCAGGCCTGTGCATCGAACTGCACCGGCGTGGTGGTCGGCATCAGAAACGGCCCGCTGGGTCCGTCGAAGTCTCGATACGACAGGCCGAAGGTATCGCCGGTGAAGAAGCCCTCGCTGACGGTGTCCCAAATGCTGTAGTGGTGCCGGGCGTGCCCCGGCGTGTCAATGAATTCGAGCTCGCCACCCCCAAGGCTCAAGCGCAGGCCATCCTGCGCCTGGATCACGCGCGTTTCGTCGACCGGCGCGATCTCTCCGTACATGCGCATCAGCGCTTCGGCGCCGTAGACGGCTTCGGCGCCGGCGATCAGTTTCGAAGGATCGATCATGTGCCGCGCACCCCGCGGGTGCACCACCATCTTCGCTTCGGGCAGGGCGCGCATCAGCACGCCGGCACCGCCGGCGTGGTCCAGGTGCACATGGGTGGGCAATACGTAGCGCACCCGCTCCGGGGCGATGCCGCGCGCCTCCAGCAGCGCAAGCAGGCGCGGCACACCATGCGAGGTACCCGCTTCGACGAAGGCGTACTCGCCGTCGCGCTCGATCAGATAGCAGCAGGCCAGCCGGCGCCGCTCCTGGAGGGTGTCGATGCACAGAATTCCATGGTCCAGTATTTCGACTGGCGCGACTGTCGGCGTCGGCTGCGTGTCCATCCTCGGTGCTCTCTCCATCGTCGATTTCCGCGCAGGAGATTAGCATCGACGCCAGCGTGGCGATGCGCTGTCGACCGTAACGACTCGAACGGACTCCGGGGTTGCGGCGCTACTGGGATGAGGGCGTGGCGCCCCGAGGCGCGCGCACGATCTCGACCAGATCCTCGCGCCGGTAGATGCCGAGCTTGCGATAAATCCGCGAGGCATGATTGGCCACCGTACTGACGGCAATACCCTTGTCGCGTGCAACCGATTTGAAGGTCTTGCCCTCGCCCAGAGCGCGGGCGATCTCCTGCTCGCGCGGGGACAGATCGTCCAGCGGCAGCGCGCGGCGTACGTACAGCGTGAACAACTGGCCATGCGGCTCAAGCCGAAAGCGCAGCTCACGGTCACCGAAGCGGGTGTTGCGCTCGATGTCGCCGGGCAGGGGAATCGGCAGGCGATCGAAATCCGGGTCGCCGTAGACCTCGGCCACCAGCGAACGAAATTGCGGGCTCGCCGTATGCACGACGCCGCTGGCGTCGATCAGCGCGGTGGAGCCGCGATTGGTGCGGCCCAGCGACATCAGCCATTCGTCGCGCTGCACATAGAGTTGCTGGCCCAGCGAATCGGCAGCGACCAAGTGGCTCACGCCGCGTTCGACCCGGCCGATGTCGTCTGGCGACGAGGGGCCGGCGAACCAGAGCGCGATGATGCTGGTCAGATGTCCGACAGGATGACGATAGGTCACGATCAGGGGGTGCATCAGGCCGGATACGCGCGGCAGGCTGGCCGCTTCGCTGGCGCCGCCGATCAGATGCAGCGGTGTCAATGAACCTTCGTCGGGCTCCACCGTGAATTCGCCTGACACACCGGTCTGCCCCTGCGTCAGCCAGGCGGCGACTGGGGCGCCATGGTGTGTCCTGAACGCCCGTAGCAGCAGCTCACGGACTTCGGTGCTTTCGTGCAGTGTTGCGAGCGAATAAAGCGTGCGAATCAGGGCGTCATCGGATTCGACCATCTCGCACCTCCTTGTGACGTGAATTGAGTGATGTTGGAGCCCGGCGTCCGATTCGGGCGACACCGCGACCTGGCACTGCGAACCGATCGAGCTACGCCGCTCGGGACAATGTCCGGATTTCGGCCATCACGATGCCGAAGTCCGGGATCCAGCATACTTGGTTGCCCAGACGAACCCGTGCCAGCACCAGATCGGAACGGTCTGAATCACGCAGCGCCTCGGCCCGCATCGCGGCCCGATTGAGCGTCACCAGATGCGGATAGGCCTGGGCCAGCACGCCGATTGCAGTCAGCCCGTCAACCGGATCCGGCAGCTTGACCACGATCACGCGCGCGCGCCGCAGGTCGGGCTCGCCCATGTCGCCATTGAGCCGCTCCAGCCGCAACACCGGTAGACGCTGAGCCTCGCGCTGCACATGCCCGGCAAGCCAGGCCGGGGCGTCGACCGCAGCCTGCAGGTCTTCCAGTGGAACGGTCTCCACCACCGCCACGTTCGGCAGCAACAGGCTGTCGCGCGCCAGCGCGATCAGCACCGCGTGAATTTCGGCGGGCTCGCTCACGACACCAATATCCCGCGAATCTCGGACAACAGCTGGTCTTCCTGATAGGGCTTGATCAGATAGCGATTCACACCCAGCTCGCGCGCACGCTGACGATGCTTATCGCCGGAGCGCGAGGTGATCATGATGATCGGCACATCGCTGATCCGTTCGCTGTTGCGCACGTAGGCGGCCACCTCGAATCCATCGGCACGCGGCATTTCGATGTCCAGCAGAATCGCGGTCGGCGATTCGGTAGCGAGCTGGGCGATCGCATCGAGTCCGTCACGCGCCGTCAGCACGCGGTAGCCGTGACGCGTCAGCAGACGTTCGGCAACGCGGCGCATGGTGATGGAATCGTCCACCACCATGATCATCGCGCGATCGTCAGCACGCGGCGCAGCGGCGCTCTGTGCCTCCGCCAGCAGCGCGCGGCGCGTGCGATCCAGCACCAGCGCCGGTGCGTCCAGAATCAGCACCACCGCGCCATCGGCGAGGATCGTGGCGCCGGTCACGCCGACAATCGAGCTGACCTGCGGGCCGACTGCCTTCGACACCACTTCGCGGTTGCCCTGCATCGAGTCCACCACCAGGCCCATACGCCGCTCGCCGCCGCCGATGCCCTCCGGGACCCGCACCAGAATCGTGGGTACGGTGCGGCTTTCATCCGATTCGAGGCGGCTGATGCCGAGATAGTCGCCGAGGTAGCGCAGCGGATAATCCGCACCGCCATAGGACAGCGTGGCGTCGCTGTCACCGAAATACTGGTCGAGCTGGGCGCGCGGAACGCGGGCGATGCCTTCTATGCTCGACAGCGGAATCGCGTACAGCTCGGTGCCCACCGTGACCAGCAGCGCCTGCGAAACCGCCAGTGTCAGCGGCAACCGGATCGCGAAGCAGGTGCCGCCGCCGCGTTCAGTTTCGAGATCGAGCGTACCGCCGAGCTGCTTCACCTCCGAGGCCACGACATCCATGCCGACGCCACGGCCAGCGTTCTGCGTCAGCTCACGCGCAGTCGAAAATCCGGGTTCGAAAATGAACTGGGCCACCTGAAGCTCGCTCAACTCCAGGTTCGGCGGCATCAGTCCGCGGGCGATGGCCTGATCACGAATCGCATCGATGTCCAGACCCTGTCCGTCGTCACGAATCTCGATCACCAGCTGCGTGCCGTCGCGCTGCAGGCTGATCACGATCTCGCCGACTTCGCGCTTCCCAAGACCGGTTCGCACCGTCGCCGGCTCGATGCCGTGGACGACGGCGTTGCGCAACAAGTGCTCCAGCGGCGCGGTCATGCGTTCCAGCACATTGCGATCGAGTTCCGCCTCGACGCCGAGGAAGCTGACCTCGGCAAGCCGGCCCGCTTCCACAGCAGTTTGCCGGACCACGCGCTGCAGGCGCGCCACCTGACGCGAGAACGGCACCATCAAGGTACCCATCAGGCCCTGCTGAACCTCGGTATTGATGCGGCCCTGCTGCTGCAGCAGACTGCCGGCATCCTGCGTGACCTGATACAGCGAATCATGCAGCGAACCGAGGTCGCCGACGGATTCGGACAGCGCGCGCGACAGCTCCTGCATGCGCGAATAGCGATCTAGTTCCAGCGGATCGAACTCGGCGCTGTAGCGATCGTCCCCAGACTCCGACGGAGTCTGTATCAGGCCGCGCGCGGCAATCTGCGCCTCGGTTTCGATCTCCATTTGCCGAAGCTGCTCGCGGATGCGATTGACCGTGGATTCCATTTCCGCGAGCTGGCTGCCGGTCTCGACGTTGCGCTGCTCAAGGCGCGAGCGATAGATCGACATTTCGCTGGCGGCGTTGAGCAGGCTGTCCAGCCGCTCCACGGGCACGCGTGCCAGTTCCCGACGCTGCTGCTGCCAGAGCCCGCTGTCGTCCTCTGGCCGCCAGAACAGCTGCGGGTCCCAGACCCGCATCGGCGGCGGCCGCTCGTCCGGCAGGCCAGCGGCCAAGACGGGTTCCGAACCGGTCTCGGTCGGCGACTCCAACGGCACGTCATTCCACTCGATCGGTGGTACCGCTTCCGGCAATTCGGCGGCGGCCGGCTCCGCTTCGGGTGCTTCTGGCGCCGGTGGAAGGGGCCAATCGTACGGCGCCTCGATCGGTTGATCCTCTTCGTCCTCGAACGACTCGTCGCCGCGCACCAGGCGGTCGTGCATGTGCTGCAACTGCTCGAAACGCGTATGCAACTGATCGAAGGCCAGATCGTCGGTCGGCAGATAGGTGCTGGCCATGTCGTCGACCAGCGACTCCATTTCGTGCACGGCCGCGCCCATCGCATAGCGGCCCGCCATGCGCGCGCCGCCCTTGAGCGTGTGCAAAATCCGCTGCAGGTCCTGTAGCGGCGCGGCATCGGTCGGCTGCGTGCGCCAGGTGGCGAGTGCCGCCTCCATTTGTTCAAGCAGCTCGGCCGCCTCGGCGCTGAAGATGGCCAGCAGCTCCGCGTCGTCATCCTCGGCGCTGGGCGCCGGGCGCGGCGGCAGCGGGACAATGGGTTGCGCCGCCGGCGCAGCGGGCAGCCCGATGTCAGCCGCGTCGTCACGGTGTTCGGCAAACGGGGGAATCTCGACGATCAGCTCGTCTCGAACCTCGTATTCCCGAGATGCGGCCTCGACAAACCCGGCGTCGCTCTCCGGAACCGTCCAGTCGGCGGCGGAGGCCGGCTCCGCTTGCTGGATTTCCAGTTCCACAAACAAGGGCTCGACTTCGGGCTCGTAGCCGCGGCGAATCTGGTCGACCGCTCGGTGCAAGCCGTCCACGACATTGGCGAGCCGCCCGAAATAGCTGGCATCGCGCGCCACCCGGGACTGCGCAGCGGCCTCGACGAGGCTTTCGAGTCGGTGTCCGACTTCGCCCAGCGATTCGAAGCCCGCCATTCGCGCGCTGCCCTTGAGCGTGTGCAGGGCACGCATCACCTCGGCATCCGGCGCGTCTCGGAGCGGCGTGGCCTGCCATTCGTCGAATCCGCCTTCGACAACCGCCAGCAACTCCTCGGCTTCTGACAGAAAGATGTCCGTCAGCGCCGGATCGCGATCACCGACCGGCACCTCTTCGATCAGGGCATCGGCCCCGGTCTCATCGGCGACGGGCGTGGCTTCTTCGATCCCGATCGCGCTGCCGCCCAGTGCCTGGATCCGCCCGATCAGGGCGTCGTCACGATCCGGCGCTCGACCGTCGCGAATTGCATCGAGCAGCTGATAGATCCCTTCGATCGCTTCGCTGACGGCGCTGAAGAACGGCGCATCGGGTCGCGATTTGCGGTCCTCGCGAAACTCAGCGTGTCCGAGTCGGGCCTCGAATGCCGTCGCCGCCGATTCCAGCGCAGAGCTGTGCGCCGCCTGCGCGGCGTCGCGCACGGTGCGAAACAGGGCGGCTGCCTGAGCCGCGTGGTGTGCGGCATCGGGTTGCTGGCGCCAGGCTTCGATGCATGCCTCGATCTGCTGCACGCAATCGAACACTTCGTGCGTGAACAGCTCGGCCAACTGCTGATCGTCAGGCTCACCGTCAGCGACTTCGCTCGGCATGCCGAGTATGTCGATGATGCGAGACTGCCATGGCAACGCGGCTTCGGCCGGCGCGGGGGGCTGCTGATCCAGCCATTGTCCGAGCTGAAGCACCGCATCGGCGATCAGCTTGAGACGCTCCACCGGCTGTTCGCTGGCACCAAGACCAGCGAAATCAAGGCCTCGTTCGAGTGAGCCGGCGAGTTGGCTGATCGCGCCGTAACCCACCACCGCCGCGCTGCCGCGCAAGGTATGCAGCGCCCGGACGACTTCGGGATCCACCGTGTGGGCGCCGGCATCGGCATCCTGCTGATCCACCCAGTTCTGCACGCGCTGCAGGTGCCCGCGCGCGTCGTCGTGAAACACCGAGCGCATCGCAGCAGCGTCACTGACCGCTCGCTCGGTCAGCTCATGCGCAGCGGCAATCAGCTCCGCTGCCGTATCAGGCGGCTCGCGCTGTTCACGGAAACTGTGGATCAGCTCGGGCAACAGCGCGACAGCGCGAGCGATCAGGTCCAGCACTTCACTGTCGACCTTCATTTCGCCGTCACGACATCGATTCAGCAGATTCTCGCAGGCCCATCCGTAGTCGCCGATGAGATCGGCGCCGACCATGCGGCCACTGCCCTTGAGTGTGTGAAAGGCTCGCCGCACTTCCAGCAAGTGGGCCACGTCACCCGGTTCGCGCTGCCACGGCGCAAGCTGACTGCGCAGGGTTTCGAGCACTTCACCCGCTTCTTCGACGAAGACCTCGCGAATCTCGGGGTCGACCTCATCGAGCACCTGCGGCGAAACCAACGGCGATGGCTCAAGCTCCGCCTGGTCGGTGTCGGCGGCGCCATCGGCGAATTCGAGGCGCTCGATGTAGGCAGCCAGATCGTCCAGCAGACGCGCGCTGTCCGGCGAGCGCGACTGCAAAGCCTCCAGGTAGAACTCCGTGCACGCCACCGCGTCGGCAAAGCGTTCGGCCTGGGCCTGCACCAGTATCCCGGCAGGGAATCCATCCTGCTCGACATAGCGCAACAGTTCGCCGATCAGGCCGGCGGCACGCTCATCGTCGAGAATTCTCAATCCGGCCCGAATCTCCCCGAGCAGGGTCTGCGCCGAGGACAGACCATCACGCGAGCCCTGCCGCAGCGCGAGGTCGGCAGCACTCTTGAACTTCGAAAGATTGACCAGCGATTCCCGCAGCAGCGCACCGAAACCTTCGTCGAAATCCGCGGATGGTGGCGTGCCTTCGTCGTACTGCGACGCCGATGCGAGCTCCGGATCGCTGCGCCGCAGTTGACGGAACAAGGCGGCGTCCAAGGAATTTTCGATACGCAACAGCGCCGTAGCGACATCCATCCACAAACCGGCGCCCGCACCATCGGCCGACCGCAGACGCGCCACCGCGTCGGACTGGTTCTGCGCAACGCGCTGCAGCGTCACCAGACCAAGCATGCCCAGGGTGTTGGCAATGCCGTGCAACTGCGCTGCGGTCTGCGACAGATCGACGCTGGCACGCTCGCCAGCGCGCACCACCAGGTCGATGGTGTCCTTGACCTTGGCCAGGTCGGCGCGAATTTCGTCGGACAGTTTCTGCAGCAAGCGTGTGTTGGGCCCGCGCAGCTTGCGCGCCATCGCCTCCAGCGCGGAACTCGACGGCAGCCGCTGGTCCAGTGCGAAGGCGCGACGCAGGAAGGTCACGCGCGGCCCGCGCGCGCGCGAACGGCCGACATGAAACAACAGTTGATAGGCCAGTTCGTCGAACTGCGCGGCGGCCGCGTCCTCGCCGATTTCGACGGTGCGCTTGATCTGCTGCACGGCCCGGCCACAGAGACGCTTCACCTCCAGCGAATCTTCGAGACCCTGACCGAGTACCGCTTCGGCCACGCCGGCGACGATGCGCCACAGTTGCGCGGCCGCCGGCACGGTGGCGCCCTGCCTCAGGTGCTCGGCGACCTTGCCGAGACGCGCCACGGCGGTGCGGATATCGTCGTCCTTGAGCCACTGCAGCATCGACTGCTGCGCGGCCGGCAGCAGCTTGGCAGCGGTCATACCCGTGGTTTGCGCATCGCGGCCACCCGGCAAGGGCAGCTCCACACCGATTAGCCTCATCTGTGCCGCGAACAGCTCGGCTTCGGTCAGCACGGCGACGCCACGCGTCAGCCGCAATTCGTTGATCAGCGCCTGCAGGACCAGCACGCAATCCTCGGCACCACCGGACAAGGCATCCAGATAGTCCGCAAGCTGCAGGGTTGCGCCGAGCACGGCGCCACAAGCCGTTTCGCGATCGGAAATCGCATCTTCACTCAAGCGCTGGGTGGTTGCCAGCATCTCCTCGGCGAGAATCGAGGCGCCCGCGCACTGGATCAGCGAGGTGGTGCCCAGCACTTGGCGCAACTCGGCGACGGCCGCCAATAGGCCGGCGCGCTCATCGGCGCTCTCCATCGCGTTTTCGAGCTGGGTTCGTACCCGCTGAAGACAGGCCTCGATCTCCGGGCGTACCCAATGCAGGCCGGATGCCAAGCTTGGACGGGTTGCGATCATGCTTATTCCGCCGTTCTCACGAACTGCTCGGACGCCACCAGGCGATGCAGGCTCAGCACCTGCCAAACCTGAGCATCACGCTCGAAGGCACCGAGCAGCCAGTTGGAGAAGTCGGATCCGCTCAAAATCTGCAGGCGGTGCGGCGCCTGGTCTTCGACCGCGAACTGGCGGTGTCCGACAACTTCGCCGACCAGGAATCCCGCCGGCAGTTGATCGGAGTTGAGCACCAGCACCCGCGCGCTGCGCGTGTCTTCCTCTGCCGGCAGGCCAGCGAGCACCGCAAGGTCGAACACCGGCAACAGGTTGCCGCGCACGTTGGCCAGCCCGATCAGCCAGGGCCGTGCACCCGGCACCCGCGTCAGCGGCGGCGGTGTGATCACCTCGCGGACATCGGCACGCGGCAGGACGCACCACAGGGAGCCGACACGTACACCGAGCCCCTCCCATTCGGCCTCGCCCGAGGCGCCCTCCTGGCGTACGGCGCGCAAACGCCGGTCCAGTTCGGCCAACAGGCCGAACGGATCGCCACGCAGTTCCCTGAGGTCCCCCGACACGTCCGGCTTTATCCGCTGGCGCGCACGTGCGCACGAACAGCCCCGAGCAGGTCGTCGCGCGTGAACGGCTTGGTGAGATATTCGTCGGAGCCGACGATGCGGCCGCGCGCACGGTCGAACAGGCCATCCTTGGACGACAGCATGATCACCGGCGTGGACCGGAACTTCGGATTGCCTTTGATCAGGGCACAGGCCTGATAACCATCCAGACGCGGCATCATGATGTCGATGAACACGATGTCCGGCCGATGGTCGGCGATCATCGCCAGCGCCTCGAACCCGTCCTGAGCTGTGACAACGGTATATCCCTCCCTGGACAGCAAGGTTTCGGCCGTGCGCCGAATGGTCTGACTGTCATCAATCACCATGACTTTGGCGGACACGCATCAAACTCCCGGATTCCCCGATTGACCGGCCGACCGCGCGTTCGAGGCCGGCGGCCGTTGTCGAGCCGGTGAGCGCGCGTTCCAATGCGCCTAATCACCGTCCCCTTTGTGATTTCAAGTACTCCACGCCTGCAAGCGTCTTGCGGCACTTTGTAGCACACTCCCCGAACGCTTCACATACATCGCCGCATCGGCGCCTGCGCTAACATTGGCATCCCTCCACGGATGCCGCCGATGACCAGCACCGTTCCCAATCTATGTACCGCGCCCGTCGGGCCCGTATTGAAGCTCGAAGCCAAGCTGCTGGAGCGTCAGGCCGATATCGAAACCTGGTTTCGCCGTCAGTGGCTGGAGACGCCCGCACCGTTCTACGCCTCCGTCGACCTGCGCAATGCCGGGTTCAAGCTGGCGCCGGTCGATACCAACCTGTTCCCGGCCGGCTTCAACAACCTCAATCCGGATTTCGATCCGCTGTGCATACACGCGCTGCAGTCCGCGATCGAACGCATCTGCCCGACCGCCGCCGGCATCCTGGTGGTGCCCGAGAACCACACGCGCAACCGCTTCTATCTGGAAAGTCTGGCGGCGCTGGTCGATCTGATCGCCAAGGCCGGCTTTCATGTGCGCATCGGTTCGACGATGCCGGACCTGGAGCAGGACCAGATCATCGACGATCTGGAATCGGGCCGGAAGCTGCGCCTGGAACCGCTGCGCCGCAGCGGCGACGAGGTCTATGTCGGCGAAGGCGAGGATCGCTTTTCGCCGTGCGCCGTGGTGCTGAACAACGACCTCTCGGGTGGCCGCCCTGCGATCCTCGAAGCGATCCGGCAGCCGGTCACGCCGCCGGCGATTCTGGGCTGGAGCAATCGCCTCAAGTCGGACCATTTCGGTCTCTACCAGCAGGTGGCCGCCGAGTTCGCCGAACTGATCGGCATCGACTCCTGGCTGGTCGATCCGCTGTTCCGCAACTGCGGCAAGATCAACTTCATGAAGCGCGAAGGCGAGGAATGCCTGGTCAGCAACGTGGAAATGCTGCTCGAGGACATCACCGCCAAGTACAGCGAATACGGCATCGAGGAAGAGCCCTTTGTCATTGTCAAAGCCGATGCCGGCACCTACGGCATGGGCGTGATGACGGTCAAGAGCACCGACGACGTGCTCAGCCTCAACCGCAATGCGCGCAAGAAAATGGCCTCCGCCAAGGATGGCCGCGAAGTCAGCGGCGCGATCATCCAGGAAGGCGTCTACACCTTCGAGACCTGGAACGACCCGGCCGACAGCGCCGAACCGGTGATCTACATGATCGATCACTACGTGGTCGGCGGCTTCTACCGGGTGCATGACGGTCGTGGCCGCAACGAAAACCTCAATGCGCCCGGCGCGCGCTTCCAGATGCTGGCGTTCTCGGAATCCTGCACCCGGCCGGATCCCTCGCGGGACCCCGACGCACAGCCCAACAAGTTCTACGCCTACGGCGTGGTGGCCCGTTTGGCGCTGCTGGCGGCGGCCCGTGAGATCGCACGCGCGCATCAGGGCGATTGAATCAGCACCGAGTGCGCGCCGGCCCTGCGCCGCCGCGCCAGATAGGGAACTCAGGCGATGAGCAAACGACTGGCCGTGATCATGGACCCGATCGGGTCGATCAAGCCGTACAAGGACACCACGCTGGCGCTGATGCTGGCCGCGCAGCGGCGCGGCTGGTCGCTGCACTACCTGGAACTGCCGAACCTGTATCTGCGTGACGGACGCGTGGCCGCGAGTACCCGGCCGCTGACGGTGCGCGACGACAAGGACGATTGGTACACCTTCACCGGCGAAGCGGCCGACACGGCGATCGGCGACTTCGACATGGTGCTGATGCGCAAGGATCCGCCGTTCGACCTGGAATACATCTACGCCACCTACTGGCTGGAGCGCGCTGCAGCCGATGGCGCGTTTGTCGTCAACCGGCCGGACTCGCTGCGCGACTGCAACGAAAAAGGATTTCTCGCCTGGTTTCCGCAATGCACGGCACCAACCCTGGTCACGCGCGATCCGGCCCGGATTCGCGCATTCCACGCCGAGCAGGGCGACATCGTGATCAAGCCGCTGGATGGCATGGGTGGTGCCGGCGTGTTCCGTATCGGCAAGGACGGACTCAATATCGGCGCCGTCGTCGAAACGCTCGGCGAAATGGGCCGGCGCTCGCTGATGGCGCAGCGCTATCTCCCCGAGATCCTGGCCGGCGACAAGCGCATTCTGATGATCGGCGGCGAACCCGTGGATTGCGCGCTGGCACGCATTCCGAGTGTCGGCGAGGTGCGTGGCAACCTCGCCGCCGGCGGACGCGGCGTGGTGCAGCCGCTGAGCGAACGCGACCACTGGCTGGCGGCCCAGGTCGGCCCGGAGCTGAAAAAGCGCGGCCTTCTGTTCGTGGGCCTGGACGTGATCGGCGACTATCTCACCGAGATCAACGTGACCAGTCCGACCTGTCTGCGCGAGATCGAACGCGAAACCGGCGAGGATCTGGGCGCTCGTGCAATCCGGGCATTCGAAGACGCAATGGCCGAATGTTGCTGAGGCGAGTCCTGGTCGGTGCCGCGCTGCTGGCGCTGCTGAGCTGGCTGGCGCTGCGACCGCCGCCGCAGGACGCCCGTGAGACCGAACTGGTCGAACGCAATCTGCCGGTGCTCGGCACCTGGGTCACGCTCAGCGCCTACGCCGAGGATCCGGCCCTGCAGACGCGCGTGCAACGGGCGTTCGACCAAGCGGCTCAGCAACTCGCCGACTTCGATACGCGATGGCGTGCCTTTGGCGACGGCACGCTGGGCCGGCTCAACGCCGAACTCGTCGCTGGTGGCAGCATTCGCGTGCCGCAGGACATGCTGCCGCTGTTCCGGCGTGCGTTCGAGATCCAGCGAATCAGCGGCGGCCTGTTCGATCCCAGAATCGGCGCGCTGGTGCGTGTCTGGGGCTTCGACGACGAGGCGCATTATCGCGAATCGCCACCGCCGCAGGCCGAGATCGACGCCGCGCTGGCAGCGCTGCGCGAAGCACCCGACTCGCTGCAGTCCTGCCCCGGCTCCGGCGAAGCGGAGCAGGACTGCTACGGCCCGGCGCCGGGCATCGTGCTGGACTTCGGCGCGATCGCCAAGGGCTATGCGGTGGATCAGGTTGGGGAACGCCTGCTGGCGGCCGGCATCGAAAACTTCATGATCAATGCCGGCGGCAATGTCCGCACCCAGGGCCGGCGCGGCGACCGCGCCTGGCGCATCGCCGTGCGACATCCGAGACCCGAAATCGGTCGTCTGCTCGCGATCGTGGAACCGGACGACGAAAACGTGGTGACCAGCGGCGACTACGAGCGCTATTTCGAGTACCAGGGCAGGCGCTATCACCACATTCTCGATCCGCGCGACGGTCGGCCGGCTCAGGGCCTGCAGGCGGTGTCGGTGCTGTCCGCCGACGGCACACTGGCGGATGCCGCCTCGACCGCCCTGTTCGTGGCTGGTCCCGAGCACTGGCGCGATACCGCGCGCAAGCTCGGCGTCGGACAAAGCCTGATCGTGAAAGCGGACGGCGCGCTGCAAGCCACGCAGACACTCGCCGCACGGATCACCCTGCCCGGAAAGCCGCCACTCGAAGTGGTGCCGTGACCCGCGCGGACCGGGTCGTGATCGTGCTGGCCGCTCTGCTGGTGGGTGTGGCCGCCGGCGCCTACTGGCAACCCAGGACCGTCGCCGACCGTGTCGAAGTGCAGGTCGGCGACGGGACGCCGCAGGTGTATTCGCTGGACACGCAGCGACACATCGAGGTGCACGGCGCGCTCGGCACCTCGGTACTTGAAATCGAGGACGGACGCATCCGCTTCGTCAGCAGCCCCTGCCGCAACAAGGTATGCATCCATAGCGGCTGGCTGTCGATGTCTGGCGATGCCACGGCCTGTCTGCCGAACCGCGTGACGATCGCCCTGCTCGGCCACGGCGCGCCCGAGATCGATGCGGTGAGCCAATGAAGCCGGTGGCCAGCATGAATGCCGTCCCGGACCAGCAGGACCGACTGATTGCGTGGTTCGCGGCACTGGCGATCGCCATTCATATTCTCGAAGCGAGCTTCCCGAGCCCGGTGCCTGGCATCAAGCCCGGCCTGGCCAACGCGGTCACGCTGATCGTGCTGCTGCGCCACGGCCTGCGCGCAGCGATCTGGGTCGGCGCATTGCGCGTGCTGGTCGGCAGCCTGCTGGTCGGGAGCCTGATGACGCCCACCTTCTGGCTCTCCGCCAGCGGCGCCACGCTGTCGATACTGGCGCTGTGTCTGGGCACCGCCTGGAACCGCGCGCTGCCGGCTGCGCGACTGTCGGCCATCGGCCTGTCGGTGCTGGCCGCACTGGCTCACATGAGTGGGCAGTTCTTCATCGCCTATCGTCTGTTCATTCCGCATCCCGGCCTGCTGCGGCTGCTGCCTCTGCTGCTGGGCGCGGCGCTGCTGTTCGGCACCGTGACCGGCTGGATCGCCTCGCGGATACTGGCACGCCTGCCGCCGTTTGCACCGCCGGCTGTCGGCGACGAAGCTCCGTGATAGGTCGCGCGGCGCGTCCGGCTTGTTCCCCGTCGCCGCGACGCGGATACTTGGCACATGGAAGCGCCCTACTTCAGCAACCAGTTCCTCGTTGCCATGCCGGGCCTCGATGACGAGAACTTCGATCATTCCGTCACGCTGTTGTGCGAGCACAACGACGAGGGCGCGCTGGGGCTGATCGTCAACCGTCCGACCGAGCTCAAGCTCAGCGACATGCTCTCGCATATGGGGCTCGAAGCCGGGGCGCTGTCCGGCGCCGACAATCCGGTGTTCTGGGGTGGCCCGGTCCAGCCGGAGCGCGGCTTCGTGGTGCATCGCCAGCCTGGCGCCTGGGAGTCCTCGATGCGCATCGCAGAGGATCTCTACATCACCACCTCTCGCGACATTCTCAAGGCCATGACCGAGGGCAATGGGCCCTCCGAGTTCATCGTCGCGCTCGGCTATGCCGGCTGGGACGCCGGACAGCTTGAGGAGGAGATTCTCGGCAATGCCTGGCTCAACACGCCGGTCGACAAGGCGATCCTGTTCCATACTCCGGCGGTCGACCGTTGGCTGGCAGCGACACGTCTGCTCGGCGTGGACGTGACCCAGCTCAGCGACCAGGCCGGACACGCGTGAGCGGAACCGTGCTGGGCTTCGACTACGGCGACAAACGCATCGGCGTCGCCGTCGGTGAAACGCTCACACGCAGTGCCCGCCCGCTGGCCACCCTGGCTCAGGACTGGCCGCGCATCATCGGCCTGATCGAGGAGTGGCGTCCCAGCGCCTGTGTCGTCGGCCTGCCGCTGACCGCCGACGGCGAGACCCAGCCCGTGACCACACGCGCCCTGCAGTTCGCCGCGACGCTGCGCAAGCGCAGCGGCCTGCCGGTTCACACCTGTGATGAACGACACAGCTCGCTTGCCGCAGAAACAACGATCAAACTACGCAAAGCCGAGGGGCGTCGGCGTGCAGGCGCCCCCAGCGAAATCGACGCGGTTGCCGCCTGCCTGATTCTCGAACAATGGTTGAACCAGACTCCGACTCCTTCAACGCCGGCCTGAACACCGCGCCCGCCACCGTCCTGATCGATACCGCCGAGCTGAGCGCTTGTCTCGATGAGATGGCGCAGGCGCTGGTGATTCGCCTGACCGGGGAAAAGGCGCCGATCACCTGGGTCGGCCTCGAAACCGGCGGCGTGCGGGTCGCCGAAGCCTTGTATCAACGCCTGCCCGGGTCCCTGGCGAAGTCCATCGAACGCGGTGAACTGGATGCCAATTTCTACCGCGACGATTTCGGCGAACGCGGCCTGCATGCCTCGCGGCCCTCGCGCATGCCGCTCAGTCTGGACGGTCATTGCGTGGTGCTGGTGGACGATGTGCTGCACACCGGACGCACGGCGCGCGCGGCGATGAATGCCCTGTTCGACCTGGGGCGCCCTCGGCGCGTGCTGCTGGTCACGCTGCTGGAACGAGCAGGCCGCGAACTGCCGATCACGGCGGACATCACCGGCCGCACGCTGGAAGCCTCCGCCAGGCACAAGCTGACACTGGCACCCGATGCGCTGCGCGTGATCGAGGTGCCGGCATGAGCCTGCAAGTCGACGAACACGGCCGGTTGCGCCACCTGCTGACGATCGAGGGGCTGCCCCAGGCTCTGCTGACCGAGATTCTGGATACCGCGGAGTCGCTGTCCTCGGTCGGTGAATCCACGATCAAGAAGGTGCCGCTGCTGCGTGGCCGCACCGTGATGAACCTGTTCTTCGAGGCCAGTACGCGCACGCGCACCACCTTCGAACTGGCGGCCAAGCGACTGTCCGCCGACGTGCTCAACATCCAGGCTTCAAGCAGCAGCACCACCAAGGGTGAAACCCTGCTCGACACCCTGGCCACGCTGCAGGCGATGCAGGTGGACATGTTCGTGGTGCGCCACGACGCCAGCGGCGCAGCGCATTTCTTCGCACAGCACGCCACGCCGGGCGTGGCGATCCTCAATGCCGGAGACGGACGCCATGCGCATCCGACACAGGCACTGCTGGACATGTTCACGATCCGTCGCCACCGCCCGGATTTCGGTCAACTCAAGGTCGCGATCATCGGCGACATCCTGCATTCGCGTGTCGCGCGCTCGGACATCCACGCGCTGCGCATCCTCGGTGCCAGGGAAATCCGCGTAATCGGTCCGCGCACTCTGATCCCGACCGGCATCGAAGCCATGGGCGCCACGCCGTATCACGATCTCGACGCCGGCTTGGACGACGTGGATGTGGTGATGCTGCTGCGCCTGCAGCGCGAACGCATGTCCGGCTACTTCCTGGCTTCGCCCGGAGAATTCCATCGCTTGTACGGGCTCACCCAGACGCGTCTCGACCGACTCAAACCCGAGGCGCTGGTGATGCACCCCGGCCCGATCAATCGTGGCATCGAGATCGAAGGTGATGTGGCTTACGGCCCGCGCTCGCTGATCCTGCAGCAGGTCGAGCATGGCATCGCGGTGCGCATGGCGGTGATGGCGATGATCTTGGGCGCGCGAAGAAGTACCGCCGCCGGTCTGCGCGACACCGCGCAGGGTGCTGACGCATGAACGGCTCCAGCCTGCTGATCTGCGGCGCACGCATCATCGACCCGGCCAATGGCTTCGACGGCGAAGGCTTCGTCTCGGTGCGTGACGGACGCATCGAAAGCTGCGGACACATGCGTCCTGGTGGTGACTTCGATCAGACGCTGGGCGCCGAGGGTCTATGGCTGATTCCGGGCCTGATCGACCTGGCCGCGCGCCTGCGCGAACCGGGGCAGTCCGGCAAGGGCACGCTGCGTTCGGAATCGCGCGCCGCACTGGCCGGTGGCATCACCACACTGGTGCTGCCACCGGATACCCGCCCGGTGATCGATTCCCCGGCCGTGCTCGACTGGCTGCGCTCACGGGTTGCGGAACTCGGCGATTTCGAGCTGCTACCGTTGGGCGCGCTGACGCGCGGTCTCGAAGGCCGGGTATTGGCCGAGATGGCGGCGCTGTCGGCGGCCGGTTGCATCGGTGTGAGTCAGGCGATGGCGCCACTCGACGACAGCCTGCTGATGCGCCGCGCGCTCGAATACGCCGCGACTCTGGACCTGAGCGTGCATATCGTGCCGATGTCGGGCGCGCTTGCCGACAATGGTTGCGCGCACGAAGGCGCGGTGGCCACGCGCCTGGGCCTGCCGGCAATTCCTGTAGCGGCCGAAACCACCGCGATGGCGCAATGGCTGGCGCTGGCCGAAACCACGGGGGCGCGCCTGCATTTCGGGCGTCTGTCATCGGCCCGCGCCACGACCATGCTGATCCAGGCGCAGTCCGCAGGATTGCCGGTCACCGCAGACGTGGCGATGCACGCGCTGTGGTTGAGCGATGCCGATCTCGAAGGCTTCGACCCGCACTGTCACGTGATTCCGCCGCTGCGCGCGGCGGAAGATCGCGCAGCCCTGCGCCACGCGGTCGCCTCGGGCGCCATCGGCGCAATCTGCTCGGACCATCAGCCGCATGAAGCCGACGCCAAGACCAATCCCTTTCCCTTGACCGAAGCCGGGATCTCGGGCGTCGATACGCTGCTATCGCTGGGGCTGGAACTGGTCCACCAGGGCATGATCGAACCGGCTGATCTGGTGAGGAGACTGACCTCGGGTCCGGCGCGAATCCTGCGCCGCGCCAGCGGTTCGCTCGCGCCCGGCGTACGCGCCGACTTCGTTCTGCTCGACCCGCAGGCCCGCTGGGACATCGGTCCGCAGACCCTGCTCAGCCGCGGCCGCAATACGCCGTTTCTGGGACGCAGCCTGCGCGGCCGGGTGCTCGGAACCTGGTTCTCGGGGCGCCGCGTTTTCGAAAGGTAGACTTCGGCGATTCCCGGTTCTCAGCACCTTTCGGTGCAGACTATCGTTGCTGTTTAGCGTGTATAGTTTCGACCAACTTGCGTCGCCAAGTGATTGGGGAGATTGGGGATATGGCACGGATACTCGTCGTCGACGATTCGCCTACAGATGTCGCGTACCTAAAGAATGTGTTGTCCAAGGCCGGACACGAAGTGATCGAGGCCAGCAGCGGCCAGGATGCGATCACGCAGGTCCGTGAGCGGCATCCTGATTGCATCGTGATGGATGTGGTGATGCCGGGCGTCAACGGCTTCCAGGCCACACGTACGCTGTCCAAGAGCCCGGACACAGCGCACATTCCGATCATCGTGGTCAGCAGCAAAAGTCAGGAAACGGATCGGCTTTGGGCGATGCGTCAGGGCGCCAAGGACTACATCGTCAAACCCTTGCGCGATTCCGAGCTGCTGTCCAAGGTCGGCGACGTACTGGGTCACTGAGGCTCACACCGTATCGCAGCGCAATCACGGCGAGACACACACCGCCCGGATAAAAATCAGAGATCATCATGGCGAAGCAATCCCGCGGACTGGTGTCCGCCGTTTCGGGACGCGAGACCCTGGTTCTAGTCTTGGCCCTGGTCGCGCTCGCGACCGCCGTGGCTGGTCTGTTCGTTTATCAGCAGCGGGTCGCGCGCACCGACGGCTGGCGCGGACTGGCGGCCGACATCGAACGCTTCTCGGACTCGCTGACGCAGGTTTCCCGCGAGACCACGCAAGGCTTTGAGCCGAATGGTCGCGTACTGACGGCGCTTGGCAATGATTTCGAGTATTTCAGTCAGACGCTGCGCGAGGGCGACGCCTCGATCGGGATCGCACCGATCTCCGATGAATTCCAACCGGATGTGGACCGCCTCGTCGCCAGCTGGAGCGAAATCAGCCCCACGATCTCGACCCTGGCGAGTACCCTTGGCACCTATCGCATCACCGCTGACGCCGCCAATTCGTTGATCATCACGCTCGATCAGCTCAAGCCGAGTTACGAGCAGCTGGTTGGCGAACTGCGTCAACGCAGCGCCAACAGCAGCGTGGTCGCGACGATCCAGCTGGTGCGTCTGGAGCGCATGGCCGTGGCCGCGCGCAGCATCACCGACATCGCGGTCGATACCACGCCGCTGGTGCAGACGCTGCAAAGCCTTTCCGACGAGTTCCTGCGCAGCCACCGTGCGCTGGCCGAGGCCGGGCTCAGCGGCGATGCCGCCGCCCAGGCCAGCGCCGCGGCAACACAGTTCGACACACTGATCTCGCAGGTCAATCTGATCGTCGACAACGCGCCGGCACTGTCGGCCTTCAATGCCGCCGCCGCCAGCTTCCTTGGGCAGGTGGAACCCATGGTACGCGCCGCCACCGTCGTGCAGCAGGGCGTGCTCCAGGAAGTCGAGCGCAACAGCGGGCCGCCCACTCTGTCGTACGCAGCCGGAGCCGCGGCGCTGGCGCTGCTGGCGCTGTTCGTCTATCTGTTCCTCGAGGCAGTGCGCCGGCGCTCATCTCGCGCCGGCGACCGTGACGCCAAGCAGCAGCAGGCGATTCTCGAGCTGCTCGACGAAATCACCAACCTCGCCGACGGCGACCTCACGGTCGACGTGACGGTGACCGAGGACTTCACCGGCGCCATCGCCGACTCGATCAACTACACCGTGGTCAACATGCGATCGCTGGTCGGCACGATCACCAATACCTCGGTGGAGATCGCGGCCGCCGCCAGCAGCACCCAGGAAACCGCGCGGCGCATGAACGCCGCCTCCGAGCGCCAGACTCGGGAAATCGCCAGCGCCAGCAGCGTCGTCGCACGAATGAGCGACTCGCTGTCGCAAGTGGCCGGCCGCGCCGAACAAGTCTCGGCGCAGGCGCAGACTTCGGTCGAGGTCGCGCACAACGGGGCCACCACGGTCGGCCGCACGATCCAGGGCATGGCCGCGCTGCGCGAACAGATTCAGGACACCTCCAAGCGCATCAAACGCCTCGGCGAGTCCTCGCAGGAAATCGGCAACATTACCGAGCTGATCAACGACATCGCCGAACAGACCAACACCCTGGCACTGAACGCCTCGATCCAGGCGGCGATGGCCGGCGAGGCCGGGCGCGGCTTCGCCGTGGTCGCCGACGAAGTCCAGCGGCTCGCTGAGCGCGCCGCCAGTGCAACGCGTCAGATCGAAACCCTGGTCAAGACGATTCAAGCCGATACCAATGAGGCCATCATCTCGATGGAGCGCTCCACCAGCAACGTGGTCGGTAGCGCCCGCGCCGCCGAGGAGGCCGGTCAGGCGCTGACCCAGATGGAATCGACCTCGCAGGAACTGTCGCGTCTGATGAGCGAAATCGCGCTGGCGGCGCGCGCACAGTCGGCCGAAGGTCAGGTGGTTTCAGGAACCATGCAGGTGGTCCGCGAGATCGCGACGGAAACCTCCGGCTCCGCCGCGAGGACCGCCGAAGCGGTCGGTGAACTCAATGTGCTGTCGGAAAAGCTGCGTCAGTCGGTCAGCGGCTTCAAATTGCCCAACGAGATCGAATAGCCGCCGCCGTCGGAGGCGCTACGGTCCTCCGTCCGCGCGCGGGTCACGCTCCGGCGGCCGGTCGATACGGTCGGTACGCGGGTCCGAAGGCCCCGGCAGCACCACATAAGGCGCACTGTCCACGGCACTGGTATCGGAGGGCGGACGCGGTTTCCACGGTTCGGCCGGGAAACGGCCACCGAAGAACCCCTGGGAAGGATCGCCGAAATAGCCGTCGGCGGGATCGCCGAATTGGCCGCGTGTACGATCGCCGTATTGCTCCGTGGAGCCCGGCGCAATCTGCGCGGTGGCAGCACTGGAGAGCGCGGCACTGGCGACGAAAACCCAAAGCTGATGGCGTCTGTTCACGGCCTGATTCTCGCCCAACGAGCCGTCCGCGTACAGCGCAGCGTCATCCGGCCCTTGTCACAATCGGCGAGAATTGCCGGTGGACTGACTTGCTGTGCCATTTCGCCACGAACTATCCTAGCCGACTATTTGCCGCCGACTTTTTGCGCGGCCCCGCTTCTTTTTGATTCCCGAGGACCTCCGCATGAGCTTAAAGGCCGATCTCGAAACGCTGTTCGGGCTGACGACCGTCCACTATAAGGACAATCTGAGCAAGGAAGAACTCTTTGCCGAAGCCATCGCCAACGACCGCGGTCGCGTGCGCTCCGATGGCCCTTCCGATGAGCAGAAGGCCTATGCCACAAGCCTTGGCGACAAAGGCCCGCTGGTCTACTACACCGACCCGGACTGCACCGGCCGCCGCACCAAGGACACCTACGCCGTGCAATGGCCCGGCCTCGCCGATGAGGTCTGGTTCAAGCCCGACCTCAACACCTACGATCCGGACAAGTACCAAGGCCTGTTGAAGCGCGTCGTCGATCACGTCAATGCCAGACAGTCCACGCTGTATGTCAAAGACGTGTTCATGGGCTCGGACCCGGACTTCGCCGTGCCGTACCGCTTCGTCGGCGAGTACGCCACCCATGCGATGTTCGCGCACAACATGTTCCCGAAGAACCTCGACGGCGTGAAGGACGTCGAGGCGCGGCGCTGGACCATGCTCAACGTACCGAGTTTCTTCTGCGAACCGGAACGCGACGGCAGCCGTTCCGAAGCCGCCGTGATCATCGACATCAAGAACCGTATCTGTCTGGTCGCCGGGCGCGCCGACTACTGCGGCGTGGTCAAGAAGACCATTTTCACGGTTGGCAATTTCCTGATGCCGAACGAAGGCCGTCTGTCGATGCACTGCTCCGCCAACGTCGGCGCCAAGGACGATGCAGCGATTCTGTTCGGCCTGTCCGGCACCGGCAAGACCACGCTGTCGGCCGATCCCGAACGTCGTTTGATCGGCGACGATGAAACGATCTGGTCCGACAACGGCCTGTGCAACCTCGAAGACGGCTGCTATGCCAAGCTGATCGACCTCGACAAGGAAGCCGAACCCGTCATCGCGGCGGCGCTGTCCAAGCCCGGCACCATCATTGAAAACGTGCCGCCACTGCCCGGCAGGACGATGGCCGAATGCCATCCCGACGAGCTGGACCTCAGCGACAATTCCATCGCTGAAAACACGCGCTTCTCGTACCCGCTGGAGGCCAATCCGAATGTGATGCCGAACGGCCAGGGACCGCACCCGCAGACCATCGTGCTGCTTACGGCGGATGCCTTCGGCGTGCTGCCGCCAATCTCGATCCTGGAGCCCAAGGACGTGATGTACCACTTCGTCTCGGGCTTCACCTCACGCGTGGCCGGCACGGAAGTGGGCGTCACCGAACCGCAGCCAACGTTCTCGGCCTGCTTCGGCGGCCCGTTCATGTCGCACAAGCCGAACGTGTACGCCAAGCTGCTGGCCGCCAAAATGCAGAAGCATCAGGCGCGCTGCATTCTGCTCAACACCGGCTGGACCGGCGGCCCCTACGGTGTCGGCAAGCGCATTTCGATCAAGCTGACGCGCGCGCTGCTCAATGCCGCGCTGAACGGGCAGCTCGACGCGGTGGACTGCGAGGTGCATCCGATCCTCAACCTGAAGATGCCCAAGACCTGCCCGGACGTACCGAGCGAGATGCTCAATCCGCGCAACACCTGGGGCGACCGAGATGCCTATGATCAGGCGGCGATGAAGTTGCGCGACATGTTCCGCGCCAACTTCGAGAAGAAGGGCTTCTCCGAGTTCGGCATCGAAGCGCGCATCTGACCCAGGCCGGCGCGGCCAGCGACGGTATGATGTAGGCGGCCTGCGGGCCGCCTTTTCGTTTCAGCCGGCCAGCGCCAAGGGCTCGGGCGCCGCAAATTCCGCATCGATCGCATCGAGCTGCGCCGACGCCGACTCCAGGCGCGACACCCGCTTCCAGAAGCGCTCACGTCCGGAATGATCCTGGCAATACCAGCGGATGTGCTTGCGCGCCACGCGTACGCCGCGGCCTTCGCCGTAGAACTCGTGCAACTGCGACACGTGACGCAGCAACACCGCACGAAGCTGATCGGCCGGGGGCGACGGGAGACGTCGCCCGCTACGCAGAAACTCCGCGATCTCGCCGAAGATCCAAGGACGCCCCTGCGCCGCGCGGCCGATCATCAGACCGTCCGCGCCGGTGGCGCGCAGCACCGCAAGTGCCTTGTCCGGCGAATCGACATCGCCATTGGCCAGCACCGGAATCGATACCGCCCGCTTCACGGCGGCGATCGTGGCGTACTCCGCCTCACCCTGATAAAGGTCTTCCCGGGTACGCCCGTGCACCGACAGCGCGGCGATACCGGCATCTTCGGCCAATCGCGCCACAGCCACAGCATTACGATGCGCACGCGCCCAACCGGTGCGAATCTTGAGCGTCACCGGAACCTCGACGGCCGAGACCACGGCGCGACATATTTCGGCCACCAGGGATTCGTCGCGCATCAAGGCCGAGCCCGCATCGCGCGAACACACCTTCTTCGCCGGACAACCCATGTTGATATCGACGATCTGCGCGCCGTGTTCCACGCAATGACGCGCCGCATGCGCCAGCATCGCCGGATCGTAGCCGGCGATCTGCACGCTGACCGGCACAGACTCGCCGCGATGGTCCAGGCGCAGGCGCGATTTGTCGGTATGCCACAAGCTTGGATCGGCGATCGTCATTTCGGACACGGCCATGCCCGCACCCATCTCGCGGCACAGGATGCGGAACGGGCGGTCGGTGACCCCGGCCATCGGCGCCAGCACCAGGGCCGGGTCGATGAGATACGGTCCGATTTTCAGAGGCTTGAGCATGGGACGCGCATTTTGCGGACTGTGCGGCAAGGACGCCAGCCTCGCCGTAGACTAAGGCGATGCAACTTGCCGACGCGATGAGCCTGGCCGCGCAACACAGCTGTGACCTGCACTGGGATGCAGAGCTTGAACGCTGGGTGGTCCAGGCCATCAGCTACGATGCGGATGCCTGCTCACTGAGCGCCGAGACACTACTGCGTATCAACGCCGAAGAATTCCTCGCGCGATTCATTCCGGATCGGCCCTAACAGCGTGTTGACGTAAACTCGCGCTCCGATTCCCAGCTTGAGCCGCATGGTGGACGATACTCCGAGCCCAGCCGAATTTTCCGGCCAGTTGATTTCACAGCTTCTGACCGATCTCGACGGCGTACTCAGCGACGGCGAGATGCCGAGCGCAGACGCACGCGGCCTGATTGTCAAAGCGGCCCGCGACGGCGGCCTGCGCGGTGCGATCCTGGTGCTGTTGACACGGGCGGCCTGCAACGCCTATCGACGTCTGCTCGACGAGCCGAGTCCGATCGAGGCGATCGATGTATTGATCACGGTCTAT